>Ga0134123_10002419_pt1 | contig 12233 bp, 10 predicted proteins | sample KB303_FD_96460 | JGI IMG/M metagenome (GOLD analysis project Ga0134123, IMG submission 96460) | Terrestrial soil microbial communities without Nitrogen fertilizer from Kellogg Biological Station, Michigan, USA - KB3-0-3 | ecosystem: Environmental > Terrestrial > Soil > Unclassified ...
GTAGAGAGGATGGCGCACGAGACGGTACAGCCACGGCGTTTTGAACGCCAGCGGCGTGTACGGCTTGCCGACCAGCACGAGCCACACCTGGCGCAGGCCAAACAGATCGAAATGGTTGATCAGGAACGTGGAGACCAGCACTAGCAGCAGCCCGAAGGCGAATCCCGCATACAGCACTCCGCGTCCGAGCGGATGCACGACCGTCCACACCGGCATGCCGAGCGGACGCCACAGCCAGAACATCACGATCAGCGCGAGGCTCGAGAAGAGCACGTACGTCGAGCGCTCGACGGGCTCCGGCACGACGCGGGTCCACGCGTCCTTGAACCAGCGGCGGGCCATGATGCTGTGCTGCACGGCAAACAGCCCGAGCAGACCGAGGTCCACCGCGAACGCCTCGCCGATGGGCGGCGCGGCCGGGCCGTCGAGGCTCGTCGGCGCCAGGAAACCGCCGATGAACCCTGCGGCGTAGAGAAATGTTCCGAGAAACACGACGTAACAGGCGACGCCGTAGACGAAGAACGCGACGCGTTTTGCCATACAACTCCCCTTTCAGGGCGCTAGAATCTCGCTACTTCACACCTGACGCCATGGGAACAGTGTCCCGATCGCTCCGATTTCGCCGCCCCGCGACAGGACAAGTGTCCCGGCAGCGCGTCCGCTACATCAAGACCGCCGACGGCACGCAGATCGCGTGGGCATCCGCCGGCTCGGGCCCGCTCGTCGTCAAGGGCGCGCACTGGCTCGCGCATCTCGAGTACGACTGGGAAAACCCGGTCTGGAAGCACTGGACGGAATTTTTCACCGCCCACTTCCGGACGATCCGGTACGACGAGCGCGGCTGCGGCCTGAGCGACTGGAAGACGAGCAACTATTCGCTCGAACAGTGGGTGAGCGATCTAGAGTCGGTCATCGAGGCGGCCGGCGTGAACGAGCCGATGACGCTGCTCGGCATCTCGCAGGGCGGCGCGGCCTGCATCGAGTACGCGTTGAAGTATCCCGAGCGCGTCTCGAAGCTCATTCTGTACGGCGCGTACGCGCGCGGCCCGCGCCACCGCGGCAATCCGGAGCGCATGCACGAACACCAGGCACTGATCGACTTGATGCGCGCGGGATGGGATCGGCAGAATCCCGTGTTCCGCCAGCTCTTCACGTCGCGTTTCATCCCCGAAGGCACCGACGACCAGGTCCGCTGGTTCAACGAGCTCTGCCTGAAGACGACGTCGCCCCAGGCGGCGGCGGATCTGATGACCGTGCGATCGCAGCTGAATATCGCCGACAGGCTGTCGGCGGTGCGCGTGCCGACGCTGGTGCTGCACGCGAAGCGCGACAACGCGGTCCCGTTCGCCGAAGGCCAGCTGCTGGCGTCGGGCATTCCGGGCGCGGAGTTCGTCGAGCTCGACTCGTGCAACCACATCCTCCTCGAGAACGAACCTGCGTGGGCGCGCTTCCGCGGCGAGGTGCTCGACTTCATGGGCGTCGCGCACGCCCCCGAGGCCGATCCGGCGTTCGACGCGCTCTCGCAGCGCGAGCGCGAAATCCTCGGCTGGATCAGCGAGGGGCTGAGCAACAACGAGATCGCCGATCGCCTGTCGATCAGCGAGAAGACCGTGCGCAATCACGTGTCGAACGTCTTCGACAAACTCGGCGTGTGGACGCGCGCGCAGGCCATCGTGTTCGCCCGTGATCGCGGATTCCGGTAGGATGGGAGCTATGCGGGCACGTCCTCGTCTCCTGACTCATCTGATCGCATCCAGCCTGACGTTCGTCACGTTCGCCGCAATCCTTTCCGGCCAGACAGCAAGCGAGAAGAACATGTTCGTCGAGACGCCGGCCGGCTGGAAGGCGCCGAAGACCGCGTGGGGCGATCCCGATCTGCAGGGCACGTGGCCGATCAACTACGTCGGCGGCATCCCGCTCGAGCGCTGCCGCGGCGGGCGCGCAGGCGCGCCGCCGGCGCCGTGCGACCAGAACAAGGCCTTTCTGACCGAGGAAGAATTCAAGGCGCGCGTCGACGCGATCAACGGACGCGGCAACCGCTACACCGACGCGATGAAGAAGGGCGACCTCGGCGCCGCCTTCAACGCCGGCAACACCGATCCGACGACGCCGCAGCGGCAGACCTCGCTGATCGTCGACCCGCCCAGCGGCCTGCTGCCCGAGTTGACCCCTGAAGGCAAGCGACTTTCCGCCGAGATGCGCAGCAGCTGGGCGAAATCGCCTGACGAAGTGCTGACGTTCGACTCGGAGCAGGACTTCGACACGTGGGATCGCTGCATCACGCGCGGCATGCCGGCGTCGATGTTTCCCTTCCGCTACAACAACGGCGTCCAGATCCTGCAGGTCCCCGGCTACGTCATCCTCAACCTCGAGATGATTCACGACGCGCGCATCATTCCGGTCGGTCCGCTCGGGAGCCGGCCGCCGCTGTCGTCGAAGATCAAGGAGTGGATGGGCGAATCGCGCGGCCACTGGGAAGGCAGCACGCTCGTGATCGTCACGACGAACTTCAAGCCTGGCGCGTCGATGACCAATATTGGTGTCGTGGGCGCGCCCGAAGGCAATCGCATTCCGACGAGCGAGAAGATGAAGATCACCGAGCGGCTCACGCGGCTCAACGATCAGATGATGGTGTACGAGATCACGACCGAAGATCCGGTCGTCCTCACGCGTCCCTGGACCGCGCGCTTCCCGCTGAAGCTGGACAACAGCTACGTGTGGTGGGAGTACGCGTGCCACGAAGGCAACCGCACGATTCCCGACTACATCAGCAGCTCGCGCGCCGAGCGCGCGCAGCAGGCCAAAGAAAGCAACCCGTAGCGTCCGGCTTGAGCCGGACGTTCATTTCAGCAGCTCGTCGTACCGCTTGACGAGCGCACGGCCCATCACCTCCTGATACCCGAGGCCGGCGATCTGGGTGTTGATGCGCGCCCGCCACTCTTCGATCGAGGCTTGACTTGGCGGCTTCGTCTCGCCGATTTGCCTGAAGAACGCGAGAATGGGCTGGAAATCCTGCAGCTGGCGCTCCTGCGTCCGCAGAAATTGCGCCTGCAGATCGTACGCGTCGGCGAAGCGTCTGACCTCGGCGTAGTCCATGAAGCCGAACGCGCCGGTGATCTCGCCTGTCGTCACGGCCGCGTTCTTGAGCTCTGCGAAATTCCAGCTCAAGTCGACTAGCCCGTCGACCTTTCCTTTCTCGATCAGCGTCTGCGCCACCTGATCGGCATGCTCGAGTTCCTTCCGATGGCGCTCGATGTTGACGAACAGGCCCTCGAGCTCCTTCCTGTTGCTGCGGATCTCCTCGGTCAGATTGGCCTTCGCTTCACGCACCAGCAGCCGGTGATCGGCCCAGGAGACGACGCCTTCGAGCGCGAGCGCGATCAGCACGCCGGCCGTGATGATCGCGAGGTGCTTGGCCGTATCTTTCCATCCGGTAATGGGGTGATCTGGCGCGTGAATCTCCATGGGCAAATCCTAGCAGCGTTCGGCGTCCGCCACAGAATGCCGTGACTCGTCACCGCTAATCGTTCCGGCAGCCAAACTGCATCGTTCGACCGTCGTCTAACCGGCGAGAACCCCATGGGAGGTCCGATGCAGAAACTGATGAAGGTGATCGCGATCGCAGCAGTCCTCGGGACGAACGTCCTGCTCAACGCTGACGAAGCGGTGTGGAAGCGTGTCCAACGTCTTGATCCAGGGTCGAAGGTGAAAGTCACCGTCGAAGGCGCACAGCCGGCCGAACGGTACTTCGTGCAGGTGAACGCCACCGACCTCGTCGTCCTCAATCTGACGGCGCCCGACGTGCCGAAGACCCGGCTGATCGAGATGACGCGCGACAACCCGGAGTGGATGGCGAACGCCGACAAAGCCATCTACAAGGACAACAGCATCCGCATCGGGCCCGACGGCGTCTTCAACAAGGACCGGAAAGTCTGCGACCTGGCCACTGTCCTCGAACGGATTCCCCGCGCGAAGGTCGCCGACGTCCAGAAGTCGTAGACGTCCAACTGCAGTGCAGGCCTTCAGGCCTGCCGTAAACGTGCCGGCACGCCTCCCCGTCTAACCCCCCGTTGAGGGAGGCGTGCATGCGTAAACTGCTGAATCTGGCCGCGCTGGCGGCGACCGTTCTCTTGGGCGCCGCGGCGACCGCCGCCGCGCAAACCGACTTCGAATGGACCGGCCAGCTCGCGGCCGGCCAGCGGATTGCCATTAACGACGTCAACGGCTCAATCCGCGCGTCAGCGGCGCGCGACGGCAACATCGTCGTCACCGCCGTGAAGAAGCCAGGGCGTCGAGGCAACCCGGCGGACGTGAGAATCGAGATGGTCGCCCACTCGGGCGGGGTCACGATCTGCGTCGTCTACAACAACGGCCAGTGCCAGGCCGGCGGGACACAAAACAACAACAACCGCGACAACGACACGTCCGTCGACTTCACGGTCCAGGTGCCGGCCGGCATCGGCCTGCGGGCCGCCACCGTCAACGGCTCCATCGACGCGAACGGCCTGCAGAGCGACACCGAAGCGACGACGGTCAACGGCTCGGTCACAGTAGCGACGAGCGGTTCGGCCCGCGCGACGACGGTGAATGGGGCGATCCAGGCGGCGATGGGCCGGCTGCCGAACGGCGGCAAGTTCTCGACCGTGAACGGCGAGGTGACGCTGCAGCTGCCGGCGGCGACGAACGCGAACGTGCGCGTGTCGACGGTCAGCGGAGACATCAGGTCCGACTTCCCGCTGCAGATCGACAGCGAGCCCGGCCCCAAGCACGCGCAGGGCGTGATTGGCGCCGGCGGTCAGTCGCTCGATATCAACACGGTCAACGGCGGCGTGACGCTGCTGCGTCGGTAAACGCTGAAATAGGGCAGACCTGAAGGTCTGCACTACATACGCGTGTAGTGCGGGCCTTCAGGCCTGCCGTGCGGTGAGCGCCTGCTTGACGCGCGCCGGCGTGAAGGGCGCTTCGCGGATGCGGGCGCCCGTCGCGTCGAATATCGCATTGCCGATTGCGCCGGCGACGACCGTGATTGCGGTTTCGCCTGCGCCGTTCGCGCGCGCGTTCGTGTTGTTGACGAGGACGCTTTCGATGACCGGCAGCTCCGCGCCGAGATACAAAGGCTTGTAGGTGCGCCAGTCGATCGACGTGATCTTCGCCGCGTCCCACGTGACTTCCTCGCTCAGGGCGCGGCTCATGCCCTGCAGAATCCCGCCCTCGAGCTGATTCCTGAGGCCGTCCGGATTGCTGATCGGTCCGCAGTCCTGCGCGGCGACAAAACGCTTCACCGTCACGACACCCGTGTCCTGGTTGACCTCGACGTCGGCGACGAGCGCGCAGTAGCCGTTGTTGCCCTCGTAGAGCACGCACGAGAACCCGCGTCCGCGCACCGCGCCGGCTCGCTTCGCGTTTTTCTGCGGTGAGGACCGCGCGTCCCACTTCGCCGCCTCGGCGGCCTTGCGGACGACTTCGATCAATCGCGGATCGCTCAGATGCTTGAGCCGGAACGCCACCGGATCGGCGCCGACGGCCGACGCCGCTTCGTCCATGATCGACTCGTGCGCGAACGTGTTCTGCAGGCGCTCGGGCGACCGCAGCGGGCCGGTCCAGAAGTGCGACCGCAGGTTGTGCGTGAGGACGCGCTCGCTGGTGATGTTGCCCGTCCCACCTTTGCGGCCGGCGACGCTGCCGGCGACATACGACGGCGCGATGTTGAGGTTGTTCGCGTAGTTGGCCGGATCAGGCGCCGGCGTCCGCGGCGTGAACGGCTGCGGCTCCGCGCCGGTGAGGAACCCGGTGATCACGTTGCCGGGGTTGTTGTAGCCCGGACGGCCGCCAAGGCCCGGCGTCCACGCTTCGTAGTCCCAGGCGACGATCGTCGCGTTCGCGCCGGTCCCCTCGAGGGCGACGCGCTGGTCGATCAGGTACGACGTGCCGTAGTTCTCCCACGCCATCTCGTCTTTGCGCGAGAGCTGCACGCGCACCGGCCGGCCGACCGCCTGCGACATCAGCGCGGCGTCGTACGACACGGTGTCGGCGCCGTTCAACCCGTAGCAGCCCGCGCCCATCCTGAAAATCACGTGGACGTCTTCCGGCTTGAGGCCCATCAGCGCCGCGGCCGTGTTGCGCGTCGGGTAGGGCGACTGCGTCGCCGACCAGATCGTCGCCTTGCCGTCCTTCACGTCGGCGACCGCGCACGACGTGCCGACGGATCCGTGCATCTGGTAGGCGTGCTGATACGTCGCCTTCACGACCTTCGCGGCCTTGCCGATCCGGTCGTCGACGTCCTTCGAGTTGACGGTGAACTGATCGCGCGACCGCGTGTCGTCACGCAGGTACTGGAAGAACGTCGCCTGCGCCGGCAGGCCGCTCCCCTTCGTCCACTCCGCGCGCAGGGCCGTCGCCATCTGCGTCGCCTGCCACGGCTTCTCGGCGACGACGCCGACGAAGTTTTTCTTCACGACGACCTTCACGAACCCCGGCAATGCGCTCACCGAGGACTCGTCGACGCGCACGAGCGTCGCGCCGACTTCCGGCGGACGGACGACGCGGCCGTGGAGCATGCCCGGCACGCGGACGTTGTGAACGAACTCGAACTGTCCCGTCGCGAGCGCGGGGATGTCGAGGCGCTGCACCGGCTGTCCCAGGATCTTCCATTCGCTCGCCGGCTTGCGCTTCGCGTTCGGGTTGAGCGCAAGGTTGAATTTCTTCCCGCCCACGAGCTCCGCGTAGGTCAGGCTCGCGCGGCCGCCGCCGCTGATGACGCCATCGTCCACCTTGAGGATCGTCGCGGGCACGCCCATGCGCTGCGCCGCCATCTGCAGCAGCGCGTCCCGGGCCGTCGCGCACGCCTGCGCGAGCGCGCCCTCGTTGAAGTTCACCGGATGCGACTGGCTGCCCGAGGTCGTCCCCTGATCGGGCGAGACGGCCGTGTCGCCCTGGATCAGCGTCACGCGCGACAGCGGCACGCAGAGTTCTTCGGCGACGAGCTGCGTCTGCGACGTCAGCAGGCCGTGGCCGAGCTCGACCTTGCCGGTGTAGGCGGTGACGTTGCCGTTCGCGTCGATGGCGACCCACGAGTCGAGCTGCGGCGTGCCGGGGCCGTCGAACCGTCCCGGCTGTGGCGCCTGCGCGAAGGCGAGGTCGCGCATGGAGCCAACTGATGAAAAAGCCACGACCAGGAAGCCCGAGGACGATTTCAGGAAGTCGCGGCGATTCATGCCCGCACCCCCTCTCGCTGGTACTTCGTAATCGCCTTCATCATCCGCGTGTGCGCGCCGCAGCGGCAGAGCACGGTGCTCAACGCCTGCTGGAGCTGCGCGGTCGTGGCTTTCGGATTCCTGTCGAGCGCGACCTTCGCCGTCAGCATCACGCCGCTCAGGCAGAAGCCGCACTGCATCGCCTGCTCGTCGATGAACGCCTTCTGGATCGGATGCGGCTTCTCGATCGTCCCGAGGCCCTCGAGCGTGGTGATCTCCGCGCCGTTCATCGTCTGCACCGGCGTCACGCACGATCGGACCGGCGCGCCCTTCGCGATGACCGTGCAGCATCCACATTGACCGAGCCCGCAGCCGAACTTCGGACCGCGAAGCGCGAGGTCGTCGCTCAGGACATAGAGCAACGGTGTCGTGGGATCCACATCAACCGTGTGCGATTGCCCATTCACTTTGAGCGTGATGTTCATCTTTTTTCCACTGGCGGCGGGGCCCGACCCCCGCCGCGAACTGACCGCTGACGCCTCGGCTCGGACTTCGCTGTCCTCGCCTCGGCGTGGCCGCAGGCGCTGCTGTCTATCATCTAGGTTGGGACACCACGTCGATAAGTGCGGGCTCGCCGCGTTTAACAACATCAACCGCCCGCTTGAGGGCTGCGCCGAGATCCTTCGGATCGGTGATCGGGCCTTCGGCGTGCACGCCGAGGCTGCGGGCGAGGCCGGCGTAGTCGATGTTCGGGTTCTCGAGCGTGGTCCCGAGCTTCGCGCTGTCGACGCCGCGCTCGTGGCGGACGGCCATCCGCTGGATGTGCATCACTTCCTGGTGATAGCCGCGGTTGTTGTGCATGACCGACAGCAGCGGAATCCTGTGATGCGCCGCGGTCCAGAGTACCCCTGGCGCGTACATCAGGTCGCCGTCCGCCTGGATGCTGACGGCGAGCCGGCCGTACTTGCGATGCGCGAGCGCCGCGCCGACGGCCGCGGGCGCGCCGTAGCCGACGCCGGCGCCGCCCGAGGCGCCGATGAACTGGTACGGCTTGTCGAAATTCCACAGACGCATCGGCCAGCGGCTCACGAAGTCGATCGGCGACACGAGCGCCCAGTCGCTGTCCTTGATGGCGGCCCAGAGCTCCGCGGACAGGCGCGCGGTGCTGATCGGGCTCGCGTCCCACCCCCACGTCGCGTCGCTCTTCGCGCGTTCGACGAGCTGCTGCCGCGAGCTCGCGAGCTTCTTTCCGCGATCCTCGAACACCCGTTTCCGGTCGCCGTTCAGCTGGCGTTTCACGCTCTCGAGGAGCGCGGGCATCGTCGCTTCGCCGTCGGCGGCCATCGCGATATCCACTTCGGGATAGCGCTGCTGATCCTGGTAGTTCGGCTTGCCATAGAGATCGCCGGACGTGATGCTGATCAGTTTCGTCCCCGCCTTGATGCTCGACCGCGACGTGCGGTGCAGCTGATCGCGATATGCATTCACCGTGCCCCAGAAATCCGTGAGCTCGAGGCCGACGATGACGTCGGCGGCGGCGATGAGCTCGCGCGCGCGATCGCTGTGATTGAGAACGTGGCGCGAGGGAAAATTCATCCGCTCACCCTGATCGACGACCGGCGCCTGCAACAGCTCAGCCAGCTGGACCAGGTACGTCATGCCCGCCGGCGTCCGTGCGAGGCGGCCAGTCACGAGCACGGGATTCTCCGCCTGGACCAGCAGCCTCGCCGCGTCGTTGACCGCGGCCGGATCGCCTTGCGGAGCCACGCTGCGCGACAGCTTCGGCACACGCGGCGGCGCGTCACGCGGGATCGGATCCTCCTGCAGCCCGCCGTCGGCGACGATGAGCACCGGCATCGTCGGCGGGGTCGTGGCGATCTTGTACGCGCGCACGGCGGACTCCGCGAAATGCGTCAGCGACAGGGGCAGGTCGTCCCACTTCGTGAAGTCGCGGACAACGGTCGCCGCGTCCTGCACGCTGTGATCCCACTCGACGCCGGGACGCCGCTCGGTGGCGTCGATCGAGTTGCCGGCGACGACGTAGACAGGCACACGGTCGCAGTACGCGTTGTAGATCGCCATGGCCGCGTGCTGGAGGCCGACGGTGCCGTGCACCATCGCCATCATCGGCTTGCCTTCGACCTTGTAGTAGCCGTGCGCCATGGCGACCGAGGATTCCTCGTGGCAGCACGTGATGAGCTCGGGCTTCGCGTTGCCGCCGTAGTTGATCAACGACTCGTGCAGCCCGCGGAAGCTCGAGCCCGGATTGGCGGCGACGAACTCGAAGTCGAGCGACTTGAACACGTCGACCATGAAGTCGCCGCCCGGCCGATCGGTCGTGATCGCTTCCGCGCCCGACGGATCAGTTTCGCGCGGCACCGTTTGCGCAGCCGCTTTCGGGGCTGCTGAATCTGCCACGACGAGCGCCGCCCCGGTGACTGCAGCCTGCTTCAGAAAACGGCGACGGCCGATGGATGGCTTTCGCATGCGGGAAGGATACGCTAAGCTCTCAATGCTTCGTAAGGACGCTTTCAAGAAGAGTATTCGTGACCTTCGAGTGTCCTTCGTGCCTTCGTGATGTACAGGCCCAGGCCTAGTGCATCCCCGATCCGCCTGAAAGCTCCTTCACGAGATCCCCGATGACGGCTTTCGCATCCCCGAACAGCATCCACGTCCGATCGGAGAAATAGAGCTCGTTGTCGATGCCCGCGAACCCGGGATTCTTGCTGCGCTTGATCGCGAAGATCGTCCGGGCCTTGTCGGCCTCGATGATCGGCATGCCGTAGATCGGACTCGACTTGTCCGTGTGCGCCGCCGGATTGACGACGTCGTTGGCGCCGACGACGAGGGCGACGTCGGCCTGCGGCATGTCGTGGTTGATGTCGTCCATCTCCACCAGATCGGTGTACGGAATATCCGCCTCGGCGAGCAGGACGTTCATGTGGCCCGGCATGCGCCCGGCGACCGGGTGAATCGCGAACTTCACCGTGATGCCGCGCTTCTTCAGCTGATCGTAGAGCTCGCGCACCTTGTGCTGCGCCTGCGCGACGGCCATGCCGTAGCCGGGGATGATGACGACGAAGCTGGACTGCTCGAGCACCTGCGCGGCGCCTTCGGCCGTCTCCGACTTGTATTCCTTTGTTTCACCGCCGGCCTTCGCCTGCTGGACTTGTCCAAAGGCGCCGAACAGGACGTTGGTGAATGACCGGTTCATCGCCTTGCACATGATGATGGCGAGAATGAGGCCCGACGACCCGTCGAGCGCGCCGGCCGTAATCAGCAGCTTGCTGTCCAGCACGAAGCCCATCGCGACCGCCGAGAGGCCCGCGTAGGAATTCAGGATCGCGATCACCGTCGGCATGTCGGCGCCGCCGATCGGAATGATGAGCAGCACGCCGAACAGCAGCGACAGGAACACGATGACCGGGAACACGAACGGCGCCCACGCCGCGGCCGGATCCCTCGCAATGAGGACCGCCAGCACGATCGTCGCCAGGAACAGCAGCCCGTTGACGACGTTTTGCCCCGGATAGGTGACCGGCCGCTGCGGCACCCACTTCACTTCCTGCAGCTTCCCCGCCGCCATGATCGAGCCGGTGAACGTGAGATACCCGAGCAGGACTTCGGCGATGAGCGCCGTCATCCGGAACGGCGTCAGCCACTCCGGTCCTTCGCTGAGCCGCAGGTAATACTCCGCGGTGCCGACCAGGCCCGCCGCGATCCCGCCGAACGCGTGCGACAGCGCGGTCCGCTGCGGCACGGCGGTCAGCGGCACGCGCGACAGCGGGATGCCGACGGCGAACCCGAGCGCGATGGCGCCGATGATCCAGAAGTGATGGATGACCGACGGCTCCGCCCACGTCACGAGCACGGCGATCGTCGTCGCCGCGACGCCCGCGTAGACGCCCTTGCGCGCCGTCGCCGGCGTGTTCATCCAGTGCAGCGCGAAGATGAACAGCGCGGACGCGACGATGTAGGAGAGTTGGCTGAGGCCGTACAGCATCACCGCACCCCGGAGGTCCGCCTGAAGGCGGACACTACCGTTTCCCCTGCGTGTCGGTCTTGAACATTTTCAACATGCGGTCGGTGATGAGAAATCCCGAGACGATGTTCGTCATCGACGCGAAGAGCGCGATGGCGCCGAGGATGCGGATGCGGAGCGGGTAGTCGCCGCCCGTGATGAGAATCGCGCCCACGACCGCGATGGCCGAGATGGCGTTCGTCAGCGACATCAGCGGCGTGTGCAGCAGCCTCGACACCTTGCGGATCACGCCGAGACCGATGAACGACGCCAGCACGAACACGAACATCGTCGACCAGAATTCGTTGTTCATTTCTTGAGATCATCCTTGTTCAAAGCGTCGCGAACGCGCGCGTTCTTCACGTCGCCGTCGTGCGTGATCACGGCGCCCTGCTGGATGTCGTCGGCGAAATCCAGGTTGAACTGTTTGTCTCTGGTGAACGCGGAGATGAACGAGGTGAGGTTGCGGGAGAACAGCAGGCTCGCGTGGTTCGGGACCGTGGACGGCAGGTTCAACGGCGCGACGATCGTCACGCCGCCCACCTCCACGGTCTCACCGGGCCTGCTGAGCTCGCAGTTGCCGCCGCCGTCCGCACCGAGATCGACGATGACCGACCCGGGTTTCATCCTGCGGACGGTGTCGGCCGAAATCAGCTTCGGCGCGAACACGCCGCCGATGAGCGCCGTCGTGATGACGACGTCGGAGTTGGCGCATTCGGCCGCCAGCAGCTCGGCCTGCCGCTTCCGATCGTCATCGGAGAGCTCCTTCGCGTAGCCGCCGCCGGCGGCCGCGCTCTCCTTCAGCTCGATGCCGACGTACTTCGCGCCGACGCTTTCGATCTGCTCTTTGACTTCCGGCCGGACGTCGGTCGCGACGACGTTCGCGCCGAGACGGCGCGCCGTGGCGATCGCCTGCAGGCCCGCGACGCCGGCGCCGATGACGAAGACCTTCGCCGGAAACACCATGCCGGCCGCCGTCGTCAGCATGGGGAAATAGCGATTGAGCTCCACGGCCGCCA
>Ga0134123_10002420_pt1 | contig 12226 bp, 8 predicted proteins | sample KB303_FD_96460 | JGI IMG/M metagenome (GOLD analysis project Ga0134123, IMG submission 96460) | Terrestrial soil microbial communities without Nitrogen fertilizer from Kellogg Biological Station, Michigan, USA - KB3-0-3 | ecosystem: Environmental > Terrestrial > Soil > Unclassified ...
CGCCAAGCCCGAGGACCTGGCCGGCGGGGGCGGCAAGGGGACCAGCGGGCCGCAGGCGGTGCAGAAGTCGCTCGGAGACAAGAAGGAGGTGGTGGTCGACGCGCCGGTGCTGAGCCAGGAAGAGGCGAAGAAGCTGGCGATCAGCCTGCTGCAGGAGCGCGCCTACGACTTCATCACCGGCTCCGGCCAGGTGATCGGCCTGCCCGACCTGCGCCCCGGCCAGCTCGTGGACTTGAAGGGTCTCGGCCAGCGCTTCAGCGGCACCTACTACGTGCTCAAGGTCACCCACACGCTCGGATCTTCCGGCTATCTCACCCAGTTCGAGGTCCGCCGCACCCACGACGGAGGGCTCAAATCGTGAGCGCCGAATCCCGCGCCCGTTCCACCGACCAGCGCTTCTACGGGGTGGCCGAGGGGATCGTCACCGACAACGACGATCCCGAGAAGGAGGGGCGTGTGAAGGTGAAGCTCCCCTGGTTCGATCCGGACATGGTGAGCGAGTGGTGCCGGGTGCGCCAGCCCTACGCCGGCAACGGCTACGGCATGTACCTGGTCCCCGAGGTGGGCGACGAGGTGCTGGTCGCCTTCATCCAGGGCGACATGCGTCTGCCGGTCGTCCTCGGCGGCCTGTGGAACGGCAAGGACAAGCCCTCGGTCCACCGCACCAAGGGCAAGGACCCCAAGCTCCTGCGCACGAAGAAAGGTCACGAGATCCTGCTCGACGACAGCGACGGCGCCGAGAAGATCGTGATCGTCGAGAAGGATGGCAAGAACCGGATCGTGATCGATACGTCGGGAAATTCGATCACGATCGAATCGCGCGACGGCAAGCTCACGCTCCTCGGCCGGGAGATCGAGATCCAGGCCCAGGGGACCCTGAATCTCAAGGGCGCGACGATCAATCTGAACTGAAGGAGACGGAGCCATGGGACAGCCGGCAGCCAGGCAGGGAGACAAGATCGTGGCCACCGACACGCACATCGTGCTGGTGCCCGCGCCGCCGGGCCCTCCCGTGCCGACGCCCCTGCCGCATCCGTTCAGCGGCGCGCTCAACGGCAGCCTGAGCAGCGACGTGAAGATCGGGGGGCTGCCCGCCGCGACCGTGGGGAGCACGGCGGACAACGTGCCGCCGCACATTCCGACCCCTCCCGGCACCGCGTTCCAGAAGCCGCCGGCCAACCGCGGCACCATCCAGCTGGGGAGCGCGACCGTCAAGATCAACGGCAAGAGCGCCGCCAGGAACGGCGACGTGGCGATCACGTGCAACGACCCCGCGGACCTGCCGGTGGGCAAGGTGGTGGCCGCGGGCACGGTCTTCATCGGAGGCTGAGATGGCCGATCCGCTCCAGGGACGCGGCTGGCGGTTCCCCCTCCTCCCGGACCCGGCGGGGTCTCTCGGCTACGTCGAGGGGGACGAGAACGTGGAGCAGAGCCTGCGCATCCTGCTCCTGACCCAGCTCGGGGAGCGGGTGATGCGGCCCGACTTCGGCTGCGCGGCGCCGCGGCTCGTCTTCGCTCCCGGCAGCCTGCAGTCCCTCGGGTTGCTCGAGACCACGGTGCGCGAGGCGGTGCGCGACTGGGAGCCGCGGATCGATCTCGACACGGTGCGGGCCGAGGCGGATCCGGAGGAGGAAAGCCGGGTCACGGTCTCCATCGCCTACCGGGTGCGCCGCACGAACAGCCGCTTCAACCTGGTGTTTCCGTTCTACCTCGGCACCCTGGAGAGGATCTGATGGCCCTCGAGCCGCTTCGCCTCGACGATCTCGCCTGGAAGGGCATGGTGGATGCGATCCGCCGCCGCATCCCGGCCGCGTCCGGCGGCCGGTGGACGCTGCACGCGCCGGTGGACCCCGGGGTGACGCTCCTGGAGCTCCATGCCGCGCTCCTGGAGCAGCGCGTCTACTGGCTCGACCAGACGCCCGACGCGCTGGTCCAGGCGGCGCTCACCCTGCTCGGCGAGTCGCCGCGGCCGGCCGCGGCCGCGGAGACCGTGCTGGAGCTCGCGCGGGCGCCGTTCCAGGTGGCCGGCCAGGGGACGGAGCTGCGGCTCGCCGGGCGCACGCCGCGCCTCGTCCTGTCCACCCGCGAGGAGCTGACCCGGCTGCCCGTGGAGCGTCTGGCGCTCTCGATCGGCGGCCGGGACCGCACGCAGGACCTCCTGCACGGGCGTCTCCTCCGCCTGTTCCCGGCGGACGGCGGCGCGGCGGAGGCCCGGCTGGTGCTCTGGCTCGCGGAAAAGATTCCGGTCTCCCCGCCGGACGCGCCGTTCGGTCTCTTCGTCGAGCTCGACGCGCCGGAGCGGATCCGGCCCTCCTGGGACCGGGAGGCGGCCGGCGCGCCGCCGCCGGCAGAGGTCCTCTGGGAGTATGCGGAGGCCGGCTCCGGACGCCGCAAGCCGTTCCCGGCCGGCAAGGTGAAGGACGGCACCGGCGGCCTCCGGCGCTCGGGCCTGGTGCGGCTGCCGATCCCCGCCGACTGGCAGGCGGAGACCGATCCGCAGGGGCTCTTCGGCTACGCGGTCCATCTGCGGGTCGAGCGCGCCACGTGGAGCGCGCCGCCGCGCCTCGCGGGTCTGACGGCCAACGCGGTCGCGGCCGAGCACCGGCGGCGCACCCGCAAGCACCCCCTGCGGCTCGACTGGCTGCCGCTCCCCGGCCGCGAGATCTCCCTGGCGGAGCTGCCTGCCGGCGATCCCGAGAAGGACCATCCGCCGCTCGCGGAGACGGTCGCGCTCCGGCTGCGCGAGCGCGACCACGGTTGGCAGGACTGGCGGCCCACCGCGGACCTCGGCCTCCATGGTCCGGACGACCGCGTGTTCGAGGTCGACCGCGGGCTGGGCGTCCTGCGCTTCGGCAATGGTCTGAACGGGCGGCAGCCGGTGCTCGCTCCGCTCCATCCGGAAGACAAGCACAACGGCGAGGTGGAGTACGAGGCCGGCGGCGGACCCGAGGGGAACGTGGGCTCCCGGCTCGCCTGGGAGGGACCGGAGGGGCTGACGGCGGTCAACCTGGTGCCGGCCCGCGGCGGCGCCGAGGCCCAGGCGCCGGCGGCGGCCCGCGACGAGGTGGGCGCGGCGTTGCGGCGCCCGACGCGGGCCGTGCTCCGCCGCGACTTCGAGGAGCTCGCCCGCACCACGCCGGGAGTGGCCATCGCCCGCGCCCGGGCGGCGGTCGGGCTCCACCCCGGCCATCCCTGCCGCCTGGTGCCGGGGGCGGTGACGGTCTTCGTGGTCCCCGAGGTGCCGCGGGAGGACGCGGACCCGGAGCTGCGGGAGAGCGCGTTCGTCGCCGCTCCGGCGCCGGACCCGGGCGCCCTGGCCGCGGTGCGCGCCCGCCTGGACGCCGCCCGGCTGCTGACCACCGAGGTGTTCGTCGCGGCGCCCCGCTACCGGACCGTGTCCCTGCGCGTCGAGGTCGCGGTAGACCCTCTCGATCCCGCGGCCCTGGAACGCCGGCTGGAGGAGCATCTGAGGCGCTTCCTCGATCCCCTCACCGGCGGCGACGAAGGCGATGGATGGCCGTTCGGCGAGCCGCTGCGTCCCTCGGCGTTGCTGCGGGAGGCCCAGGAGGCGCTCGGGCGCGACGGCGAGGTCGTCAGGATCGTCATCGGCCTCGACGGGGAAGAGCCGTCCGAGGACTGCAAGGACGTCGCGATCGGCGAGCACGAGCTGGCCGTCCTGGCCGGGCTGCGGATGGATCTCCGCCGCGCCGCTCCCACGCGGGGAGGTCTGCGGTGAGCGCGCCCTGGTGGGGGAGGGAGGCGACGCGAGGGAGAGGAGGGCGCATGGTGCCCGCGAGCGGACCCGCGGGCATCCAGCCCGAGCTCGCGGCAGCGTCGCGGGAGGCGGTGGCGGCCGAGGTGCGCGGGCGGATCGCGGCCTTCACGCCGGAATGGACCAGCCAGCGGGTGGACGACGCCGGCCAGGCCCTGGTCCGCCTCTTCGCCGAGCAGATGGAGCCGGTGCTGGAGCGGGTGAACCGCCTGCCGGAGAAGGCGTTCGTCGAGGTCCTGAGCGCGGCGGGCGTGGCGCCGCTCCCGGCCACGCCGGCGGCGGCGCTGCTCCAGTTCGAGATCTCGCCCGGGGCGCCCGCCTCGACGCTCATCCCCCGCGGCTTCCAGGTGGGAGCGCGGCCGGCCGGAGGCGGCGACCTCGTGGTCTTCGAGACCGAGCGCTCCCTGTTCGCCGCGCCGGCCCGGATCGCGGAGATGCACCGGCAGCAGGGGATCTTCTTCGTCGAGGTCGACGTGGAGGGAGAGGAGCCGGTCCAGCCGTTCGGCTCCAATCCCCGGCCCGGGCGCGCGCTCCTCCTGGGGCTCTCGGGCGACGCGGCGCCGGGCCCGTTCCTGACCCTGGGGATCGGCGTCGCCCAGCCGCCCGGCGCGCCGCCGCCGGTGCCCGCCGGCGGAGTGGCTCCGCTGCCGGTCCCCGGGGCGCCGCTGCTGCGCTGGGAGATCCTCGACGGCTCGACCTGGAAGCCGGTCGAGGTGACGCTCGACCAGACCGGCGGGCTGCTGCGCAGCGGGACCGTGGAGCTGCGCCTGCCGCCGCGCTGGCGGACCGGCCGGCCCGCCGATCTCGACGGCGACGCGGCGCTCCGCTGGCTGCGGCTGCGCCTGATCAGCGGCCGTTTCGAGCGGCCTCCGGCGCTCTCCTTCGTGCGGCTCAACCTGGTGGCCGCCACGGCGGCCCGCACGTTCCACAACGAGATCCTCGACCCGGTCCCGTCGTCCGGCGGCCGGGCGATGCGCGTGCAGAGGACGCCGGTGCTCCCGGGCTCCCTGATCCTGGAGGTGGCGGAGGGAGGCTTCGACCAGCCCGGTCCCGAGCCCGAGGGCGGAGCCGGGGACGAGACGCCTCCCGCTCCCGGCGTGACCCGCTGGCGCGCGGTCGACGATCTCGCCCTCCACGGGCCGGACGATCTGGTGTACGTGCTCGATCCGCTCACCGGGATCGTCACCTTCGGCGACGGCGTGCACGGCGAGGCCCTGCCGCCGGGCTTCCGGCACGTGCGCGCCCTGCGCTATCGCACCGGAGGCGGGGCGGCCGGCGCGGTGGCCGCCGGAGCGGCCAGCAATCCCCTGGGCTCGGCCCCGTTCCTGACCGGCGTCAAGAACCCGCTCCCCGCCACCGGCGGCACCGACCTGGAGGAGCGGCCGCGGACGCTGCACCGCGGTCCGGAAGAGGTCCGCGCCCGCGGGCGCGCGGTGACCGTGGCCGACTATCCGCTGCTCGCCCTGCGCACCCGCGGCTCCCGGGTGGCCCGCGCCCATGCCCTGTCCGGCGTCCATCCGGCCTTCCGCGGCCGGCTCATCCCGGGCGTGGTCGCCGTCTTCGTGGTGCCGCGTGACGGCTCTCCCGGCGAGCCGCCGGTCCCCACCCAGGAGGACCTGCGCGCCGTCGCCGCCGCTCTCGCGGCCGAATCGGCCCCGGCCGGCGTGGAGGTGGTGGCCGCCGCCCCTCGCTACCGGCGGGTGCGCGCCGAGGCGGACGTCGTGGTCGACCCGGCCGCCGATTCGGGCCGCACGGTCACCGGCGTCCTCGATGCGATCGACGGCTTTCTCCATCCGCTCACCGGCGGCGACGACGGCGAGGGGTGGCCGTTCGGCCGCACCCTGGAGCACAACGACCTGCTGCGGCTCCTGGTGGCCCTGCCGGGCGTCCGCGCCGTGCCCCGCCTGATCCTGGTGGTGGACGGCGTGCGCCTGCGCGGCTGCACCGACGTCCCGCTGGCCGCCGGCGAGCTGTTCTGGCCGCAGGGGCACGAGGTCGTTCCCGTAGAGGAGGTTGAACCGTGAGTTGCGTCAACGCAGCGCCCACCTTCCGCCTGCTCGACGCCTGGGTCGGCTGGGACCGGGCCGCCGGCCAGGGGCTCACCGGCTTCGACGAACCGGCGGGCGTGCGCCTCGCGCCGCTGCTGCCGGAAGGGGCCGACCCGGCCGCGCTCCTGGCCTGGTTGCCGCCCCCGCGCCTCGCCCGCGGCGGCCGGCCGCGCACCTGGTGGCTGGCCAGCGACGAGCGCCCGGCGCGCCTGCTGCGCCGCAATCCGTGCACCGGCGCGTGGGAGCCGCTGTGGAGCCCGCCGTGCGATCCGGGCCTCCTGGTCGAGGCGGTGGCCGTGGCCGTGCGCGGCCGGCATCTCGCCGTGGCGGACCGCGGCGCCGGTCGGGTCTGGGTCTGGAGCGGGTCCGGCGGCCGGCTGGCGGCGGCGATCCCGGTCTCCCGGCCGGTGGCCGTGGCCTTCACTTCCTGGGGCGAGCTCCTGGTGGCGGCGGAGGAGACCTCCGGCGTTCTGCGGTTCGGCCCGGGAGGCGATCCCCGCGGCGCCATCCCGCTGCTCGCCGGGGCCGGCGAGGTCGAGCGCCTCGCGGCCGGCCGCGACTGCGCGATCTGGCTGGTCACCCGCCGGGCCGGCGGAGTCCTCGACCTCTGGCGGGCGACGCGCCAGGAGCCGGTCTTCCGGCCCGCCGCCGTGGCCGGCCTCGCCGCCTCGCTCTCCCCGACCGGGCTGGTGGCCGCGTCGGACCTCGGCTTCTGCCTGAGCGAGCCGGGGCCGGGCGGCGTGCCGGCCATCCATTGTTTTACCTGGCGGGGGTGCCCGGTCACGGAGGGAGAGGTGGAGCCGTCCGCTCCGCCGGCCCTGGAGCGGCGCGGCCAGCTCCTGACCCTCCCCATCGACAGCGGCATCGCCCGCTGCCGCTGGCACCGCGTCCGGATCGACGCCGACCTGCCGTCCGGGACCTCGCTGGAGGTCAAGGTGGCGGCCAGCGAGGCGCCCGATCCGCCGGACCAGGGAGACCCGGGCCGCGAAGGGGAGTGGAGCCAGTTTCCGGCGGGATTGCCGCACCCGCAGGACTGGCAGCGCGCGCCGGGCGTGGTCGACGTCCTCGTCCGCCAGCCGCCGGGCCGCTACCTGTTCCTCTGCCTGCGCCTGCTGGGCGACGGCCGGGCGACGCCGGTCGTGCGCCGCGTCCGGCTCGACTTTCCGCGCGTCACGAGCCTCGAGCTCCTGCCCTCGGTCTACCGCGAGGATCCGCGGGCCGAGGACTTCACCGAGCGCTTCCTCTCCCTGTTCGACGCCTCGATCGAGGACTTGGACGGCCTGATCGACCGCTTCCCGGCGCTGCTCGACGGAGCGGGCGTGGACGAGCGCGTCCTGCCCTGGCTCGGGAGCTTCCTGGACGTCGCGTTCGAGGCGTCCTGGCCGGTGGAGCGGCGGCGGGCCATCCTGCAGGCCGTGCCCCGGCTCTACCGGCTGCGCGGCACGGCCGAGGGGCTCGCGCAGGCGGTCGAGCTGGTCTTCGGCGTGCGGCCGGCGATCCAGGAGCTGGCGGCGGAGCGCCGCTGGGGCGCGGTGGGCCGGGACGGGCGTCTCGGCGCCGTGCGCCTCTTCGGCCGGGCGCGCTCGCGCTTCCGCCTCGGCGCCTCGGCGCTGTCGGCGGCGCCGCTGGTCGCCCATGGCGATCCGGACCGCGATCCGCTCGCCTCCGGTGCGCACCGCTTCCGCGTCCTGATGCCTGCCGGAGCCGCGTCCACGGCGGAGGGGCGGGCGCGCCTGGAGCGCCTCGTCGAAAGCCAGAAGCCGGCCCACACCCTGGCCACGGTGCGCGTGGGCGGGCGTGGGCTCGTCCTCGGCACCGGAACCGCCGTGGGCATCGACACCGCGCTCGGTCCGCTCGCCGCCCCGGTCCTCGGCGCGGCGGGCAACGTGCGCCTCGGCCGCGCGAGCGTGCTGTGGGCCGGGCCGCGGGGACCGCGGAGCGGCTTCACCGTGGGCGCCGCGATCGTTGGAATCCAGACCCTCTCGGAATGAAAACGGAGTGACAAACGGCATGAGCAGCCAGACTCTCGAACCCGAGCATCACCCGAGCGCGCCGCCCTCCCAGCCCGAGCCGTGCTCCGGCCATGGCGGCCACTCTCCCTGTCTCGACCTGCCCGAGCTCAAGCGGCTCAAATATTTCTATGGCCAGGTCCTCGGCCCGCAGGACTTCCAGGACGAGCAGACCTACTTCCGCGAGAAGCTCAAGCTCCACAACCGCTGCCTGCACGGCTACGGCGTCGTCTGCGGGCTGGAGGTGGTGCCCGAGCCGCTGCCCGAGGACTGCGATCCTTCCGGACCCGGTCCGCGCGCCCGCCTCGAGCAGGAGATCGCAGAGCTCCAGAAGAAGCTGGACGAGACCAAGAATCTCGCGGCCCGGAAACCCCTGGAAGAGCAGCTCCAGGAGCTCCGCCGCCGGCTGCGCTGTCTGCCGCCGGACTGCGGCAAGCCGGCCCCGCGCACCCGCGTGCTCATCCGCTGCGGCCTCGCCTACGACTGCGAGGGCAACGAGCTCGTGGTGCGCCGCGACCTCCCGGTCGATCTGCTCGCCCATCTGACCCCGCAAGCGGCGCGCGAGCTGGAAGAGAATGCTCCCCCCACTCTCTGGCTCTCCCTCTGCTATTGCGAGCAGCCGGTCGATCCGGCGCGGCCGGTTCTGCCCGACGCCTGCGGCGCATCCCCGGACTGCGTCTTCGGCAAGCTCCGCGACGCCGTCCGCGTGCGGGTGAGCCTGGAGGCGCCGCGGGAGGACGAGCGCTGCGAGGCCTGCTGCTCGTCCTGCGCCGATCCCTGCGTGCTGCTCGCCCGCATCGACTGCTTCGTGCCCGGCAAGGCGCTGGCGCCGGAACAGATCGACAACGGCGTGCGCCGCCCGCTCACCCGCTACCTGCCCACCCGCGTCGCCGCCGTGAGCTGGTCCCACGGCGCCGAATACACCGTGGACGAGGCGGCCAGCCTGCTCGCATCGCTCGAGGTCCGCTTCACGCGTCCGGTGCTCTCCTCGACCGTCCGCCCCGGGGTGATGGACGTCTGGATCGTCGAAGGCGGCGGCGGCCGCCACGCCGACATCTACAACCGCGACGGCGCAGCCGCGGCGCCGGATTCGCCTCTCTCCGACCGGCTGATCTTCACCGACGGCTCCGAGGAGTCCCTCCAGGACGGCGACCGCGTCCTCATCACCGTCCGCACCGGCTTCCTGCTCGACCACTGCTGCCGGCCGGTCGACGGCGAGAACGTGGGCGGCCGGGTGCCGATCCTGGAAGGGAGCCCGTTCGCCCGCGAGCCGATCGGCGGCCCGTTGGCCGAGTGCCTGCGGCCGCCCGGCGGCCTCAAGCCCTGGACCTCCGGCGACGGCGCGCCGGCCGGCACGTTCGAGAGCTGGTTCTTCGTCAAGAAACCGCAGCGTGGAGGAACGTCGAAATGACCGCCCTGACCCGATCCAATCCGTCCAGCCCCTGCGGCTGCGGCGGCGCCTCGCACTCCCACTCGTCCCCGTCCGGCTGCGGTTGTGGCGGCAGCTGCGGCTGCGGCGCGGGGGAGTGCCGCGACGGAGCCGCCGTCCGTCCCCGCTTCTTCGCCGGCCAGCTCCTCACCGAGGAGGACCTGCAGGCGCTCTCCGCCTACGTGGCCGCCAAGAGCCGCCTCCACAACCGGCACTTCTTCGGCGAGGGGGTCGTCTGCGGCTTCGAGGTCACCTGCCATCCGTGCGGCGGCGGCAAGGTGATCGTCCACCCCGGCCATGCCCTGGACTGCTGCGGCAACGACGTCGTCCTCGCCTCGGCGCAGACCCTCGACGTCAACGCCCTGGTGCGCGACCTGCGGCAGCGGCTCCTGGGGGGCTACGACTGTGGCGATCCCTGCGCCGAGAAACCGGTGGCCGCAACGAAGACCGCGCCCTCGGTGCAGATCGATCCCGCGATGGACATTTCCGTGCCGGCCCCCGCGCCGGAGAAGCCGGTGCAGATCCTCCCCTCGAACCGCCGGCACTACTGCCTCTACGTCCGCTACTGCGAGACGCTCACCGACCCGGTCAGCGCCTATCTCACCGACGAGCCGTGCAGCGCGACGGGATGCGAGCCCACGCGCGTGCGGGAAGGGCTCCGCTTCGAGCTGCGCTGCCGCGAGCACGCCAAGCCGCCCGCGGGAGCGATCGGCCGGATCGCCGCCTGCCTCGGAGACGGCAAGGAGCTCCAGAAGCTGGTCACCGGCCTCACGGCCCTGGACCGCATCGTCCGGCAGTCGGAGGCGGCGCTTCAGATCGACCGGGAGAACCTGCCCTTCGCTCTCCAGGCGCTGCAGAAGAGCGCCGCTGACGTCGACGGCGCCGCCACCACGGCGACCGGCAATCCCACCGGGGTCAACGTCCGGGCTGTCGTGACCCAGGTCGGAATCCTCACCCGCCATCTCGAAAAGCACAACCTGCTGACCGAAGCAGAGCGCACCAAGCTCGGACAGGCCCGTGTGGACGCCATCAACCTGGCTGTCACCGGGCTCGGCAAGGTGGCAGGGGGAGTCCTGCCCAACATCGCCAAAGGCGCCCCGACAAACCTCGAGAAGTCGTTCGCCCGGTCGGTTCTGGAGCGGACCGGCAGGGCCATCAATGCGGCGGATCCCGGGAGGGTGCACCAGGCGCTGTGGACCGATACCTCGATCCCGGTGCTGGACGGCCAGATGGACGAGCCGCTCTGCACCTTGCGCGAGGAGCTCCTCGACCGGCTCGACGCCTCGCCGGACCTCGCCCACTGCGCTCTGCGCGGTGAGGTGCAGGCCCTCCCGGTCCCCTGCCCGCCGCAGCAGACGACGCGCGACTTCGCCACCCGGGTCGACCTCGCCCGCAAGCTCGTGGCGGCCTGGGTGCGCTTCTGGCAGGACTGCGTCTGCCGCGCCCTTCTGCCGCCCTGCCCGCCCTGCGACGACCCGGCCGTGCTGCTCGCCTGCCTGGAGGTCGAGAGCTGCGAGGTGGTGGGGATCTGCAACCTGGAGCGCACCTTCGTGCCCACCGCGGTCGCCTTGCGCCACTGGCTGCCGCTCCACCTGCTCGGCGAGCTGGTCGAGAGGCTCTGCTGCCGGGACCTCCGCTGGCCCGAGCTGCCGGACGTCCAGCCGGCGGAGACGATCAATCTCCGGACGTCTCTCCCGCAGATGGTGACCTTCGCCCGGGAAGGCTTCCTGGATGCCGAGGTGCTGTCCGCCTTCAGCGGCCTCGTGCCCCAACCGGCCGCGCCTGCCGTGGCAGCGCCTGTCGGTGAATCCGCCGCCGCCCCGCCCGCGCCGGCGCTCGATCGCGAGGAGCTGATCCGCGCCGTCGAGGAACGCCTGGACCTCGCCGCGGTCCGCCGGCTCGAGACAGCGCAGAAGAAGGGCGCCGAGGGGCTGAAACAGGCGCAGACCGAGCTCGCGGGCCTCCGGCGCGAGCTCGGGGTCCAGGCGGCGAAGTACGCCGACCAGGTGGCGAAGAACGCCGACCAGGTGGCGAAGAACGCCGCGCAGTTGGCGAAGAACGCCGAGCTCGAGCGGCGCCTCAAAGCTCTCGAAGGGAGAAAGAAGCCATGAGCGAGCCGATCGCCCGCCCCGTCTTCTTCGAAGGCCAGATCCTCGCCGCCGCCGATCTGGAAGCAACCGTCGACCATGCCCGCGGCGAGAGCGCCCGTGACCGCCGGTATCTCCATACGCCGGGGATCGCCGAAGGCCTGGCTCTCACCGGCCGGGAGCGGACCAGCGGCGACACGAAGTTCAAGGAGGTCACCCTGAGCGCCGGCGTGGCGATCGACCGCACCGGCCGCCAGGTGGTGCTCGCCGCGGACACGCGGCTCGACGAGACCCTGTTCGACGAGCTCCGGGTCGAGGTGGCCGTGACCAGCGCCGAGGAGCCTCCCTGGTATCCCGTTTTCGTGCGCGGAGTGGACACCGAGGCTCCGGCCCAGGCCATGGCAGGCGTCTCCTGCGGCACCACCGCTCCGACCCGCGTCACCGAGAGCGCGGAGATCACCTTCGGCCGTCCGGGCCAGGAGCTCGACCTCGACGCCGGCGAGCCGCCGGAGCCCGCCGATGGCCCGGGCGATCCCCGCGGCACGCTCATCCTGGTCGGCTACGTGCAGTGGAAGGCGCCCCACTTCACGAAGGTGTCGCTGCAGCCGCCCGGCAAGGTCCGCCCGCGCTATGCCGGAGTCCGGGCGGACGAGGTCGTCGCGCGGGCCGGCGTGCTCTCCCTGCGCAGCGGCGAGGAGGCCGGCCAGCCGGCCTTGGTGCTCGATCAGGCAGACGGAGGGAGCCTTCTCTTCGGCCTCCAGAATGCGAGTGGGGGCGTGATCCCCGCGTTCACGGTCGACGCCCAGGGGAACCTCACGACGCAGGGCAAGATCCGCAGCGCGGTCCCGCCGGGGACCGTGCAGGTGCAGTCTGGATTCGCC
>Ga0134123_10002421_pt1 | contig 12225 bp, 9 predicted proteins | sample KB303_FD_96460 | JGI IMG/M metagenome (GOLD analysis project Ga0134123, IMG submission 96460) | Terrestrial soil microbial communities without Nitrogen fertilizer from Kellogg Biological Station, Michigan, USA - KB3-0-3 | ecosystem: Environmental > Terrestrial > Soil > Unclassified ...
ATGGCGGGCATCGTCGCCGGCCTCGCGATGGGCGACCGTTCGCGGCCGCGGCAGAGCTAGTCGAGAAGCGGCTGCTCACGAGAGCAGCGACAGCTGCTTCGCCACCGGCCGCGGCACCTCGCGCACGCACTCGCTCCCTTCGCAGTCGGCGCGGTTGACCGCCGAGGAGACCGGCACCGCTTCGAGCTCGTCGCCGGCCCAGGGGACGAGCAGCGCGCGCAGCTCGGCGGGGTCGATGTCTGGCGACAGCCACACGTCCCATGCAGCGGCGGGGAGGATCACCGGCATGCGGTCGTGCAGCGGGCGGAGGAGGTCGCTGGGCGGGCAAGTGATGATGGTGAAGCTTTCGACGGGCACGTCCTGCTTCGGCTGCCAGCGATTCCACAGTCCCGCGAACGCGAACGGCAGCCGGTCGCGGCGGCGGATGTGGAACGGGTGGCGTTGCCCCTCGAGCTTCAGCCACTCGTAGAAACCGTCGGTCGGTACGAGGCAACGCCGCGCGCCGAAGGCGTCGCGGAACGCCGGCAGCGTCTCGATGGTCTCGCTGCGCGCATTGATCTGCCCACCGCTCAGCGTGGTGGCGCCGCGGGCGATCAGGCCCCAGCGCAGCAAGTGGATCCGCCGCCGGCCCGTCGCCGACAAGCGCACCACCGGCGCCTCCTGCGACGGCGCCACGTTCCAGCGCGGCTCGAGGTCGGCCGACTCCTCGACGTCGAAGGTCTCGCGGACGAGCTCAGCGGTGCTGGAGAGGCTGTAGCGGCCGCACATTCTGGACGTCGTCGCCGAGGGGGGCGGGCGCCGGTACGCTCGCCGCCGCCGGGAAGGGTAGCAGCCGCTGGCCGCGCCGCGCCGCGAGGATGCGGTCGAGCTCGCGGCGGACGCGCTCGCCGGCGGCGGCCGGGGCGTAGATCTCGTCGACGCGCCGCCGCGCCGCCTCGATGCGACGCGCGCGTCCCTCGCGGTCGGCGGCGACGCGCAGCATGAGCTCGGCCGCGTGCTCGACGTCGGGCTCCGCCCACACCGCGCCGACGGGGTAGGGCCCGTGCGCCTCGCGCAATGGCACCAGGGTGTGGCGCACCACCCACCCCGTTTTCTCGTCGAGGAAATCGGTGCAGCCGCCGTAGCCGGTGGCGATCACCGGCCGGCCGAGCTGCATCGCCTCGATGAGCGGCAGCCCCAGGCCCTCGGAACGGTGCAGCGACACCAGCGCGTCGCAGCCGGCGAGCAGCGAGTCGACGGCGGCGCGCGGCACGGTGGCAGTGGACAGCGTCACCGGCAGCCCGGCGGCGCGCGCCTTGAGCTCCGCCATCAGCTCCGGCGCCTCCTCGCCGTGGTTGACCTTGAGCAGCAGGTGCAGCGGCCGGCCGCCGCCCTTCGTCGGGCGACTCGCCTCGACCGCGTGCGCGAGGGCGGCGAGCAGGCCCTTGGGGTTCTTGCGCTCCGGCACGCTGCGCGCGTCGAAGGCGCAGAGCAGCAGGAAGCAGTCCTCGGGCACGCCCCAGTCGCGGCGCGACATCGGCTCGACCGTGCGCTTCGGCACGCAGGGCGGCACCCAGCGCACCGGCACGGTGGCGAGCGGCGCGAAGGCATCGAGGCAGAAACGCGTCGGCGCCCACAGCTCGTCGAGGTGCTCGAAGGCGGGCGCGTAGCAGAGCGGGAAGTGGGAGAGCTCCCAGAACCAGTAGCCGATGCGGTGGCGGCCGGCGGTGACCCAGTGCGGCAGCTGGTTGGTCACCACCTCCATCATGTCGGCGTTGACGTGCAGCAGGTCGATCTCGTAGGGGGCGCCCTGGCGCCGCGCCGCCGCCATCGCCGCGCCGTGCCCCAGCGTCTCCGCCGTCTCGGGCTCGGGGAGGCTCCACACCGCGTGCGGCACGCGCGCTTCCATCAGCGCTGCCAGGCTGCCGCGGCAGGCCTCGCCGACGCCGGTGGGCGCTTCGGTCCAGCCGATGACGTTGACGCCGTCTGGGAGCGACGCCGGCGGCGGCGCCGCCGGCTCGGCGAGCGCGGCGGCGAAGTGCTCGCGCAGCGCCCGCCGCCGCTGCCGCCGCGCCGGGCGCCGGCGCCACCAGAAGCGCGCCCACCACGCCGTCGCCCAGGCCGCCTGGCGCCAGTCGAGGCTCCTCCACACCGGCGCCACCAGCGACCAGGGCAGGTCGTACTCGCGGCGGCCGGAGGTGACGAACCACAGCGCGAAGGCGGCGCGGTGGACGCCGGCGGGGTCGGGGAAGGTGGCGCGCAGGTCGGCGCGCATGCGATGGAGGATGAGCCCCAGGCGCGAGAAGCGTGGCGAGCCGCCGTCGACGGCGCTCGCCTCGGCGGCGAGCGACTCCGCTTCGTCGTCGGAGAGCGCCTCGTGCGGCACCGCGCCGTGACGCGCCAGCACGTGCCACACCCGCCGCTGCGCCTGCTCGACGCCGGCGGCGGGGGTCCCCGGCGGCGGCCGCAGCGAGGCGTGGACGCGCACCAGCAGCTCGTCGCCGAAACCGTGATCGCCGTGGCCGATGAGCCAGCGCGCGAAGGCGGTGCGCGAGGGGCCGCGCAGGGCCGGGAAGACCTGGCGGAGGTCGAGCCGCGCCTCCCACAGCGCCACGGCGAGGCGGGGGATGAAGGGCTCCGCCTGGGGGTCGTCGGCGTCGGAGATCCACGAGTAGAAGGAGTCGTCGCCGCCGGTGCGGAAGGGGTCGGGCCAGCGCTTGCCGTCGGGGTCGGCGTCGCGCAGCAACCAGCGGGCGAGGTCGGGCACCGCGGCGCCGTTGTCGAAGGCGCCGTAGGCGTAGGGGATCTCCTGCTGGGAGGCGTGGCCGGCGCGCCGCAGGCGCTCGCCGTAGTCGGCGAACAACGGCGCCAGGTCGGGCCGGTCGTCGAGCGTGAAGCGGTTCTGGTAGCGCGAGATCTGCCGCGGCCGCTCGAGCGCGTAACCGCTGAAGTGGTAGAAGCGCAGCGGCACGCCGTCGATCCGCCACTCGACATCCATGGCTTCCTGGTCGCTTCGCTCCTGGCCGCGCTGCTCGAGGCGATGGTGGAGGAGGTTCCAGTAGGCGACGTTCCACCCCGGCTCGCGCAGGATTTCGACGCGGTCGAGGAAGGCGGGAGCAAAGTCCATCCAGCGCTGGTCGACGAAGAGGCCGCGCTCGACCGCGTGCAGGCACTCGCGGTAGAGCCGCCGGTGCCACCAGTCGACGAAGGGCAGCGTGCGCTCGTTGAAGGCGATGCCGAGGAAGCCGAGGTTGTAGATGCCGGAGAGCAGGAAGTCGCGCTCGCCGGGCGTGCGGTCGTCGTCGATGGGGGTGCTGACGTGCGGCGTCATCACCACGTCGGCCGACTGCAGCCGCGCGTAGAGCTCATCGAGGTTGCCCACCACCAGGATGTCGGGGTCGAAGTAGACCAGCGAGGCGCAGCCGGTGTGCTCGTGCAGGTGGCGCAGGAACCAGGGCTTGACCGCCGTCGACAGCTCGAGGATGGTGTAGCGGAAGGCGAGGTGGAGGAAGCCGGGGATGCCCAGCTCCTCGGCGAACCAGCAGGTGAACGGCTCGCCCGCGCAGTCGTGGTCGGGCTGCCGGCGGTCGACGATGAGGACGTGGAACGTCCCGTCCGGGTGCTGGGCGAGGAAAGACTCGGCCAGGACCCGGGCATACGCCAGGTAGTTGTTGGCGACGATGGTGCAGGCTACTGGCGAAGGCACGAGCTGGTCCGATGTTATCCGGCGGCCGAGGGCTCTGCCAGTGAAAGCTTTCAGTGGCGGTGGCGTGGCAGCCGGCGCGGAGGGCGCGCCAGGCGGTACGATCAAAGCTCGAATGGTCGAACCTTCCTCCGACAGCGCCGCCGGCGGCGGCGGGCCGATCGTCGTCGCCGGCATGCACCGCTCCGGCACCTCGCTCGTGGGCTCGATGCTCCTGGGCGCCGGCGTGGCGATGGGCGAGCGCCAGCTCGCCGCCGACCCACACAACCCGCGGGGCTACTTCGAGGACGTCGAATTCCTCACCCTGCAGCGGCGCATGCTGTGGACGGCGACGCCCGACGGCGACGGCGGCCACCGCGACTGGGGGTGGACGGAGAGCGGCGCGCTCGACGAGGCGGCCTTCGCGCCCTTTGCCGGCGAGGCGCGGGCGCTGGTCGAGGCGCGGCGCCATGCGTCCACCGACCCCTCCGGCGGCCGTTGGGGGTGGAAGGACCCGCGCACGACCGTGCTGCTCGACTTCTGGCAGCCGCTGCTGCCGGAGGCGCGCTACCTGCTCGTCTACCGCCACCCGTGGGGGGTTGCCGACTCGATGCAGCGGCTCGGCGCCGAGGTCTTCCTGCGCCACCCCGACTATGCCTACCGGATCTGGGAGTTCTACAACGAGCGGCTGCTGCGCTTCCGCCGCGCCCACCGCGAGCGCACGCTGCTGGTGAGCGCGGACGCGCTGTCGCGCGATCCGGCGCGGCTGGCGCCGCTGCTCGCGGCGCGGCTCGGAGTGTCGGGCACCGGTGACTCGGAGCGCTTCGAGGCCGAGCTGTTCCGCTCGCTCCCCGCCGACGACCCGCTGGTCTCGCTCGTCGCGGCGACCCACCCGCGCTGCGTCGAGCTGCTCGCCGCGCTCGACGGGGAGGCCGAGCTCTCCGGCCGCGGCAGCTGGCGTGCCGCGCCGCTGTCGCCCAAGGATTCACCACAGCCGCGGCTCTCGGTGGTGGTCCCCTGCTTCGACCAGGGCGAGATGATGGTCGAGGCGGTGGCGAGCGTCGAGCGCGCCGTCGCCGAGCCCTACGAGCTGCTCATCGTCAACGACGGCTCGCGGGAGCCGCGCACGCTGGAGGTGCTCGGCGTGCTGCGCGAGGCCGGCTATCGCGTGCTCGACCAGGACAACCGCGGCCTCGCCGCCGCCCGCAACCGCGGCATCGAGGAGGCCAAGGCCCCCTACGTGCTGCCGCTCGACGCCGACAACCGCCTGCGCGCGGGCTTCGTCGGCGAGGCGCTGCGCCGGCTCGACGAGCGCCCGACGGTGGGCGTCGTCTACGGCGACCGCGTCGAGTTCGGGCTGCGCAACGGGCGCGTCGACGTGCCGCCCTTCGAGCTGCCGAAGGTCCTCGCCGGCAACTACGTCGACGCCTGCGCGCTGGTGCGCAAGGAGGCGTGGCGTGCGAGCGGCGGCTTCGACGGCGGCATGCCCGAGCCGGGTTGGGAGGACTGGGACCTCTGGCTCGGCATCGCCGCGGCCGGCTGGAGCGTCGACCACCTGCCCGTGGACGCCTTCGACTACCGCGTGCGGCCGGGCTCGATGATCACCGCCTTCGAGGACGCGGCGGTGCGCCGGCGCGTCCTCGCCTACGTCGTCGACAAGCACCGCCGCACCTACCTCCAGCACCTCGACGAGCTGCTGTTCTTCGCCCAGGGCAGCGCGCGCGAGATCTGGCGCCTGGCGCGGCTGTGCGAGGCCACGCAGCGCGCGGTCGACGGGGTCGACGAGCTGCGCGCGCAGGCGGACACCCGGCTCGCCGACCTGCTGCGTGCACGGCGGGAGGCCGAGCAGCTGCGCGCCGACCTCGACGCGCAGACCGTAGAGACCCACCGCTTTGCCGACCTGTGGGCCGACGCCCAGAGCGACCGCGCGGCGCTGCGCGAGGAGCGCGAGGCCCTCTACCGCGACCGTGAGGCCCTGCACCGCGACCGCGCGGCCATCGACCACGAGCGCGCGAGCCTCTTCCGCGAGCTCGCCGCCTGGCAGGAGCGCGCACGGGCGATGGAAGGGAGCCGCGCCTGGCGCCTGCGCGGACGGCTGCTCGCCCTGCTCCGCGCGCTGGGTTTGAAGGGCGGCCTCAAGAGCGTGCCGGCGCCGGTGCCGGGGCCCGATTCGCAGCCGGAAGGCCATGGTTGAGCGTGCCGGCGACGACTGGGCCGGCGGCGCGCTCGATCCGCTCCCCAACGTCTACGCGCGCCAGCTGACGCCGCTGGAGATCGCCGAGGGCAAGCACCGCGACCTCGTCGGCGGCCTGTGGGACCTCGCCGGCCCGCAGCAGCTGCGCTTCCTCGTCGCCCGCGGGCTACGGCCGTGGATGCGGCTGCTCGACCTCGGCTGCGGCTGCCTGCGCGGCGGGCTCCCCTTGGTGCAGTTCATCGACCCCGGCCGCTACTACGGGATCGACGTCAACGCCTCGCTGCTAGCGGCCGGCCTGCTCGAGGTGGAGGTGGCGGGGCTCGCCGATCGGCTGCCGCCCGGCAACCTCTTGCGCAGCGATGCCCTCGAGGGTTGGCGCTTCGGCGTCGACTTCGAGGTCGTCCTCGCGCACTCGCTGTTCACCCACCTGCCGCCGGCGTGGCTGCGGCGCTGCCTGGGCGAGATGGAGCGTTACGTGCCGCCGGGCGGCCGCTTCTTCGCCACTTACTTCGAGTGGCCCGAGGGCTTGCCGGCGGAGGACCCGCTCGAGCACCAGCCCGGCGGCATCGTCTCGTTCGCCGATCGCGACCCGTTCCACTACCGGGTCGAGGACCTGCGCCGCTGTGCCGCGGGGCTGCCGTGGGAGCTGGAAGTGATCGGGGAGTGGGGCCACCCGCGCGACCAGCGGATGGCGCTCTTCACGCGCATCCGCTGAGCCGGGGCTGACCCGGAGCCGCAGTCGGCCGTGCGTCGGCCGACTGCGACCCGGAAGGCTTGAGCTACTGGGGGTTCTGCGGGTTCAGCGTGACGATGGCGTCGATGGAGTTGTTCTGGAACGAGGTGCACAGCCCCGAAACCGTCGTCGGGTTGCTGAGGATGCTGGTGTTGCCGATGCGCACCGAGGTTCCCGCCGAACACGAGACGCCCGTGCCGTTGTTGCTGACGACGCTCTTCTCGATCGACAGGATGCAGCCCGAAGTCACCGCCGAGAAGCCGGCAAACGTGTTGCCGGCGGCGATGCTGTTGTTGACGTGGATGTTCGAGGTCGCGCCCTGGACCTTGAGGCCGAAGACGTTGCTCTCCATGCGGACGTTGTCGAGCGAGGCCTTGACCACGGCGCTGCCGGTGGGGTTGATGAAGATGCCGCCGCCGTTGCCTTGGCCGTTGTTGCGGACGATGGTGTCGGTGATGTAGACCTGGGTGGTGCCGGCGACGCTCGTCCCGATCTCGATGCCGGAGCCGTTGGTGCCGCGGAAGGCGTTGATGGTGCACTTCTCGACGTGGAGGCTGCGCAGGGCGCCCAGCACTTTGATCCCCACCAGGCCGGTGCCGAGACCCTCGACGTCGAGGCCGCGGAGCACGACGTCGGAGGTCGAGGTGGCGTTGATGATGATGGCGTTGGTGCCCGAAACCAGCACGCCGGCCTCGAAGCCCTCGGAGGAGATGGTGATCGACTTGGTGATGGTCACGCCGCCGAAGCCGCCCGGATCGAGCACGTTGATCTCACCGCCGGTGGCAGTCTTGGAGATGGCGCCTGCGAAGGTCTTGCAGGGGGCCGTACGGCTGCACGGGTTGGCATCGTCGCCTACACCGGAGACCCAGGTACGGGTGGCCTGCGCGTGGACCGGGGCGGCAGCCACGGCGACGAGGACGAGGACGGCGAGCAGGGCGAGCGACAACTTTCTCGACATGTGAGGCTCCTCTCGGGTTGATCCGGATTGCAGACGGGTTTCGGACCGTGGGTTTCGGACTGTATTGGGTAACGCGGAATCCTAAGCTAAACGGGCTCAGCTGCCAAGCCCCCACCCCGGGGCCGCTACTCACGGCGCTTCAGAGATAGCCGCGGAAATCGTCGAAGACGGCGACCGCGGGGTCGAAGCGCTGGTCCTTGTCGACGAACAGGGTGAACTCGAACGGCATGTAATCGTTACGCAGCGTGATCCGGTTGGAGAACCGGTAGGCGAGCTCGAGGACGCGCCCCGGGTTGGTGTGGAAGGCGTCCTCGCGCCGGTATTCGACCTTGTCGGAGAGGAAGTTGACGGCAAATCCCCGCCGGCAGTGGCGGTGGAAGAGCTCGAAGGTAGCCTCGACGAAGGACCAGTTGTCGGCCAGTTTGAAATTGTGGACCCCGGAGGCGAAGGCGTAGTCGTAGTCGCGCGAGAGCCCGTCGCGTAGGGGGTCTCCGACGGAGAGCTTCGCCGCCGGGTGCTGCCGCCGCCCCTCGGCGACGAGGTCCGGGTTGATGTCGATGCCCTCGTAGTCGACGTCGATGCCCTGCTCCCGGCAGTAGGCGTAGAGGTCCCCGAAGCCGCAGCCGAAGTCCAGCACCTCGGCGCCGGGGAGCGGCCAATGGGAGACCAGGATGGAGTAGCGCAGGCGATGCCGGCGCTTCGGCCAGCCGATGGTCTCCGGGCTGTAGCCGAATTGGCGCAGTCGTTCGCTGTAGGTGGCGAGGATGCGCTGCTTCTCGGCGTCGTTCATGGCCCGGCGGGCACCTCGACGCCCAGGAAGCCCGCCAGATTCCGGTAGCCGATGTTGCGGGCCTTCTCCTCCGCCAGGCCGGTGGCGAGCTCGTCGAACCGCGACCGCAGCGCGCGATGGGTGAATTCGGGGTGGTCGACCCCGACGCAGATCCGCCGGTCGAGCTGACGGAAGAGGTAGGACATGTCCGCGTCCAGGGAGCTGCCGCGGTACTTGAGCAATGTGTAGGAGAGGTCGAGCAGGAGCCCGGGATTGTAGTGGACGAGCTCGGCGTAGCGGAGCGCCTGGACGTCCCCGCCGTGGAGGAGCACGACCTTCGCCCCCGGCGAGCGTTTCAGCCCGCCGACGAGGATGTGTAGGGGGTCCTCCGCCGGGTAGAGGTCGACCGAGGTGTGCAGGAACGTGCAATAGAAGGTGACCAGCCCGCGGTCGCGGGCGGCGGTGAAGATCTCCCCCAGGAGCTGCGCGGTGGGCTCGAACCGCGAGAACCGCGGGTGCACCTTGACGGCACGGAAGCCCAGCCCGGCGATGCGGTCGAGCTCGGTGGCGAGCGGTTGCGGGCCCAGCGGATCGAGGCCCGCCACCGGGACCAGCGCCGGGTAGGGGGCGCAGGCGCGCAAGAAGGGCTCGTGCGCGTAGCCCTCGACGCCGGCGATGCCGACGGCGCACGCGGCGCAGAACCCGGCGGCGCGCAGCTCGCGGTCGAGCGTGGGGAAGGTGGCGTCGGCGCCGCCGGCACCTCCGAAACCCCAGCGCCCGGTGAGCGTCGGATGGCTGAGCGAATCGAAGAGCGGGATCATTGCGGCTCCCAGTCGATCGCGCAGTGGGCCGCCATGTCGCGAATCGTGCGGTGCATCTCCGGTGACGAGTCGAAGCGCAAGATCAAGTTGCCGATCGCCTCGCTGGACTTGCGGAACGGGCCCACCTTGGCACCGGGCTCGACGTAGAGGTGGGTGGCGACGAGGTGGCGGAGAACTTCGTCGCCGAGCCGCACGCCCGCGAAGGTGCCCCCGGTCCGCGAGTGGATCATGTAGCAAGCCACGTATCCCTCGGGCGGCCGCCGTGGAAGCTGCAGGTGGAACCCCGGGTCGAGACAGCACTCGACGGCCGCGGCGACGAGGTCGACCCCCGCTCGCATGGAGATCGCCGTCGGGATGAAGTTCCCCCCCGATCGCGGGCCGATCTCGATGACGAAGGGCTCGCCGGCCGGCGTGATGAGGACGTCGAGGTTGATCGGTCCGTGGCGGAAACCGGTGGCACGCACGATGCCCGCCAGTGCCTTTTGGGCACGTGCCAGATCGCCGGCCGGGTGGAGCGACGGAAAGGTCTCCGCAAACGGAGCGAGGAAGCAGCCGTCGTCGTAGAAGTGGCCGTCGCCGAAGTCGGCGAAGACGAGCTCGCCGTCCTCGACGAAGCCGTCGCCGCAGAGCTGGTGACCGCGCCGGGGGACGAGCTCCTCGACCACGACGCTCCGCGAGCGCGACTCGGCGTAAGCCCGATCCACGAGCAGGGGGTCGAAGCGGTCGGGCGCGATAAAGGAGACCCCCTTGCTTCCCGAGGAGTCCACCGGCTTGATCACCATCGACCTGGCCGCCTGGTCTACGAAGGGTCGTATGGCGTCGCGCTCTTCAGCCGTGAAGCTGCGGTGGAGAAGCGGCTGCAGGCCAGTGCGGGTGAGGAAGTCGCGGAAGCGGTCCTTGCGCGTCAGCAGCTCGACCGCGGCCGGTGGATTGCCGGGGAGCCCCAACCGTGACGCCACCGCTGCCGCTGTGGGAGCACCCGGATCGGTGGCGTAGGCGAGGACGCCATCCACCTCCTCGCGCTCGGCGACTCGCAGCACCGCGGCGACGTCTACGGTGCTCGCCTCGTAGCTGCGGTGCGCCAGCCGGTGGCCGGGGTTGTCGGGCCGGTTGTCGCAGGTGACGACCTCGTATCCGCAGCCGAGTGCGTAGTGGATGGGAGGGAGCTGCGAAGGCGCCGCGCCGAGGAAGAGGACCTTCTTCACGGGCGACCTTGCAAGGGCGCCAGCGGAGCCATCGCCCGCTGGAGGTCGCGATCCGTCAGCGCGGCCACCCCGCCGTGACAGGGGAAGCAGACGACGCGCGCATAGAGCGCGTCGGCGCGCGGCCTCGACGCGATCGGCCGGTAGTACTTGTGCACCACCAGCGGGCCGGCCGACAGCGGCTCGAGACCGATCGGCTGTGAGGCGAGGACCGGCGCCAGGTTGGGGAACGCCCCGGCGTCGAGGCCATCGCCGAGCAGCGCGAGCCCGAGGTCGCGGGCGCAAGCGGCGAGCCGCCCGAACTGCTCGCGGTGCGCGCCGCGGATGGCGTCGCGCCGGCGCAGCCGGTCGAGGATGAAAGCCGCCGCGACGTCGGACATCTTGCCGTTGGCCGACCGCGGGCCGGTGTCGATGCCCTTGTAGAGCCCGAAGTTGATCAGCGAACGGAAGGTGTCCTCGAGCGCGGCGGGGACGACGGCGCAGCCGCCTTCGCCGAAACCGCAGGGCTTGGTGTGGTGGAAGCTGAACACCTCCCCCGCACCGAAGCGGCCGACGGGATCTCCGCGATAGCTCGTCCCGAAGCAGGTGGCGGAGTCGAACAGCAGCACCTTGCCGGCGCGCTCGGCGATGGCTTCGTAGCGTTCGACGTCGCGCGCGGCGCCGAAGAGGTGAGTGACGATGACGCCGTCCCAGGAATCGGCGGGCAGCGCCGCGAGCGCCTCGGCGTCGAGCAAGCCGCCCTCGTCGCAGTCGAGCACCTGCGCGCCGGCGAGCGGCCCCTGGTGTTGGGCGTGGAAGGTGAAGGCCGACACCACCCACCGCAGCGGCCGCTCCGCGAGATGCTCGTGGAGCAGCACCAGGGCGTGCAGCGCCACCGTGCCGTTGGCGCAGGCGACCGCGCGCCGCGTCGGGGGCAACTCCAACGCCTCGGCGATCGTCGCTTCGAGGCGCAACGAGACCGGTCCGAAGTTCGACCACGTCCCGCTCGCTTCGCTCGCCGCCAGCAGGTCGCGGACGTGCTGGTAGTCGGGGTGCTTCGCCTCGACGAACGGGATCATGCGCCCGCCAGCGCCGCCGCCTTGACCTGCGGGTGCAGGCCGGCCAGCAGCTCCTGGGCGATGCGGTTGACCACCCGCAGGTCGGTGCGGCGCAGCATCGCCTCGACGCTTTCGAAGCTCGAGTAGAGCTCGTCCTTGTGCAGCTGATGGCGGCGCAGCAGATGGACGATGCGGAGGTGAGGGAGCTCGCTCGCGTGGAGCGCCTCGAGCAGCGGGTCGTTGACGAAGTTCCAGCGGAACGGCAGGCTGCGCCAGGGCAGCCCCAGCCGGGTGATCGCCAGCGAGACGCCGATCTGCGCGCGGTAGGGGCTGCGCGCGACCGTGTCGGTCGCCGCCATCAGCTCGTAGATGACCTCGCCGATGCGCCGCAGCACGTCCGCCGGCGCCGCCAGCACGCCGAGGTTGAAGTACGGCGGGCAGTAGCGCAGCGACTCGTCAGCGAACATGTACCCCCAGCCGGTGTGCTCGCAGGGCGTCGACAGCGGACCCAGGCCGCAGCGGTCGTAGATCTCCTGCCACTGCTCGCGGCGCTCGACCGGCGGCAGGTGCGCCACCACGCCGCAGACCCCGCCGTGGCGGTGGGTCTCCTCGACCAGCTCGTCGAGCGGTCCGGCGATGAGGACGTCGGCATCGAGCGCCAGCACCACGTCGCTCTTGCTGTCGTAGCGGAAGCGCTCGCAGCCGGTGGCGTAGTAGCTCTCGCGGGCGAAGAGCGCTTCGTCGACCCAGCGCAGCTCGACGCCGGCCGCGGTGAGCCAAGGATCCTGCCCGAAGCCGGGGTCGCGACGCTCGCCGCCGGCGGTGAGCACCACCGGCGCGTCGCGGTAGC
>Ga0134123_10002424_pt1 | contig 12216 bp, 9 predicted proteins | sample KB303_FD_96460 | JGI IMG/M metagenome (GOLD analysis project Ga0134123, IMG submission 96460) | Terrestrial soil microbial communities without Nitrogen fertilizer from Kellogg Biological Station, Michigan, USA - KB3-0-3 | ecosystem: Environmental > Terrestrial > Soil > Unclassified ...
TACAAATTAAAGAAGGGCGATTGGCCCTCGCGGCGGGAGGAGTTTGCCGATAAAGTAGTCGCTGTCCTGAACGATTACGCGCCAAACGTGAAGGAGTTGATTGTCGGTCGGCAGGTGATTACGCCGCTCGATCTGGAGGAGACTTACGGGATGAGTGGCGGCCATATTCATCATGGCGAACAATCGCTCGACCAGTTCTTTGCGTTTCGTCCCTTGATCGGTTGGGCGCAATACCGGACACCAATCAAAGGCCTTTATCTTTGTGGCGCGGGCACGCATCCTGGTGGCGGTGTGAGCGGAGGACCGGGAGCGAACGCCGCGCGAGAGATAATCAAGGATTTGAAACGCACAAGGTAAGAAATGAAGAAACCAAAAACATCCCGTAGTTTTGCCAGCGACAATAATGCCGGCGTCCACGCGGACGTGCTGAAGGCGATCGCTGCCGCCAACGACGGACACGTTGTTGCCTATGGCGACGATCCCTACACCGCGCGCGCAGTCAAATTGTTTCGCGAACACGTGGGGAAAGATGCGGAGGTCTACTTTGTTTTTGGCGGCACGGGCGCCAACGTGCTGGGCCTGAAAGCGGGCACCGAAGCGCACAACGCGATCATTTGCGCCCAGACAGCACATATCAACGTTGACGAATGCGGTGCGCCCGAGAAATTCACGGGTTGCAAACTTCTTCCGATCAATTCGCCTGACGGCAAAATCAGAGTCGATCAAATCAAACCGCTGCTTCACGAGGTCGGCTTCGAACATCACGTGCAGCCACGAGTGATTTCTGTCTCGCAGGCGACTGAGATGGGCACTGTTTACACTCCACGCGAGTTGCTGGCGCTGGGAAAGTTTGCGCATGACAACGACATGTTGTTACACGTCGACGGCGCGCGAATCGCAAACGCTGCCGCCAGTCTGAAAGTAAAACTAAAAGACATCACGAAAGATGCCGGGGTGGATATTCTTTCTTTTGGTGGCGCTAAAAACGGCATGATGTATGGCGAGGCTGTAGTCTTCTTCGACAGGAGCCTGGCAAAGAATTTCAAATACACTCGCAAGCAAGGCACCCACCTGCCCTCGAAGATGCGCTTTATCTCCGCGCAATTTGAAGCTTTGCTTTCAAACAATCTCTGGCGCCAAAACGCGCTACATGCAAACGCGATGGCGCAACTGCTCGCAGGCGAGCTCAAAAAGATTCCGCAGATAAAGATTACCCAGAAGGTCGAGTCAAACGGAGTGTTTGCAATTGTGCCGCAGAAATATGTTGCGCTGCTGCAAAAGCATTATTTTTTCTACGTGTGGAACGAAGAAATATCCGAAGTGAGATTTATGACTTCGTTTGATACTACCGAAGAGGACATTAGTGCCTTTGTTGCCTTGGTGAGAAAGACAGTGAAGTAAGAGCGGGGGCAAGCCCACCTTCCCGACTGAACGTGTTCCTGGTTGATCCTTGATATTCGAGGATCGGGGAGCCGACTCAACAATTGTTACGTGCAGTCAGGAAGGTGGGCTTGCCCCCGCTGGTTCGCCAACATTAGTCGAGCAGAAACTTTAGCAGGCCGCCCGCCGACGCGATGCCAGTCAGGCGAGTTTCATGACGGTCACTCGCTTTGTGCAAGTCGAAAGCTCTCTGCTCATCGCGCAACTGCTCTCGCTGTTGTGCAATTTCAATTCGTTCTTTCGCCCGCGCTGCATTGAGTCCACCATCGCTAATGAATTCCACTATCCGGCTCAGCTCGTCGCGGTCAAACCACGTTCCGTGTTGTTTGCAAATATCTACAATCACGCCCGAGCAGCGAGCGAAGTTCATCCGGTTCATTAGTTGAGAACATTCTGGACAAGGCACATAGTTTACTTTGCTGGTTTCGTGCGTTGCGATCGCGTGTGTAGCCATCCCGAGCACCGCCGATTGTTGCTCACGATCAGCGCAAACTTTTTCAAAGGAAGGCACGTCGAGCCAGAGACCTAAGCAAGTCTCGCACTCAAGCATCGTGGTGGCGCCGATGACCACCGAAAGCATGGCGGTCTTGCAACGAGGACACTTGCGTGGTCGGGCGTCTTTAACTTCGGGAACTGCTGCCGCCGCGCCACAGCGCTGGCAGTGCCGGCTGCCTATAAACATCATCGCGAAGCACGAGGGACAAGCAATCGTTGCGAGTCGTGAACCGCAAAACTGGCAAGTCGGCGCATCAGTAGCAGTCGCTGCTCCGCAGTTGGGACAATTAAGTGTTTCAGCTTGCATCGCAGCGCATTTTAGCAGGTCAGTTCAAAAGTGGACTATCGTAACGCAAACTGTTAGTTTGCGAATCGTTCGCTGGACATTCGTTGAGAGTAACGCCACCGCCCCGCAAACTAACAGTTTGCGGTACTAATAAATGAGCAATGTGCTGGATGAAATCGTTGAGGGAGTTGAACCTTGGCCAGGCGTAGTGTCGGTAATGGCCGGTGAGCGAACGCCCGTTCTGCTTGGTCTCGACATCGGTACGTCAGGCATTCGCGCTGCCCTCTTCGATGAAAGCGGGCGCGAAATCGCAGGATCAAGTATCAGGAGCGATCACATTTCTATCGCTTCTGAGGGAGCTTCTTTCGACGCCGAGATTTTGCTGGAGCAAGTGGCTACGACATTATCCGCGGTTCTCACGAACATCCCTGAAACGGTCACGTCCATCGAATACATTGCCATCTCCTGTTTCTGGCACAGTCTGATGGGAGTGGACGAACGAGGTTACGCCACTACGCCTGTATTGGGTTGGGCCGACTCACGAGCAGTCGCCGAAACATATCAACTGCGCTCGGAGTTTGACGAAGCGACGATTCATGCGCGTACCGGATGTCGCTTTCATCCGAGTTACTGGCCGGCGAAACTGCGTTGGTTGCGAAGTGAACAGCCGGAAGTCTTTAGTGCGACGAAACTTTGGCTGTCATTTGCTGACTACCTTGCTTACCAATTATTTGGCGAACCCGTTACCAGCGTGTCGATGGCTTCAGGCACAGGCCTGCTGAATCAGGTGACGTGTCAGTGGGATGAAGAGCTGCTGACCGCGCTCGGTATCGCAATCAACAATCTTCCGGAAGTGGCGAGGCCCGATCGACGCTTACCGAAACTAACCGCCGCCCATGCGGTGGTCTGGCCGCAGCTAAGCGGGGCCCAATTGTTTCCCGCAGTCGGCGACGGTGCTGCGAACAATATCGGCTCCGGCTGTCATTCAACTGATCGAGTGTCGCTGATGGTTGGCACCAGCGGCGCCATGCGCGTTAGCTTCAAGGGTGACCCCCCTACGCAAATTCCGCCGGAGTTGTGGAGTTACCGCGCCAGCCGGGAACGAGTTGTTATCGGCGGCGCCTTGTCGGATGGTGGCGGCCTCTATAACTGGATCAAGGAGACGCTGCTTTTTGATCGATTTCCTGACGAGATAGAGAGCGAGCTCGAGTTGCTGGAGCCTGACGGACACGGCTTGACGGTTCTGCCGTTCTGGTCTGGTGAACGCAGTACGGGCTGGAATCCAAATGCGCGCGGTGCAATCCTCGGCCTCTCGAAGCAAACGCGCGGAATAGACATATTGCGCGCGGCGATGGAAGCTGTGGCTTATCGCTTTGCGCTGATCGCGAAAGCACTCGAACCGTTTGCTTCAGATGCGATGCTGGTTGCTTCCGGTAATGCCTTGCGTTCATCTCCGACCTGGATTCAGATTCTTGCAGACGTTATGGGGCGTCCAGTCGCGCTGACAGAGACCTCAGAGGCATCCCTGCGCGGCGCCGCCTTGCTTGCGCTCGAAGCGGCGGGCAAAATACAGGGTGTCGAAGAACTTTCAGTGCCGGTGGAAATGGTGTTTGAGCCAAACCTGACGCATCATGTTCGTTATCAGCAAGCGCTCGAACGCCAGGAGCAAATCTACAAACAACTACTGACTTAGATCAGAATCAGGACGGTGAAATGAGCGCACCCGTGCAGCAGGAAAACACACCCACTCCCGAACTCGACCAACTTTGCATCAACACAATTCGCACGCTGTCACTCGATGCTGTGCAAAAAGCCGAGTCAGGGCATCCCGGTTTACCACTGGGCGCAGCGCCAATGGCCTACGTGCTCTGGACCCGTTTCCTGCGCCACAATCCGCGGAACCCGAAATGGGAAAATCGCGATCGCTTTCTGCTTTCGGCAGGACACGGTTCGATGTTGCTTTATTCGCTGCTGCATCTGACCGGCTATGAACTCTCGCTCGACGAGATCAAAAACTTCCGCCAGTTTGGATCGAAAACTCCGGGTCATCCTGAATATGGTTTGACGCCTGGAGTTGAGATCACCACCGGGCCGCTGGGCCAGGGGTTCGCCAATGGCGTTGGCATGGCGATGGGGGCCGCGCATCTTGCAGCGAAATTCAACCAGAAAGACTTTTCGCCAATCGATCACTATGTTTATGCAATTGTTTCCGATGGCGATCTGATGGAGGGTGTCGCATCTGAGGCGGCTTCATTGGCCGGCCATCTCAAGCTCGGCAAGCTGATTTATTTGTATGACGACAATCATGTGACCATCGAAGGCTTTACGAAGCTTGCCTTCAGTGAAGACGTATCAAAGCGCTTCGAGGCTTATGGTTGGCACACGCAAACGGTGGAAGACGGGAACGATCTTGATGCAATCGAGGCTGCGATTCGAGACGCTCAGTCGGTCGGCGACAAGCCTTCCCTGATTTCGGTGAAAACGACGATTGGCTTTGGCATGCCAACCGCCGGCACGCGCAAGGCGCATAGTGACGCGCCCGGCGAAGATGCGGTGCGCGAAACGAAACGACACCTCAACTGGCCTGAAGACAAACAGTTTTACATTCCCGACGAGGCGTTGCAGCATTTTCGCGAAGCGATCAACCGTGGCGCACAAGAGGAAGCGGAATGGAATGCGTCGATTGAGAACTACCAGCAGCAACATTCCGAGCTCGGACAGCAATTTCGTTCGCTGTTGAAAGGCGAACTGCCTGCGGACTGGGAAACCCATCTGCCTTCGTTCACGGATGCGAAGCCGATCGCGACGCGCGTGGCGAGCGGCGAAGTCATCAACGCGCTGGCGCCGCATATGCCGATGTTAATCGGCGGTTCTGCTGATCTGGGCGTCTCCAACAATACCGACATTAAGGAAGGCGGTGACTTCGAAGCCGGCTCCTACGATGGCCGGATTATTCACTTCGGGGTGCGCGAACACGCGATGGGTTCGACTCTGACGGGTATCTCGCTCAACGGTGGTTTGATTCCCTATGGCGGCACTTTCATGACCTTTTCAGATTATATGCGTCCGGCGATTCGTTTGGCGGCGCTTTCTGAAGTGCAGGCGATTTACGTTTTCACACACGACTCGATTGGACTCGGCGAAGATGGGCCAACGCACCAACCGATAGAACACCTCGCAGCGTTGCGTGCAATTCCCAACTTGTTTGTGATTCGGCCGGCTGACCCAGCCGAAGTGAGCGAGGCCTGGCGTATCGCTATCCTGCGCCGGCATGCGCCAACGGCATTTGCGCTGACGCGGCAGAAAGTCGGTGTAATAGATCGCAGCCGCTTCGCTAAGGCTGAAGGCTTGCGCCGTGGCGGCTACATTCTTGCGGAAGCGGAAATCGTCCAAAGTCCAACGTCCAACGTCCAAAGTCAAAGCAGCACGCCGCCGCAGGTGATTCTGATCGCTACGGGTTCGGAGGTTTCCCTCGCGTTGGAAGCACGCGAAAAGCTTCAGGCTGAAGGCATCCCGACGCGCGTAGTTTCGCTGCCTTGCTGGGAACTTTTCGAAGAGCAAGCGGAAGACTATCGCAACGAGGTTATTCCCCCCGGTGTTACTGCGCGTTTGGGAATTGAAGCGGGCGTACGCCAGGGTTGGGATCGTTACGTCGGCCAGCAGGGCGACGTCGTCTGTCTCGATCGTTTTGGCGCATCGGCTCCGGGCGATGTGGTTATGCGCGAACTTGGCTTCAATGTTGACAACGTCGTGAAGCACGCGAAGGCCCTGCTCTAAACCATGCGAATTGCAATTGGCGCTGACCACGGCGGCTACCCGCTCAATGAGCGAGTAATCAAAGAGCTTGCGGACGCAGGCCATGAGATTCTCGATTTCGGCACGCACGTCGGCTCGCGACCCGATGACTATCCTGACTACGCTTTAAAGGTCGGCCAGGCTGTTCAAAACAGCGAAGCGGAAATTGGCATCATCATTTGCGGCAGCGGCGTAGGTGCGTCGGTTGCGGCGAACAAGCTAAGTGGAATTCGCGCAGCGCTCTGCGGCGACACCTACTCCGGACACCAATCACGTGAACACGACGACTGCAATGTGTTGTGTCTCGGAGCTCGAGTTGTTGGCGAAGAACTCGCGCTTGATATTGTGCGTGCGTTTGTGGGCGCGAAATTCACGGGCGAAGAACGGCACGTTCGTAGACTTGCAAAGATTGCGGAAATGGAAAAGAAAGAGCGGGGGCAAGCCCGCCTTCCTGACTGCACGTAAATATTGTTGAGTCCGGTTCCCCATCCCTGAATGTCAAAGGATCACCTGGGAAGACTTGCAGTCAGGAAGGCGGGTTTAGCACCCCAGCGGGGCTGCCCCGCCGGGGACCCCGCCTTGCCCCCGCTCTTTCTTTTTACCTCACAACAAACTTCAAGGCTCCCGGCATCACGCGAAATTCAACCGGCGTCACCCCGCGCACGTTCCCATCAGCCTCGATTAGCATTGCATCCGCCGGAGCGAAAGTCTCAATACTGACTCCTTCGCCTTGCCTGATTCGCACCTTCGGGTTTAGAACGTGCCCGCCTTCATGGATACGAGCAAGCTCGCGAACAACGTTGGCACGACTCAACCCGGAAGCGGTTATGACATCCAGCTTGCCATCGTCAATTTTCGCCTGTGGCGAGAGCATCATGCCTCCGCCGGCGTAAAGAGCATTGGCCACCGCCACAAGGTTCATCTTTCCTTCGATGACTTCAGTGTCGTCGATCGAAACTCGTACGCGACGTTCGCGCCAGCCAGCGAGCGCCGCCAAAGCCGCGGCCGCAAACCTGGCCTCACCGGAAAACCTGCGCATGAAACTTCCCTGCGCCGCCACACGCGCAGCCGCGTCGCCGCCAATTCCCATCGTTGAAGCATTCAGGCAAATGAACGGCGTTCGGTATTCGTCGCAGAGACCATAGAGCACATCCACTTGCCGGACGCTCGCATCAGCAGACGCCTGACTATGGGTGACAAGAATATCGATCCACTTCTGGAGCGGCTCTCGCCGTCCCATTTGGCTGCGCGCGAAGTCGTCGCCGGTGCCCGCTGGAAGAATTGCGAGCCGCGCTGCAGGATTTATTTGGGCAGGAAGATCTTCAATCGTTTTGCTAAACTCGAAGAATCCCTGGGCCACTTCACTCAGCGTGCCGTCTCCGCCTACTACGGCAATCGTATTTACGCCTGCTTTTAATGCTGCGCGCGTTCGCGTCGTTGCGTCGCCCGGCTGCGTAGTTTCGTAGAAGTCAAACACCACACCAGCGGCTTCGAGATCCCGTCGAACGATAGGCCAAGCCTGCCGGGCTTTGGCGGCAGTGTTGTTGACGATAATGAGAGGACGGGTTTTCGGAGTCACGCAGCGATGGTGAACCGTCAATCGCAAATGGTCAATTGGCCGATGCCTGAGGAACTGCAGCAATACATCAAGAAAAAAGTAAGGGCCGCACCTGATAGGTAGGTGCGGCCCTTACTTTTCTAACTTCCTGCGGTAGGGGATGGCCCCTGCCCCACGTCATGCGGCGCTGCCGCCGGTTGTTCACTCAGGAACGCGCTCGTGCGCGTCTGGCCGCCAACGCGAGCTCGCGAGCGCGCGGCATCGCGTCGACAGCCTTTGAGAGCTGCGGGTCGGTTTCGTTGAACACTTCTAACGCTGTCAAAGATCCATAAGCAGCGGTCGCCAATTCGAAGCGTAACTGTCGCTCTACAAACGGTCGCGCTCGATCCAGTTGCTCTGGAGTAACCTTGAAAATCGGCTTGCTACTGAAATACCGCTTCATTTCCTTGAAAAGCGCGTCGGTAACCGGAAAGTCGGCTGACTCTAGATCGTGCTTGTAATCAATTGGGCCTTGCACTTTGTAGCTTTCAAAACCCGTCACTCGGCCCTGCGCCAGGTCCAGTGCAAATGCGAACAGAGGATTGGCAAGACGCACTTCAGCACGCGTAAGTTTTGTTGGCCTGGCGATCTCGTCTGGCGAGATGCCGCCGCCACCGTAAACAGCGCGCCCGGTATCGGTATGGCTCTCCGGTCCAACCGGTGAGGTAGGTGTTTCGTTGTTGTCCAGTCCGCCGCGGGTGTAGTAGTTGTAGTTATCTCCGTTCGAGTAGTCTCGCTGGATCAAGCGACCCGAAGGCGTGTAATACTTGGCAATCGTCAGCAGCAGTCCGGAATCGTATTCGAGTTGATAGGGAAGTTGCACCAGCCCTTTGCCGAAAGTATTTTCGCCAACGATTAGCGCGCGATCGTGATCCTGCAAAGCGGCGGTAACGATCTCGGCGGCAGAGGCAGTATCACCGTTTACCAAAATCACCAGAGGCACAGTATCGGGAGTGTCGTTGAGCGCCGCATAAGTTTCAGCGGCTCCGCGGATTCTTCCTTTTTGCGTCACGATCAATTGCCCACGCTGCAAAAAGGTATTGGCGACGCGCACTGCCTGGATCAAAAGTCCCCCGCGATTTCCGCGCAGATCCAGAACCAGCATGTTCATACCCCGGGAGTGCAGCTCCTGGAGCGCCGCTTGAAACTCGTCAAAGGTCGTTGTGTTGAAGCCGCCGGTCATGGCCACATAGCCCACGCCGGGCCGGAGCATGTAGGCTTGCGGAATCGATGGCAGGGAAACCGCATCGCGAGTGATGGTGACGGTTTCAGTTGCGCCGCTCGCGGCGTGCTCCACGGTAACTTTGACAAGCGTTCCCAGCGGGCCCAGCAGAAACTTGCGCACTTCGGAAAAATTCTTGCCCTTCATTGACTGGCCATCAACAGCCACTATCTTGTCGCCAAATCGTAAACCGGCGCGAGCCGCCGGCGCTTCCTCAAACGTGGCGCGGATGTAGGTGTTGACCTGATCGCCCTCGGTAAGGTCGCCAATGGTCGCCCCGATTCCGAAATACTCTGACCGCTGTTCCGTCTTAAACTCAGCGAAACTAGTAGGGTCGAGATAGGTCGAGTGTGGATCGAGCACCGTCAACATGCCGCTAATCGATGATTTGAAGATGGAGTTGTAATCCAACTTTTTGCCATCGATATAGTTGTCCTGGATTACTGACAGTGCTTCCGAAACGTCGCTCTTTACAACAGCTCCGGTCACGCGTGAAGTCGAACTTGTTTTGCTTGCTGAAGCAGAAGCTTCCGCGGGATTGTTGGCTTGCCTTCGGGCCGAACCCGTCTGTTGGGAAAAAATGCCTGCAGAAAGCGCCAAAAGAAGAATGATGACTCCGGCCACGTAAAATCTTGCTCTCACAAAAGCCTCCTAAATTGCTGGCTCCGGCCCCGAAAATCCTGATATTCCCAAACGCCGCGCTGGCGGATCGGGTTTGTCAGAATAACATGAAGATTGAGAATCAACTGAATCCCGGGCAGCGGGCGACGCCGAAAACGGCTTTGGCGAGCCAAATACGGATGAAAAACTGCCGCCCAACTCTTCGGGGTTAGTGGGGCAAGCTTTGGAAAACGTTGCCCTCCCGATTTTGGGCAAGCTGAAGATTTCGTTCCCTTCTTTGGCTTTTTGTTGCTCATCATGATTACACTAGGGGCGGCAACGATTAAGTCATTCTCTGCTGGGACAATCGGATGGGGATTAGGGCTCTTGAGTGGGCTTCCATCCGAATCTCGAAGAGCGCCGATCGTTACGAGCTAACCTGCACCCTAAACTAATTCGAACCGGAGGAACCTCCCGCATGGCGAACCCGCTTGACCGCAACCAACTTCTCTCGTTTGCCAAGAGTCACCGCGACGAGTATGAAGCGCTTCTGAAGCGTTTCGTGGAAACACCTACTGTCTCCTGTGATCCGGCGCACGCGGAAGACATCCGCGCCGGTCTTGATCTGACCGTGGAGACGCTGCGTAAGTTTGGCGGCAAAGTAGATGTGTACAAGGTGAACAAAGGCAATCCGCTGGTGCACGGAGTTTTCGGTACGAGCAAGAATGTTCCGACCGTGACGGTCTATAACCACATCGATGTGCAGCCCGCGTCGCGCGAGACTGAGCCGTGGAACACTGAGCCTTTCGTGATGACTACGAAGGGCGACACGTATTTCGGTCGTGGCACAACCGACGACAAGGGGCCGGCGCTCGCCGCTCTTTTCGGTGCGCGCGCCGCGATGGCGGCAGGCGTTCCCATCAACATTCGCTTTCTATGGGAGTTTGAAGAAGAGATCGGTTCGCCAAATTTCGAAAAGATTATTTCCAAGGCGAAGTCGGATCTGCGAACTGACTCAGTGGTAGTTTCTGATACGGTTTGGGTTTCGCGAAAGCGGCCGGCCAGCTCAGCTGGCTTGCGCGGCTTGCTCGGTTTTCTTTTGCAGCTTGAAACGGGAGCGGTCGATACCCACTCCGGCGAAACCGGCGGCGCCTCGCGCAACCCGATTGCCGAATTGATGCGGCTCGTTTGCGATCTTTATGATCCCACCACCGGGAAGATCAAAATCAAGGGTTTCTACGATGACGTAATTCAACCGTCGAAACAGGAATTGAATGACTGGGCTAACTGCGGCTTCGACGCCCGCGCTTTCAAGAAAGCCCATCACTTGAAACTCATGCGCACGGAGGATCCGCTCGAAGTGATGAAGCGCATCTGGGGCATGCCTACCTTCGAGGTGCACGGTGTAGTGGGTGGTTATCAGGGACCGGGAGTGAAGTCGATTGTGCCGCCGCGGGCGGAGGTTAAGGCGTCGTTTCGCCTGGTGCCGGTTCAGGATCCGGAAAAGATCAAGAAACAACTGAAGGCAGCAGTTAAAGAATTAAACCCGGATGTGAAAATACAATTCGAATCGGCCGCGCCGGCATTTCGCACTGTGCTGGAAGGTCCCTTGCCGGAAGCTTTAAAGCGCGCGGTGAAATTTGCGTTCAAACGCGACGCGGTTTTTGTGCGCGACGGCGGAACGATTGGGGCGATGACGAGTATTGAGAAAGTTTTGCGGTGTCCGGTGCTGTTCCTGGGCTTGTCGCTACCGGAGCATGGTTACCATGCGCCCAACGAGAATTTTGATTGGCAACAAGCATCGGGAGGAATGGTCGCGTTTGCGAAATACTTTGAGGAGATTGCGAACCTACCCCGGAAATAATAGCCGCGGATTTACGCGGACAAACGCGAATCTGAACAGATCACAATAGAACAGTTTTTGATCGATATCTTGTCTTCGGCCACGCCGTTATCTGATTTTGACTTTTCAGATTCGCGTTTATCCGCGCGAATCCGCGGCTGGTGTTCCTGGTAGTTAGATAACGCAAGCCATACGCTCTTCATTCAGCGCCATGAAGCCGAGCTTCTCATAAAAGCGGCGCGCGTCCGGATTCTCGAGGTGCACGCCGACATCTATTCGCGTTACAGCCTCCTTGCGCAGCTGCTCTTTCAACTGTTGCAGCAGAGCCGTGCCAATCCCACCACCGCGTCGATCAGCTTTCACCGAAACGTCGTCGAGCTTAGCCACCACTGCGCCCATTGAAGTCGAGATTGCGTAACACACGACGCAGACTGCGCTCACACCGCGATCGTCGTAGGCAAGCCACACGAAACCCAGCTCCGGCTGCTCGAGGAAAAGATCGAGCGCGTCATTGAGTCCCTGGAACCCGCGATCGCCGTAAGCCTTGCTGCTGGCGAGATAGTGTTCGTCCTCACTGAGAAACACCCTGAGCATCTCAAACGCATCCGAAACGTCGGCGGCACTCATTTTGCGGCAGGTAATCACTGCAAACTCCTCTCCGATAAGCGAGCTGATACCTGATCATGCTTTGAACGAAGGGAGCGGTCAACTGCTGAGAGACAGAGGGCAGAGGACAGAGGTCAGAGGACAGAGGTCAGAGGTCAGTGACAAGAGAGTCTGCTGATCTCTGACTTCTGAACTCTGGTCTCTGTTCTTCAGGGTTTCAACTTGAAATCTGCCGGTACAAATTCAACCGACTTCAAAACGCCGTCGATTTTCAGGCGCGGGTCAGTTGCGGGTAGGTAAGCTACAACCACATTATTTTGCGGTTTCCGTAA
>Ga0134123_10002430_pt1 | contig 12203 bp, 11 predicted proteins | sample KB303_FD_96460 | JGI IMG/M metagenome (GOLD analysis project Ga0134123, IMG submission 96460) | Terrestrial soil microbial communities without Nitrogen fertilizer from Kellogg Biological Station, Michigan, USA - KB3-0-3 | ecosystem: Environmental > Terrestrial > Soil > Unclassified ...
CCGGTCGAACCGGAAAGCCTTCCGGTAGACGAAGAAGGCTTGCCGGTTGCACCGGAAAGGCTTCCGGTGGAGGAAGAAGGCCTTCCGGCTGAGCCGGAAAGCTTTCCGGTAGAAGAAGAACGCCTGCCGGTTGCACCGGAAAGGCTTCCGGTGGAGGAAGAAAGCCTTCCGGCTGAGCCGGAAGGGTTTCCGGCGCAACCTTCACGCAGTATTTGCTCACGAGAGAGCCTTCCGGTTCAGCCTTCTTGCAGTATTGCTCACGGCAGAGCCCACCGGTGAGGCGCGGCAAAATTAGCGCCTATGCCCCTCTCCCCCCACCCCGCGGAGAGGGAGGCCCCCACCTCTCGATGCGCCCGCGAACCATCCCCCGAGCGGGTGCGGCGCTCCGGCCGGCATCCGAAAATGCCCCATGACGCGCACTTGTGGAGGAGGTCCACCATGAAACACCTCGTGATCCTGGGAGCGGGCACCGCAGGCACCATGGTCGCCAATCGCGTGAGCCGGAACGTGCATCACGACTGGTCCATCACCGTGGTCGACCCCTCGCCGCGACACCTCTATCAGCCGGGCCTGATCTCCGTCCCCTTCGGGATGCGGAAGGGACACGAGATCGAGCACCCGCGGCAGGACACCCTCTCCCCCCGGGTCAACTGGATCCGGGAGACGGTCCGCGGCCTGGAGCCCGAGACCAGGAAGGTGACCGTGGGCGGGAGCTCCCGGCTGCGCTATGACCTCCTCGTCGTCGCGACCGGCACCGGGGTCCATCCCGAGGAGCTCGCCGGATCGCACGGGCACTGGCGCAAGACCGTTCACGAGCCCTATACCCTCGCCGGAGCGCTCGCCTTGCGCGAAGCGTTGGAGGATTTCCGGGAGGGGCGGCTGGTGGTGAGCCTTCCCGAGACGGCGATCAAGGGGCCGGCGGCTCCGCTCGAGCTCCTGTTCCTGGCCGATGAGTTCTTCACTTTGCGGGGAGACCGCGAGCGGGTCGAGCTCGTCCTCGCCACGCCGCGGGACGAGCTCTGGTCGCACCCGCGGGCGGCCGCCGTCCTGGACCGTCTCCTGGAGCGCAAGGGGATCGCCGTCGAGCGGGGGTTCCAGCCCGCCGGCATCGACGGCGACGCCCGTGCCCTCCTGGCGCGCGACGGCCGCGTCCTCGCCTACGATTTGCTGGTGGCCATCCCGCCGCACCGTGGGGCGCCGTTCGTCGCTGCCTCGGGGCTCGGCGACGGGCGCGGCTTCGTGCCGACCGAGCCCCGCACGCTCCGCGCCCAGGGGCGGGACGACGTCTTCGTCCTCGGCGACGCCACGAACCTGCCGCTTCCCAAGGCGGGCTCGGTGGCCCATTTCCAGAGCCTGGTGGCGTCCGAGAACCTGCTGCGGGCGATCGCCGGCCGGAGCCTGGCGGAGGAGTTCGACGGCCATGCGAGCTGCTTCGTGGAGAGCGGCTGGGGCAAGGCCCTGTTGCTCGACGACAACTACGACATGGAGCCGGCGTCAGGCGTCCTTCCCTTCCCGTGGGTGGGGCCGTTGCGGCTGCTGACCGAGAACCGGCTCAACCACTGGACCCGGTCGGATCTCGAGCCGCTCTACTGGCGGGGCCTCCTGCCCGGAATCCCTCTGCCGATCCCCCACCGCATGACGCGGCTCGGCAAGCGCTTCCCCAGGACGGCGACCGCGGCCCATGTGTGAGGCTGGCGGGCCAACAGCTCCGAGGCCCTGGGTGGCTAGAGCTTTGCGACCTCCTGGGCCAGCCGTTCCACGTCCGGATTGCTCGGCTGGAGCCTCCGCAGCTCCCGCATCAGCTTCTTGGCCTCAGGCTTCTTGTCGACGTGGAAGCCCAGGACGATGATCTTGTTGTAGAGCGCCTGCCAGTGCCCGGGATTCACCACCAGGGCGCTATCGAAGTTCCGCAGCGCGCGATCGTAGTCCCCGAGCTCTTTGTAACAGATGCCGAGATCCGCCAGGGCGCTCGCGTCCTGCGGGTTCTCCTCCAGATACCGGAGGAAGGCGTTCTTGGCGTCCTCCCATTTCCCCTGGTCGTAGAACTGGTTGGCGCGGGCGAGCCAACCCTGGGCCACTTCCTGGTCGGCGCCATTTGCGGCCGACTTCGTCTGCGCTCTGTCGATCTCCTTCGCGCGCGCCTTGATCATGACTTCGAGCTCGCCCTTGTGCTGCTGCGCCACCTCCTCGCCGATCTTCATCCCCTCCTGCAGGAGCTCCGGCATCTTCTCCAGCGACTTGCGCCCGGTCGGAGTCTTGTAGAAGGCGATCAGGTCGCGGAGCTCGGCTTCCGTGAAGGTCCGCATGTAGAGCTCGAGCATCTGAGGGCCGATCACCTCCCAGTTGAAATACCTCGCGGTCCATTCGAGCATGACGTCCCGGAAGGGCTCGATCTGCGGGTTCGCGCGGATCTGGCTCTCGACCATGGCGTAGGCCGCGCTCGGCAGACTCTGTGACACCTTTATCAGTTCCAGAAGCTCGGCCGCGGCTTGCCGGTGTCCGCGCGTGAATTGCTGGCCCCAGGCGGCCGGGGCGGCCAGGCAGGTCAGGACGAGAGTCGCGAGCAAGGCTCGTTTCATGGCAGATCAATCATAGCGCACCGAGCGCAGCCACGCCGGTCTCGGCGGACCGGCGCGGGCCCCTCCCTCGACCAGCTCGAGGAGCCGCCCGCCTGCGCTCCTGTGGGCCGACTTCTCCGGATGTGGCGCGCCGTCTCCAGAGGTCAGGTGAGCTGATCGCCCGGGGGGTCGAGAACGGATCGGGCCGCAACGAGCTCCGCGGCGGAAAGGGCGCCGACTCCCTGGGCATTGCCGGTGACGAGGCGCCGGTGGTAGCTGACCTGGCCCAGGTGGTAGGCGAGATGCACCGCGAGCTGGACCAGGAGCTCCCCGGTCTGCAGATGATGCTCCCGGATCGGCTCGGGAAACGGCTGCGACATGTGCGTTTCGCTCAGGTGAGGGAGGATCGATCCGACGGCCGCCTCGGCCTCCGAGATCTGATCGAGGAGCACCGCGCGCGGAACGTCCCGCGCGGCGAACTCCTGGTCGCGGTTCCGGACGTAGCCGTTGCCGCCGAGGACGGCTCCCACGTAGTGCCGCAGGTTGCCCGCCAGGTGCAGGGCCAGGGTTCCGGCCGAATTCGGAAGCCCGGGTGGAAGGACCCAGATGAGCTGCTCGTCGGGATACGCCTCCAGCTCCAGACGAAGGCTGCGCAGCTCGCGCCGGAGGAAGTGGCTGATCATCAACGGGAGGTGGGTTGTCATAGCCGCGGTGGTGCTGGAATCGAGACTGTGGACTGCGGCATGGTGACCCTCCCTTCGCAAGAAGGATACAGGAAGGCCCGCCGTCCCGAGTCGCGGCTGCTCGCGGAGGAACACCCGGAGGCGGTTGCTAACCAGAGCGAGTCTTCTCTCGTCCAACAGGCGTGTCGACACAGACGACGCTGTCAGACGAGACTTGAGGAGATTCCCGTCATGGGTTGCAAAGCCGTTGTCTTGTTCCTCGCCGTACTCGCCGGCGGGCTCGCCGATCCGATGGTGCTGCTGGCGGCGCAGGCCCCTTCCCCGTCTCTCGACGAGTGGATGAACCTCCAGTCCGCCGATGTCGGGGTCCTCTCACCGGACGGCGGGTTCCTGCTCTACAGCCTCCAGTCTTCGAATTGGGAGCGCAATGCGAGGCAGGACCAGGTCTGGATCGTGTCGCGCGCGACCGGGGAGCGACGGCAGCTCACCCATGAGGCGGAATCGGTGGGAAGGGCGGCGTGGTCGCCGGACGGGCGGAGAGTGGCCTTCGTGACCAGCCGGGGAGGGGCGCCCCAGGTCTATCTGATCCCGGCCGCCGGTGGCACCGCGACGCAGCTCACCAACGCAGAGAACGGGGTGGACGGTTTCCTCTGGTCTCCGGATGGCAAGCAGATCGCCTTCACGTCGTCGGCGCTCGGCAGGGCGGCTGCGCCGGAGCCGAAGGAGTACCACGTCGCCGGGAATGACGCGGCCTGGAGCGCCGGTCTCTGGGTGGTGGACGTCGGGGAGGACTCATCAACAGGACCGGCAGCGGCAATCCGTCTCACCGACCCCACGGTCTTCGGAGTGGATGACATCGCCTGGTCTCCCGACGCGAAGCGCATCGCCGTCAGTGGCTACGAGCCTGCGTCGCCGGACGTCTTCGGGAGCTTCGACATCTACGTGGTGGAGGTGGGCAGCCACGCGGTGCGCCGGCTGCCGGCGCCCGGGCCCGACTTTTTCCCGGTCTGGTCTCCCGACGGGCAGACGCTCGCCTTCAAGACGTTCCTCCGCTCGGCGGCGGACGAGTATCACACCTACAATCTCGGCTACGTCGCCGTGGTGCCCGCGGCGGGTGGGCCGGTGCGGCTGTTGAGCGAACAGTTCGACGAGAACGCGACTCCGATCGCCTGGGGGCCTGACGGGATCTATTTCACCGCCCGGCATCGCACCTGGCAGCACCTCTACCGTCTCGACCCACGGACCTCTGCCGTCACCCGCATCACCGAGCCCCTCGAATCGGTCAACTTCAACTTTTCCTTCAGCGCCGACTACAAGACTTTTGCCTTCACAGCGGCGACCCCCTCCCGCTTTCAGGAGGTCTACGTCGCGCCGGTGGGAGACGCCGCCGGCGCCACGGCGATGACCTCGACCGGCAGCCAGGTCGCGGCGTGGAAGCTCCCGCTTCCCTCCGTCATCCAGTGGGCTTCCGCCGACGGCACTCCCATCGAAGGGGTGCTGTTCAAACCGGCAGGCTTCGATCCGACCCGGCGGTATCCCCTCCTGGTGATCATCCACGGCGGCCCGCTGGACGTGGACCGGCCCGTGCTGAGCCCCGAGGACCGGTATGCTCCCGCGCTCTACACCGCGCGCGGGGCCCTGGTGCTCAAGCCCAACTACCGGGGCAGCATCGGCTACGGCGCGGCGTTCAGAAAGAAACTGATCAGAAACCTCGGCATTCCGGAATATGAAGACATCCTCGGCGGGGTCGATCTGCTGATCCAGCAGGGTATCGTCGACAGCAGCCGCGTGGGCGCGATGGGATGGAGCCACGGGGGATACCTCGCGGCGCTGATCTCGACCTATAGTGATCGATTCCGGGCGGTGAGCGTCGGAGCCGGCGTGTCGGACTGGAGGCTCTTCTACACGCTGGGTGCAGGAAACACCGTGAAGCCGGACTATGCGCTCGCGCTGCCGTGGGACGATCCGGAATACTACCGCAGCACCGCGCCGCTCACCTATGTCAAGCGGGCTCGCACTCCGACGTTGATCCAGCACGGCGAGAACGATCGGACCGCGCCGGTGGCGAGTGCATACGAGCTGTACCGCGCATTGCTGGATCAGGGTGTTCCGGTCAAGCTGATGTTGCTGCGCGATGCCGGCCACATCGCCTCGGGACTGGCCCAGACGCGGGCAGTCATCGAGCAGAACCTCGCGTGGTTCGACCGGTGGCTCTTGTTGGACCACCCTCCATCATCCAGGCCGGCTCAGATCGGAAGCCTCCTTTCGTCCGCCCGGCATCTTACTCCCCCTCAAAGCCGAGCACCTCGCCGTTCGGAGTCGACGCCATCCAGCGAAAGACCCGAATCGCCGCCGTCCATTCGACTCCATCGGAGAGGAATCGAATGCGCGCCGGCAACTGGAGAGCCTCGACTCCAGATTCATTGAGAGCGAGACCGGAGTCAAGCTCATCCTGACTGGAGTCAACGGCGCGCTGACTGGAGTCAGGGCCGACTTGACGCCAGTCACCGGCGCTCTGACCGGAGTCAAGCTCGTCCTGACTGGAGTCAACGGCGCGCTGACTGGAGTCAGGACCGACTCGACGCCAGTCACCGGCGCTCTGACCGGAGTCAAGCTCATCCTGACTGGAGTCAACGGCGCGCTGACTGGAGTCAGGACCGACTTGACGCCAGTCACCGGCGTCCTGACCGGGGTCAAGCTCGTCCCGACTGGAGTCAACGGCGCGCTGACTGGAGTCAGGACCGACTTGACGCCAGTCACCGGCGCTCTGACCGGAGTCAAGCTCATCCTGACCGGAGTCAACGGCGCGCTGACTGGAGTCAGGACCGACTTGACGCCAGTCACCGGCGCTCTGACCGGAGTCAAGCTCGTCCTGACCGGAGTCAGGGACTTCCTGGCCAGCGTCAGAATGGCACTGCCTTATCTGAACGGTATTGGGGGAAGCTCAGCTCCCGGCTCGCCGGAGGTCCATTTCAAAGAACTGATGCCACTGCCCTCCCCGCTCGATGTTTCCGACCTCGTGCCAACGATCCCCTTCGATGCGGATGGCAAAGCGGATGCGGCCGGCGGGGTCGTCCATCTCCCAGATGAAGGCGCCGTCTTCCAGACGGGCGGGGTAGTCGCCAATCGCGGCCGCTATTCAAGCGCGGTGCGCAGGTCGAGCCAGCGCTGGCGGAGGTCGCGCAGGATCTGCCGGTAGTACCACGGGTGTTGGTCGAAGACCGCCGGGGTGTGCAGGATGTCGCGCTCTTCCCAGGGATCGTTCACGAGGTCGAAGAGCTGCTCGTAGACCGGCTCTTCGCTGGTGTAGCGGACGTATTTGAAGCGCAGGCCGCGCACCCCTTCGCTTTCGGGGATGTGCGGAAAGACCAGGTGGTGCTCGAAAAACCAGTCCTGCCGCCAGGCGGCCGGCTCGCCGAAGACCAGCGGCCGCAAGCTCATGCCCTGCATCGCAGGCGGAACCGGAACCCCCGCCGCGTCGAGCAGCGTCGGCGCCACGTCGACGTTGAGCGCCATCCGGGCCACCTTCTTGCCCTGCCGCCCGGCGGGCAGGCCGGGCCAGGAGATGACCAGCGGCGTGCGGATCGACTCTTCGTACATCAGCCACTTGCCGGTCAATCCGTGCTCGCCGATGAGCAGCCCGTTGTCCGAGGCGAAGACGATCAGCGTCCGCTCCCGGATGCCGCGTTTCGCGAGCGCCCCGACGATCCTTCCCACCTCCCGGTCCATGCCCGTGATCAGGCGGTAGTAGTTTTTGTACCACTCCTGCGCCATCTCGGGGGTGGCGATCTGGTCGTACCAGCGCACCCGTCCCTCGGAGGCGCGCAGGAACTCGGGCAACGCCGCGAACGCCTCCTCAGTCGCCGTCCTCGGCATCGGGATGTGGACGTCCTCGTAGAGGTGCGCATCCACCGGATCGATCGGCAAGGTGCAGGAGCAGCCGCCGTCCTGGACGTGCGGAGCCTTGAACGCCACGGTCAGCAGGAACGGCTCGGGGGCGGTCTCGATGAACGCCGCCGCCCGCCGTCCCTGCCGGCGCGTCAGGTGCTGGGGCACTCCGGGCTCGTAGTAGCTGCCCTGCCCGGCGAAGCCCGCCCACTCGTCGAAGGCGTCGACCGGCAGGTCGCCCCCGAGCCCCCACTTGCCGATGAACCCGGTGTAGTAGCCGCTCTGGCGCAGGAGCACCGGGTAGGTCTCCGCGAAGGCCGCGGGCGTGAGTTGCTCCTCGAAGCTGTCGACGCCGTGCCGGCGGTTGAACTGCCCCGTCAACAGCGTCGCGCGGCTGGCATAGCAGACGGGGGTGGTGTCGAAGCTGTTGGTGAACAGGACCCCTTTGGCCGCCAGGCGGTCGAGGTTGGGCGTCTGGATGATCCGGTTGCCGGCCGCGCCCAGGGTGTCCCAGCGCTGGTCGTCGGTGAGGATGAACACGATGTTGGGCCGGGCCGGCGGCGCAGGCCAGGCCGGCGAGCTCACGAGCCCGCTCGCCGCCACGAGGAGGGGCACGAGCCATTTGTGGTGCATATGGGCAGAGTCTAGCATCGGTGCTGCTCTTCTCTGCTCATGGACGGCTCAAGATAGGCCCAGGCGATCGGCTCACCCTTGCACCCGAGGCCCTTGCACAGCACCTACGCTACCCGTTATAATGGGTCCCGTGATACGCTCCTTCGCCGGCCAAGGTACCGAGGACGTATTTGACGGCATCAACAGCAAAGAAGCTCGGGCGACCTGCCCCTCCAACCTGTGGGGCATCGCGCGGCGAAAGCTGGACCAGATCAACCGAGCTCGGGATCTGTCTGATTTGGCGGTCCCCCCCGGGAACCGGCTGGAGCGCTTGAAAGGCGATCGCGCAGGCCAGCACAGCATCCGCGTCAACGATCAGTACCGCGTCTGTTTCTCCTGGAAGGAAGCTTATGCCGACGAAGTCGAAATCACGGACTACCACTGAGACCGGAAAGACCGCGGCCCCAGGCCGGGAGCGTTTGGTGGCGCGGCGGCTCCCCACCCATCGGCCGCCGACTCATCCTGGAGAAATGCTCCTGGAGGAATTCCTCAAGCCGCTCGGAGTCAGTCAGTCGGCCTTCGCGATCCGCCTTGGCGTTTCCTTCCCGCGGCTCAATGAGATCATTCGGGGCAAGCGTGCCGTCACCCCCGACACCGCCCTCCGCCTAGCCCGAGTTCTCGGCATGTCGGCCGACTTTTGGCTCGGCCTCCAACAGGATTGGGACCTCTGGCACGCCCTGCGCAGCAAAACCGCGGCCCAAATCGACCAACTCGAGCCCCTGCGCCTCCCCGCGTAGACCGGATCTTGGCCGATCGCGCCCGGTTCCTCACCTATGCAGCACGGGTCATGCGCGACCTGATCATCGACGGTCTCCGTCGCCGTCAGGCCAGGAAGCACGGCGGCGGCTTCGAGATCACTCGATCGACGGCAAGGACATGGGCAACGCGGCCCCGCCGGGCGACGCACATCAGCCTTCTCCCTCCTGGAGCGAAGAACGACGGAGGGAGGGGATTCTTACGTCCTTGGCAGGCCTGGGAGCGTGAAGCAGAGCCTGCTCCCCTCGTGGAGCTTGCTCTCCGCCCAGATCTTTCCGCCATGAGCTTCGACGATACACCGGGAGATGTAGAGGCCGAGGCCCACGCCTCTCCGATCATCTTTCCCAACCTGCCAGAAGCGTTCGAAGATGGCCTCCAGCACGTTGCCGGGTATACCCGATCCGGTGTCGCTGATGGAGAAACGAAGCTCGTCTCCGGCGTGTTCGCCACGAACCCGGATGCTGCCGCCTCGAGAGGTGAACTTGATCGCATTCGCAATTGTATTGGCAAGCACCTGAAGCATCCGATCGTGGTCGAATTCTGCCAGAAGAGGGCCCTCGACGATCTCGATCTGCAAGGAGATGCCCTTCGCTGACGCGGACGCCTGGAACGTATCCACCGCCTCGGCAATCAGCCGAGTCGCATCGCCGGGGACCGGTGTTATGGCGAGCTTGCCGGCGTCAATGCTTGCGACGTCAATCAGGTCTCCGATGAGCCGGTTCATGCGGGCGGCGTAGCGTTGAATGCGCGTCGTCGTCTCGAGAGTCTGTTCCCCGGCCTCGTTTTCGGGAGCTCTCGCCGAGAGCAGCTCCGCACCGATGACGATTCCGCCAAGTAGATTGCGCAGATCGTGGCTGACGAGGCCCAGGAAATCGTCCCGGTTCGAGAGCGCGACATCGGACCGGGCGCGCTCCGTCAGCAGGAATCGGTCGGTCTTTTCTCGTTCCAGCGGCAGCAGCCGCGAGAGGACGCGGGCATTCTCGTCGCGTTCGCGGCGGAGGATCTCATCCGCGGAGGCCCGCTCATCCTGGAGAGCTTCGTCTTCCAGCACTCGTTCTTCGGAGAGGGTGGTGTGCGTCCCGGCGTGTGGCGAAGCCTCCAGCCGCTCATCCGCCTTGGCACGCGCCTCCGTCAAAACGGCGTCCGCGCTCTCCCGCGCCTGCTGGACCACCAGGTCGGAATCCTCTTCGGCCGCCTGCCTCTCGGCGAGCGCGCGGTCGGTCTTTTCCCGTTCCATGCGCAGGCTCTCGTCCGTTTGTTCGCGGTCTGCGGACGCGTCATTGATAGGCATGACTTCACCTTAGCATGGTCAGCGATTTCCTCCCTCCGGCTTTCTGGCATACCGTGTCAGGAGCTGCTTGAGGGCCTGCTTTGTCGCGGCGTCGGCTTCCTGGGTGGCCGAATTCGCGGAGACGGCGACCACCAGGTCGCCGTTGTGCACGATGGCCACGAGCGTGATGAACGTGTCTGCGCTGCCCTGATAGACGCTGACTGCGTCGAAGCCCGCCAGCGGCTGCACCCCCCAGCCGAGCCCACTCTGGATGCGCTTCGTGTGCATCAGGCGCGCGGTTTCCGGCTTCAGCAGCGCGCGATCGCCATGCAGGGCCCGCAGATGCGCAGCCAGGAAGCGGGCGAGATCAGGCATGCTCATGTGGACGTCTCCCGCCGGCGCGAGGAAGACGGGGAGCTGGTACTTGCCGTCGGGATCCTGCGGCACGACTCTCCAGAGCCGCCTCCAGTGACCCCAGGGCTGTGGTGCTCCGCCCTTCGCCGGCCAGCCGAAGCCCGCCGTCCTCAGGCCGAGCGGCGCGAAGACACGGGTCCTCATCAGCTCCTCCCAGGAGATCCCCGATACCTTCTCGGCGATCGCCGCGACCACGGAAAAGCCCGCATTCGAGTACGAGAACTCCTTCCTCGCCTCGACCACCGGCGGCCTGGAGAGCGCCAGGCAGGAGAACGCGAGCCGCTGCGCGGTCGGGGAGCCTGCCGAGCGGGGAACTTCTTGGAGATCCTTCTCGTCGTCGAACGGCGGCAGGCCCCCTTCGTGAGCCAGCAGATCCGCCACGGTCACCTCTTTGTACTCCGGCCGCATCGTCGAGCCGCACTCCGGCAGCGCTTGGATGATCGAAGTCGACCATTGGAGCTTCCCTTCGTCGACGAGCAGGGCGATCACGGTGGCCGTCATCGGCTTGGTGACCGAACCGATGTGGAACCGGTCGTCCGGCGTGACTTTTTCGGGTCTCCCCAGAACGCGCACTCCGACGGCGCCGGTCTGAATGGAGCCGTCCGCATGCCCCACGGCGGCAACGAGGGCGGGCACCCCATGCTCAGCCCGAATCGAGGTGAGGAGGCCCGAGATCTCCGCCGACGTTCCAGAGTCCGGCGCCGAGCCGGCGGCACGGAATCCGGTGAGGAGCAGGACGAGGAGCGAGAGAGAGGTGCGGATCGAGGCGGTCATGCGTTCTCCTTCGAGCCGACACTACGAGGGCAGGAAAGGAAGGTTTCCGATTCGGCTGGTACCTCCTTGGGGTGAGAAGGAATCGACAGCGGGAGCGTTTCTCTTCTCGATGCACGCTACCGAGACGATTGTGGAACGCCCCATCTCGAACCTGATGCTCTCCGCCGATCGCGGCGACGGCCAGGCCTCCGAGGTGCTCTTCGCGGCGCTCTACCGGGAGCTCCGCGGGCTCGCCCGCCGCGAGCTGGCGCGCTCGGGGCCAGGCGCTTCGCTCGGCGTGACCAGCCTGCTCCACGAGGCCTATCTCGACATCGCGCAGCAGGAAGGGGTGGCCTTCCCCGATCGCGCCCGGTTCCTCACCTATGCGGCACGGGTCATGCGCGGCCTGATCATCGACGGTCTCCGCCGCCGCCAGGCCAGGAAGCGGGGCGGCGGCTTCGAGATCACGTCGATCGACGGCAAGGACATGGGCGCGGCCCCGCCGAGCGATGCCGAAGAGATCGAACGGCTCGGCCAGGCGCTCGACGAGCTCGCCGCCGTGGAGCCGGAGATCGCGCACGTCGTCGACCTCAAATTCTTCTGCGGTTTCACCTTCACCGAGATCGCGAGCCTCCGCGGAGTGAGCGAGCGCACGGTGCAACGGCATTGGGACAAAGCGCGGATCTATCTTCGCCATACGCTACGGGCAGGGATCCTCGAGTGAAGGGCGAGCGTTGGCGGCTCGTCAGCCCCCACCTCGACCAGGCGCTCGAGCTCTTCGGACAGGCACGGCAGCGGTATCTCACCGATCTTGCGAGCGAAGATCCTGCGCTCGCCGCCGACCTTGCGCTGCTGCTCGGCGAAGAACGGGCACTGCGCAACGAGAACTACCTGGAGCACGACGCGCAGGATCTGTTCCCCCAGCCGTACCTCATGGGACAGGTCTTCGGAGCCTACGCGTTGATCGAGCCCCTCGGCGCCGGGGGCATGGGCAGCGTCTGGCTGGCGCGAAGAAACGACGGGCACTTCGAGGGGACGGTCGCGGTCAAGATTCTCTCCGCCGCGCTCCTGGGCGTCGCGGGCGCCTCCCGCTTCCGCCGCGAAGGCACGATTCTCGCGCGGTTGAAACATCCCCACATCGCCCAGTTGATCGATGCCGGCGTCTCCGAGGCCGGCCAGCCGTTCCTGGTGCTCGAATACGTCGAGGGC
>Ga0134123_10002431_pt1 | contig 12202 bp, 9 predicted proteins | sample KB303_FD_96460 | JGI IMG/M metagenome (GOLD analysis project Ga0134123, IMG submission 96460) | Terrestrial soil microbial communities without Nitrogen fertilizer from Kellogg Biological Station, Michigan, USA - KB3-0-3 | ecosystem: Environmental > Terrestrial > Soil > Unclassified ...
AGCGGGGACGCTGCTCCTAGGCAGGCCGGCGTCGGGCTCGCTGCTGCCCGCGCCGCCGCAGCCGATGCGGCCCCCGCAGACGAAGCCGATGCGGCCCCCGCCGACGCAGGCGATGCGGCCCCCGCCGACGCAGCGGAGGCCGGCCCGGCCAGCTCGTTCGCCGTCCAGGTCGCGGGCGGTTACGGGCACACCTGCGTCCTTTACGACGATCACAGCATCGATTGCTAGGGGGACAACAGCTTCGGCGAGTCCCTGGCTCCTTCCGGCGCCTGGAAGGCGGTGGGCGCGGGCAACGGCTTCTCGTGCGGCCTGCGGATGGATGGCACCGTGGCGTGCTGGGGCGCCGCCGATGACGGGCTCACCGCGGCGCCCGCCGGCACCTTCGAGTCCCTGGTGGTGGGGGACGAATGCGCCTGCGCGCTGGATCAGGGGGGCCATGCGCGCTGCTGGGGTCGCCTGCCCACCGCCCCGCCGAACCTCCCGGCACCGAAGGACGACACCGTATTTTTGCAGGTGGTGGCTGGCGGCACATATGTCTGTGGGCTGCTCAAGGACGGGCACGTCGTCTGCTGGGGCGAGGACGGCGACGGCCGCCATCCGCCAGCGGAGACCTTCACCGAGATCGCCGCCGGCTTCACCTTCGCCTGCGGCCTGCGCCCCGACGAGACCGCGCGGTGCTGGGGCGAGGCGGTGGATCTGACCGCGATGCCCAAGGGGCCCTACTCTCACCTGCTGGCCCGCGGGGACCAGGCCTGTTTCCAGCGCGGGGACACCTGGGTTTGCCTCTCCCAGAACCTGGAGCCCAAGCTCGCGCCGCCGCCGGGGCAGAAGGTCATCAGCCTGGCCTTAGGCCGTGGCTACGCCCTCGAGGCCGGAAAGGTCGTCCCCTGGGGACCGGATCCCTTTTTCAGCCCCGATCCGCCCACCGGGACGATCGCCGCGCTCACCGTCAGCGACTTCGGCTGCGCCCTGTCGCCGGACGGGACCCTCGACTGCTGGGGTCTCAACCACACCGCGCCCGAGGTCGAGGCCCCCTTGCTGAAGGCCGCCGCGGCCGGTGACGGCATCGTCTGCGGAATCCCGCGCGATCCGACCAGCGACATCCCCGACTGCTGGGGAGGCAACCTGAAGTTCCCCAAGGGCCTCCGGCCGCGCGGATCCTTCAAGCAGGTGGGCGTGGGCAGCGGCTACGCCTGCTTCCTGCGCGACGATGGCAAGCTCGCCTGCTGGGGCGACAACCCGGACAGCTACAGCCTTCCGCCCCTCTATGGCCAGGTGCCGGCCGGGACCTTCACCAGCCTGGTGGTGGGACCCTCGCAAGCCTGCGCCCTCGCTCAGAACGGCCAACCCGCTTGCTTTGGTTCGGCCCCGATCACGCCTCCGGCGGAGCCCTTCACCGCGCTGGCGGTGGGCGACGCGCACGCCTGCGGCCTGCGCCCCGATCAGACGGTGAAGTGCTGGGGCAGCAACAGCGACGGGCAGAGCCAACCGCCGGGCGGCGCCTTCGCGAAGATCGCGGCCGGCACCAAGGTGAGCTGTGGCATCCGCGCCGATCGCACGCTGGCCTGCTGGGGCAGCAAGGAGGATGGGCGGAACAGCCCGCCGCCGGGACGCTTCACCGATCTCTCGGCCGGCCGACACACGTGCGCCGTGCGCGAGGACGGCCGGCTGATCTGCTGGGGCGCCTACCGCTTCAGCGGCCGCTGATCACCCGCGCATCGCGCGCAGGCGGCCGATGCGCTCCTCGATGGGCGGGTGGGTGGAGAGCAGGTTCATGACCGACGCCAGGCCGCCGTGCAGCGGGTTGACGATGAAGAGGTGCGCGCTGGCCGGCCCCGCGAACTGGTAAGGGACGGCGTGCTTGGTCCGCTCGAGGGTGCCGAGCGCGTCGGCCAGCGCGTCGGGATCTCCGGTCAGCACGGCGCCGGTGGCGTCGGCGGCGTACTCGCGCGAGCGGCTGATGGCCATCTGGATGAGCAGCGCCACGATGGGGGCCACGATGATCCAGGCCAGCGCCGCCAGCCCCCCGCCGCGATCGTCGTCGTCGCGCGAGGCGCCGCCCAGCACGGCCCCCCACTGCAGGACGTAGCCGACGCTGGAGATGAGGCCCGCCACGCCCGCGGCGACGGTGGCGATGAGGACGTCGCGGTTCCGCACGTGGGAGAGCTCGTGCGCCAGCACGCCGGCCAGCTGGCGCTCGTCGAGGATCTCGAGCAGCCCCTCGGTCACGGCCACCGCCGCGTGCTGGGGGTTGCGGCCGGTGGCGAACGCGTTCGGCGAGGGCGAGGGGATGATGTAGAGGCGCGGCATGGGCAGCCCCGCGCGCCGGCAGAGCCGCTCGACGATGGCGTGGAGCGCGGGCGCCTGCGTGGATCCGACCTCCTGCGCGTGATGGGCCATGAGCGCGATCCGGTCCGAGAACCAGTACATGACGAAGTTGAGGAGGAGGCCGAGCGCGCCGAACATCAGCATCCCCTGGTAGCCGCCCAGGGCGTGGCCGCCCAGCGCCAGCAGCGCCACCAGCACCGCCATCAACGCTGCGGTCTTGGCGTAGTTGGTGAAGACGTCGGCCATCAGCGACCCGCGCGGACGCGTCGAGGCATTGGCGAAGGTCGACATGGATCAAAGGGATAAACACGCTCGGGGGGGAATCAATTCCAGCAGGGCTGAAGAAGCCACGCGCGAGTCTTCTTCAGCCCTGCTGTGGGCACTTCCAGGAGTTGCGTGCGCCAGCGACGCGAACGCCGCGCCAGCAGGCGGGCCCTCGTCACTGCAATCCGCCCTTGCCATCGCTCGATTTTTCGCGCCCGATCCTGCATCCTGGCGCTCCTCATGAGCCGCCGGATCTCGCGACGCACGCTGCTCCAATCCACTTCCGCCACCGTGGCCCTGGCGACGGTGGCCGGGCGCACGACGGCCGCGGCGCCGGTGCGGCGGCGGTTGACCTCGGGCTGGCAGCACCACCGCGGCAGCCTGGCCCACGTCTGGGAGGTGTGGCGGCCGGCCAACGCCGGCGAGGCGCCCATGCCCTGGGACGCGGTCGAGCTGCCCCACTGCTTCAACGCCCGCGACTGCGTGGATCCCGACACCGCCTACTACCAGGGCCAGGGCTGGTACCGGACCCACCTGCCCGCCGACAACCCCTTCCCGGGCGGGCGCACCCTCCTGCACTTCGAGGGCGCCGGGCAGAAGACCACCGTCTACGTCTTCGAGGACGAGGTGGCTCGTCACGTGGGCGGCTACGACGAGTTCACCGTCGACGTCACCGACGCCATGGCCCGGGCCAAGCCGACCCCGCAGGGGATCCCGGTGGCGATCCTCTGCGACAACGGCCGCGACCGGGAGATGATCCCGTCGAACGAGAGCGACTTCAGCCTGTACGGGGGCCTGTACCGCTCCGTGAACCTGGTCCACGTGCCGGCCGTCTCCATCGAGCGCGTGCTGGCCGACGCCACCGTCGGCGACAAGGCCCAGGTGCGGGTCAGGGTGCGCCTGCACAACCCGAAGCGGCTCGGCGACGAGATCGAGGTGAAGGTCGAGCTGCACGATCCCAAGAACACCATCGGCACCAAGGTCGGCTACAAGGGGCCGCCCTGGACCGGGGAGCGGGAGCTCGGCGTCTTCACGGTGGGCTCGCCGCAGCTCTGGTCGCCGGCGTCGCCGACGCTCTACCAGGTGGTGGTGACCCTGCAGAGCAAGCACGGGCAGCAGCAGGTGACCGAGCGGGTCGGCTTTCGCTCGTTCGAGTTCGTCAAGCAAGGGCCCTTCAAGCTCAACGGGCAGCGGCTGCTCCTGCGCGGCACCCGCCGCCACGAGGACCACGCCGGGCTGGCGGCGGCGCTACCCGAGGAGGTGATCCGCAAGGAGCTGACTTTGATGAAGGAGATGGGGGTCAACTTCATCCGGCTCGGTCACTACCAGCAGTCACGGGTGGTGCTGGAGCTGTGCGACGAGCTGGGGATCCTGGTGTGGGAGGAGATCCCCTGGTGCCGCGGCGGCCTGGGCGGCCCGCGCTTCAAGCAACAGGCGCGCGACATGCTGCGGGCGATGATCGATCAGCACCGCAACCACCCGGCCGTGATCCTCTGGGGCCTCGGCAACGAGAACGACTGGAAGCCGGGCGACTTCGAGAGCTACGACGAGAAGGCCATCCGCGCCTTCATGGTCGAGCTCAACCAGCTGGCCCACGCCCAGGATCCCTCGCGCAAGACCTGCATCCGCCGCTGCGAGTTCTGCAAGGACGTCGTCGACGTCTACTCGCCCTCGATCTGGGCCGGCTGGTACCGGGGCCAGTACACCGAGTACAAGAGCTCGTCCGAGGCGGAGATGAAGAAGGTGAACCACTTCCTCCACGTCGAGTGGGGGGGAGACAGCCACGCCCGCCGCCACGCCGAGGACCCCGACCGCAACATCGCCAAGGTCTCCACCGGCGGCGGCACCGACGAGCGCGGGCTGGACTTCCTCCGCTCGGGCGGGCAGGCGCGCGCCTCGCGCGACGGCGACTGGTCCGAGTCGTACATCTGCAACCTGTTCGACTGGCACCTCAAGGAGCAGGAGACGATGGACTGGCTCACGGGCACTGCCCAGTGGGTGTTCAAGGACTTCTGCACCCCGCTGCGACCCGACAACCCGGTCCCGCGCATGAACCAGAAGGGCGTGGTCGAGCGCGATCTCACCCCCAAGGAGGCCTACTACGTCTTCCAGTCCTACTGGACCGACAAGCCGATGGCGCGCCTTTACGGCCACTCCTGGCCGATCCGCTGGGGGGCCCAGGGCGAGGCCAAGATGGTGAAGGTCTACTCCAACTGCGCCAGCGCCGAGCTCTACGTCAACGGCGTCTCGCAGGGGTCGAAGCAGCGCCAGAGCCAGGACTTCCCCGCCGCGGGCCTGCGCTGGATGGTGAAGCTGCGCCCGGGTCCCAACAAGCTCAAGGTGGTGGCCAGGGCGAAGAGCGGCGCCACCGTCACCGACGAGATCACCCAGCGGTACCAGACCCAGCCGTGGGGCAAGCCCGCCCGCCTGGTGCTGGAGGCCGCCGGCCGCAGCGGCGACGTGGCCACGGTGCGGGTGCGCTGCCTCGACGCCAAGGGCGTGCTGTGCCTGGACGCACGCAACGTCATCCGCTTCGGCCTGACCGGGGACGGGCGTCTGGTCGACAACCTGGGGACCTCGACCGGCAGCCGCCAGGTCGAGCTGTGGAACGGCATGGGGCAGATCGCCGTGGCGCTCAACCGCGGCCAGTCCGTGATCAGCGTCAGCGCCAAGGATCTCGGCACGGCGTTCGTCACCATCAAGTGACGTCGTTGCGCGACGCGGGTGGTGGCCGCCACAGGAAAAAGCGGACTGGCGCCGCGCTGTTGTACAAGATCACGTCGATCCGGCTAGATTGCCCGGATTCACGTGAAGACGATCCTGATCGTCGATGACGAGTTCGCGATAGTCGAGACGCTGGGCGAGGTCGTCTCGCTGGAGGGCTATGGCTTCGCCGGCGCGGCCAACGGCAAGGAGGCGCTGGCCTACCTGCGCACCCAGCGCCCCGATCTGGTGCTGCTCGACTACATGATGCCGGTGATGGATGGCCTGCAGGCGCTGGAGGCGCTGCGGGCCGATCCGCAGGTCGCCAGCCTGCCCGTGATCATGATGACCGCCGCCGCCGCGGGCATCCCCGCCGCGCAGAAGCGCTGGAACGATCTGCTGCTCAAGCCGTTCGAGGCCAGCCAGCTCCTGCGGGCGATCCGCGCCCTGATCGGTGCGCCGTAGCAATCCGTCGTAGACTGGTGTGTCGATGCGCGCCGGGTCCTTCGTCACCTTCGTGCTGCTGGCCGCCTGCTCGAGCAAGCCCGCTCTTCCCGTCGCCGGAGACGCGGCCGTTCCCGGCGGCCCGGACACCGGCCCGCCGGCGGGGTGCCTTCACTGGTGCGCCTCCCCGCCGTGTGCGCTGGCCCAGGGCGAGTTTCCGTTCCGCATCGCCGTGGACGGGGAATGGGTCTACTTCACGGCGCGGGGCTGGTCGACCCGCGGGGGCGGCGAGCTGGTGGACGCGGGGCCGCCGGTGGAGCCCACGGGCGCCGTTCTGAGGGTCTCGAAGCAGGGGGGAGCCGCCGCCACGGTGCTGGCCGCGGGCCAGAATTTCCCTGGGTACCTGGCGGTGGATGCAGAGGCAGTCTACTGGACGGTCCTGGGCGACAACGCCGTTCACCGGGTCGGCAAGGACGGCAGCAACCCGCTCACGCTGGCGTCGGCCAGCAACATCGTGATGCCCGACGCGCTGGCGCTCGGCGAACGCGACGTCTACTTCTCTGCCCTCGAGAGAAGCGGGCCCGGCGGCATCTATCGCGTGCCCAAGCAGGGGGGAGCCGCGCCGGTGCCGGTGGTCTATTCGACGGCGGTCAAGGGCCTGACCGTCGACGAGACGGACGTGTACTTCACCATCTACGGCATGAGCACCTACGAGGACGGCGCCGTCCGCAAGGTGCCCCGCGGCGGCGGCCCGATCATCAACCTGGCCACGAACGAGAACTCGCCCTGGCCCATCGTGCTTCACGGGGATCGCGTGTTCTGGGCGAACTACGGCCTCACGACCCCGGGCAGCGCGATCAAGTCCGCTCGCCGCGACGGCACCGACCAGCGGGTGCTGGTCCAGGTGGCCGGGACCGGCCACGGCCCGCCGGACCTGGTGCTGGACGGTGACGAGATCTTCTGGGTGGAGAACGACGGCGCGGCCGGAGCCGTCCGGCGCGCCCGCGCCGATGGCGGCGAGGTGAGGACGCTGGCGACGATGCAGGACGGTCCCAACGGCATCGCCGTCGATCGCTGCACGGTGTACTGGAGCACCATCGGCCGCCGCGGCCAGCCCGGCGTCGTCTGGGCCATGCCCCGCTGACGCTACCGGTCCGGCGTGATCCAGCGCCCGGTGATGGGCGCGAAGGTGCCGTCGCGCAGCGGGCGCAGGTCGAAGTAGGCGACGCCGGACCTGGCAGGGGCGGGCTCGCAGCGCTCGTCGTTGCGGCGGAAGAGCGGCTGGCCCTGGTGGGCGGCCCCCAGCTCGTAGGCCTGCGTGCGGTTGTAGGGCTCGGACGGCACCACGGCGTAGCGGGGCGGACACTCGTCCTCGGCGACCTCGGCCAGCGGCGTCTGGCAGGCGGCGTCGGCGAAGGTCAGCGCGTTGGTGGGCCGGGGGATGCACGTCGGCGACGTGCCCAGCACCGAGGACCAGCAGCGCTCGCCCAGCTTACTGTCCTGGAACTCCCGGTGTTCCTCCCAGTCGCCGGCTCCGACGAAGACCGGCTGCAGGCGCCCGGGCAAGGAGCCGATCCGCTCCTCGAAGGGCGGGAAGTGATCGGCCGGGATCTCGGGCCCCAGACCGAACAGCAGCTCGCCCCGCAGCCGCGGCCGGCCCACGCACTGGCCGTCGCGACGGGCGTAGGCGGTGTCGGCGGGGACGCGCCACCGCACCGTCTCGCGCGCCGGACAGCCGGGGACGGCGGCGCGGGCGAAGGCCTTGGCGTGGCAGCCAGGCCTGCCGATGAAGGCGCGATCGCGGCAGGCCGGATCGCTGAAGAACGGCCAGATCTCGCCCCCTTCGTGGGGCAGGCAGCGCACCTGACCGTCGGCGGCGATGGCGGGGTAGCACTCCTGCCCGGTCTCGAGATCGAGCCAGCCCCACTCCAGCACCGAGCCGTCCTCGCCCTCGCGGACCCAGGGTCGCAGCGGGCCTCGACCGGGGAGCGTGCGCTGGTGGTACTTCACGAAGGTCGACGACGGCACCTCCTCGCCCATGCGGTAGAGCGTGCGCCCGGCCCCTGGCGCGGAGGGGCCGCGGCAGCGGCCGATGTCGCCCGGCCGGCTCCAGGTCTGCACCGGCGGCAGGACCGGGCCCACGCGGAAGATGCGCGTCTTGCTCACCTCGCAGTCGATGGTGACGTTCACCCGCACCATGGTGCCGGGAGCCAGCCGTTCGTTCGCGCCGCTGTCCAGCACCGGCTGCTTGCAGTCGTCGTCGAGGAAACGGATGAACGCCGAGTGGACCTCGGGGAAGCAGCGCTCGTCACCCGCCTGGTCGTGCTCCTTGCGGCAAAGGAGGCGCAGCTGGCTGTCCCAGGGCCCGTAGGCGGGGGTGCGCAGGCCGCCCGGCATGTCGATCCAGGCGTTCTTGAGGCGGCTGCCGTCCCTCATGTCCACGCGCAGGCGGTGCTGGCCGGGCAGCGGCGCCGGGCGCGGGCCGGGCCCGTAGCGACGGGGCGCCTGCGGCGTGGTGGGCTCGCCGGGAGAGCCGGGGCGCACGCCCGTCGAGGGCGCGCACGCGGCGAGGGCGAGGAGGAGGGAAACGCGGGGGGGCATGCCGTAGCAGGATGCCACACGGGGCGCGGCGCCCCGGCTGCAGATCCCGCAGCGACGGCGTGGCGGCCGGGTTTTGCGCCTGGCTCGCCGGTTGCTGGAAGCCGGGCCCATGACTCGACTCCGACCTTGCTTGCTCCTCGCCCTGTCCCTGGTCCCGGCTTGCCACAGCAGCTCGACCGACAACAGCGCCGCCTTCGAGGAGGCCTGCAGCCTCGACGCGCAGAGCTTCTGCGACAAGCGCAAGAGCTGCTGGCCGGAGGGGACCAACGACTTCCGCTTCCAGCGCGACTGGGGGACGGTCGCCAAGTGCATGGACGATCGGAAGAAGAGCTGCCTGGCGGATCTGGGCCGGCAGGGCACGGGCCTCACGGCGATGCGGGTGCAGAGCTGCGCCATGGCGCTCGGGGCCCAGAGCTGTGAGAACTTCCTGGCTGGCATCGCCCTGCCCACGTCGGCGTGCCCGCCGGTGGTCGGCAAGATCGACGACGCCGCCGCCTGCGTGGTCAACAACCAGTGCAAGTCCAACTACTGCGATCGCGCCGAGGACCAGCTGTGCGGCAGGTGCACCGACAAGGGCGGCCTCGGCAGCGCCTGCGATCAGAGCTCGGACTGCGCCGGCGGCCTCAGCTGCCTGACCACCGCCGACACCCTCTCTCACGCCTGCATGATGCCGCTTCCTCCCGCCGCCAAGGCCAAGCTGGGAGAAGCCTGCGGCGGCATGCTGCCCGGCTGCGACTCCGGCCTCACCTGCGTGGGCATGGCCATGATGAAGACCTGCGTGGCCGACGTGGTGATGGCCGGCGCTCCTTGCGACCCCACCCACAAGATGCTCCCCGACTGCGACTCCGCCACCATGCACCTTTACTGCAACCGCACCAGCCTCACCTGCGAGCCCCGCAAGTTCGCCGCCGCCGGCCAGCCGTGCAACGACCTCGCCGACGGTGGATTCGCCATGTGCGGCGCCGGCGCCCGCTGCGTTCGCCCCAAGGACGCCACCGGCACCCGCCCCGCCGAGGGCCAGTGCGTGAGCGGCGTGGGCGAGAACGCCCCCTGCTTCCGCGACGGCAGCGACGGGCCCGCGTGCGCGGTGCCGCTTCGCTGCGTGTACGACGCCGTCGGCGCGCCGAGCGGCCGCTGCCTGGTCCAGGAGCCCGCCGCCTGCGGGAAGCCGACCGCCCACGACGCGGGGGCAGGCGGGTAGCGGCGCCCTCGAGGCGCTACGCCGTGAAGGGCACCGCGGAGCGCCGCAGCCGGATCTGATCCTCCGCGTACCCGCGAGCTTCCACCAGCAGCCGCAGCGCCTTGCCCGAGCGCTCGGGGTCCTGGGTGGGGCCGTGGACGATCTCGCGCACCGGGAGCTTGCCGGCATAGGGGCCCGTCGATCGGGAGAGATCGAGGTCGGCATAGGGGACGATCCGGCCGCGGCGCTCGCGGAACTCCACCGGGTGCATCCACTGCCTGGTGGAGCTGAAGACACGCCCGAACTGGATCAGCCGCCACTCTCCTTCCTCGTCGTAGGCGGGGTCCTTGAACGAGATGACCGCTTCGCTGAAGAAGCGCCAGAAGAGTGGTTCCTGAGGGGAGACCGCTCCGCCCGCCATCGCCTGCGTCCAGCTCTCCACCAGGCGCGTCTGCTCGGCGGGGTCGTAGATCACCCGGCGCAACACGCGCACCGGAGGGCGCTCCATCTTCCCTTGCCCCAGCAGGAGCTCGGGGCAGAAGCCCAGCGCGTACCCACCACCGGTGTCGCCGTAACCTCGCCACTGGCTGAGGAGATCACCGTCCTGGCAGAAGGACGCGCAGAAGATGCGGGCGTTCTGGGCTTTCTCCTCGATGTGCCTGGTCACCGTGCTCCGAAGCCAGTCCAGTCCCGGGCTGGTGGGCTTGCGTCCGCCGAGCTGGTCCATCACGCGCAGGATCAGCTCGGCGCCATGGAGGAACTCGCGCGGGTCGTTGAGGTAGCGCGACTCGGTCGCCCAGACGTGCCCGCTCTTCACCATCGCCAAGAGCCCCTGCGCGGAGGTGTAGTGATAGAGGACCGGGGGAGAATCCGCGTGCAGCCCCTCCCACTCGCGGAACAGCCGCGCCCCCTCGGAGCGCTGGTTGCTCGCCCGCTTCGCTCGTCGCTTGTCCGCCATGGCGGGGCGATTGTCGCACGACCTCAGCGATCCGCTGGCCCCGGCGCCGGGCAGGACTCGCTGCACGCGAAGTAGAGGCCGGCGCAGGTGCCGTTGGCGACGCAGAAGGGGTGGTTGGCGAGGTACCTGGGGTAGCCCTCGAGCAGCTCGGTGCAGACCCAGATGCCGTAGCCGCGGCAGCCGTCCCAGCCGTCGGCGGCGCCGTCGCGGATGGCGCGATCGGAGTCGGTGGGGCGGGGGCAGGCGGTCGAGCAGCCGACGCGGTTGCCGCTGTGGGTGGCGTTGCCGGGGCTGCAGAAGGGGTGGGCGTCGAGGTAGCCGGGGTAGCCGGCGAGGTTGGCGGGATCGATGGCGCAGCCCGAGCCGATGCAGCCGACCCAGCCGGCCGGGTTGGCGCGGCAGTCGAGATCGTCGACGGTGGGCAGCGGGCAATCGCTGGTGCAGGTGCGGGTGGCGCCGGCGCAGCTGGTGGTGGCCACCGCGCAGCGCGGGTGGTTCTGCAGGTACAGGCCGAACGCCGCCACCATGTCGCCGCACACGCCGCAGGCGGCGTTGCAGCCGATCCACTCGCTGGGCGTGAGCGAGCAGGTGAGGGCGGGCGTCTCGCGGGCGTCGCGAGCGAGATCGGGGGCGAGATCGGGCAGTCCCCCCTCGGGCGCCAGGTCCACGCCGGTGTCGGGGGTGGGGGCGGCGTCGGGATCGCCGCGCAGGGTGGTCTCGCCCGGGCTGCGCACGGGCGTCGGGGGATTCTCCCCCGTGCCGAGATCCGGTTCGGCTCCTGCGTCCGCCTCGGTGTGGCCGGGCATCGACCACACCCCCAGCGAGCCGCGCTCGCACGAGGTCACAAGGAGCAGCCCGCTGAGCACCCACCAGCGCATCGTCCTCTTCACAACCCGCGGGGGGCCGGTCCTGCGCATCTAATGATGGCGGTCGATGCGACGCTCCTCGACCAGGCGCAGGGGCGCGGGCAGAGATCCGATCCGGAGGATGGTGATCAGATCCCGGGCGTCCTCGCGCCGCTCCACCGCCGCCGCGGCGCCCAGGTTGATGAGCGCGCGCTCGGAGATGACCGAGTTGATCACCGGGGCCAGCAGCACCCGGCCGTCGAGCAGGAAGGCGAAGCGCCGATCGATCCAGGCGCGGGTGGCCTCCTCGAGGCGCTTGGCCCCCGCCGAGGTGAACTGCACCGCCACGTCGACGCGGCCGGTCTTGTCGTCGAACTCCGGCTCGGCGTCGACGATGTCGGCGTCGGTGGCGTCGGGACGGCGGAAGACGCAGTGGGTGCGCCAATGCAATTGGCCGTCCTCCTGGACATGCTCGAGGACGATCTGACGATCCGGCAGGAGCGGGCGCTTCGCCTGCAGGCCGGCCACCGCGGCGGCCAGGGTGGTGTCGCTGTCGGCCTCCAGGTACCAGTCACGCCAGTTCTGGGCCCCGTAGCGGCGGTCGACCACGCGGACGCCGGGCAGCCCCTCGGGGCCGATCTGGCGAAAGGTGCCGCTGACCAGGGGACAGTCGTCGTCGATGCGCTTGAGCTCGAGCCGGGCGGAGCGCACCAGGACCGCCTTCAGCCGCTCGATCTCGCGGTCCTGGCCGGGGAGGCGCACCACCACCCGGTCGTCCTCGGCCACCACCCGGCCCAGCGACGCCATCTTCGCCACCCGGCCGCGCAGCACCTCGACCGTGCGAGCCAGCACCTGCTCGCGGGGGCTCCTCTCGTCATA
>Ga0134123_10002432_pt1 | contig 12202 bp, 11 predicted proteins | sample KB303_FD_96460 | JGI IMG/M metagenome (GOLD analysis project Ga0134123, IMG submission 96460) | Terrestrial soil microbial communities without Nitrogen fertilizer from Kellogg Biological Station, Michigan, USA - KB3-0-3 | ecosystem: Environmental > Terrestrial > Soil > Unclassified ...
ATCAGGCTTCGGAGTGCCTGTGGTATGCAGTTTCGGGAACATTCAAGGCGAATCCTAAAACCAATCTGCTGAACTGGGATACCAATGCCTTGATAGAGATCATGGCCTCCGACGGCACAAATTTGCTCGCCGGATCGGATCCCACCAACCGCGCGGCTGCGGTGATTTTTGCGCCCGGCGTAACCCTGCAGGGACAGGATCGCTTCGTCGACAACCCCAATACCCAGATCTGCGGCGGTAATTATGTCGCCGCCAATTACCTGGACACCGATGTGTCCAGCGCCATCAACAACGCCACATCATCCGCGAACGTCAATGGCCTTACCCGGTTCATCGCCGCGCTCAACTCCGACAATACGCCGGCGACCAACGACCGTTTCAATGACAAGCTTGCATTCATCACGCCGCAGGAGATCTTTGCCGAGGTCAGCAAGCGCGCCGATTTCCTGCCGCATCTGGTGGATTCCGATCCGGCGATCGGCGTGCTGGGCGCAGTCGCCACGTGCCTGTCCCAGTACGTAAACACCAACAGTCCGCCTGGAAAGAAAGCTCTGCCGTGGGCCGCCCGCCCGAACCTGGCCGAATACAATCTGGCAACGAGCTACCAGGATTTTGATAAGCAGTTTTCGGGGCGTGTAGCCTACTCACGGACGAATAGTGTCGCCGACACTCCGAAACTTCCTTTGGGGGCGGACATGCTGCTCAGTCAATGTCTAGGCTGGGCCAGCGTCGACGAGTTCTGGAACAACTGGAAGGATCATTTCTTTTATGCGGTGGCCAAGGCATACAGTCCGGAGTCGCTAGATTCCGACAAGGCTGATCCTTGCGCTGCTGCGGGCCAAGAATGCCTGACAGTCGACGGCGCCGGCAAGTTTGCTGCCATAGTGATCTTTTCCGGAGAAAGACGCGCGAATCCTCTGCAGAGCCGCAACACGGTTGCCGACGCGACCTACGCCAGCCCGGACAAAGGTAATCCGGCGAACTATCTGGAAGGTGTCAATCTCGCAGCGATCCAGAACAACACGCCGACCGCGGCCGCACCGAGGAATTTTTCCAAGTCGGCGGGCAACGATGTCCTGATCTGCATTCAAGCCAACGCCGCATTGACGGTAGATCCGACCTGCGCCCCGATCGTGGGCCCGCCTCCGAACATTTGCGATTCCGACGGGGACCTACTGATCAGTTACCGCGACGCCGTGGACCCGAGGAAGAACAACTGTAATAACCCCGACGGCAAGGGATCCATCCAAGAATGCAAGGACATCAAGGACCGGATCAAGGCCAACTGCAAGAAAAAATGCGAGGACGCAGCCCAGAATTTCATCGACAAACCTTGTATCGACAACCTGACCGACAAGGGGTGCAAGCCGGTCATGGACGAACTCGCGATATGCGCGCCCAAGTGAAGACCTCGTTGAGGCAGCGAGTAACCCCGCCCGCGCGGGAGTCACGGGCGCGCGTGAGCGGCTTCACCCTGGTTGAAATCGCGGTGGCGGTATTCTTGATTACCCTGGTGCTGGGAAGCATCCTGGGGCCGCTGGCTGCGCAGGTCGAACAACGCCAGGTCACTGAAACCGAGAAGCGCATCGAGGAAATCAAGGAAGCGCTCATCGGGTTTGCGGCCGTAAACGGCTACCTGCCCTGCCCCGCCAAGTCGGCCACCGATGGCACGGAAGACAGGACCGCAGGAGTATGCACGGCCGGAAAACGGGTGGGCTTTCTCCCCTGGGTCACGCTCGGTGTCAGCGCGATCGATCCGTGGGGGGATCTTTTGCGCTACAGCGTGGTGCCCGCCTTCGCCGACGCGACCACAGTATTCGACCTGACCACGCCGCGGGACATCGTCATTGTCGGCCGCCAACCTTCGCCTCCTTACGCGCCGATCAATCTGACCAACGCCGGCCCGGATGGGGTGCCGGCGGTCGTGCTCTCGCACGGCAAGAATGCTTACGGCGCCACTGGAGAGGGCGGTTTCGTGCGCGCCACCCCGGGCGGTGCCGCATGGGTGGCTGGTGTTGATGAGTTCGACAATGCTAACGGTAGCGTCAGATTCATGAGCCGCGTCCGTACTACTTTAACGGGTGGTACCGGCGGAGAGTTCGATGATATCGTCATCTGGATATCTCCGAACGTGCTGTTCGCCCGCATGATCGCTGCCGGCCGATTCTAGGCCCGCGCGCTAGTCCGCGTCTTGGCCGCCAGCACGAAACGCACCTCTCCATCCCGGTTGCTGTACAGGGCCAGTTCATAACCCTGCTCGCGGGCGAAGCGGCCCACCTGGTAAAGGCCGACACCCAATCCGCTGTTGGAAGGCACCGGCGCGTCGAACAGCTGCCGCGCCAAACCCTCCGCAATCGCCTTTCCGTCATCGCAAACCGAAAGCTCGAAGCCTTCGTCCCACTGCAGCCTGGCACTGATCCGTAGACCGCTTTCCACCTTGCGTTTCTCGATTGCGTTCTGCAGCAGATTTTCGGCCGTGGTCTCGAACAGATCCACCGGCAATGTCGTTCCCGCGGGAAAGTCTGCGCCTTCGAAATCGATTCGTTCATGCGCGAACCGCTGCTTCAATGCCTCCCACCACGGCAGCGCCGGCCCGGCATCATTGCCGATTGGCGGCTTGGTGTTGAGTTTGTCGAGGGTGATCTGCAGCCGCTGCGTGATCTGCGGCAGCTGCCGCTGCATCAGCAGCCGCACTGAAGCGGCATCGTCCTCATTGCTGGTCTCGGCTGCCGCGCAGAGCGAGCGCAGGGTCTGCAGCAGGTTCTTCACGTCGTGCGTCAGGCGCGATCCGGTCTCATAGATCGCCTGGACATAGGCATTGCGCCGCTGCTCAAGTTCGCGGATTTTGGCGTCATAGTAATCGCCGAGCAGGCGTGCCAGCAGCCGCATATGCAGCATCAACGCCGGGCTTGGCGACCAGCGCGTATAGAACGCCAGCTTCAGCCCGCCGAAGGTGAACTCCGTGGCGTAGCGGGTTGCGTCCCCGGCAACGCCGGTGGAGCTCCGAGCCTGCCAGCGGATTCCGGACAGCCACGGCAGTCCCGACATCTCGTGCGCGGCCACGATCACGAATTTTTCTGGGTCGCGCTCGCGATCGGCGAGGCCGGCGAGGCTGTGCATCCATTGCTCGAAGGGAATGCCCATGCTGAGGAAGTAGCGAGTCAGCAGCTGGCCGATGCCGGCAAAACCGGCGCGTGGATCCCACAGCAGCGACAATGCCACCAGCAACCCGGCGATCACGATCAGCGCCTGTGCCAGCGCGATCACGTAGTTTCCGTGGCTGACCTCCTTGATGACGAAAGCGCCGAGCACGAGTACCACGACCATCAGGAACAGCAGCAGGCTGTAGAAAAGATCGACCGAATACCGGGACGCCGCCTGCTGTTTGCCGGTGCGGACAAAGAAGATCGCAACCGCCGGGATAACCAATCCATAACGCGTGACGGCCTGCAGTCCCTCGGGAAAAGTCTGATCCGGAAACAGGTGCGGCACCACCCAGGTAAGCAGAATCGAGAGCAGGTAAACCGCCGCCAGCAGCGAGACGACACGCTGGCCGAAATTCTTGATTCCGGGAACGTTGCCGCCGATCAGGGAGAACAACACCGAGATCCACAGCGCCATGAGCCACCAACTGCCCGCGACGATGAGCAACACCGCAGCGCCGATGATCAGAATGGCCTGTCTGGGGATGAGCTTCTGCTCCCCTCGCCATAGAGGCTGCCAAAGCAGGAAGAAGCCGAAGTGGGAGAGCATTAAAGCCTGTGCCAGCGGATCGTGCAGCTCCAGACTGAGTGCGCCATGCAGAGCGAGCAAAGCGAGCGAGAGCCAGTGCTCCTGTCGCAGTGCTGCGATCCCACGCGCGATCACGTTACCGGAGTTGATTTCCATCGCCATTTCGTGACAACCTCAGCGCCGCCCGCGCCAACAAGTATGAACCCATGAACCCCGCTACCGCAGCTACCTCGGTGCCGCCCCGGCGCCATGTTCGGCGCATTGGCGCGATCGCCCGTTATACCCTGCTTGAAGCCTGGCGCAACCGGCTGATCCTGCTGGTGGTGGTGGCGGTGGCGCTGGTGACGCTGCTGAGCCTGTTCGCCCGCGAGCTCGCGGTCACCGAAAGCGGACGTTTGCAGACCGCCATCCTGGCGTCGACTTTGCGAGTAACCGGCGTGTTCCTGCTCGCCCTCTACATTCTCAATGGCCTTACTCGTGAATTCAACGACAAGGTTCTCGAACTTCTGCTTTCGCTGGATTTGCCGCGCCCGGGTTACCTGATGGGCAAGTTCCTCGGCTACGCAATCGTGGCACTGGCTGTCGCAGCGATTGTAACGGTGCCGCTCGCCGCTCTCGCCCCCGTTCACGCTACATTGGCGTGGGGCTGCTCGCTCGCGTTCGAACTCCTGATCATCGCCGCGCTCAGCGTTTTCTGCATCACCACGTTCACCCAATTGCTGCCCGCCGCCGCATTTGTCGCGGCATTTTACCTGCTCGCCCGGTCTATTTCCGCGATTCAGTTGATGAGCGGAGCCAGCCTGCTCGGGGCGGACGGATTCGCGCAGAAAGCTGGCGCCGCGGTTGCCGACGCCCTCGCGATCCTACTGCCGCGCATGGATGCATTCACGCAAACCGCCTGGCTGGTCAATGACTCCGGCGCGCTCCCGCAACTTCTCAATCTCCTGCTGCAAACGGTTCTGTACGTCAGTCTGCTTATCGCCGCGGCCATGTTCGATCTGTACCGCAAGAACTTCTGAATTTCCATGGCCGAACGCGCGATTTCGACCGTTCCTACCGCGGTACTGGCGATGCTTGCGGCGGCATTCGCCTTGCAGGTGGCCTTCAAGTCACTTGAACCGCGACCCGCTGCCGCCGGTGTAAATCTTCCGCCGGCTCCGCGGACCGTGGCGCTGCGGCTGGCGTCTTTGGGCGAGCCGATCGCAGTCGCTAATCTGCTGTCGCTGTATCTGCAGGCGTTCGATACCCAACCCGGGATCAGCATTCCGTTCAAGGATCTCGACTACGACCGGGTAGAGGACTGGCTGAGCGCGATTCTCGAGGTGGATCCGCCGGGTCAGTATCCGCTGTTGATGGCCTCGCAAGTGTATTCACAGGTACCTGACGAGCACAAACAGCGGCAGATGCTGGAACTGGTCTATCAAAAGTTCTTGCTGGACCCGAATCGGCGCTGGCGCTGGCTTGCCCACGCGGCGATCATGGCCAAGCATCGCCTTCATGACCTTGGTCTGGCGCTGCGTTATGCGCGCGCCATCAATAGGTACGCGACCTCCGCCGAGGTGCCCCACTGGGGCAAACAAATGCATATTTTTATCCTCGAGGACTTGGGCGAACACCAGACCGCCAAAATCCTGCTGGGAGGCCTGCTCGCGAGCGGCGCCATCACCGATCCGCATGAGGCTTTGTTTCTGACCCAGCGGTTGAACGCGCTGCAAGGTGTTGAAAAATCGTCAACTTCGTCGAAAAGATGACTGTTGGCGACTAGTGGCTTCATTCGAGGGCTCAGCGAGATTTTTCTTTAACTTATTGTTATGACTTCAATATTTCACCCAACGGCCGCTTGGCACGGTTCTGGCGCTATGTGACCCAAGTCACACTGCTCCAACAATGGAGGTTCATGATCATGACCCGCAAGAAAAATCAGGGTTTCACCCTCATCGAGATCGCTATCGTGCTGGTCATTATCGGCCTGTTGCTCGGCGGCATTCTCAAGGGCCAGGAACTCATTACCAGCGCGCGCGTGCGTAATCTTATTTCCCAACAGGATGGCACGAAGGCCGCCTTCTTCGGGTTCCAGGACCGTTTCCGCGCTTTGCCGGGCGACTACGCGCAGGCCGCGACCACGATCGCCTGCACGCCGAATTGCACTAACGGTAACGGCAATGGCCAGATAACCGCCAACGGAACGTCCGGAGCAACGAGTGATGAATACATTGCGGCCTGGGAACACCTGTCAAAGGCCGGCTTCATCAACGGCAGCTACACCTATGCCGCGTCGCCGGAAACGCCGACTTCGGCTCCGGTGAATCCGTACTCGCGCTACATCCAGCTCATTTACGACAACGTCTATGACGGCGCTCCAACAGTACGACACAATATCAAGACCGGCAACCAGGTTCCCTCGGAAATTCTCGCGGAAGTGGACCGGAAGATCGACGACGGCTCGGCAACCGGCGGCGGATTCAGGTTCTCGGTCTACGCCGGCGGTGCCGGCGGTACCGCGCCGGTCGGCTCCGGCACCTGTTACGTTGCCGCAGCGCCGTTTAACTGGGCGACCGTCACGCCGACGACGAACTGCGGGGGCGCCAGCCTGATGTAAAGGTCGTTTCGGTCCCGATAACGCATGAGAGCCCGCTACGCGGGCTCTTTTTTTGCTCAACCCTGCATCAGGTACATATCCGCAACTTCGAGGTCTTCCTGCCTGCCGCGCATTACTACCACATCACCCTCGGCGAGCCGCGTTTCCGCATCGGGTGCAGTACTGCGGATATTGCGGCGGCGGATAGCATTCACCTCGACGTTCAGCCGGGGCAGGTCGAGTTCTTTCAAAGTCTTTCCCACTGCCGCCGAGCCCGGCGGCAACACCACCGAATGCAACCGCGGCTGGAGCCTGTCGCCCTCGGCTCCCACCTCGTCGGTGACCCCGCGATAAAAGCCGCGGAACAATCCGTACCGCTGCTCGCGCGTCTGGCGTATCCGCCGGAGCACGCGGTTGAGCGGCACGCCGAGCAGCATGAGCGTCTGGGTAGCCAGCATCAGGCTACCCTCCAGAATCTCCGCCACGACTTCGGCGGCGCCGGCTTCCTTGAGCTGATCGATGTCGCTGTCGTCCAGGGTGCGCACTACCACCGGCAATCCCGGACGCAGTTCCTGCACCAAAGCCAGAATCTTCATGGCTGAGGCAGTGTTCGCATACGAGATCACCAGGGCGTTCGCCCGTAACAGGCCCGCGGCAACAAGAACCTCGCGGCGGGCGGCATCACCGTAAACTACGCTTTCGCCCGCCGCGGCCGCCTCGCGGACGCGTTGCGGATCGTAATCGAGAGCGATGAAGCTCGCCTGTTCCTGATCGAGAAAGCGGGCGACGTTCTGTCCGCTGCGCCCATAGCCGCAGATGATGACATGGCGCTCCGTGGACATGGTGCGAATCGCGATATCGTGCAGCGCCATGGCGCGGCTCATCCATTCGCCTGCGCTGAAACGTCTGACTAGTGGCTCGCTGTGCTCGATGATGAACGGCGAGAGGATCATCGACAGGACCAGCACCGCTAAGGCGATCTGAAACATCGGCACGGGCACAAACCCGAGCGGCGCAGCCTGTGCCAGCAACACCAGGCCAAACTCTCCTGCCCCCGCCAGGGCAAGTCCGGTGCGCAGGGCCACCCCGGGATCGCCCCCGAACAGCCGGCTCAATCCGGTGATGATTGCCCCCTTGCCGGCCACTACCAAAGCCAATAACGTCAGGACCCAGGGCCACTGGGCAAGCACCACGCGCACTTCCAGACGCATTCCGACGGTGACGAAGAACAATCCCAGCAGCACGTCGCGGAACGGCTTGATATCGTCCTCTACCTGGTAGCGATATTGCGTCTCCGAGATCAGCATGCCCGCCAGGAACGCTCCCAGTGCCAGCGACAACCCGGCGAGTTCCGTAAGCCACGCAAGACCCAGCGTAATCAGCAATACATTCAGGACGAACAGCTCAGAGGACTTTTGCCGCGCCACGAGCGTAAACCACTGGCGCATGAAGCGCTGTCCCACGGTCAACAGCACCAGCAGGACGATTCCGGCTTTGACCAGCGCCACGATGAGCCCTTGAAAAAGCGCTTCACCGCCGGTGCCCAATGCGGGAATGACGATCAGCAACGGCACCACTGCGAGATCCTGGAACAGCAGGATGCCGATGATCTGGCGGCCATGAGGAGAATTGAGTTCCAGGCGCTCTGCCAGCATCTTGGCCAGAATGGCGGTCGAGGACATTGCAAACACGCCGCCAAGCACGACACCCGTGCGCCAGTCATAGCCGAGAGCCGCGACTGCGGCAAGACAGAGCCCCAGGACCGCGCCAACCTGCGCAGCCCCGAGTCCGAAGACCATGCGCCGCATGGTCGCAAGTTTCGGCAGGCTGAACTCCAGGCCGATGCTGAACATCAGGAACACCACACCGAATTCGGCCAGATAGCGCGTGTCCCCGCTGTCCGGCACCAAACCGAGCGAGTGCGGGCCGATGAGGATGCCCACCAGCAGATAGCCCAGCAATGCCGGCAATTTGAGAACCCGGAAAATCACCACGACCAGAACAGCCGTGGCGAGCAAGATCAACACGAGTTCGAGAATTCCGTGATTCACGGGCAAGGGAGTATTGCGCAACGTTGCGATACGTCGCAGGCGACTGGCTCAATCAACTCTAACACAGGACTTTTCCGTTTCCTCGATATCCTGCGCGGCGCTCGCGCGGAACCATGGGTTATACTCCTTCATCATGACAGCACTGGGAAAGATCGCACCAGCGCAAGCGATCGCGCTGGGTCGACGGGTGCTCGAAATCGAGGCGCGCGCCGTGGTCACGTTATCGGAGCGGCTCGATGGCAGTTTCGTGCGCGCGGTCGAAATCGTGCTCGGCTGCCGCGGCCGCGTAGTGGTAAGCGGGATCGGCAAGTCCGGCCACATTGCGCGCAAGATTGCATCCACGCTGGCCAGCACCGGCACTCCCGCGTTTTTCGTCCACCCTGCCGAGGCCAGTCATGGCGACCTCGGCATGGTCACGCGTGAGGACGTGATGATCGCGTTGTCGAATTCGGGGGAAAGCGCCGAACTGCTGGTGATCGTCCCGCTCATCAAGCGCCAGGGCGCTCGCTTGATCGCCATAACCGGCAACCCGCGCTCGTCGCTGGCTACCGAGGCCGACGTCCATCTCGATGCCAACGTTGCCGAGGAAGCGTGTCCGCTGGGACTCGCGCCCACCGCCAGCACCACCGCAGCACTCGCGCTTGGCGACGCGCTCGCGGTCGCACTGCTGGAAGCGCGAGGATTCGGCGAGGAAGATTTCGCGCGCTCACACCCCGGCGGCAATCTCGGGCGGCGTCTGCTCACTCATGTCACGGACGTAATGCGCACCGGCGAGGCCATTCCGTGCGTCGAGGACGGCGCCTCGCTTTCCGAGGCCGTGCTGGAGATGTCAAAAAAAGGCATGGGCATGACTGCCGTCGTGGATGGCGGCGGTCGTCTGGTAGGCATCTTCACTGACGGCGACTTGCGGCGGACGCTGGACAAGGTTGGGGATCCGCGCAAGCAACGGGTGCGCGAAGTCATGACCCCCAACCCGCGCACTATCCGGACCAAGCAGCTCGCCGTGGAGGCGGTGCAGCTCATGGAGGAGCACAAGATCACCCAACTCCTTGCGGTGGACGACGAGATGAGGGTGATCGGCGCGCTGAACATGCACGACCTGATGCGGGCAAAGGTCATATGATCCCTGCAGGTGAGGATTTCTATTGGTGAACAAACGGCTGATTGCGCGCGCACGGCGGATTCGCGTGGCGATTTTCGACGTCGACGGAGTACTAACCGACGGGACTGTTTACCTTGGCCAGCACGGTGAGGAGATCAAGGCATTCAATATCCTCGACGGCCTGGGGCTGAAAATGCTCGGGGCAAGCGGTGTAACATTGGCGCTACTGTCCGGGCGCAAATCCTCGGTTGTAGCACGGCGCGCGCGGGAAACCGGCATCGCGCACGTCATGCAAGGCAGCGCTGACAAACTTCAGACCTACCACGGCCTGCTGCGCAAGCTCAAACTCGCGGAAGAGGACGCATCTTTCATGGGGGACGATCTACCAGACCTGCCGGTGCTGCGGCGTTGCGGCCTGGCTTTCAGCGTGCCCGACGCGCCGCAGATCGTGCGCAACCATGCCCACTATGTCACCGGGAATCGCGGGGGTCGTGGCGCGGTTCGCGAAGCCTGCGAATTCCTGATGCTTGCGCAGGGATCCCTGGAAGCGCAACTGTCCGCTTACCTGAGATGAACGACAGACTGATAGCCTGGTCTCCGTTGATCCTGCTGGCTCTTCTTGCGGCGCTGACCTTTTGGCTCGATCGGAAAGTTCAACCACCCCCGCGCCTGCCCGACGGCAGCACGCGCCACGATCCGGATTTTTACGTCGAGGATTTTTCGGCGATGAAAATGAACCCGGACGGCACCCGCCGTTACTCTCTGTCGGCAAAAAGCATGGTGCACTATCCGGACGATAACAGCACTCATCTGGAACTGCCGCGCCTGGTGTATTTCGACTACCAGCGCGCCCCGGTAACGGTGCGTTCCGACACCGCGGAAGTCACGCATGGAGGAGACGAGGTATTTTTCAACGGCGACGTGCAGGTAGTGCGCGCGGCTTATGCAAACAACGCCGAGCTCGGCATGTTCACCGGCTTCCTGCACGTGATTCCCGACAAGGACTTCGCCAAGACCGACCGGCCGGTGACACTGGTGGAAGGAAATTCCACCGCTAGCTCGGTTGGCTTAGAATTCGATAATCGGACCCGCCAGATCAAGTTGTTGTCGGAGGTCAAGGCCAGTTATGAAGTTCCCAAGCGCGCGCAAAAGAGACCGCCGAAACCGTAGGCTGGTGCGCATATTCGCCTTCGCCACCCTCGCTTGCGCCGTGAACGCGCCTTTGGCCCTGTGGGCTGAACGCGCCGATCGCGAAAAACCGGTCAATCTGGAGGCCGATCGCGTGGATCTGGACGACTCCAAGAAGGAGGCCGTGTTCGAGGGCAACGTAACGCTCACCCAGGGCACGCTGATGATCAAGGCCGACCGGATCATCGTCAAGCAGGATGCGGACGGATTCCAGTATGGCATCGCCTACGGCACGCCAGCTCACTTCCGCCAGAAGCGCGAGGGCTTCGACGATTTCGTCGAAGGCTTTTCCGAGCGCCTCGAGTACGACGGCAAGGCCGACAAGGTGCAACTGTTCACCAACGCGCGCATCCAGCGCGGTCGCGACGAGGTGCGCGGCGATTACATTGCCTACAATGCCATCACCGAGTTCTTTCAGGTCATTGGCGGAGGCAAGACCACGGCAACGCCGGGCAATCCGCAGGGCCGGGTGCGCGCGGTGATTCAGCCCAAGCCCAAACCCGGCGCACAGCCCGGGGCCGCCTCACAGCCCGGGGCCGCGTCGTCAGTCGAGTTGGCGCCTGCCGAGACGCTGCAGCCGGCGCAACGCTGAGGTTGCAACCGCTTCCCCGGTGGCACCCGCTCCCCTGAAACTTTGTTCATGAGTCAACTGCGCGCGGAAAAACTCAGCAAACGCTACAAGGCGCGCACGGTAGTCAAGGACGTTTCACTCGACGTTTCCAGCGGCGAAGTAGTGGGACTGCTCGGCCCCAATGGTGCCGGTAAGACCACGTGCTTCTACATGATGGTCGGCCTGGTTGCGCTCGACGGCGGCGATCTGTTTCTCGACCGCGAGTCGCTGACCCATACCCCGATCCACCGGCGCGCGCGCATGGGGCTGTCCTATCTGCCGCAGGAGGCCTCTATTTTCCGCAAGTTGACGGTGGCACAGAATATTCGCGCCGTGCTGGAGCTGCGCGAACTTGAAGAAGACCAGATGCGCGAACAACTCGACTCGCTTCTGCACGACCTGCACATCGCGCACCTGCGCAACAGCCCGGCGATCAGCCTGTCCGGAGGCGAGCGCCGCCGGGTCGAAATCGCCCGCGCGCTCGCGACCCAGCCGCGCTTCATTCTGCTGGACGAACCGTTTGCCGGCGTCGATCCGATCGCCGTGCTCGATATCCAGAAAATCGTCCGCTTCCTCAAGGACCGCGAAATCGGCGTGCTGATCACGGACCACAATGTTCGCGAGACCCTGGGGATATGCGACCGCGCCTACATCATCAACGACGGCTCGGTACTGGCAGCCGGCAAACCCGAGGAAATCGTTTATAATGAAAGCGTAAGAAAGGTTTATCTGGGCGAGCATTTCAGGTTGTAGCAGCGCCTGGAAAGACCGCTCATTCGCCACCTGCGCCTGCGGCATCCAGCCCAAATGAAGCACTCCCTGCAGCTCAAGCTGTCCCAGCACCTGACGCTGACGCCACAGCTGCAGCAGTCGATCCGGCTTCTGCAGTTATCGACCCTGGAACTCAATCAGGAGATCGAGACTTTCCTGCAGGAAAATCC
>Ga0134123_10002434_pt1 | contig 12199 bp, 10 predicted proteins | sample KB303_FD_96460 | JGI IMG/M metagenome (GOLD analysis project Ga0134123, IMG submission 96460) | Terrestrial soil microbial communities without Nitrogen fertilizer from Kellogg Biological Station, Michigan, USA - KB3-0-3 | ecosystem: Environmental > Terrestrial > Soil > Unclassified ...
AGTGGCGATGCGCCGCCCGAGCCGGCTGCACATCGACATCGAGGGCACGCCCGACGCCATCACCAGCGTGAAGGTCGGAGGAGAGGCTGTGCTCGTGGCGGAAGCAAAGCTCCTGGTCTGATGATTTCCTTTTCCAAAATCAGCAAGCAGTACGGCAGGCAGATCCTGTTCGTCGACGCCTCGTTTCAGCTCAATCCCGGTGAAACCGTGGGGCTGGTCGGTCCGAACGGATCGGGCAAGACTACGCTCTTCCGGCTGATCACCGGCGAAGAAACGCCGGACGACGGCGAGATCTCGATCCCGAAGAAACTGACCATCGGCTACTTCCGCCAGGACGTCGAGGAAAGCTCTGGCCGCTCGGTGCTCGACGAAGCCATTCTCGGAAGCGGCCGGCTCGGCGACCTGCATCACGAGCTCGAGCGGCTGAACCACGCGATGAGCGATCCGGACCAGGCCGGCGAGATGGATCGCGTCCTCGCGCGGTTCGGTGAAGTCCAGGAGGAATACGAACATCTGGGCGGCTACGCGCTCGAAGCGCAGGCGCGCGAAGTGCTCCACGGCCTCGGCTTCGACGACGAGCAGATCGACGGCGACGTCGGCGCGTTGTCGGGCGGATGGAAGATGCGGGCGGCCATGGCGCGCGTCCTGATCGGCAGGCCTGACGTGCTCCTGATGGACGAGCCGACCAACCACCTCGACATCGAATCGATCGTCTGGCTGGAGCGCTATCTCAAGTCGCGCTCGGGCTCGCTCCTCATGACTTCACACGACCGCGAGTTCATGAACCGCGTAGTGACGAAAATCGCCGAGATCGACGAGGGTGAGATCACGATGTACTCGGGCAACTACGATTTCTACGAGCGCGAACGTGAGATTCGCGAGGCGAACCGCGAGGCCGCGTATGCCAGGCAGCAGGCGATGCTGGCCAAGGAGCAGCGCTTCATCGAGCGGTTCGCGGCGCACGCCGCCAAGGCCGCGCAGGTGCAGAGCCGGGTGAAGGCGCTCGAGAAGATCGAGAAGATCGAGCTGCCGAAGAAGCGGCGCGTGGTGCACTTCGACTTCCGGACGCCGCCGCGATCGGGCGAACAGGTCGCCGTCCTCGAAGACGTGTCGAAAGCGTACGGGAAGCGAGTCGTCCACGACGGCCTCAACATGACCATCCGCCGCGGCGAGCGCTGGTGCGTCATGGGCAGGAACGGCGCCGGCAAGTCCACGCTGTTGAAGATGGTGGCCGGGCACGCACCGCCGGACCGTGGACAGATCAAGCTGGGCGCGAGCCTGAAGATGGGGTACTTCGCGCAGCAGTCGCTCGACTTGCTCGATCCGGATCTGACCATCGAAGAACAGCTTCGGCGGGACTTCCCGCACGAGTCGATCGGGGCGCTCAGGAACCTGGCCGGCGCGTTTCAATTTTCAGGGGAGGACGTGGACAAGAAGATCCGGTCGCTCTCGGGCGGCGAGAAGACCCGCCTCGTGCTGGCCCTGATGCTCCTCGATCCGCCGAACTTCCTGGTGCTCGACGAGCCGACCAATCACCTCGATCTGGCGACGAAAGAAATGCTGCTCGAGGCGCTGAAGGATTTCGACGGCACGATGCTGTTCGTCTCGCACGATCGCGCGTTCCTGCGCCGTCTGAGCAACCGCGTGCTGGAGTTGGGAGGAGAGAGCGGGACAGAGGCACAACCGCACCTCTATCCCGGCTCGTATTCGGAGTACGTCGAGCGCACCGGCCACGAAGCGCCGGGCGTGCACTCGTGACAGGTCTTACTGCTGCTGCGTGTTTCGCTTGGGGACCGGGGTCATGAACTTCGCCCTGAGCGCCTTCCGATCGACTTCCTTCCCGCGCAGGTAGACCGCCGCGATCTTCTTCGAGTTGGCGATGCCGTCGAGCGGGTTGGCGTCGAGCACGTTGAAGGACGCTTCCTTCTTCGCCGCGATCGAACCCAGGCGATCAAGGTGAATCAGCCGCGCGCTGACGCTTGTCCCCGCCACGATCGCTTCCATGGGCGTCATGCCGCACTGGGCGTAGGCCGCGATCTGCTCGTGGGCGCCGATGCCGTCGCCGGTGCCGTCGGTGCCGAGACCGATGATCATGCCCGCGGCGTGAACCTTCCGCAGGTTCCGGCAGTGCAGCTCGAACAGATCGTTAGGCGGATTGCCTCTCGATTCGCGCTGCTTGAGCTGCGCGCGCATCCGTTCGATCTGCGCCGCCGGCAGCGTCTCGGCCAGCGCGTCGACGGTGTCGGCGGTTGCCGGGAACGGAATGTTCGGACCCGACCACACCTTCGGATGCGACTTCACGAGCGCGATGTACTCGTCGTCCACGTCCTTGTCGCGCACGAGGTGCACGAAGCCGTCGATGCCGGCCTTGAACAGATCCTTCGCGTCCTCGAGCGCGGAGGTTCGGCTCAGGTGGGCGAGCACTTCCATGCCGTTCGAGTGCGCTTCCTGAATAATCGCGCGGTAGACGTTCGGCGCGATCTTCAGGGCGGTGCCCTCCCGATCGTCCACCCAGATCTTCACGAAGCGGTTGCCGTGAAACTTCGCTTCCTTCACATGACGCCGGGCTTCTGCCTCGGTCCGCGCGCCGTAGGGAATGCCCAGGCGGGCCTCGCCGACCGGGCCGCCGATTGGCGTGCCGGCAATGCCCTTCCCCACCGTGAGGAACCGCGCGGCATTCGGAAACACTTCGTCGCGGACCAGGTAGGCCAGTTCTTCGTCGGCCTCGAGGCCCATGCTCATGCCGGCCGCGACCCCGTAATAGGCATAGCGCTCGAGCTGGTCGACCAGGTTCTCTTTCGTGTAGTTCGCCTTGCTGTTGCTGCCGTCCTTTTCGTTGATCAGGCCCATGTGATTGTGGCCGTCGATCAGCGCAGGCATGACCGTCTTGCCGGTCAGATCGACACGCGTCGCGCCTGCGGGCGGCTGGCGCTCACCCTTCTTACCCACCCACGTGAAGCTGTCGCCTTCGACGAGGAACGCGGAATTTTCAATCGGCGCGCTTCCGTCGCCGACGATCAGGCGGGCGCCTTCGAACAACGTCGCTCCGCCGGCTCCACCCTGGAAGGCCGCCCCGACGGTGCAGGCCAGGCCGACGATCAAACCAACCGGCAGAATTCTCGACAATGACATGAACGTTCCTCCGCAGGACCGCAGGCACAACCACGCGCGCGGCCGATATCAAAAATGGCTCACGAGATGCTACTGTAAGCCCCGGTCATTTAAACAGATCTCGTCGCTTTGCGGCAGAGACGGCGCGGCGACCAGCCGCCTCTACCCAAAAACCATTACCTGGCAGGCATGAGGAACCGATCATGAGCACCATCACATTGAAGGTGAATGGCGCGTCACACACCGTCGAAGTCGAGCCAGCTACACCGCTGCTCTACGTGCTGCGCAACGATCTGGGCCTCGAAGGTCCGAGGTTCGGCTGCGGCCTCGGTCAATGCGGCGCGTGCACGGTGATCATCAACGGCGTGGCGACGCGGTCGTGCGTGACGCCGACCTCCGCGGTCAAGAGCGAAGTCACGACGCTCGAAGGACTCTCGGCAGGCGGACGGCTCCATCCGCTGCAGCAGGCGTGGATTGACGAGCAGGTGCCGCAGTGCGGGTTCTGCCAGAACGGGCAGATCATGACCGCCAAGGCGCTGCTCGATCGCAATCCGCATCCAACCGACGCGCAGATCCGCGAAGGCATGGCGCGCACGTTGTGCCGGTGCATGACGTACTACCGCGTCCAGGCGGCCATCAAGCGCGTGGCAGGAGGCCGCGTATGAGCTCGCGCCGCGAATTTCTTACAACTTCTGGCGCCCTCATCGTCAGCTTCAGCGCTGCCAGGATCGCCGGACCGCTGGGTCTCGCAGCACAGGCCGCCGGTCCTTATCCCGATCCCGACTTCCGGCAGCTCGATTCGTGGATCGTCATCCACGAAGACAACACCGCCACGTTCTTTGTTGGAAAAACCGACTGCGGACAGTGTACCGGGACCGCCTTCCGCCAGATGATGGCCGACGAGCTCGACATCGCGTACGACAAGACGACGTGCGTGATGGGCAGCACGCACAACACGGTCGATCAGGGCGGCTCGGGCGGATCGGACGCGATCCAGACCGACGGTTGGCCGATGCGGCGCGTGGCCGCCGAAGCGCGGCGCGTGCTGCTCGACATGGCCGGAACGCATTTCGGCGTGCCGGCCGACGCGCTCACGGTCAGCGCCGCAGTCGTCAGCGTGAAGGCGGATCCGTCGAAGCGCGTGACATACGGGGAATTGATCGGCGGAAAGAAGTTCCACGTCGCACTCACCGGCGCCAACATCGATGCGACGACAGGCGCCGCGAAGGTCAAGCCGGTCCAGGAGCTCAAGATCGTCGGCCAGTCGCCGCAACGCTACGACATTCCCGCGAAGGTCAACGGCACGCAGAAGTGGGCGGTGGGCGTAAAGCCGGCCGGCTTGCTCCATGCCCGAAACGTGAAGCCGCCGGTTGCGGGCGCAACGCTCGCGAGCATCGACGAATCCTCCGTTCAAAAACTTCCGGGCTTCGTCAAGGTCGTCAGCAAAGGCAACTACGTCGCGGTTGTCTGCGAACGCGAAGAACAAGCGATCAACGCCGCCAGGCAGCTCAAGGTGAAGTGGGACAAGCCCGCAACGGCGGCGCTCCCCGCCTCCGAGGATCTCTTCAAGTACATGCGCGGCGCCGCGCCGACCTCGAGCTCGAACCCCATTGTCGTCGGGAATCCGGATCCGGCGTTTGCGAGCGCGGCGAAGGTCGTCGAAGCCGACTACGACATCCCGTTCCAGGGTCACACAGCTATCGGTCCGGCGCACGCGACGGCAGATCCGTCGAATGGCCAGCTGACGGTGTACTCGAACGACATGAAGTCGTACGGCATGCGGAACGGCATCGCCACGTTCCTGAAGATCCCCCGCGATCAGGTCCGCGTCGTCTGGATGGAGGGACCGCAGGGGTACGGCCGTACCGCGGCAGACGATGCGGGATTCGAGGCGGCTTACCTGGCGAAAGAGCTTGGACGTCCGGTTCGCGTGCAGTGGATGCGCAACGAGGAAACCGCGTGGGACACGAAAGCGCCGGCGTTCGCGTGCACGCTGCGCGGCGGCCTCGACGCGCAGGGCAACCTCGTGGCCTTCGATTACCTGGCGCGCGCCGCCGACTACAACCACCTGGGCTACAACGAAGCCGACACGGTGCTGATCGCACAACTGATGGGAACGCGTCGCGCGAAGCCCGCATCCGGAAGCGCGGCGGCCCCGTCCGAAATGTATGCGATTCCGAACCGGCGGATGGCGATGCACGTCGTCAGCCTCCCGCTCGTCTGGGAGACGCCGGTTCGAACCGGCAACCTTCGCGATCCGAACGGACCGCAGTCCACGTTTGCCTCCGAGTCGTTCATCGACGAGCTCGCCGCGGCTGCGAACGCCGACCCGGTTGCCTTTCGCCTCAAGCTGCTGACGGCGAGCACTGCCGACGACAGCGGTTTCAAGCGCGCGCGATCGATTGCGGTCGTCAAAGCCGCCGCGGAGTTGTACGGCTGGGACACGCGTCCGTCGCCACGGCCGCGGCAGTCGGGCAACATCCTGACCGGACGCGGCATCGCGTACGCCTTCCGGGGACAGACGGTCGTCGCGGAGATCGCCGAAGTCGAAGTCAATCGCGCGACGGGCCGCGTCTGGGTGAAGCGGCTCGTGTGCGCGCACGACTGCGGCCTGGTGATCAATCCCGAGGGGCTGAAGCGCACCATCGAGTGCGGCATGCTGCATTCGATCAGCCGCGCGCTCTACGAGGAAGTACAGTTCGACACCGAGAAGGTCACGAGCGTGGATTGGGTGTCGAGCCCGACACTGACGCACGCCGACGCGCCGGCCAAGATCGACGTGGTCCTCGTCAACGGCGATCCCAATCCGGGGCGACCTGATCTTCCCCACTACGGCGCCGGTGAAACGGTCTGCAAGCCGATGCTGGCGGCGGTTGCCAATGCGATTTTCGATGCGACGGGCGTTCGACTGCGGCGAGTGCCGTTCAGGGACGCACGAGTACTAGCGGCACTGAAGGCCGCGCGAGTCTAAATCATCAGCGAGGGTTCCATGCGGTTTCTGGCTTCGTTCGTCGTGCTCCTCGTTGTCGCATCTGGTCCGGCTCCGCGAGCGCAGCCGCCGAACACCTCGGTTCGGACGGTCGCTGCCCTGTCCGGCCGCATCGATCGCATCGACAACGCGACGAGGTCGCTGATCCTGCGCACCGGCGACAATCAGTATCAATCGGTGTTCGTCGGCCCGGAGGTCAAGATCTTCAACGAGCTGAAGGCGGGCGACGACGTCACGATCCGTGTCCAGGAATCGGTTGTCGTCGCCATGCGACCCAACACGAGGCCCAGCGTCATCACCGACACGACGGCGGCGGCGAAGAAAGCGAGCCCGTCGAGCGACGTGATGCAGCAGCTCAAGGCCGTCGTCACCGTCGAAAGCGTGGACCCCACGACGCAGATCATCATCTACAAGACGGGCGACAACCGGCGAGTCATGCGCGCCGTCGCCGACCCGAAGCTGCTCGCGGGACTCAAGGCAAACGACGTCATCGAGATCACCTACACCCGCGAACGCGCGGTGGAAATCGAGCGGAGGTAAGTCATGCCGGTGTGCCGTCGAATCAGCTGGAAATTCCTCGCGCTTCTCGTCGCTGCCGCTGCCCTTTCGACGGGTCTCTTCGCTCAGGGCGGCAACGCGATGATCAATCCGTTCCGCATGCTCGAGAACTGGCCGCATCTCGGCGACATCAAGCCCGGCGCGGCGATCGGCATCGTGCCCGACGGCAAGGGCGGCGTGTGGCTGCAGCATCGATCCGAGCCGGCCATCCTGCACATCGACACGTCGGGCAACATCGTGAAGCGGTTCGAGGTGACGTTCGCCTCGTCGCACGGCCTCTGCCAGGACGGCGACGGGAATCTCTGGGCGGTCGACAGCGGGCCGTTCGGCGACACGCCGGGCGTGACCGGCGTGAAGGGCAACCAGGTCTTCAAATTCGATCAGAACGGCAAGCTGCTGCTGACGCTCGGAAAAGCCGGCGTGTCGAAAGCCGGGCCCGACACGTTCCTCCAGCCCACCGCCTGCCACGCGACGCCCGACGGCAACATCGTGATTGCCGATGGGCACTGGCCTCGTCCGAAGGCCAATCCGCAGGACGGCGATCGTCTCGTCTGGTTTACGCGCGACGGCAAGTTCGTCAAGGAATTCGGCCGCCACGGCAGCAAGCCAGGCGAGTTCATCGGACCTCACGGCCTCGCGTTCGATTCGCAGGGCCGCCTGTTCGTCGCCGACCGATCCAACAACCGCGTGCAGATCTTCGACAAGAACATGAACTTCGTCGACGAGTGGCGCCACTTCGGCCGCCCGAGCGGGATCTGGATTCTGCGGGACGACACGCTGATTGTGTCGGACTCTGAATCGAACCGCGCGATTCCCGGGGCGACCGACGCGGCCGATTCGTCGCTCCCGGTGCGCAACCCGGGGTGGAAGAACGGCATTCGCATCGGCAGCGCGAAAGACGGCTCGCTGAAATCCTTCATCGACGGCACCCAGCCCGAAGGGCTCGCGGCCGACGAGATGGGCAACGTGTTTGGCGGTCTGACGGGCGGCTGCGATCAAAGCAAGTCCGGGGGATGTCTACAGAAGTTCGTGAAGAGATAAGGCTCTCCAGAGATACGAAGTAACCACGAAGACACCAAGACACGAAGAAGAATGGGCGGCGTGTGACGCGTGCGATCGGCGGCCGGCGACGCCGGCCGCATGTGCCTTGTGCCTTCGTGGTTATTTCGTGTCCTCATCAGTGCCGCTCCAGCCAAGCTCCAGCCGTCAGATGTCCCGGCGCGCGAAGCGGATGTAGCCGATTGCGATGCCGAGCGCGCCGACACCGACCAGAATCACGATATTGCGGACCTCGAGCGGCTGTCCCATCACGAGCGGCATCGTCTCGAAGTAGTGAAACGGAGAGATCGCGCTCAGGGGCTGCGCGGGTTTCCAGGCGCGGCCCAGGTAATCGAGCAGGTACGCGGCCAGCGCACAGACGCCGGCCACGCTGCCGGCGGCAGCACGCCGCTTTGCCGCCGCCGCGATCGCGAGCGACACGCCGCCCCACGACGTCATCACGGCGGCGAGGCTCCCGGCAAGCGAGAGGAACAATCCCGGCGACGGCCGGGCCGCGCCGGGCGGCGTGCAGCACGTCAATCCCACCCATGTGCCGGTCACCATCAGCAGCAGCATCAGGCTGCCGGCGCCAATCAGGACGAGCACGCTCCGCGTCATCGCATCGTGACGGGTGATCGGACGCGAGAGCGCGAGGTCCACGAATCGCGTTTCCACTTCCCCGGCCGGTTCGGTCGCGATCCAAATCATCAGCCCCACGAGCGTGGTGATCACGACCGGATGAAAGTACCCGAGCGAGACGATGCCTCCAAAAGACATGAAGCCGAGTACCGAGGGCCCCGCCATGTTTCGGACGAACTCCGGAAGCAGCAGAGACAACTGGTCGAACGCATTCTCACGAGCGAAATACCCCGCCACCTGCACCAGCAGGAACTGAAAACCGGCGAGCAACACTCCGAGCCCGATCAGGACGCCGCGGATGCGCCTGAACGAATGGCGAGCCAGCAGGAATGCGCCCGTCGTCATGATGCCGACTCGGTGTAGTACTGGCGGAGGACATCTTCCAGGTGAGGCTCGGGCACCTCGATGTCTTCGACCGGGAGTGACGACAGTTTCGCGAGGAGAGCACCGAGCGGGCCGCGCACGCGCAAATGCCACACGCGCGGTGTGACCTCCAGCACCTCGCAGCCGTCCGGCCATCCGTCGCGCGGCGGCAAAACCGTTTCCCGAAACACGATCCGCACGCGGCGCGCAGCCAGCCGGCGAACGTCGGCAACTGGTGAGACCAGGACGAGCTCGCCCTGACGTACGAGACCAATGCGGTCACAGACGCGCTCGACTTCCGGGAGCACGTGCGAGGACATGAACACCGTGCGCCCTTCACGCCGCGTGCGCATCAGCAGTTCATAGAAGGCTTCCTGCATCAGCGGATCGAGCCCTTCGGTCGGCTCGTCGAGAATCAGCAGGTTCGCGTCGGATTGAAACGCCTGGACGATGCCGAGTTTCCGCTTCATGCCGGTGCTGTACTCGCGTACCTTCTTTCGAAGCACTTCGCGCGGCAGGTCGAGACGCTCGAGCAGCTCCTTCTGCCAGCGCGAATCGATTCGCTGGCGGCTGAGCCGCGCGAGGACGTCGAGCGTCGCCTCGCCCGTCATGTCGCCGTAGAAACCGAGCTCTCCCGGCAAATAGCCGATGCGAGTACGGGCGTCCACGCCCCGCCGATGACAATCGATTCCGAACACGAACGCCCGGCCGCTGGTTGCCCTGACGAGGTCGAGCAGAATGCGGATTGTCGTGGTCTTGCCGGCGCCGTTCAGACCGAGGAAGCCGAAGATCTCTCCGGGCTGGACTTCGAGCGAGGCGCCTTTCAGCGCGAACAAGCGGCCGTACTGCTTCGTGAGATGGTCCAGTCGAATCGCGGGAAGTCCGTCGGGCGTCATCGTTTACGCGCCCGCAATGGCTCAGCATTCGCGGACGTCTGGTTTGCAGGCTATGGAGTCTAACTACACAGCACTGACTCGTAACGTGCTTTAATTACCCGGAGGTGTCTTACGGAGCTAGACAGCAAGACGCCCGACAAGTGGGACGACAAGCTGCAACCGACAGATGCCGACTCCTCCTTTGAAGAGCCGAGGTCGTCGTCCCGGGCAGTTTGGATCGGCGTCGGCATCCTGGCGGTTTTAGGTGGCGCCGCGCTGGCGTTCTGGCTGCGCTCTCCAGCGCCGCCGGCGGCCGCGCCCGCCAAGCCGGTCGTGGCCGAATCGAAGCCGTCGGTCGACCCATCGCTGCCGACGATTCCACCGCTTGACGAAAGCGACTCCGTCGTCGCCGACCTCATCAGGAAGCTGTCGTCCCATCCACTGGTGGCCGGACTGCTCGCGACCAACGGTCTCGTCCGTCATTTCGCGGTCGCGATTTCCAATATCGCAGACGGACAGGCGCCGGCCGCGCTGCTCCATCCGCTCAAACCAACCGGATCCTTTCGGGTCGTGCAACGCAAAGACGGCGTCTTCATCGACACCCGAAGCTACGCCCGATACACGCCGCTGGCGGATGCGGTGGATGCGCTCGATCCGCAGGCGGTCGCCCGGCTGTACGCCGCGCTGAAGCCGCGACTCGATGAGGCGCATCGTGAAGCCGGCGAGCGGAACACGACCTTCGATCAAACCCTCGAGCGCGCGATCGTGTCGATCCTGAAAACCCCGGTTCCCTCCGGCCCGGTCCAGCTCGAGCCGCACGGGGTCGTCTACATCTATGCGGATCCGAAGATCGAAGCGATGACTCCGGCACAGCGGCAGTTGATCCGCATGGGACCTGATAACGCGCGTACCATTCAAACGAAACTCAGGGCCATCGCATTGGCCATCGGCATACCATCAGATCGCCTGCCGGCACAACCGCTCCAGTAGATGACGCCGGGCTTCCTGGAATCGCCAGGAAAGACTACGATGCATCTTCATTCGTCGTCCCTCGACTTCGCTCGGGACGACCCTGAGCGGAGTCGAAGGGTCGGAGGGCGTCCTATCATGGCGGGCTTCAAACAGATCGTCGCGAGACTCAAGGTCGAAGAGCGCAAGGTTCTCACCCAACTGAATGGCATCCGAAGCGCCATCGCATCGCTTGGATTCGGTTCGAACGTCTCTCCTTCGGCCGGGCCGGCAGTATCCGGAAGGAAGAGGAAGTTCAGCGCGGCAACAAGCCGGAAGATGGCGCTCGCACAGAAGGCCCGCTGGGCAAGACGCAAGGGGAAAACATAAGCTCGACTTAGCCGCTTTGACACGAGAGCTCACTCCCTCCTTTTTCTGGAATACGTCTTGCTTGCGTCAGGCGCCGTGACCGAGGACTTTCCAGCAGAATCTTCTGTCGAGCGTGCCGCTTTTTCGTGGGCCGCTCGATTCGTATTCATCGTCACGCTTTGGGCAGCCGCCGGAGCCGATGCCGCGACGCTTCCCGCCGGCTTCAGCGAATCGGTCGTCGCCAGCGGCCTGTCGAATCCAACCGCGATCGAATTCGCTCCCGACGGACGGTTGTTCATCTGCGAACAGGGCGGCCGCCTGCGCGTCGCCAAGAACCGCGCGCTGCTGCCGACGCCATTCCTCACGGTGACGGTCAGCAGCATCGGCGAACGCGGACTCCTCGGCGTCGCATTCGACCCGTCCTTCGCCCTGAACGGGTTCGTCTACGTGTACTACACCGCGACAACTCCGACGATTCACAACCGCGTCAGCCGATTTACGGCAAACGGAGACGTCGCCGTGGCCGGCAGCGAGATCCCAATCCTCGATCTGGAAACGCTCGGCGCGACCAACCACAACGGCGGCGCGATCCACTTCGGCCCCGACGGAAAGCTCTATATCGCGGTCGGCGACAACGCCAATGGCGCCAACGCGCAGAGCCAGGGGACGCGCCTGGGCAAGATGCTGCGCATCAACAAGGATGGCACCATCCCGGCCGACAACCCGTTCTTCAGTCAGACGACCGGCGTCTACCGGGCCATCTGGGCGATGGGACTCCGGAACCCGTTTACGTTTACGTTTCAACCCCTCTCGGGCCGGATGTTCATCAACGACGTCGGCGAACTGACGTGGGAGGAGATCGACGAGGGAATCGCCGGCGCCAACTACGGCTGGCCGATTACCGAGGGGCCGACGGGCGATCCGCGGTTCGTCACGCCGCTCTATGCCTATGATCACGGCAACGGTTGCGCGATCACGGGCGGCGCCTTTTACAACCCCCAAACCGGCCAGTTCCCGCCGAACTACACGTCCGGGTACTTTTTCGCGGACTATTGCGGCGGCTGGATTCGATTTCGCGATCCGAGTTCGGGAAACGTCACCGGGTTTGCGTCAGGCATCGCCTCGCCCGTCGATCTGAAAGTCGGGAAGGACGATGGGAGCCTTTACTATCTGGCGCGAGGCTCCGGTGCCGTGCTCCGCATCGACTACGGAGCCGCGCCTCCGAGCATCACGGCCCCGCCTACGTCTCAGACGGCGGCGGTCGGCGAGCCGGCGACATTCCAGGTCAGCGCCTCCGGGACGCCGGTTC
>Ga0134123_10002435_pt1 | contig 12197 bp, 13 predicted proteins | sample KB303_FD_96460 | JGI IMG/M metagenome (GOLD analysis project Ga0134123, IMG submission 96460) | Terrestrial soil microbial communities without Nitrogen fertilizer from Kellogg Biological Station, Michigan, USA - KB3-0-3 | ecosystem: Environmental > Terrestrial > Soil > Unclassified ...
ATGTTTGGTGCATCCGTTATTGTGTCAGCCAGAAAATAGCTCTGTCTTAGAACTATAGCACCGCGCCTAAGGTCAAGGCATACACCTAGTCGGTCAACCCCGTGTGCCGTTATGCTGATCAACGGCGAACCGCTTCTCGTAGTTTGTGGGCCTATCGACCACGCCCTTTCCTCTCGACCAGTCTCCGAGTAAATGTCGGCTCATGGCACTTAGCGGACATGGAAACCGCCTTGGAGAATGTCCGCTTTCGGAGGCAAAGCGGACATCCCTGATCCGCTCCCTAATGTCCGCTAATGACCCAGAGCGGACATCACATCGTGGTATTATCCCTGAAGTTACTTCAGTGCACGTCGCTGGCCCAGGATCGCTAGTTCGACCGTAGTCAAGAAAGGAGTGCCGCCATGAAATCGATGCTCGCTTCGATGCCTGTCGTACTCACGTTTTGCGCGGCTCCAGCAGCAGCTGCGGAGTTTCCGAAGACTGGCAGCGCGGAATACGACACGTACTATGTAGATAACACTTTGGCAAAAATCGATAGCGGAGCCGGTATGGGAGCAATCGTTGACACCACTGGAATCACCCGGAATGTCAAAGGAGAAGGCCCGTTCGACGACATGTCTGTTCGCTGCCTCTATCACTCGACGTCGGTGGGAGACACATTTCACTTAAACGGGAGCTGCGTTGAAACCGACAAAGATGGCGACAATGTATTCACGACCTTCGACGACAAAAACCACTACCTGATGGGTGGTACGGGGAAATATAAAGGTATCACGGGAACGGTTCCCTACACTTTCGTGGAACTTCACGAGGCGGTCGGCGGCCGCTCGGCCTTTATCGTCAACCACAAGGCCACCTGGGAGATCAAATAACTGAAGCGGCTGCTGACTGTAGCGAGCCATGCCAAGGCGCTGAGGGGCGGATTTCAACGGGCCCGCCAAACTGGACCAGTCTGATCTATAACCGCGCTGAACAGGTGATTGTTGATGTCCGCTATTGGCACTTAGCGGACATTGATGGTCAGGAGGAACATGTCCGCTATTGAAGGTAAAGCGGACGTTGACCAACCGCTGCTTACCAATCTCGATTTTTCGAGTGGTTCCGACGACCAGTTGTGACGACCAGTTGTCATGTGTCCGTTGGCAGCTCACCGACAGCAACCACATGCGACGCCAAGCTTGCTGCCCACGCGCCTGAATACTTCGTGGTCACACCTGGTCAGAAGGTTGCCGCGATAAGAACCACGACGAGCGGGACTTTATATGTGAGTGAGGTTATCGGGTGAGGGATAAGCGCATAGATTGCCTACTCGTAGGATAGGGCGTCGCGCAGCGCTCGGCCAAGGCCATACAGGACGAGCACGGGGCTGAACCAGATGAGGACTCCCAAGCCCATCTCGGACCAAGAATCGATCGGGAAAAGCTGAAGCGACATCAAGACCCAGACGGCGGCTAACGTTAGACAGATCCAATACAGAGTCCACCCCAAGCGGTGCATACCGGGTTTTGGTATTCTGACATTGCCGATTTCGGCCGTAAGTTCGCGTCTTAATTTCAAATTTTGGCGAAGCACCTTTTCAAGGTCATTCTGAAAAACCTCTTCAAGGTTATCGTTGTTTGAGGTCATGCCCGCACCCCGAGACCCGAATATATCAGTCCAGGATCAGGCGGCCAAACAAAGCGGTTAGCGCAAGGGATCGAAGCCCGAATGGGTCAAGACCGAAGGACTTGATGCGAAGCACGAGAGCCCGGTGCCGTAAGGCATGCCCCAAATAGCGGCCTGGCACCTCTATCTTGGGAATGCTCGCAGGGTAAGAGGCACCAGGCCTAACCAGCCTAAAGGGCCACACCTGTAGGCTGGCTAGTTTGGAGTCTAGCGGCCGATCATGTGGTTCTTAGGGCATCAGCGGCCCGGCACCCCCTTCCGAACACCTTCACGAGAGCGCCGGGCCCCAGGATCGCGATGCGGTACTAACTACGAGGCACTAATGGCGATCCCGCTGAACCCCATGGGGGAAACGATTATCCAATCCGCGTTGTGGGACATTCAAGTTGGAGAAATCAACGGCGATCCCCCCGCGATGGCTTTGCTGCCTCTATCTTTTGGCTGCAATACTCAAGTGTGCCTGATCTAACAAGGTTCGTGCCGGGTTCCGTGATGTTGCACACTTTTTGATTCAACACGGTGCAACTGGCACCCTTGGGATCGTAGGTCCCATCTTGCGTTGTGCCGCTCGGCAGCATGCAGCTGCACTTGCATAGACCGGTCCAATATTCCTGGCTTTTTGATGCGGGCCTGCGCCGGTGTCAGTATCAACAAGCCTGCAACGCACACCAAAATCGCTTTGTGAAGCATTGCGGAAATCCTCCTGCCGAGGGAGCGTGTGACAGGAGACTATGTGACGGGATCACAGCGATAGGAAGCCCTGAATGGCTTAAAAGGTTAGCAAGGAAAGAACCAAGCTGATGCCACAACAAAGAAAACGAATAGGACCCCTCGATACAGCAGGCTCAGTCGCTGTCGAGAATGCGAAGGTCTACAAGGAACTCAGGAGAGGCAGAATTGAACCATCTCTTGCCTCACGCTTGAGCCAAATCCTCATCAACCAACGGGTGATTTTAGAGAGCTTCGAGGCTGAGAAGCGCATCGCTCAGCTAGAGGCTCTGCTAGAGGCAAGTGGGAATGGGAAGGTCATCCCGCTGAAGGCTCATGGCTAGTAATCTCGCGAAGAGGCTTGATCGGTTGGAGCGTCTCATCCGCGAGAGGACACAGCCCGACACCTCCCCCCTTTATTTCCGTGAGGGAGATTCCATTCCGGAGGAGATTGCTCCTGAGCGAGTGATCTTCATCAAGCGAGTGCTGATTGATCCGCCTGAGCGTGAGGAGGAAGAGCTGCCAGAGATGCAAGCGGAGGCCAAGGTCGAGAGTACTGCGCCAGCGAATTTTGATCGTCCGCTGCGCTACCCAAATGTGGTCGTCGTCTGACTGACAATCAGAGGTTTTCAGCGGCAGATTCGGTTGAGGTCTGCGGTTAATTCTAATTGTTGGCTGCAATTAGGTAACGGGTAGGTAGCAAGCTGCTCAAGAATGGCCTGTTTTTAGCTGTTCGACCCTAGTCCCTGAAAACCAACTTAAGCGATCAAGCTTAAAGGTCACTTTAACAACAAGAAGCCCCGGTCAGAGCCTTGGACCGACCGAGGCTTCTGCGGCCCGGCGTTTTCGTCTGCCAAAGGGGAGCCGTCCGGGCCTAACCAGCCCTGCTGAAGGGAGGCTGGGTCCCACTAACCTGGTCGCTGTCTAGATGTTCCAAAGGAAGAAGCCCGGCTCAGGGGAGGAAACCGGGCTTCAACGAACTTCGTAATGACGCGGCAAGTCACCGGGAAATGGGAGGCCGCGCACCTAATCAATGTTCATCAACCCAGTTGGTTCCGGCCCCTTCGAGGGCCTTTTTTATTGGGAGAAGCAATGAACGATTTAAAGAGTGGCTACAGCTTAGCCCCTGGAGGAGGAAACCCCGGCTCCTGCCACGGTCTATGGCCGCCAGGAGTCCCATGAAAGCTATGAGGGAGTGACATCCCGCGAGGGAGACCTCCGCATCGTCAACTGCCCGGACGATATTCAATGGATTGCCCAGCGGCGAACCGGTGGCAGATGGCGCAATAAGTCGTTCCATAGGACTCGCCGATCGCTAATCCAGCGCTACGGCCCGCTTGAGATGATCTTGGCGCTGCCAGAGCACCATGACGGGTTCATCGAAGTGCCCCGGTGCGGGGTCTGTGGCCGCATCGCCACCAAGCCAACCGGCGTCCTACCTCGTCACATGTTCTGCCTGGCCTTCCGAAGGCGGCAAAGAGAAACGGCCCCTCGCGTGACGGGGCCGCTTCCCAATCGCCGTCTACGGAGTCGGCGGCTCGTTCGCAGAGCGCCTTCTAGTTTCGACCTAAAGCCTTACGGAGATATTGATGCTCACAATTGATACGGCTCGCATCTTCGAGCCTCTACTCCAATCTTCCCGCTACAAGGGCCCATGGGGCGGCAGAGGCTCAGGCAAATCCCACTACATGGCAGGCGCTGTAGTCGAGTACTGCCTGCTTAATCCAAGCTCTCGCATCGTCTGCATCCGTGAGGTTCAGAAGACGCTCGCCCAATCCGCAAAGCTTCTCATCGAGAACAAAATCCAGGAGTTTGGGGTCGGCTCTCAATTCAGAATCCTCTACGACCGCATCGAGACCCCAGGCGGCGGGCTGATCATCTTCCAAGGCATGGTCGATGCTACAGCGAAAGCATCAAGTCTCTTGAGGGCTACAACATCGCCTGGGTCGAAGAGGCTCAGACACTCTCCAACCGCAGCCTCGCTCTTCTACGTCCGACGATCCGCGCTGAAGGTTCTGAGATTTGGTTTTCGTGGAATCCGCGGCGGAAGAGCGATGCAGTCGATCAATTCCTGCGCGGCGCGAGACCGGACAACGCCATCGTGGTGAAAGCCAACTGGCGGGATAACCCGTGGTTTCCATCTGTGCTTGAGGAGGAACGTGAGCTTGATCTCGCCAAGTACCCCGACCGCTATCACCATGTGTGGGAAGGCGAGTATGCACGAGCCTTCGAGGGCGGCTACTTTGCCTCAGTCCTTAGTCAGGTCCGCAAAGAGGGACGCATCGGCAAAGTCTCAGCCGATCCGATCCTCCCGTTGCGAGCCTTTTGGGATATTGGCGGCGCCGGTGCCAAGGCCGATGCCATGGCGATCTGGATTGTGCAATGGGCGGGGCAGGAAATTCGTGTCCTCGACTACCTCGAAGGTCAAGGCCAGGTGCTCGGTTACTACACCAACGAGCTACACCATCGCGGCTACAAGAAAGCGATCTGCTATCTGCCGCATGACGGGGTTAATGCGAACGTGGTCACAGGACTCAGATTCAAGGACCACCTGCGAGATGCCGAGTTTCAAGTCGAGGTGATTCCGAACCAAGGCTCAGGCGCTGCAGCCATGCGCATTGAAGCCGTGCGACGTATCTTTCCGAGATGTTGGTTTAATGAACCCACTACTGAGGCGGGCAGAGATGCGCTGGGCTTCTACCACGAGAAAAAAGACGAGCAGCACGACGTCGGACTAGGGCCTGAGCACGACTGGTCAAGCCACGCAGCGGACGCGTTTGGATTGATGGCCATCGCCTATGAAGAGCCTTCAAGGCTGGCCGCGTTCAATCGGCCGATTGATTGGAGCAAGTATGGCAGCTCGCTTGTGTGAAGTCTCGCCTAGGCAATATAGCTCACCTTAGGATCACGGTAGACGCGAACAATATTGCCGGGCTTCAGGCGCCCACCTCTTTGCCATTCTGCAACGATTCTAGCGATGTGATCACCTGCTCCTTGCCGTAGCGCGTGACGGTCAACACGGAAGTAGTCTTCCGAACCGTCATCGTATTCGGCGACAAATGCAATCGAGTTGGCATGCTCGATACTTAGCGGGTCTTTAACCGGTTTCTCTTCCATAGTTGAGGTGCAGGCCTCAGTCGTTGAGTGGCTGAGCCATCAAAAAGCTCGGCAGTGTGGTAATGTTGCTGGCAATGCTTCATGAAGCAGGGAGATGTTCCAAAACGCGCCACAGCAGGTAGATCGCAAACAGCAAAAGGGCTACTGCGATTGCAGCCATTGCCATCGCGATACGCGTTTCTCTCGCGGTGCGGCGAGCCAGTTGGACGGTGTTCCTACTATCTCGCCATATTTTGTGCGTGGTCGCCTCTAGGCCGGCCCTTGCGAACTCTTCCTTCGATTCCTGTTCGACCATGAACGCCCCTCCGCTATCTTCAGCCGTTGAGTAGTTGCGCCATTAGGAAGCTAGGGAGCTTAGCGATGTTGGTAGCGATGCGTCGAGCCTCATCGAGAGTGAGTACGTCGGCTGTGTCGGCATCAGCGCGGGAGGCGCGCCCATAGACGTAAGCTAGAGATTGGCCGTTGGCGTCCTTCACTACATAGCCACCGGCGACCTCCTCAACCTTCTACGGTGGCGGAAACCGTCTTTGTGTCATGCGCAATTATAAGGCTGGTTCCTGCTTTCGCCCGCGGATGTTCGCGCTCATTTACCATCCCGGTCGGACTATCTGGAATTGCTTTGTTCCCCCAACAAACAAAAGCCCCAACCAGGGGAGCTAGTCGGGGCTAGTTCGTCTGTGGGACCGACCCAAGGCCTGGGCCGGAGAATTCTTTTATATCTGATTCGCAAGCGCCGACGCCGGTCCTCGTCCAATTTTTAACCGGTCTTCCGAAGCTTGGGATCGCCCCAGCGCTTTAGAAGGGCGTTGGCGCGGTCTGCATCTGTAGCAAGGCGCATCCAGGTTTTAGCCAGCTCCTCGAAACGCGCTCTCCCTAGAGACGATGGAGGAGCGTTGTTCGCCAACTCATGACAATTCTTCGCGTGCTCTCGACATTCTCTGGGAGGAGAGGAGTGGGCGGAAAAAACTGTCACAATTGAGACTATAGTGTCACGTAGGGACGTGTGAGAGCTAATAATGGAACGCACCACGCTCAGTTTCTCTTCACGATCTCATAATGGTCCATCAGCTCCGCATTCTCGAGCGGAGGCTTCCACCCCGCCGCAATTGTCGCCAGCTCGTCATCCGTCATATCGTCGGCGCGCTTAGTGATGGTCACTCCATGGTCTGCTGCTGCTTCGGCATAATCGCGGCCACCACCTTCAGGTAGTCATGGGGGCGTTCCGACGAATCCGCGCCATTACGTGATAGAGCCTCGTCGCGACGTTTTCGGCCTGGTTGCCATCCGCTCCGGCAGCCTCCGACGCAACATGGCGCTGGCTAGCACGTGACGTACACAATTTCTGTTGATTGGACGAAGTGATCACCTTGTGTGATTCTCGACTCAGCTTAAATAGGGGAACGGAGCGCCGCCCTCGGCGTTCGCCGCATTGGCGGGCAACCCGAGGGAGATTCCCATGATGAAGCTGGACGGTGTTCCAGTAAAGACGTGTCTTCCCGTAGCTGCCTGGGCCTTAGCCGCGCTCGTGACCCTCTTCTCTTTGCTGTCCTCGCTTATTGCGACTGGCGGGACTGGACATGTGTATCAAGCGAGCATGACCCAACTGCTGACTTCTTCCAGCTGTTCTGGGGGTGGGTCCCTCCGGACGCTGGTGCATAAGGGAGCAATGCAATGGATAACACGACGCTGCTGATCATCATTTTGCTGATCCTGCTTGTGTTTGGTGGCGGCTACTACGGTCGCGGTCGTTGGTGGTAGTGATTCCGCGGCGCCGGAGGTACTTGCTTCCCGTGAGATGGCGGACCCGCGCCATCAATTGAGGCTGCACCCACTGAGCATCGGGGATTCTCAGTTTAGGAATTGGACAGCGTTCCAGCTTGCTGGCTTGTAAGCGTGCACCCAGTTCATTTCTTTCGGCACCGGAAAGCGCGATGAACGCTGAGCCTGCGTATGACAGCCCCTGCTGGTCAGCGCGAGCCAGTAAGGCGAGCGGAGCTTTTGTCTTTCGATCACGGCCGGTGCCGATGATGAGCAAAGAGCTTTCCGTGAAGCATTTGGTCTTGAGCCACGTCTTGCTGCGGCCACTTCGATATTTCGACGAGGCGAGCTTGGAGACAATGCCCTCAAGCTGGTGGTTCGCGCAGGTTTGAAAGAATGCAGCGGCGTCTCCGGTGAATTCTTCACTGAACAGAAATGGTTGTTCGGTCGGAATAAACTCTTTCAGCTTGGCCCTTCGCTCAAGCAATGGGCGGTCGCGGAGATTCTTGCCGGTCAGATAAAGGAGGTCAAAGGTGTAGAATACCAGCCTTTGCGGCGTCCAGCGAATAGCTGATTTGAGCGCCTCGAAATCCGAGCCGCCATGCCGATTCTGAACGATGACCTCGCCATCGATGATTGCAGAGCAGTCAAGCTTGGCTGCTGCCTTCGTTATGCCTGGATAGCGCTCGGTCCAATCGAAGCCATTGCGGGTATAGGCACGTGCTTTGCGACCTCAATGATCAGAAGAGTGCGACATCCATCATGCTTGACTTGGTGGATCCACCCTGCACGCGGAGTAGGCTGATCGGCTGAGGTTGCGAGTTGCGGCTTGATGAACTCCAGAGGCATGCAAAATTATCTAGCAGAGGGCCACAAGATTGCGAGTCCTCACGAGGCCCCGGATCCAAGTGGCAGCCCGATAATGGCAATTCATTGTGGAAGGCAAGATTTGAGCCTTGCCGTACCCATTTATATGTGTGTTAGAGACGTCAACCCGAGTGTGGTGGTACTTGTTACCTCTAGCGTTACCGCAAGAAATCTTTTTCCACACGAACTCCTTGAATTATGAGCGCTTTCAGCGATAGCACGATCCTGATGCAAAGTCAGGCGTTACCGGAGGCGTCTCACAACGACATGGCTAACGCAATCAGGGCGCTCGCCATGGATGCGGTGCAGACGGCCGATTCCGGCCATCCCGGCATGCCGATGGGCATGGCGGATGTCGCCACGGTGCTGTTCACCCGCTTCCTGAAATTCGACGCGAGCCACCCCGACTGGCCCGACCGCGACCGCTTCGTGCTTTCGGCCGGTCATGGCTCGATGCTCCTTTATGCGCTGCTCTATCTCAGCGGCTATCCCGAGATGGAGCTCGAGGAGCTGAAGCGCTTTCGACAGCTCGGCTCGCGCACGCCGGGCCATCCGGAGTATGGCCACGCTCCGGGCATCGAGACCACGACCGGGCCTCTCGGGCAGGGCCTCGGCAATGCCGCCGGTATGGCGCTTGCCGAGCGGCTGCTCAATCGCCGCTACGGCGACGAGGTCGTCAACCATTACACCTACTGCATTGCCGGCGACGGCGACCTCATGGAAGGCATCAGTCAGGAGGCGATCTCGCTGGCAGGCCATCTCAAGCTCGGCCGGCTGATCGTGCTGTTCGATGACAACGAGGTCTCGATCGACGGCCCAACCAGCCTGTCGGTCTCAGACAATCAGGTCGAGCGCTTCAGAGCCGCACACTGGCATACCGCGCGCGTCGATGGGCATGATCCAGAGGCAGTGGCGCTAGCCATCGAGAATGCAAGGTCCGTCACCGACAAGCCGTCGCTGATCGCCTGCCGCACCATCATTGGCTACGGCGCGCCGACCAAGGCTGGCACCGCTGCCATCCACGGCGCATCCCTCGGCGAGGAAGAGGTCAAAGGCACACGCGAAAAGCTCGGCTGGCACCACCACCCCTTTGAGCTGCCGAAGCCGGTCCTTGCCGCCTGGCGTGCGGCCGGCACGCGGCATCGCGCCGCCTATGAGGCGTGGGCACAAGCCGCGAAGCGCCTCGATGCTCCAGCCCGCGCTGCGCTCACCGATCCGATCGACGCAAAGGTCGCAGGCGCGATCAAAGCCGCAATCGCCACGATAAAGGCTGACTTCGCTCGCGAAGGGGCGAAGCTTGCGACGCGGCAGTCCTCGCAGAAGGTGTTGGAGAAGCTCGTGCCGGTCATTCCTGGGCTGATGGGCGGCTCTGCCGACCTCACGGGCTCCAACGGCACGCTCACCAAGCTGCACAGCATCGTCAGGCCGGGAGATTTCTCCGGCAACTACATCCATTACGGCGTGCGCGAGCATGAGATGGCCGCAGCCATGAACGGCCTCTCGCTGCACGGCGGCATCGTGCCTTACGGCGGCAGCTTCCTCGTCTTCACCGACTATTGCCGGCCTTCGATCAGGCTCTCGGCGCTGATGCAGCAGCGGGTGATCTACTTAATGACGCACGACTCGATCGGGCTCGGAGAGGACGGCCCGACACATCAGCCCATCGAGCACCTGGCCTCCCTGCGCGCCATGCCGAACCTTAACGTGATGCGTCCGGCTGACTCGGTCGAATGCGCCGAATGCTGGGAGCTTGCGCTTCTTTCCAAGCGCACGCCCACCATCCTTGCGCTCACTCGTCAGAGCGTGAAGCCGCTCCGCACAACCCACACCGAAGAGAATCTGTCGGCCAAGGGCGCCTATGTGCTGGTCGAGCCGAAGGGCAAGCGCGACGTGACGCTGATCGGCACCGGCTCTGAGGTAGCTCTCGCGGTCGAGGCCGCCAAAGTGCTCGAAGGTGAGGGGATCAACGCCGCTGTTGTTTCGATGCCTGGTTGGGAGCTGTTCGAGGCCCAAGGTGAGGCTTATCGGAATTCGGTTCTCGGCACTGCCCCGCGGGTCGCAGTCGAGGCGGCCGCTGAGTTCGGTTGGTCGAAATGGCTCGGATCTGACGGTGCCTTCATCGGTATGCACGGATTCGGTGCTTCTGCGCCCGCTCAAGACCTATATAAGCATTTCGGCATAACGGCTGAGGCGGTTGCCGCCGCCGCCCATGGTTTGATTGCAAGTTCGAGGAGTAAGGGAGGACATGGCCAATAAGCGCGTCGCCATCAACGGATTTGGCCGGATCGGCAGGCTCACCTTCAGGGCCTTCCTCGAATCCGGCCGCAAGGACCTCGACTTCGTTGCCATCAACGATCTCGGCTCGGCCGAGATGAACGCCCATCTCCTCGAATTCGACAGCGTGCATGGCCGCTTCCGCGGCAGGATCAACGTCGCCGACGGCCATCTCAAGACTGACGGCCAGAATGTCGCCGTGCTTTCCGAAGCGACACCGGAGAGGCTTCCCTGGCGCGATCTCGGCATCGACATCGTGATGGAATGCACCGGCCGCTTCACCGATCGCGTTGGAGCAGCGAAGCATCTCACCGCGGGCGCCAAGCGTGTGCTGGTCTCGGCTCCTTGCTCGGACGCAGATCTCACTGTCGTGTTTGGCGTCAATGACGACAAGCTCACCCAGGAGCACCACGTCGTGTCCAACGCCTCCTGCACCACGAACTGCCTCGTCCCCGTCGCCAAGGTGCTGAACGATGCGGTCGGCATCAAGCACGGCTACATGACCACAATCCACGCCTATACCGGCGATCAGCGCACCGTGGACACGCTGCACAAAGATCCTTATCGCGCGCGCGCGAGCGCGATGAACCTGATCCCCACCTCAACCGGCGCGGCAAAGGCCGTCAGCCTCGTTCTGCCCGAGCTCAAGGGCAAGCTGGACGGCGCCTCGATCCGCGTGCCGGTGCCGAATGTGAGCCTCGTCGATCTGACCTTTCAGGCGGCACGGCCCACGACGGCCGAGGAGATCAACAAGGCGGTGGTTACTGCCGCCGATGGTCCGCTCAAGGGCATTCTCGGCATCAACGACAAGCCACTGGTCTCGTCCGACTTCAATCACGACCCGCGCAGCTCGATCTTCGACCTCAAGGGCACTCAGGTGGTCGACGGCACGTTCTGCCGCGTGGTCGCCTGGTACGACAATGAGTGGGGCTTCTCCAACCGCATGAACGACACGGCCGCCGCCATGGGCCGGCTGATATGAACGAAGTGAGTGCGGCGCGAAGAGAGGCGAATTCTGGCAAGGACGGCCTCGATCTCTCCCGCGTAAGGTCGATCGATGGAGTCGATGTTAAGGGCAAGCGTGTGCTGGTCCGCGTCGACTTCAACGTGCCGATCGAGAACGGGGTCGTTGCAGACCCGACCCGACTGACCCGCGTCCTGCCCACCATCGCTAAGGTTGCGCGCGAGGGAGCTAGGGTCGTGGTTCTGTCCCATCTCGGGCGCCCCAAGGGCCAGCCTACTCCGGACACTTCGCTCCGTCCGGTCGCTGCCAAGATGCAGGAGCTGATGCCTGGGATCGCGGTCCGCTTCGCCGCCGCTCCGTCGGGCGATGACGCGAAGCGCGTGGTCGAATCGCTTAAGCCCGGCGAGGTCGCCGTGCTCGAGAACGTTCGGTATAACAAGGGCGAGGAGAAAAACGATCGCGAGTTCGCCAAGAGCCTCGCCGCGCTCGGCGACCTTTATGTCAATGACGCCTTTTCGTCCTCGCACCGAGCACATGCTTCGCTAGAGGCGATCACCGATCTGCTCCCCTCTTATGCTGGCCTTCTGATGATGGCCGAGATCACGGCGCTCGGGCAGGCGCTCGAGAGTCCTGAGCGGCCGGTGATGGCGATCACTGGCGGTGCCAAAGTCTCGACCAAGATCGAGGTTTTGACCAATCTCGTCTCCCGCATGGATCAACTTGTGGTCGGCGGAGCCATGGCCAATACCTTCCTCCTGGCCGAGGGCATCAAGCTTGGTGCCTCCTTGGTGGAGCGGGATTTCGTCGCCACGGCGAAGGACATCATGGCGAAGGCCGAACGGTC
>Ga0134123_10002438_pt1 | contig 12186 bp, 8 predicted proteins | sample KB303_FD_96460 | JGI IMG/M metagenome (GOLD analysis project Ga0134123, IMG submission 96460) | Terrestrial soil microbial communities without Nitrogen fertilizer from Kellogg Biological Station, Michigan, USA - KB3-0-3 | ecosystem: Environmental > Terrestrial > Soil > Unclassified ...
GAAAAAGTATTCTTCGTGGCCTTCGTGTTCTTCGTGAACTTCGTGATTTTGTGACGCCGCCAGCGAGCGAAATCGCATAATCTGCCACGATGAGATTAGTCATCGGAGCGGTGCTGTTCGCCCTGGCAATCCCCCAATCCCCAATCCAATCCGCAATCCGCAATCCGCAATCCGCAATGTCGGCGTCAGCGTGGCGCTCGTTGTTCGACGGCGCCTCACTGAAGGATTGGCGTGGCTACAAGACGGACAAGGTGCCCGACGGGTGGCGGATCGAGAACGGCACGCTGACGAAGAACACGCCGGTGGCGGATATCGTCACCCGCGATCAGTTCGGCGACTTCGAGCTCGAGCTCGAATGGAAGATCGGCGAGGCGGGCAACGCCGGGATTTTCTACCGCGGCACCGAGGAGTACGAGCACATCTACTGGAGCGCGCCCGAGTATCAGCTGCTCGACGACATCAAGGGCGCGGACAACAAGTCGCGGCTGACCTGCGCCGGAGCGGCCTACGCGATCCTGCCATCGCCGCCGGGACACCTGAAGCCGGTCGGCGAGTGGAACCGCGCGCGCATCGTCGTCAGGGGCAGCCACGTCGAGCACTGGCTCAACGGCGTCAAGCTGCTCGAGTACGAGCTGGGCAGCCCTGAGTGGGAAGCAAAGGTGAAGGCCAGCAAGTTCAAGGACTGGCCCAACTACGGCCGCGCGAAGCGGGGCCACATCGCGCTGCAGGGCGACCACGAGGGCACGCTCGCGTTCCGCAACATCCGAATCCGCGAGATCAAGTAACAGTCAGCGCGAAAACACGGAGCACAGGAAGGACTCGTCGTGTTCTCTGTGTCTCTGTGTCGCCGTGCCTCTGTGCGTCTGTGCTTCTCAGAACATCATCCGGAACCCGAACCGCATCGATCGTGAGCTGTTGGGCATCGTCGTGGTGATCTGCCCGAAGGTCGCGCCGAGGAACGTCCCGTTGGGGTTCTCGAAGTGCGGCGTGTTGGTGATGTTGAAGACGTCGGCGCGGAACTCGCCCTTGACGCGGCTGCCGATCGAGAACAGCTTCGCGATCGTCGCATCGAGGTTGACGTAGGCCGGCCCATCGAGCACGCCGTTGCGGAGTGCAGTGCCGAACGTGTTCGCCGCCGGCGCCGAGAACACCGACGTGTCGAACCACAGCGCCCCCGGGCCGACCGCGCCCAGGACCGCCGGTGTCCCGCTGACGTTCGGACGCTGCGTGTTCCCCGGCGCGTTCAGTGTCGCGTTGCTCATCGTGATGGCGATCGGCGAACCGGTCTGCGCGACGAAGATCCCGCTCACCTGCCAGCCGCCCAGCACGTGGCTGAGCGGACCATCGCGCAGCCACCGCCGATCGGGTCCAAGCGGCAGCTGATAGAGGAAGCTTTCGACGAAGCTGTGCAGGCGATCCTGATTGGTCCTCGCCCAGCTCCGCTCGAAATCGGCCGGCGTCAGGATGCCGGTGTTCGAGTCGCCATCGACATAGCTCCAGCCGCGCCCCAGCGTGTAGGAGGTCGTCACCAGCAGCCCGCCGGAGAAGCGGCGATCCAGCTTCGTCTGGAGCGAGTTGTACTCGGTCTTCGTGCCAATCCACGTGTCGACGTCGGCGGATTTCCCGAAGCGGTTGAAGAGCGGCCGGCCCGTGTTCCCGGGGAGCCCGACGACGGTCGCGGCGTTCTCGTTGTAGCGCGTCTGCACGTCGTGTCCGCGATTGCCGACATACGCCACATCGAGCGTGAAGCGCCCGGGCAGCTCGCGCTGCAACGCGACGTTGAAGGAATGGAGCGCGCCTTCGTGCATGTCCGGCTGGACGTGGAAGTAGCTCGCGTTCCGCAGCGCCGCTGCGCTCGCATCGACGATCCCGTTCGACGGAATCTGCACGAACACCGGGTCGGGAAACCCGGTGCTCATCGATCGCGGCGCCGGCGCGAAGTTGTTCGGCGCGGTGAACACGTTGTTCTGCTTGACCGGGTAGTTGTAGGCGTAGGAGTTGTCCGGGAACGGCAGCGTGCTCACGCCGTAGCCGCCGCGCAGCACCGTCCGGTCGTTGAGCCGGTACGACGCGCCGGCGCGCGGGCCGAAGTTCGCGAGGAACCGCTGCACGCCGACGCTGCTGCTCACGTCGCCGTAACCGGCGACCTGCAGCGTGTTGGTCGCCGGATCGTAGTTGGACAGGCCGCCCTGATCGACGAGGCCGGAAAACGGCGTGTAGTACTCGTGCCGCAGGCCGAGGTCGATCGTCAGCTTCGGCGACACCGCCCACTTGTCCTGCACGAACGAGAAGAAGGCCCAGAACCGGACGCCCGGGTCGGTCACTTTCAGATCGCGCTGCACGACCGACGGCACATCGAGCAGGAACGAGGCGAACGCGTTGGCAAAGCCGCCGGTGGCTGCCGCGTCGCCCGGGATCGCGGTCTGCGCCGCTCGGAACTGAAACTGCCCGCGCGGCCCGCCGTTGTCCTGCGTCTGCAGCAGGAAGTCGCGCGTGTGCCTGAAGTCCTCGCCGAACTTGATGGTGTGGTTGCCGGCGACCTTGGTGAACACGGTTGCGAACTGCACCGTCCGCTCGGAGCGATCCCACGGCAGGCTGCCGGAGAAGCCGACCAGCGGACTGCTCAGGCTCAGGTTGGTGCCGAAGTCGATCGAGGTCATGCCGCTCGACCAGGTGTCGATGTTGGCGCCGCGTATGCCGACCTCCTCCGCGGTCTTCAAGCCCTCGCCGCCGGACAGGGCCTCGTTGTGAAAATAGTTCAGGCCGCCGCGCGCCTCCATGACCAGCGTGCTGCTCCACGAACGCGTGTAGTTGACGCCGGTGCTGTAGGTGGTGTCGGTGCCGATGCCCGAGAAGCCATTCCCGGATGGACTGCCCTGCTTGGACCCGCCGAATGGCCCGAACTCGGCCGGGTCGACCAGCTTCGGCCGGAGAAAACTGAAGCGCGCTGACAGCTGATCGCGCTCGCTCATCTGCCCGTTGAACTTCGTGTCGAACGAATCGGTGGTCTTCACCCGCGCGTAGTCGATCTGATAGTTCGGCTGTCCCGGAGCCGCCCCGGCGATGTTCGGCGCCGGGACATTGGCGAGGATCGCCCGCGCAATCGGGCTGATCCGGTTGGCCGGGATGACGTTGTTCGCGAACGGCGTCCGCCCGGTGCCATCGGCGTTGCCGGTCAGCGGATCGTAGATGGTGGTCGGCGAGGCGGTGAAGTCACCGGTGCGGTATGCCGCCGGCGGGATGATGGCGCGGGTCGTGCGGCCGGCGTTGTCGCGGATGTGCTGATAATCGCCGAAGAAGAACAGCTTGTTGCGCCGCAGCGGCCCGCCGAGCGTGAACCCGCTCTGCAGATAGTCGCCCGGCGGCGACGTGTGCGTGAAGTATCCGGGTGCGTTCGTCTTCTCGTTGTTGCCGAACGCGAAGACGCTGCCCTTCAGCGTATTGGTGCCCGACTTCAGCGTGACGTTGGTGATCGCGCCGCCGGCGCGGCCGAACTCCGCATCGTAGGCGCTGGTGCTGACGTTCACCGTCTCGATCGCCTCGGCCGAGGGAATCAGCGTCGTCAGCAACCCGGTGCGATGGTTGTCGTCGATCCCTTCGATCTGGACGTTGTTCGCCAGGCGCGACTGGCCGTTGACGTTGGTCGACAGGCTGTCCTGCGCGTTGAAGAAATCGGAGTGCGGCCGCTGCAGCCGCAGCGCGCCGGGCACCGTGATCATCATCCCCTGGAAGTTGCGGTTGAAGCCGAGCGGCACTTCAGCGAGGTGGATGCTTTCGATGATCCGGCTGGTGTCGGCGCGATCGGTTTGCAGCAGCGGACTCGCGCCGACGACGGTGACCGATTCCTCGACGGCGCCGACTTCCATCTTCAGATCGACGCGGACGGTCGCATTCACCGGCACCTCGACGCCATCGCGAACGACGCGCTTGAAGCCGCTCAGCTCCGCCCCGACGCGGTACTTGCCGTCTTTCAGGTTGGAGAACGTGTAGTTGCCCGATTCGTTGGTCACCGCCGAGTAGGCGATGCCGGTGTTGACTTCGGTGATGGTGACGGTGACGCCCGGCAGGGCAAATCCCGCCGGATCCATGATGTTGCCGACGAGGCTGCCCTTGACCGCCTGTGCGCTGGCAACATGCCCGACCACCACGATGATCGCAGCCGACAGCGCGGTGACGAGCGTACGCGGGAAAGCCGTCATGTCCAACCTCCTCAACCTCCTGCGCCCTTCTCCGGCCCGATAGCGACGTCGGGTGTATCATCTGGATCGTTTGGCAGTCAAGACAATTGGAGACACTTGTATGGCGCGCATTTCGAGACGGCGGTTCGTGACCAACGTGGCGGCAACGTCGGCCGGCTTCGCGATCGTGCCGCGGCACGTGCTCGGCCGCGGCTTCACGGCGCCGAGCGACCTGCTCAACGTCGCCGCCGTCGGCGTCGGCGGCCAGGGCCGCTCCGACATGGTCAACCTCGCGTCGGAGAACATCACCGCGATCTGCGACGTCGACTGGGAGTACGCCGACAAGGGGTTCGCCGGCCTCGACAACGAGATCGCGACGCAGCAGGAGCGCTTGAGCCGGCCGACCGACCGGCCAACGATCAACGCGCAGGGTCGGGCCGAGCCGCCGCTGACGCCGCTGGAGCGCCAGCGCGCCACCGAGCAGATCGCGCGCACGCGCATCCTGCAGGAGAAGCTGCCGCGCGCCGCGCGCTTCCAGGACTACCGCCAGATGCTCGACCGCCAGAAAGACATCGACGGCGTGATCATCGCCACGCCCGATCATCTCCACGCGCCGATCGCGATGGCGGCGATGGATCTCGGCAAGCATGTCTACGTGCAGAAGCCGCTGACCTGGTCGGTCGGCGAGGCGCGCCAGCTGGCGCGCAAGGCGAAGAGCAGCAAGGTCGCCACCCAGATGGGCAACCAGGGCCACTCCTGGGACGATGCGCGCACCGCGATCGAGTACGTCACGGCCGGCGCCATCGGCGAGGTCCGCGAGGTCCACGTCTGGACCAACCGTCCGCTTGGCTACTGGCCGCAGGGCATTCCCCGTCCTGAAGCGCGCACGCCGCCGCCGGGCGGCTTCCGCTGGAACGGGCCGGGGCTCGAAGCGCGGCTCGCCAACGCGATGACCGGCGACTACCCGAAGCCGGAGGGCCTCGCCTGGGATCTCTTCCTCGGCCCGGCGCCGTACGTCGACTACCACCCGATCTATCACCCGTTCAACTGGCGCGGCTGGGTCGACTGGGGATGCGGCGCGCTCGGCGACATGGGCGCGCACCTGATGGATCACGCGATGTGGTCGCTCGAGCTCGGCTACCCGACGTCGATTGAAACGCTCTCCACCCCGTTCAACGGCGTCTCGTTCCCGAACGCGACGATGACCATCTACGAGTTCCCGGCACGCAACGGCAAGCCGCCGGTGAAGATGACCTGGTACGACGGCGGCCTGCTGCCGCCGCGGCCGGTGGAGCTGCCCGAGAACGAAGTGCTGACGCCGATGGGCGGCGCGATTCTCGTCGGCAGCAAGGGCAAGCTGATGCACGAGACCTACGGCCGCAACCCGCGCCTGCTCCCCGCGTCGCTGCACGAGTCGTACGGCAAGCCGAAGCAGAAGCTGCCGCGCATTCCCAACGAGAACCACGAGATGAACTGGGTCGACGCGGCGAAGGGCAAGACCGCCGCGTCGTGCCCGATCGAGTACGCGGCGAAGCTCACCGAGGTGATGCTGCTCGGGGTCGTCGCGCTGCGCGCCGGGCGGAAGATCGAGTACGACGCCGTCAACATGCGCGTCACCAACGTGCCGGCGGCGAATCAATACCTCGAGCGCGAACCGCGGGCCGGGTGGTCTTATTGAATTGCGTGATTTGAATATGCGCGCTTCGGGGGCCGAGCAAGCTCGGCCCCTACGGATGATCACGCTCGCGGCGTTGATCCTCATCATCGCCGAATTGCCACGAGCCGGGACACAGCTCTCCGCGCAACGCGCGCCGGACGATGCGGCGGCGCGGATGCTCGCGGGGACGATCGACATCCACGTTCATTCTGATCCCGACAACGTGCCGCGCTCGGTCGACGGCCTCGAGGCGGCGACGCTCGCGCGCGCGAAGCGGATGCGCGGCATCGTCCTGAAGAACCATTACGACCCGACCGCCGGCCTCGCGTTTCTCGCCCGCAAGGCCGCCCCCGGGCTCGAGGTGTTCGGCGGCATCGATCTCAACCTGCCCGCCGGCGGGATGAACGCGGCGGCGGTCGAACACATGACCCAGGTGGCGGGCGGCTGGGGCCGCATCGTCTGGATGTCGACCTTCGACGCCGAGAACCAGGTGCGCTTCTCGAAGCAGCAGCGGCCGTTCGTCAGCGTCTCCCGAAACGGCCAGCTGCTGCAGGAGACGAAGGCGGTGATCGGCGCGATCGCGAAGCACCAGCTGGTGCTGGCCACCGGCCACGTCTCGGCGCAGGAAGGGCTGATGCTGGTGCGCGAGGCGCGCCAGCAGGGCGCGCAGCACGTGGTGGTGACGCACGCGATGAACGATCCGGTTGCGATGACGATCGCGCAGATGCAGGAGGCGGCGCGCGAGGGCGCGTTGATCGAGTTCGTCGGCGGCTCGCTCGCCACCGCCGACGCCGGCGCGCGGATGGATCGCTTCGCCGATGCGATCCGCCGCATCGGCGTCCAGTCGTGCGTGCTGTCGTCAGACCTCGGGCAGAAGGCGAACGCGCTGCCCGCCGACGGCTACGCCGCGTTCCTGATGGCGATGCGCGATCGCGGGTTCAGCGAGGCCGACATCGCGCGCATGTCGAGGCAGAACCCCGCGCGCTTGCTGGGCCTCCCGAATCAATGACGGCCGAGAGACAGCGGCTGGAGCGGATGCACGCGCGCTCCTGACACGACGATCAACGCAGAACACGCAGAACCCGCGGCTCATCGGGCACTCCGGCGGTTCGACTACTCTCCCAACAGCTTTCACTGTCACGCGGCGATTGAGTGGAGGGAACGCAAAGCCCGCCAAGCCCGCAAAGCGGGGCTCGAACGCGTCGCACGTCGGCCGGCTACGCCGGCCGACAACTCGCGCAGGAAAAAACCGGAGGAACACAAGCCGTAAGAAGCGAGCGGCCTTGCGTTCCTCCGGTTTCTTCTTGCGCGAGCCGCCGCGGAGCGGCGGCGTGCGACGCGTTCGCCCGTCTGGGGATTCTGCGCGTTCTGCGTGTTTGCGTGCTCTGCGGACTCTGCGAGTTCTGCGTTCTCCGCCGTCCTCGCGATCGCAGCGTGACAGCGGCTTGGCGGGCTTCGCGGGCTTTGCGTTCTTACCGCCGCGGGAAGTGGTCAGGGTGATCGCCCACCCACCCACAGCGTCAGCCGTAAAACTCGCGCTTGATCCGATCGTCCGGCACGCCCAGCGCCTTCAAATCCGCCAGCACCGCCTCGAGAAACCGCGGCTGCGGCTGCGTCCCCGCTTCCTTCGCCGCCGCCACGTCGAACTTCGAGATGCCGGGGCCGCAGACGTAGACGTAGCAACCGCGCGGGTCGGGGATCATCTCGCGCAGCAGCGGCAGCCCGATCCGTCCGCGGCGCACGTTCGGGCCGAACTGTTGCGGATTTTCCTCGCGCGTCAGCGTGTGGGTGACCGTCAGCCGACCCGGGTTCGCGGCCGCCAGCTTCGCCAGCTCCTCGCGGAAGATCACGTCCGCCCACATCTTGTTCGAGTAGACCAGCGAGTGCCGGATGTTCGGATGGTGCGCGAGCGCGAACTTGATCATCGAGAAGTTCGGCACGCTCCCCGATCCGGCGCAGACGTGGACGATGTGATCGGTCCTCGACGCGATGTCCGTCGGCAGCGTGTAGGGACCGGTGAAGCCGGTCACCACCAGCCGCATGCCGCGCGTCGTCCGCTTGGTCAGCAGCGGCGAGAGCAGCGGCGGGTACTTCGTCAGCCCGGACACGTAGCGCTCCTCCTTGACCGTCACCGCGAGGTAGCGCTCGTGCGGCGCCGAGCTCATCGAGTAGGCGCGCGGCGGCTCCCGCTTCCCCTTCAAATCCTCGAGAAACGCGATGAAGCGCTCGAGCGCCTCGAACTGGTGTGGATCGATGGTCAGGAAGTGCCCGGCGCTGTAATCGAGCCGGTCGTTGCCGGTGAACAGCACCAGCGTGGTCGTGTCCGGCGCCTCGACGACCACGTCGGCGACCATCACCTCGAGCTGCTTGATCCGGCGCGGCGCGTCGGTTGCGGCCGCGCGCGCCGGATCGAGGAGATCGGTCACACGCGGACCACCTCGGTCTCCCGATCGGTTTCGCCGGCGCGGAAGAACAGCGCGAACAGCACCAGCACGATCGCCGCGCCCGCCGACGGCACCAGCCAGATGCCGTGCCAGTCGTGGCCGCCGGTGCCAAGGCGATACGCGTCGACGACGCGGCCCGACACCCACGAGCCGATGAACATGCCGACGCCGAGCGTGACGAAGGCAATGAACCCCTGCGCCGCGGCGCGCAGGTCGGGCGGCGCCTTGCGATCGACGTAGATCTGGCCGGTGACGAAGAAGAAGTCGTAGCAGATGCCGTGCAGCAGGATGCCGGCATAGAGCATCCACACCAGGTCCGCGTGGGTGCCGAAGGCGAAGAAGGCGTAGCGCGCCGTCCACGCCGCCATGCCGACCAGCAGCATCCATTTCACGCCGAGGCGCCGGAAGAACCACGGCATCACCAGCATGAAGAAGATCTCCGACATCTGCCCCAGCGTCATCTTGCCGGCGGCGTTCGAGACGTTCAGCTCGTTGAGGAACAGGTTGGCGAACGCGTAGTAGAACTGCAGCGGGATGCAGACCAGGAACGAGCCGAGGACGAACACGGCGAACGATCGTTCGCCCATCAGCTTCAGCGCGTCGAGGCCGATGATCCCGCCCCAGCTCGTCCTCTTCGCCGCCGCTTGCGGCAGCGGCGGCGTGTGCGGCAGCACGAGGCAGAACAGGCCGAGCACGATCGAGGCGGCGCCGGCGATCCGCAGCGGCACGCCGCTCGCTTCGAGGCCGAGCGTGCCGATCATCAGGCCGGCGACGATCCAGCCGATGGTGCCGAGGACGCGAATCGGCGGGAACTCGCGTCCCGGATCACTCATCTGCCGGAACGACAGCGAGTTGCTCAGCGCCAGCGTCGGCATGTAGCACAACGTGTAGATCAGGATGATCGCGTAGAAGGCGCCGAAGGTGGTCTGCGTCGAGGCGGCGAACAGCACTGCGCCGCCGACGATGTGCAGCGCCGCGAGGATGCGCTCGGTGGCCATGAAACGATCCGCCACCATGCCGACGAAGAACGGCGAGATCATCGCCGCCAGCGCCGTCGACCCCGCCGCCAGGCCGATCTGCTCGCCCGAGAAGTGCAGCGTCTCGCCCAGCCAGGTGCCCATCGTCACGTACCACCCGCCCCAGACGAAGTACTGCAGAAACATCATCACCGAGAGCTTCAGCCGCGTTGATCCGCTCATTGTCGTCATGCGAAGCTTCCAGCCCCCAGTCCCCGGCCCCGTCTCCCCGTCGACTTACGTCCACCACGCTTCGACCGGCGGTTCGCTGAGGATGACGCGCGACAGCAGATCGACCGCGGCGCCCAGCCCCTCGTCCACCGACGCGAGCGCGTCCTCGTGCTCGATGCTCATCACGTAGTCGTAGCCGCTCAACCGCAGCGCGCTGACGATGCGCTTCCATTCGAGCTCGTCGTGCCCCCAGCCGACGCTGCGGAACAGCCACGACCGGTCGGCCATCTTGCGGTAGGTCTTGGTGTCGATCACGCCGTTGACCGCGACGTTGTGCGGGTCGAGCGCGACGTCCTTGGCGTGGACGTGGAAGATCGAGTCGCCGAGGGCGCGGATCGCCGCCGGCACGTCGACCCCCTGCCAGAAGAAATGGCTCGGATCGAAATTGACGCCGAGGTTCGGGCCGGCCGCATGGCGCAGCCGCAGCGCGCTGTCGACGTTGTAGACGAGAAATCCGGGGTGCGCTTCGAGCGCCACCTTCACGCCATGGTTGGCGGCGAAGTTCGAGGCGCCGCACCAGTACGGGATCGCCTTCTTCTCCCACTGCCACTCGAGCACCTCGAGGTACTCGGGCGGCCAGGGGCACGTCACCCAGTTCGGGTGCTTCGCGTCGTCGGCGTCCCCTGGACAGCCGGAGAAGGTGACCACCACCGGCACGTCCATCTGCTCGGCGAGGCGCACGCTCTTGCGGAAGACCTCGTCGTACATGCACGCCGTCGCGCGGTCGGGGTGCAGCGGGTTGCCGTGGCACGACAGGGCGCTGATCGTGAGGCCCGCATCGCCGATCATCGCGCGGAACTCGGAGGTGCGCGCCTTGTCGGCGAGCAGCGCGTCGACGTCGAGGTGATCGTGGCCGGGCCAGCCGCCCGTGCCGAGCTCGATCGCCTGCACTTTCTCGAGCGCCCGCACCTTGGCGAGCATCGCCTTCGCGTCCAGCTTCCCGAACACCGGGGTGAACAAGCCAAGCTTCATCGTTGTCTCGTGTCGTTATCGCGCCGCGAATGCGGAGACCGCCGTCCAGACCCCGCCGCGGCGGTGGCTCTCGAGAATGGCATCGACGACGCAGGCGGAATGATACCCGTCTTCGAAGGTGGCGAACGCCGGCGGCAGCGCCCCGGCCGGACGCCGGCCGGAGACGATTACGCCATACACGTCGCGGACGACGTTGAAGAAGGCGTCGGACCATCCTTCCTGGTGGCCGCCCGGCAGGTGCATGTAGCCGCGCGCGACCGGCGTCGCCAGCGAGGGATCCTTGGCCAGCAGCGCGTTCGGCCCCTCGCGGCGGCCGATCCAGAGCTCGTTCTGCCGCTCCTGCAGCCAGCGCACGGAGGCGCGCCGCCCGTTGACCTCGAACCACAGGCCGTTCTTGTGGCCGGCGCACACCTGGCCGATGGAGACGGACCCTTTGGCGCCGCCGTCGAACCGCACCAGGACGGTCGCCAGATCCTCGCTGGTGATCGTCACCGGCTCGCGCGCCTCGCTGCTGCTGGTGGCGAATGCCTCGGTGGACGATGGCGGTTTCAGCCGGGTCTGGACCACCGTGGTGAGATCCGCGAGCACCTCGACGATCCGCTGGCCGGCGACGTGCTGCACCAGATCGCACCAGTGCGATCCGATGTCGCCGATCGCCGAGCTGGCGCCGCCCTTGTCGGGCTCGAGCCGCCAGGAAAAATCGGTCGCCTCGAGCAGCCAGTCCTGCAGGTACGCGCCGTGAACGAAATGCACGTCGCCGAGCTCGCCGGCCGCCACCATCTCGCGCGCCTCCTGCACCAGCGGGTTGCCGCGATAGTTGAAGGTGACGGCATGAACGACGCCCGCCTGCTGCGCCGCGTCGAACAGGCGCCGCGCGTCGGCGGAGGTCGTCGCCAGCGGCTTGTCCGAGACCACGTGCTTCCCCTTCGCCAGCGCGGCCAGGATCACCGGGACGTGGAGATAGTTCGGCGTGGTGTTGTGGACGACGTGGACGTCCGGGTCGGCAACCAGCTCTTCGTAGCTGCCGTAGGCCTTCGCCACGCCGAGCGCGTCGGCCTTGCGCCGGGCGGAGGCTTCTGAGCTGGCGGCGATCGCCACCACGTCGACGTAGCCGAGACGACGGACGGCGTCGATGTGATGGGCGCCGACGAATCCCGGCCCCACCAGTCCCATGCCGAGACGCTGTGTCACGCCAGCGCCTGCTTCGCGAACGCGTAGCACTTCGCGACTTCTTCCACCGGTGTTCCCTGGCCGCGATACTCGTACTCGATGTCGGCGGGGATCGGCCACTTTTCGCGCTTCAGCAGCTGCAGCACGTCGCGAATCGGCGTGTCGCCCTGGCCCCACGGCATGTTGTCGCCCTGGTTCTTCTTGCGATCCTTCAGGTGCAGGTTGGTGATCTGCGCGTGATGTTCGCGAATGTAGGCGACCGGGTCGTAGTTGGCGGCGGTGAAGTGGCCGATGTCGAGGTTGATCTTGAAGTTGGGCGACATCTTCATCGCCGCGGCGAAGCTTTCCGGCGTCGCCAGCTCGTTCGGATCGCTGATGTTCGAGTGGCCGTGCAGGCCGACGGTGATCTTGTGCTTGTCGGCAATCGGCGCAATCCGCTTGGCGACGTCGAGCGTGGTCGACGTCGTCAGGACATTGGTGCCGAGCGCGCGCGCAATCTGGAAGCCGCGATCGATTTC
>Ga0134123_10002439_pt1 | contig 12183 bp, 10 predicted proteins | sample KB303_FD_96460 | JGI IMG/M metagenome (GOLD analysis project Ga0134123, IMG submission 96460) | Terrestrial soil microbial communities without Nitrogen fertilizer from Kellogg Biological Station, Michigan, USA - KB3-0-3 | ecosystem: Environmental > Terrestrial > Soil > Unclassified ...
CTGGAATTTCTCGACCATCCGCAGCGCTCGGGCATTTTCAACGTCGGGACCGGAAGCGCCGCGAGCTTCAATGCAGTGGCCGCCGCGACGATCAATGCCTGCCGCGCGGCCGACGGCGCCGCGGCGTTGTCGTTCGACGAATTGCATCGCACCGGGGCGATCGAGTACATCGGCTTCCCGGCGGGACTCGCCAGCCGATACCAGAGCTTCACGCAAGCCGATCTGGGCCGCCTGCGCGCCGCCGGCTATACCGCGCCGATGGCGACGGTCGAGCAGGGTGTCGCGAGCTATGTCCGGTCGCTGCTTGCGGCAGCGGAAGTCAACCCGTAGCAGCGCTCGCGCGTTTCACGGGTCCGGCGATAGGCCGGGCAAGTCATACCACCAAGGGGAAACAACCATGAAAAGACTCTTGCTGCTGCTGGTGACCGTGCTGTTCTCGGCGCTGGCCTTGGCGGCGGTGAACATCAACACGGCGAATCTGGCCGAGCTCGAGGCGCTGCCCGAGATCGGACCGGTGAAAGCACAGGCGATCATCGACTATCGCAACACCAACGGGCCGTTCAAATCGCCGGAAGACGTCATGAAGGTGAGCGGCATCAAAGAGGGTACCTATGGCAAGATCAAGGGGCTGATCTCGGTCAGCGGAGCGTCGACGCCACTGCCCGCCGCCGCGCCTGCAAAAACCGCGGCGCCGGCACCCGCGGCCGCTCCTGCGAAAGCCGCTGCGCCCGCACCCGCGCCTGCGCCTACACCCGCGCCCGCAGCAAAGACGGCCTCGCCGGCGGCGATACCTCCGGCCGCCGGAGCGGCCGGTGCGGCGTCGGGCACCGATGCGGCGGCGGCCAAGGACGCCAAGTCCAAAGACGCCAAAATGACCAAGAAAGAAAAGGCCGAGGCGGACAAGGCAGCGAAAGCCAAGGCGAAGGAAGACGCGGCCAAGGCCAAGGCGGACGCAGCCAAGGCGAAGGAAGATGCCTCCAAGGCGAAGGCGGAGGCAGGCAAGGCGAAGTCAGACGCCGCCAGTGCGAAGGCGGACTCGGCCAAAGCCAGCGCGGCGTCGACCAAGGAAGCCGCTCCGACCAAGGCCGAAAAGGCGGCTGCCGACAAGGCCGCCAAGGCGAAGGCGAAGGAAGAAAAGGCCGCGGCGGCCAAGGCCAAGAAGGAAGCCGATGCGGCTGAAGCCAAGGCGAAAAAAGACGCTAAGGCAGCCGAAGCCAAGGCCAAGAAGGAAGCCGAAGCGGTTGAAGCCAAGGCAAAGAAGGACGCCGCAGCGGCCAAGGCTGACGAAAAGGCCAAGAAGTAGGCGCAAGCAACTTCTTCCGCTATAAGGAAACCCCGCAGTCGCGGGGTTTGCCTTTTCAGACACCCGTTCCGACGTGCGCGTCGGGATCGGAACATGGTCGCTCGGGTAAAATGGCGTCCGTGTACAAGACCATCGAACAAACCGTCGGCAACACGCCGCTGGTCGAGCTGCAGCGCATGGCCAAGGCGTCCGGCAACGTCGTGCTGGTCAAGCTGGAGGGCAACAATCCTGCCGGATCAGTCAAGGACCGTCCGGCGCTTTCGATGGTTGCGCAAGCCGAGAAGCGCGGCACGATCAAGCCGGGCGACACGCTGATCGAGGCGACCAGCGGCAACACCGGTATTGCGCTGGCGATGGCCGCCGCGATGCGCGGCTTCCGCATGATCCTGGTGATGCCCGAGCATCTGTCGCTCGAGCGGCGGCAGACGATGAGCGCGTTCGGCGCCGAAATCGTGCTGACCCCAAAGGCCGGCGGCATGGAGACCGCACGCGACGTTGCCGAGCGCATGCGGGACGATGGCAAGGGCATCATCCTCGACCAGTTCGCCAATCCGGACAATCCGCTCGCGCACTACGAGGGAACCGGCCCGGAAATCTGGCGCGATACCGGCGGCCGCATCACGCATTTCGTATCCAGCATGGGAACGACCGGCACGATCATGGGTGTATCGCGGTATCTGAAGGAGCAGAACCCGACCATCGCGATCATCGGGTGCCAGCCCGATGAAGGCTCGCAGATTCCCGGCATACGCAAGTGGCCGGAGGCGTACATGCCGAAAATCTTCGATCGAAATCGGGTCGATCGCATCGAAAGCGTCTCGCAGGCGGACGCTGAAGCCATGGCGCGGCGCCTCGCGCGCGAGGAAGGGATATTCGTCGGCATATCGTCCGGCGGCGCATGCGCGGTTGCGCTTCGCATCGCCGATGAGGTGAGGAACGCGACAATCGTGTTCGTCGCCTGCGATCGCGGCGACCGCTACTTGTCGAGCGGGGTCTTCCCTGCCTAGAGCGGCGCTCCGGCGTCCGTTTGCGCCGCGCGCACCGCGCCAACGCCAATGACGCCAACTCTCGTCTTCGACATCGAGACGGTGCCCGACATCGCGGGATTGCGTCGGCTCAATCGCCTTCCTGCCACCTTGTCGGACGCCGACGTCGCGACCTGGGCCGCGCAGCAGCGGCGGGCGGCGACCGGTGGCGATTTTCTGCCTTTATACCTGCAGCGTGTCGTCGCCGTCGCCTGCGGCTTGCGCGAAGGCAGCACTTTCCGCGTCTGGTCGCTCGGTGAGGCCAGCGACGCCGAGCCCGAGCTGATCCGCCGTTTTTTCGACGGCATCGATCGCTATACACCGCAGCTCGTTTCGTGGAACGGCGGCGGCTTCGACCTGCCGGTGCTGAATCACCGTGCGCTGGTACACGGCATCAGCGCGGCGAGATTCTGGGATTGGGGCGACGACGATCGCGAGTTCAAATTCAACAGTTACCTCGGGCGCTATCACACGCGGCATCTCGATCTGATGGACGTGCTTTCGATGTATCAGCCGCGGGCGACCGCCGGGCTGGACGCGATCGCGCGGCTTTGCGGCTTTCCCGGAAAGCTCGGCATGGACGGCAGCGAAGTACACGCGGCATTCGAGGCAGGCAAGATCGACGAGATCCGCTGTTACTGCGAAACCGACGTGATGAACACGTACCTCGTCTACCTGCGCTTCCAGCTGCTGCGCGGAACTTTGTCGGCCACCCAGTATGCGACCGAGCTATCGTTCGCGCGAGAAAAGCTCGCCGCAACCGGCGCGCTCCATTGGCGCGAGTTCATCGCCGCCTGGGACACAAACTCGCCCGGCACGAGCGGCGGCTAGATCCTCAGTACCGGCAGCGGGGTGAATCTGCCGCCGAGCGGGCCCGTCGACGGGACGTTCCACCAGCGGTCGAGCGCCGCCGCGTAGACGCTGCGAAAATCGATCGAGTATCCGGTGTTGCCGTCGCCGGACAAGCGCTCGAGCGACGGCTGCTCGCCATACAGACCACCCGCGACGCGGCCGCCGAGCACGAAATGTGCGCTGGCGGTGCCGTGATCGGTGCCATTCGACAGATTCTGTTTGGGCCGGCGGCCGAATTCGGCATAGGTGAGCACCAGCGTATCGTCCCAGCGCTTGAGCTCGTCGAGCGCATTCTTAAGCGCGACAATGCCGCCGGCCAGTTCGGCCAGCAAGCGAGCCTGCGTCGGAGCCTGGCCGCTGTGCGTGTCGTAGCCAGTCTGCGTCACGCGGACGACCGCCACGCCCGGTCGATTGGCGACAATCTGGCAGGCGGTCCGGATCACGTTGCCGAACGGGCCCTCCGGGAAGCTTGCCCGGAACGCGTAATCGGATTTGAGGCGCGCCGCCGCCTGCACGATATCGGCTTCCACCTTGAGGATGTGCTGCAAGGCCTTGTTGCGCGCCTGTCCTTCCGCCGTGGCGAAGCGGGCCTGACGAAGGAACTGCTCGGTATTGGCCAGCGCGATCGCGCGCGTGCCGCCGCCTGAAAGCGGCCCCAGATCGGGCGAGCCGACGATCACGCCGTCGGCGGCGAAATCTGCCGGCGTAGGCGCCAGCGCGAATGTGCGCGTCAACCAGCCGTCCTGCAGATACTGGTGACTGCCAGACGCTGTGTCCCAGATCTCGATCGAGCGAAAATGCGACAGGTTGGGCTCCGGGTATCCGACGCCCTGAAGCACGGCGAGCTCGCGAGCGCGCCACAGCGGCAGCAGCGGCTCGAGGGCAGGATGCAGGCCGACGCCATCCGAAAGCTGAATGACCGAGTCGCGCGCAATCGCGAGCTTCGGACGCAATGCGTAATAAGCCGGATCAGCAAACGGAACCAGCGTATTGAGTCCGTCGTTACCGCCTTTGAGCTCGATCAGTATCAGCAGCCGGCGGTAGTCGGCGCCAGCCGGCGCGGCGCCGAACGCAAGGCTTGCGGCAAGCCCCGGCGCCATGCCGGCGATCGGTGCGGTCGCGGCGAGCTTGAGGAAACGGCGTCGATCGATCATTCGGTCCCCTCCGATCGCCTGTTCATTTGAGCTCATAGGCCGCGTCGAGCACCAGCTCGCGCAGCATCGCCAGCGGCTCGCTCGATTGCGGTGGCGTCTGCGGTGCGACCGCGAACAGCAGCCGGACCGCGTCGGTGTTGCGCTTCTGCGCATCGGACGGGGCTTTCCACTGCGCGAACCACGCCGCGCTGTCGAACTGCACGCTGCGCACACCGCGATCGACAGCGCGCATCAGGCGCGCGCGGCGCGCCTGTTCGGTTTCGTCAGGCGCCGGCCATGGCGTACGGTCCGATATCGTCATCCTGTCACCGGGCATCGACTGCGACATGCCTGAGGCTTCGCCGTCGGCGCGCATCAGCCGGTCGAGAAACTGCTTGCGTGCGAGCAGCCTGCTGCTATTGATCCACGTCTCTTGACCCGGCCAGCCCCTGACGTTCGGCGGCGCGAACAGGGCCTGTCCCATGCCGGCGGCGGCGACCGCAAACGGGATCGTATCGCCCGGATGCATGCCGAATTGGTGCAGCGTACCGACGACCACATCGATCGGCGACTTGACCAGAGTGCCGCGGTTTTCCCGTGCATAAAACGCGTCCGATGTCAGCAGCGCGTACAGCGCGGTCTTGATGTCGTAGCCGGAATCGCGAAAACGCGCGGCAATGCGCTTGACTTCGACGGGATCGGGATCGGGCGAGACGAATTCGCGCCACAGCTTGCGGCTGACGAATTCTCCGGTCGACGGTTGCGCGAGCAGAATATCGATGACGTCGTCGCCGTCGAAATTGCCGGTCCTGCCCAGCACGGTCTTGCTCCCGTAATCGTGCAGGGCGCGGCGGAAGACGAACTCACCGCGTTCCCGGTCGAGGCTCCAGCCGGTAAACGCGCGTGCCGCTTCCTTGACGTCGCTCTCGCCGTAGTTGCCTTCGCCGAGCGTAAAGAGCTCCATCAATTCGCGGGCAAAATTCTCGTTCGGCGCGCCCTTGCGATTCTGTGCGCTGTCCAGGTAGATGATCATCGCCGGATCGCGAGCGACGCCGTGCAGCATCGTGCCGAAGTTGCCGAGCGCTTGCGCGCGGAGCGTCACGTTCTGGCGATACATCAGCTCTGCGAGCTTCACCTTCTGCTGGCTGGACACGAAATGGTTGTGCCAGAACAGCGTCATCCGCTCGGTCAGAGGGGAAGGCGTCGATAGGATTTCCCCGATCCACCAGGCGCGCAGCTCCAGGCCTTCGCGGGCCTGCTGCCGGCGGAACGTCTTGATCTCGTCCTCGGACGCGCCTGCCCCGCGGCGCGGGTACGACAGCGGCCCGGTCGCCACCATCGCTGGCGGCGGCAATGTTAGCGCCGTGGTGCGCGAGGTCGCGAGCAGCGTTCTGGCCGCCTGCTCGCGCGACATGCCGACATAGCGTTCGATCTCGGCTTGCGTGGCGCCGAAGCCTGTGCGGTTGAGCAGGAGCCTCGCGTCGTCGTAATCGAGCGCGCCGGCGATCGCCGCATCGGCTGGGGGTGCGGCAAGCGACAGAACGACTGCGATCGTGGCAAACGAGGTGAGCGGGCGCATGCGTGGCCGAGGCGGTCCGATCGGCAATCAACGGCCCAGTGTAGCGAGCTGTTGACCTTGCGTGCGCCCTCGGTTGTAACAGCCTGTTGCGCGTCGCCGGCGAGCGGGGTCAGAGTCTGATCGTGCCGCGACCGAGCTCCAGCACGCGGCCGGAGACGAAAATTCGACCATCGGCGTCGACGTCGAGGCCGAGCTGACAGGGGCGTCCTACGGCTTCACCCTGGGCGACAGTCAACGACTGAGGCCTTGCGGCGCCGGTCGCCACCAGCCACCCGCCCAGATTCGCGCAGGCGGAACCGGTGCCTGGATCCTCGACCACCGCGCCGTGCGGAAAAGAAAAAGCGCGTCGAGACCGAGTGCTCCCCAGCCCGCGACCAGACGTAGGCCATCGCGCGCACGCTGCGTGCGCTGCCGGGCCCGGGCAGATCAAGGCTCGCATGGCGCAGGAGCAACGCGGGGTCCGGTGCGCAGCGGACCACCGCCTCGGTGCTGGTCAGCGGAATCACCAGCTGCTCGCTGCCGGTATCGACCCACAGCGGCGTGGTGCCGAGATCGGCGGTAGTGAGGCCAAGCATTGCGGCCAGCACATCGCGCGGTGCCGCGACCTCGCGCGTTCGCGGCGCTTTGGCTTGGAGCGTCCAGCGATCAGCGCGCGCAGTTACAGGCACGATACCGGCGCGCATCTCCAGGCTCAGCGAATCGCCGCCGCGCAGGCAATCACGGACGACGTGAGCCGTCCCAAGCGTCGGATGGCCGGCGAAGGGCATCTCGAACGATGGGGTAAAGATCCGAACACGGGCGGTTGCGACGGTCGACGGGAGGATGAACGTCGTTTCGGAGAGGTTGAACTGCAGCGCCAGCGCCTGCATCGTCGTCTCGTCGAGGCTTCCGGCATCTTCGAACACTGCGAGCGGATTCCCGCTCAACCTGTCCTCGCGGGCGAATACATTCAGAATTCGAAACCGGTAATCGTTCATCATCGCCCCATCACCGCCATCCTGGAGTCGTTGCTTGCGGCAAGCACATCGGCAGCCAGCGCGGCAAAGCCCGCGGGCGTGGGATCGCGCAAGCCGAACACGGCGCTCGGACGCATGGCCGGGAAATGCCGGGCCATCGAGCGTCCATATAGCGGATCGTAATGCGATTCGAGCAGCTCCCCGATCAGCGCGTCCCAGTCGCCGCTCGCGGCGAACGTTTCCCAACGAGCAAATGCCGCCTTGCCGTGGAATTCGACCAGCGGGCGCAAGCGGTCGAGCAGCAGCGCCGGACTTTGCAGGAAGTGACGGTACTCGGACTTGAGCAGCGCGATGCGTTCCAGCAGCGGCGTGCGCAGGATGATCGTCTCGCCCTCGTGCATGCGATGGAGCAACGCATCGGGCAGCTGGATCGCGCCGATCCGCCGGCTCTCGGCCTCGACGTAAACCGGACGCCGGGGGTCGAGGAGGCCAAGTGCGGCCAGGAGATCGGTTTCGAATTTCTTCTGCGAGGGTTGCGGAGTGCCAGGGACCTGGCCCAGCAGCGAGCCGCGATGCTGTGCAATGCCCTCCAGATCGAGCGTTTGCGCGCCTGCGTCGGCCAGCGCCCCGAGAAGCTGACTCTTGCCGGAACCGGTCAAGGCGCATACGACCCGGAAGCGGTACCGGGCCGGCTGCACCGCGAGCTGCGCGACGACATGGCGTCGGTACGCGCGGTAACCGCCGTCGAGCTGCACGGCGCGCCATCCGACCTCGTTCAGCACATGTGCGACGGCGCGGCTGCGCTGTCCGCCGCGCCAGCAATAGACCAGCGGCTTCCATTCACGCGGCTGCTCGGCGAATGCCGTCTCCAGCATTTTCGCGATGTTGCGCGCGACCAGCGCCGCACCGAGCCTGCGCGCCTCGAACGGCGAGGCTGCGTGCATGATGCCGATCCGGGCACGCTCGTCGTCGTCGAGCACCGGATGATTGCACGCGCCGGGAATATGATCGTCGGCAAATTCGGCCGGGCTGCGGACGTCGATGCGGTCGGGGTGCGCGGGCAGTGCGTCGACGTCGACGCGGCTGCCCGGGTAAAGCACGGCGCTCATGCGGCTTTAGCCGAAAGCAGCGGGGCGAGCGACGGCCAGACGTTGTCCAGCATCTTTGCCTGCGCGCCGGCCAGCGGATGGATGCGATCGGGCTGGAACATCGAGTCGTTTTCGGCGAATCCGTCGAACAGGAACGGCACCAGCGCGGCCTTGCGCGCGCGGGCAACCTCGCCGTAGGTCGCGGCGAAGCGCTCGCCATAAGCCGCGCCGTAATTCGGCGGAACGCGGATGCCGATCAGCAGCACGCGCGAGCCGGCCTTCTGCGCCGCCGACGTCATTGCGTCGAGATTGTCGCGCATCGCGTCGAGGCTCCCGCCGCGCAATCCGTCGTTGCCGCCGAGCTCGATGATCGTAATCGCCGGACGGTGCTGCGCCAGCAGCGCGCCGAGCCGCGCGCGACCGCCGGCAGTGGTATCGCCGCTGATGCTTGCATTGACGACGCGATAGCCTAGATGCTGCGCGTCCACCCGCTGCTGCAAGAGGGTTGCCCAGCCGGAGCCGGTCGGCAATCCGTAACCGGCCGAGATGCTGTCGCCGACCAGCAGGATGACCGGCGACGCCCGCTGTGCCGACGCAAGCATGGCTGCGGCGAAAAGCGCCGAGCATGCCACGATGGCGAGCGTACGCACGAACATCGAGTGGAAACGTGGAGTCACGGCGCATTGTAGAGCCATGGGCGGGCGGCGCCAAAGGGCGCTGAGGCGGCAAGGTAGAATGCCGGCAACGACCGATGAATCCGACGCGCAACGCCTACGCTCTCCCGCCTTCCACGTTCACGATCGAAGCGTTGACAAAGCGCGCGCCGCCGAAGCGGATGAGCCAGGCCGATGGCTGATCCGGTCATTCGCGCCGTAGGGCTGTCCAAACTGGTGATCAGCGGCGAGGCGCCACTCAAGATCCTGGACGATGTGAGCTTCGACATCGCCGCCGGCGAAAGCGTCGCGATCGTCGGCGCGTCGGGCTCGGGCAAGACGACGCTGCTGGGATTGCTTGCGGGGCTCGACCGTCCAACGACCGGCGAAGTGTGGCTCGGCAACACGGCGCTGAACGGCCTGTCCGAAGACGCGCGCGCGGCGCTGCGCCAGCGCTGGGTCGGCTTTGTCTTTCAGTCGTTCCAGTTGCTGCCCGCGCTGACCGCGCTGGAAAACGTCATGCTGCCGCTGGAGCTGGCCGGCGCGAGCGACGCAGGCGCGCGGGCTCGCGAGTGGCTCGCCCGGGTCGGGCTCGCGGCCCGCGTCACGCACTATCCGAAGCAGCTGTCGGGCGGCGAGCAGCAGCGCGTGGCGATTGCGCGCGCGTTTTCCGGCGACCCGGAGGTGCTGATGGCCGATGAGCCGACCGGTAACCTGGACGGCGCGACCGGCAGCGAAGTCGCCGAGCTGATGTTCCGCCTGAACCGCGAGCGCAGCACGACCTTGCTGCTGGTCACGCACGAAGTCACTCTCGCCGCGCGCTGTGCCCGACGATTGTCGCTGGCGACCGGGCGCCTGGTCGGCGACGAGCGAAGCAGCCTCGGCGGAGCGACCGCCGCATGAAGACGCCAGACACCGTGCGACTGGCCTGGCGGTTGTTGTCGCGCGACTGGCGCGCCGGCGAGCTGCGCGTCCTGATCGCCGCGCTGGTCCTCGCGGTGGCGAGTGTCGGCACCGTGGGCTTTTTCACCGATCGAGTCAAAGGTGCGCTGACGCGGCAGGCGAATCTGCTGCTCGGCGCCGACCTGTTGCTTTCCGGCGACCGTCCGTTGCCCGACGAGTTCATGCGCGAGGCGCGATTGCGCGGGCTCGCGGCGGTGCCGGCGATCAAGTTCAACAGCATGGTGCAAGCGGCAGGAGGTCCGGGCGCTGCGGTGCTGGCCGATGTCAAGGCCGTCACAGCCGGCTATCCGCTGCGCGGCGCGATCCTGCTGGTCGACCCGGGGAATGCGGCGGGCAAAGTTGCGCCAGGCGTGCCACCGCCGGGCGAAGTCTGGATAGACAGCCGGCTTGCGGCGCGTCTGGTCGTGCAGCAAGGCTCGAAGCTCGCCGTCGGCGAATCGACGCTGACCGTCGGCGCGATCGTGCAGCAGGATCCCGAGGTGACCAGCGGCCTGCTCGCGCTCGGGCCCCGCCTGATGATGAACCTGGACGACGTCGCGGCGACGCGCCTGTTGCAGCCGGGCAATCGCGCCTCGTACCGGCTGCTGGTTGCCGGCGACGCGATCAATGCCTTCCGCGACTGGGCGCAGGCGCATCTCGATCGCGGACAGCGGCTGGAATCGATCCGCGACTTGCGGCCCGAAGTACGGCAGACGCTCGAGCGCGCTGAACAGTATCTCGGGCTCGCGGCACTGGTTGCGGTCATGCTCGCCGCGGTTGCCATCGCGCTCGCCGCATCGCGCTATCTGCGCCGCCATCTGGACGCTGCCGCGATGATGCGCTGCCTCGGCGCGCCCCAACGGCAGATCCTGTCGCTGTTCGCGTTGCAATTCCTGGTGCTGGGCGTGGGAGCCAGCATTGCCGGCTGCGCGCTGGCGCTCGGTGGCCAGCAACTGCTGATCGTTCTACTGGGCGGCATCGTCAGCGCAGACCTGCCGCCGCCGAGCGCGTGGCCGGCATTCGCCGCCGCAGCGAGCGGTCTCGCCGTGCTCTTCGGCTTTGCGCTGCCGCCGCTGTTCGCGCTCTCGCGGGTTCCCCCGCTGCGCGTGCTGCGCCGCGATCTGGGACTTCCCCGCGCAGGCGGCTGGCTCGCCTACGCGCTAGGCGCGGCGACGATCGCGCTGCTGATCGGTTGGCAGGCGCAAGATGCGACCACCGGAGCGATCATGATCGGCGGCACCGCCGCGCTGCTCGCGGTCGCCGGCGCGGTCGCGTGGGCACTTATCGCACTGTTGCGTCTGTTGCCGCAACGCGGGTACAGCTGGCGGTACGGCCTGGCCAATCTGCGCCGCCGGCCGCTGGCTTCGAGTCTGCAGATCGGCGCGCTGGGGCTAGGGCTGATGGCGCTGTTGCTGCTGACGCTGGTTCGCGGCGACTTGATGCGCAACTGGCGCGCGAGCCTGCCGGCCGATGCGCCCAACGTGTTCCTGATCAACATCCTGCCCGACCAGATCGAAGGCATGCACGCGCTGCTCGAGCGAGAGCTCAAAGCCGACGTGCCGCTCTATCCGATGGTGCGCGGCCGACTGGTCGCGGTCAACGACGTGCCCGTCGATTCGACGCGCCTGACCGACGCGCGCGCACGCCGGCTCGCCGAGCGCGAATTCAACCTGTCGTGGATGCAGGAGCTGCCGCGCAGCAATCGCGTCGTCGCCGGGCAATGGTGGAAAGCCGGCGAGACCGGCGTCATATCGCTCGAGGACGGCATCGCCGAAACGCTGGGCGTAAAGCTGGGCGACGTGCTCACCTACGACATCGTCGGCACGCGCGTCAGCGCGCGCGTGGCGAACCTGCGCAAGGTCGACTGGGACAGCTTTCGAGTCAATTTCTTCGCGCTCTACCCGCCGGGCATGCTCGACGGTCTGCCGACGACCTACATCGCCGCAACCCGCGCGCCGGACAACCCCGCGTGGCTCAACGGACTGCTGGCGCAGTATCCGAATGTGCTCGCGATCGACGTCGGCGAGTTGCTGCATCAGGTCGGCGCCATCGTCGAGCAGGTCGCGCGCGCCGTGGAATTCGTGTTTCTGTTCACGCTGGCGGGCGGCGTGCTGGTGCTCGAAGCGGCGATCGCGGCGACGCAGGACGAGCGCCTGTACGACGCCGCCGTGCTGCGCACCCTCGGCGCAAGCCGTCGGCAGTTGACCGCGGCGCAGCTCGCCGAATTTCTGGCGCTGGGGACGTTGGCGGGCCTGGTCGCGGCGGGCGGGGCGACGGCGACCGCCTACGTGCTGGCCGATCGGGTGTTTCACATCCCGTTCGGGTGGAACCCGTGGCTATGGGCGATCGGCCTCGTCGGCGGCGCGCTGGGCGTGGCCGCCGCCGGCTGGATCGGCACCCGCCGCACCTTGCGCCAGCCGCCGCTCACCCTGCTGCGCCAATTCGGCTAGCGGCCATAGGCCAAACCCGTGCGGAACCAATAGGCGGTCGCAGCTTTCAAAATGAGAACGATTCGCGTTACCATACGCGCTTGGTCCACGCCGACGTCAGCTCGATGCCCCGCAGCGATCATGGGTAATGCCCTTTTCATCATTTGGCGCGAATCGGCCGAGGCGATGCTGGTCGTCGGCATCCTTTACGCGTGGCTGCGCA
>Ga0134123_10002440_pt1 | contig 12183 bp, 12 predicted proteins | sample KB303_FD_96460 | JGI IMG/M metagenome (GOLD analysis project Ga0134123, IMG submission 96460) | Terrestrial soil microbial communities without Nitrogen fertilizer from Kellogg Biological Station, Michigan, USA - KB3-0-3 | ecosystem: Environmental > Terrestrial > Soil > Unclassified ...
ACGTTTCCGATCTGGGAGAACAATCCGTTCGTCTCCGAGATCGTCGACGCGGAGGAGATCGATCACCACATCCTCGAGGAGCTGAGCGAGGAGATGGACAATTACTGCCAGTTCGGGCACGTGATCGAAAACATCTGCGCGCCCTACGGCGTGCGGCCGCGGCGGCTCGCCGGCTCGCTGTACCTCTCCGCGGCCGAGATGCAGTGGGGGCTCGCGACCCTGTCGCACCTGAAGCGTCCCGTGGTCTGCTTGTGTCCGTATGGCCGCTCCTCCACCCCGGCCGGATCGCCCTGGCACCTCGACCGCTGGCTGGAGCTGATCGGCGAGCTGTCCGCCGAGGCCGGCTTCTTCCAGACCGGGCACGACGACTTCCGGACCAAGGAGCTGCCGGTGTTCAGCCCGCCGACCACGGTCCGCCAGGCGATGGCGCTGATCTGGGCGAGCGACGTCTACGTCGGCTTCGACACGGGACTGAGCCACATCGCGACCGCGCTCGCCGTTCCCTCCGCCGTGCTCTGGGATGCGCCGCGGAAGACGCGGCAGAAGGACCCCCACCGCCTCGGCTTCAACGTCGCCCACATGAGCCGCTGGGCCTATCCGCAGAACCGCAACCTGGTCATCCTCCACGAGCGGCACGGCGAAGTGCTGCAAAGCTGCATCGACTTCGTGCGGGAGACCGCGGCGGGCTTCACCCGCCGCCATCCCCTCGCCCCGCCGGGACGGGCGCGGAAGCGGAGGCGCGGCTGACCATGGCCACGCCCTTCGAGGAGCTCCGCGCCCGCTTCCGGCCGGACGACTACCAGCGGTACGTCGACCGCCTCGCCGCCACGATCGGCCACCGCTACACCTACAGCACGACGCCTCTCTTTCTGCCGCGCGAGCGGTTGGAGCGGATGTTCGCCACCGTCCGCTCGGTCGTCCGACTCCTCGCATCCCCGCGCTATCAGCAGGAGGCGTCCAGCGAGGAGTGGTTCCTCCCCGGGCATCCGCTGCGGACGCGCGACTTCTTCGGCTGCGTCGATTTCCACCTGCAAGGCGACGAAGAAAAGATCATCGAGGTCAACTTCAATCCGCCCGGGCGCTTCGGGCTCTTGGAGCTGATGGAAAGGACGTTGCTGGAGGAGCTCGCTGCTCCGACCCTCGTCCGGCTCAACGAAGGGTTCGAGAAGGCGGTGGTCGACGCGGCGACGGAAGGCGACATCGGCCGCCGCATCGCCATCGCGGTGAACCCCACCGCCTCCAGCCGCGAGCTGCTCCCGCACTACCGCTACGTGGAGTCGTTCTTTCTCCGCCACGGTGTCGAGGCCCGCGTGGTGTTCGCCGACGCCGTGCAAATGGACGCGGACGGTTTTCCTCTGTGGGACGGCGTCCGCTACGACGTGGTCTTGAACCTGCTGATCGCGCGCACCTGGCGGGACAACCCGGAGCTCTTCGCCCCGTTCACCGCGCTGTACCGGCGGCGGCCGGACCTGTTCTTTCCCAGCCCGTTCGGCGCGCGGCTCGGCGACAAGCGCCTGCTCGCCGTCCTCCATCGCCTCGGAGAGGACCTCGGCGAGGAACCGCTGGGGTTGGCGGCGGGCGACGTCGAAAACCTCCGGCGGGCTTCCCTGCCGGCGCTGCGGCTGACGTCATGCCGCGACGCCGGCGAGGTGGCCGACCGCTTTGGTGGCCTGGAAAACCTGGTGCTCAAGCCGCTCGACAACTATCGCGGCAACGGCGTCGTCGTCCAGCCCACCCGGGAAGAGCTCGCGGCGATCTTCGAACGCAGCCGCGACAATTACATCGCCCACGCGTTCTTCCCCGCGGAGCCGGTCCCCTGCCTCACGCCGGACGGCCGGGTCGAGACCCATCCGTTCGAGGTGCGGGTGGGATTCCTGAACGGCGACGTCCGGTCCGTCCGCGGCTCGAGCTGCATCAATCTGGACATGACCCCGGCCGTGGTGGTGTAGGCCGGTGCCCCCCGAGGAGGCGCGTATGCCGATGGAGGAGCCGGAGCCCTTCGATCCGACCTACTACAGCACGGTGGACGAGATCTACCACTGTGAATGGATCCTCGACTGCCTGACGCGGCTCGAGCTGCTGAAGCGGTCCGTCCGGCGGCTGTGGCCGGACGGCCACCCGACGCGCCTCATTCAAGTCGCCGGCACCGCCGGCAAGGGCTCGACCTGCCGCTTCCTCGAAGCCGGGCTGTCGCTCGCTGGCCGTTCCGGCGCCTTCTCCAGCCCCGAGCTGTTCGACTTCCGCGAGCGGTTCAGCATCGCGGGCACGCCGGTTTCCCGCGGCGAGGTCACCCGCGCCTGGGAGACGCGGGTGCGGCCTCTCTGTCTCGAGCTGGCGCTCGAGAGCCGGGACCGCGTCCATTACTTCCATGAGGTCAACATCCTGCTCGCCCTCGTCCTGTTCGAGGAGCACCGCGTCGAGTGGGCGGCCGTCGAGACCGCCGTCGGCGGGCGGTACGACCAGACCAGCGCCCTGGAGGCCGCCGCCACGGTGCTGACCAACGTGGGCTCGGATCACGAAGAGGAGCTCGGCGCCACGGCGTGGCAGCGGGCCCTGGACAAGGCGGGGATCGCGCGCAAGGGGATTCCCTTCTTCTCGGGCGAGCAGGTCCCGGCGCTGCGCGCGGTGATCTCCGGAGTCTGTCGCCACGTGGGCGCCCCCTGCCACTTCGTGGAGCCGTCCCACGTCGAGGTGCTGGAGCGCCGGCTGGCCGCCACCCCCGAGTCGCTGCTCTCCTCCGCGCACCAGAAGCGAAACGCGGCGCTCAGCCTCGAGGTCCTGACCAACCTCTTTCCGGATCTCGATCCGGCGGCAGCCGTGGAGAGGTTCCAATCCGTCCAGATCCCCGGCCGCTTCTGGCAGGTCGAGGAGGGGCTCTATGCCGACATCGCCCACAATCCCGACAAGGTGGCGGCGGTCGCGGCGGAGGTCGAGCGCCGCTTCGGCGGGCTGGGCAAGATCTTCGTCGTCGGCGTCACCCGCAACCGCTCCGCACGGGCCGTTCTGGCACCGCTGGTCAAGCTGGCCCGGGTGCTGATCATCACCCGGGCGACGCTGGACGGGCAGGACCCGGCGGCGGTCAAAGAGGAGATCGACGCCCTCGGCACCGGAATCCTCAGCCTGATCGTCCCCGATCCGGAGCAGGCGGTCGCGACGGCGAAGGCGATGCGGCGCGAGCAGGACGTCATCGTCGTGACCGGCGACATGGACGTCCTCGACGAGGCCTTGAACCCCGACCCCTACCTGCGGACTCTCAACGCCGACGTGGGGTGGCGCGGCCGGCCGCCGAAGCAGGTGGCGCAAGGGGCACTGCGCCCCGAGCTCCCCTAACGGCGCAGGACGCGAAAGCACGCTTCAGCGAGAGGAAGGCGACGTCCTTCTCGTCCCCTTGCCGCCCCGATCGCCTTTCTTGATGATTCCGAGCTGTTAGAGAGCCTCGACAATGAGGCGAGCTCTGGTAGAATGTCTTCCGGAGAAAGAACCATGGAAGCCACCCTCGATGCTCTCGGTAGGATCGCCATCCCCAAGCAGTTGCGAGATGGTCTTGGGCTGACGCCGGGCACAGTTCTCAAAATCGAGGAACGGGAGAGCCAGATCGTCCTGACCCCTGTCCTCGACAGCGAAGCTCTGGTTGTGGAGGATGGAGTTCTCGTGTTCACAGGGGCGCTGGAGGGAGATCCCGATCTCGTCCTTCAACGAGACCGGGAGGAGCGTGCCCGGAAAGTGGCGGGGATGGATTGAGAGCTCTGTTCGACACCTCCGTCCTTGTTGCGGCGGCCTTGAAAGAACACTCCCATCACTCCCGAGCGCTTCCCTGGCTAAAAAGAGCTCATGCCGGCGAAATCGAGTTCTTCGTCTGCGCCCACAGTCTGGCGGAGATGTACTCAGCTCTCACCAGCATGCCGACACGTCCCCGAATCTCTCCCTCTCAGGCCTGGAGTCTTGTTCAGTACAATGTGAAGTCTGCCCAGGTGGTCGAGCTGTCAGTCAATGACTATGGCTCCGCGATCCAGAGAGTCGCCGGGTCGGGGTTCTCCGGAGGAATCATCTACGACGCGCTCATTGTCCGCGCCGCCGAGAAATCGAGGGCGGACCACATTCTCACCTTCAATGAAAAGCATTTCCGGATGATCTGCCCCACGGAAGGTTCTTTGGTTCTGGTTCCCTGACCACCGCTCCAGGCAAGCACAACCGGATTCGGGCGCCGGGGATGAGCCTCCCAGGTGCCGCCTCGGAGGCGACGTTGGAGTGCGGAGGCTCTGTATGACATGGACGGACATCCGTCGGCATTATCCTCACCAGTGGCTAGGGCACAAGGGCACTGCGCCCCGAGCTCCCCTAGCCAATCTGCAACTCGCGACGCATCACCAACTCACCTTCCTCCTCAGCCCCGGTGTAGACGAAGCCGAGCTTTTCGTAGAAGGGGCATGGTCCCCCATCTCCTGGCACGCAGTTCGTCACGATCTCCGTCGCCCCCGGCCGCATCCGCACATGCTCGATCACCAACTCGATCGCCTGCCGGCCTATACCCCGCCCCTGATACCGCGCGTCGATCATGAAGCGCCACAAAAAGTAGTACGCCTCTGCTTCGTTTGCCTCAACCATGACGAAGCCTACCGGCGTCTCACCGGAGTAAATCGCACGGAACCATGCCACGTTGGGTGAAAAGTGAGCTTCCGCGATCGACACTTCATTGGGCGGGACAAACCGCGCCTGCTCAGGAGTCACCTTCAGCCGCAGGATATCGGGGAGGGTCTTCCTGGTTATCTCCCGGAGCGTAACATCCGTGGCCGCGCCGGACGTCGACCTTACCGGCTCTCCTGGTACCATGGCAATTCCGTCGTGCTGCTCATTTCAGCGGCCGGGCCGGTACGCGTCGGGCACCTCGACGCCCCCTCGTCCGGGAACCATCCGGGCCTGGACGTGGCGCCCCGCGGTGTTGTCGATCTTCCGGCCGTCCACCCACGTCCGGTTGACCATGGGATGCTCCTCATGGGTCGGGCCGAAGTCCGAGTCGGGGTGGTAGGCGATCACGTCCATCGAGCCGGCTTCGGTGGCGAAACGGTGCCGGCCGTCGCGGGGAATGTGAAAGATCCGGCCGGGCGACAGCGCATACCGGCCGCTCGGCGTCATGCACCAGCCGCTCCCGCGGGCGATCATCCCGGCGCGGGTGGACGGATGCGTGTGCTCGGTCTGGTCGACCCCCTCGGGGAAATGGAGATGGTTGAGGCAGGGGTCGCCCAGGAGGGGCGAGGCGACGAGGACCGTGTCCGAGCAGGTGTCGATGTAACGCAGCCGGCCGCGTTCTTCGATCGGTCCGCCGCCGAGGTTGAAGCCGCGATAGCCGACCGCCTGGACCACCACGACACGCCCCGGCGCGGTGAACCGGAGGACCGCTCCGTTCGCGGTCGAGAAGAACATCTCCCGCGACACCGTCAGGTCGCGGCCGGGGCCCTCCGCGGCGCGCACCGCCACCTCGCCGCTCTCCACGTAGCCGTAACAGGCGCCCACGGCGGGAATCGCGACCTCCCGGGACCGGCGGGCATTCTCCGGAGCGACGCTGTCGAAACCGTAGATGATGGTCGGGAACCTGGGGTCGCCGTCGCGGTGCAGCTCTCCCCAGTAGCAATCCCAGTAGGCGAAGTGGGGCGTGACCTCGAAGGTCGCCGGGCTCATGAGTGACCGCCTCCTCGCAGCCCGTCCGGGCTGACGTCAATGCTCCCAGTCGTCGCGCAGCGCCAGCGTCTCGTAGCGCGGCTGGAAGTCGTCGCACATGTAGATCATCTCTCGCATTTTTCCCCAGTTGGCTTCGGTGGTCTGCGAGTAGCCCTGGAGCGAGACCATCTTCGTCTTGCGCTCGAAGTAGTCCTCGTCCCCGGTGAATTCCAGGATCGCGTCCTTCGCCACCCCCTTGTAGCTCTTCCAGTCGTCGCCGATCACCTTGTCGCGGTTGGCGAGCGACCAGGCCTGGAAGCGGGGATCGCGGAAGAAGTGGACCAGCGTCTCGTAGGTCTTGCGGTGGTTGGTCCGCTTGTAGATCACCGTCCGGAAGGTGACGTGCTGCCATTTGAGCGAGAAGTTCAGCCACCAGTAGAGATCGAACAGCGTGGCGATGGGCACCGGCGCCTTGGCGATCTGCGGCCGCAGATAGTCGACGACTCTCTCGGCCTGCCGCGGATCGCCGAGCTTGCCGGTGACGATCAGGTGCAGGACGTCCTCCCAGGGCAGCCATGCGGTGCCGGTGGGCACGTATTTCGAAAGGTAGTCGCTGCCGAAGAGCTGGTCGCCGTGCTCGCCGGTGACGATCGTCTTGTCGTCGTCGAGATAGCTGAAGACGGGATGGGAAGCCGGCACGCAGCGCAGCCGGCCGCGGATGTAGCGGTCGTAGAAACGCGGATATTCCTGGACCGAGTCGATGGTCAGCACCACCTCCAGGAGGTCCGTGCGGCCCGCCTGCTCCGCGGCCTTCAAGAGGGAGCAGAGGACCAGCGTCGAATCGATCCCTCCCGACCAGAGGATCTGGATCGCCTTGCCGTCCGCGGCGGCCTTCTCCATCAGCTCGCGGCCGATCTCGTCGGAGATCCGGGCGAAGCTCGGGCCGTCCGGCGCGGGCGCGGGGATCGGGTCCATCACGCGGTAGGGGAAACCCGTCTCCAGAGTTTCGGTGCGGTCGATGACGCCGCAGAAGAAGAAGCGGGCGGTGAGCGCGTACTCCTCCCGCAGGGGGAGACGTCCGATCCGGCCCTCGGTGCTGAGGTACGGATTGATGTAGATCACCGGCCGCATGGTGAATCCCCTCGCCGGAGCTTCCCGTGGCTCGACCGGGAACCGGCAGTTGTCAATCCTCCAGACGTTTCCCGCATACGTTAGCGCCTGCCGGCAGGGGAAGTCCAGATGGTTTTTTCTGCTAGACTCGGCGCGCACGTGACCATACGATCTGCCGGCATCCCCCTCGCGACGCGCCTCAAGGAGCGGCTCTACTTCCGCCACGCCACGCGGATGCGGCTGAAGCGCCTCCTGCCGCGGCCGCTCTATGACGTTCTGCGGGTGGCCGCGACGCCCTGGGACACGCTCGCGGCCCTCCGCTTCATCGCCGACGGCCGGCTCGCCCTGCCGCCGGCAGAGCGGCGGCGGCTGGTGCGGCGTCTCTATCGCATCTCCAGCCACGTCGACTGCCCGCACGACGAGAGCCAGATCCTCGAGTGTTTGACGGCGGTGCTCACGTTGCCGGAGACCGTCGCAGGGTGCATCGTCGAGGCGGGCTGCTACAAGGGAGGAAGCGCGGCGAAATTCAGCCTGGCCGCCAGGGCGGTGCGCCGCGAGCTGGTTCTCTTCGACTCCTTCAGCGGCCTGCCGGAGGATGCCGGCGACGCCGGCGGCCACAGCATCTTCGGCCGCAAGGTGGCCTTCGCCGCGGGAGACTGGCGTGGTTCCCTCGCGGAGGTCCAGGAGAACGTCGTCCGCTTCGGCGATCCGGCGTCCTGCCGCTACGTTCCGGGATGGTTCGAGGAGACCCTGCCGCAATTTCGCGAGCCCGTCGCTGTAGCCTTCATCGACGTGGACCTCGCCTCGTCCACCCGCACCTGTCTCAAACACCTCTATCCCCTGCTGTCGCCCGGCGGCTGGCTCTTTTCGCACGACGGGCACCTCCAGCCCGTGGTGGAGGTCTTTGCGGACAGCGAATTCTGGGAGCGGGAGGTAGGGTGCCCGCGGCCCGAGATCCAGGGCCTGGGCACGGACGCCTTCCTGCGGATCCGCAAGGAGGCGGGCCCTGTCGACGGCGCCGGCTGAAGTCGCAGCGATGACCCCCGGCGAGCCGCAGAGCGAAGACCTGAGCCTCCTGAAGCTCATCGACCGGCTGGAGGTGGGGCCGCCTCGCATCGAGCCGCGGCGCGTGGTCGCCTCCTACACGGTCCACCAGAACGGCAGGACCGATTCCTGCGAGCTCGTCTACCGCTTCGCCGAGGACGTCTTCGTCCCGCCGGACGCCGGCGCGCTCAACCTGGCCTCGCTGATGGCCGCCCAGGTGGCGGTCAACTACGGGCTCTTCTGTGACGAGATCGTCTTCCGCGGCGCGTTCGATCCGGTCGATCGCGAATTCCTGAGGGCGATGGCGGCCATGGCCGCCCGCGACATCTACGTGCGGAAGCTGCTGCGGCCGAAACCGTTCTTCACCTCCTGGGTCGAGCAGATCCCCGTCGTCCGCCGGGAGAGCTACCTGCTGGCGCGCCTGCGCTTCCCTGACGCGGCGCCCTCTGGGACCCCAGGGTGGGAGGTGGACGAGGCACGGACCGCCCTCCTCGCGAGCGGCGGCAAGGACAGCCTGCTGAGCCACCAGCTCCTCGACGAGCACGGCGTGGAGACGCATCCGATCTTCATCAATGAGTCGGGCAAGCACTGGTTCACGGCGCTCAACGCCTACCGCCATTACGCCGCCGAGGTCGCGAACACGGCCCGGGTCTGGACGAGCTCCGACCGCGTCTTCTCCTGGATGCTCGGCCACCTGCCGTTCGTCAAGCGCCGCCATGCGCGGTACAGGTTGAACGGATATCCCATCCGGGTCTGGACGGTGCCGGTCTTCCTCTTCGGAGCGCTCCCCCTGCTGCGCCTCCGGGGTGTGGGGCGTCTCGCGGTAGGCAATGAGTACGACACCACGGTCCGCGGCCTGTTCGACGGCATTCCGCACCACTTCTGCCTCTACGACCAGAGCCGCGACTTCGATCTCTGCCTGAACGACTATTTTCGCCGCAAGGGGTGGAGCGTCCAGGTGTTCTCGCTCCTGCGCCCGATGTCCGGGCTGCTGATCCAGAAGCAGCTCCTCCTGCGCTATCCGCGGATCCAACGGCTGCAGATGTCCTGCCACCGGGTCCATCCGGACGGTGGCCGGATGCTCCCCTGCGGGACGTGCGAGAAGTGTGTGGGCGTGATGGCGTCGCTGGCGGCGTTCGGTGGCGATCCGGCGGTATGCGGCTACACCCCCGCGCAGGTGGAGCGTTGCCTGCGGGAGCTGCCGCGCCACGGCACCTGGCAGGAGCCCGCCGCTCTCGAGCACCTGGGGTTCCTCCTCCACGAGAAAGGCCTCCTGCCGGAGGCGCGGGTCGGCTCGTTCGCGGCGGCGCGGCGCTCCGAGGTGATGAAGCTGCGGTTCGACGGCGACGCCTCCGCCCGCGACGACGTTCCAGCCGACCTCCGCCGGCCGCTCTTCACGCTCCTCTCGGAGATCGCCGAGGGCGCAGTCGAGCTCGTGGACGGCGCATGGCGCGACTTCGACCTGCTCGGGGAGGACGGCGGCGGATGCCCGGACCGCGACTCACGGTCGATCTGAGCAAGATCCTCCACAACGTGGAGACGATCCACGCGCTCTACGGGCGCCGGGGGGTCGGGGTCATGGGCGTCACCAAGGCGGTCCTGGGGTGGCCGGAGGTGGCCCGGACGTTCCTGCGCGGCGGGATCGACACCCTCGCCGACTCCCGCCTCGAAAACCTCGAACGCCTGCGCCGCGCCGGGGTGGAGGCGCGGCTCGTGCTCCTGCGCACGCCGCCGAGCGCCGCGGAGGAGGTCGTCCGGCTCGCCGACGTGAGCCTGAACACCGAGCTCAAGACCCTCCAGGCCCTCTCCGCGGCGAGCGTGGCGGCCGGGCGGCTCCACCAGGTCGTCCTCATGGTGGAGATGGGTGACCTGCGCGAAGGGGTGCCGGCGGCCGACCTGCCCCGCCTCTTTGCCGCGGCGAGCGCCTTGCCGGGCCTCGAGGTGATCGGGATTGGCTGCAATCTCGCCTGCTACGGCGGGATCGCGCCCGACGACGCCAACATGGGAGAGCTGTCCGCTCTCGCCGCCGGTCTCGAAACGGCGTTCGGGCGGCGCCTGGAGATCGTGTCCGGGGGGAACTCGGCGAACCACGGATGGCTCACCACCACGGCCGATCCGGGCCGGATCAACAACCTCCGGCTGGGAGAGCTGCTGCTGCTCGGGCGGGAGACCCTGGAGCGGCGGCCCGTGCCGGGCCTCCACACGGACGCCTTCACCTTGACGGCGGAGGTGATCGAGGCCAACGTCAAGCCCACCGTGCCGCGGGGGACCCGCTGCCAGGACGCGTTCGGCGGAGAGCCCGTCTTCGTCGACCGCGGCGACCTGCCGCGCGCCATCGTCGCGCTGGGCCGGCAGGACGCGTGGGTCCCGGGGCTCACCCCGCGCGGCGACCTCTCGATCCTCGGCGCGAGCAGCGACCACGTCATCCTCGACGCCAGCCGGCAGCCGCTCGCGGCCGGCGACGAGGTGGAGCTGGACCTCGACTATGCCGCGCTCCTCGCCGCCATGACCTCTCCTTTCGTGCGGAAGGAGGTGCTCCCCGCTGTGCCGGTACAGACCTTGCCGAGCCGGCTCGGATGAAACGACGCGGGGCGTTTCGTGCCCGGTACAATGCCAGGCGTGCAAAGGCTCGCTTTCACCCTCCCGCTTCTCCCGCTCCTCCTCGCCGGCTGCGGTCCGGACGTCCCCAATCTCGACTCCCCCGGGCACACCATCGTCTGCCTCGGCGATTCCATCACGTCCGGAACCGGCGCCGAGCCCGGACCGGCCTATCCGGCGCTGTTGACGTCGCGGCTCCGCACCGAGGTGATCAACCAGGGCGTGCCCGGGGATACGGCCGAGGACGGGCTCGCCCGCGTCGACGCGGCGCTGGAGGCCGATCCCTGGCTGGTCGTCGTGGAGCTCGGCGGCAACGACATCCTGCGCCGCATCCCTCCGGAGCGGACCGAGGCGGCGCTGCGGCAGATCGTGCAGCGCCTGCTCGCGGCCAAAGTGGCGGTCGTCCTCGTCGAGCTCGACATCCCCTTCGCCGGCCGCTATACCGAGATCTATGAACGGCTCGGCGACGACCTCGACGTGCCGGTGCTGGAGGACACGCTGGGCGACATCCTGACCGACGCCCGCCTCAAGGCCGATCCGATCCATCCCAACGCGCAGGGGCACGAGGTGCTGGCCGCGGCCATGGCCGAGGAGATCGAGCCGCTCCTCGAAGCTCGGCGGAAGCTCGGCCGATGAGCCCTCGGGCTGGCATCGCTGGTCCGGAGCTCGCCGGCGGCCACTGGATCTGGCGGGCGCGGCAGGGTCCCGTCCACGTCGTCTTCGCCGGGCGCGGACCGGCCCATGAGCGCGGCGAGGTGCTGCGCCTGGTCGCAGGAGACGCTCCGGAGGACCTCGCCTCGGCGCGGCAGATCCACTCGGCCACGGTTCTGCCGGCCCGGGCCGGCCACTGCGGCGAGGGGGACGCACTGTGGACGGACCGCGCCGGCCTCGCCCTCTCCGTCATCACCGCCGACTGCGTGCCGGTCGTCCTGGCAGGCCCGGGCGGCATCGCCGCGGTGCATGCCGGCTGGCGCGGTCTGGTGAGCGGCGTGATCCCGGCGACGCTCCGCGCACTGCCCGGGCCGCTCTCGGAATGGACAGCCTGGATCGGTCCGGCGATCGGCGCCTGCTGCTACGAGGTGGGCGAGGACGTGGCCGCCCAGGTGGTGGCTGTGAGCGATCCGGCGGTCGCGGTGCCCGGCCCCTCCGGCAAGCCGCACCTCAACCTCCAGGGAGTGGCCCGGCGGCAGCTCGAGGCCGCGGGCGTCGGCGCGGTCGTCTGCCTGGAGCGCTGTACCCGGTGCGACGAGGAGAAGCTGTCGAGCTATCGCCGGAATGGAAGGCTGGCGGGCCGCAACATCGCCTTCATTTGGAGAGCGCCGGAGGCGTCCGCTTCCCCCGGAAGCCCCGGGGATCCCGGCCGAACGCCCGGAGCTGGCCGCACGCCGCGCTGACGTCGTCGCCGCGGCGGCGCCGGACGGTGGCGATCAACCCCTTCCGGCGCAGCCTCTCTTTGAAGGCCTCGATGCCGTCGTCGTCCGGCGGCACCATGCGGTCGCCGAGGACCGGGTCCGGATTGATCGGGATCAGGTTGACCTTGGCGCGCAGCCCGGAGAGGGCGCGGGCGAGGCGGTCGGCGTCGGCCGGGGCGTCGTTGAAGTCGCGGATCAGGACGTACTCGAAGGTGAGCTTGCGCCCGTGCTCCAGCGGATAGCGGCGCAGCGCCGCGAGCAGATCGGCGAGCGGCCAGGTCCGGTTCACCGGCATGATCTCGCTACGGCGCGCGTCGTCCGGCGCATGCAGCGAGATCGCCAGGTTGGGCCGCCGCTCCCAACC
>Ga0134123_10002441_pt1 | contig 12181 bp, 29 predicted proteins | sample KB303_FD_96460 | JGI IMG/M metagenome (GOLD analysis project Ga0134123, IMG submission 96460) | Terrestrial soil microbial communities without Nitrogen fertilizer from Kellogg Biological Station, Michigan, USA - KB3-0-3 | ecosystem: Environmental > Terrestrial > Soil > Unclassified ...
ACAGAAATGATACCTATATCCGAAATTGACAAGTTGATTAAGGCAGCGGAAGATATGGATAAAACTTCATTGGATACCTTTACAAAACGTTGGACTGATTTTGAAGTTGGAAGTTTAACCAGAGCAGCGGTATTAAGTCACCTTAGAGGACTAGAAGAAAAAGCGATACCATCAATACCAATTTCAAAGATTGATGAGAAAATAAAGGATTTCAAAGCAATAGCAAAGTATGACCCAATAGAAGACCCAATAACAAAATATATAATAAATGTAATTATTCCAGAACTAGAGGGTTTGAAGAAATGACAGAAAAAAAGAATTGTGAAATATGTGGACATACACGCATACATCACAAAGCGTATGGTTATTGGGAAAAAGACTTTCATGAAAGAGAGGTGCTTTGTAATTATCCTGATTGCCATCATTTCAATAAATGTGACACAGGTGAACCATGCTTTGTCGTGGATATATCTCACATCAAAGACATGGATATAGACACTATTTGGCGTTGTAAGAGGATAACACTGGCTCCGCGCTGGTGTGGATATTGCGGAGGTATAATAGTAGATCCTCCGTGGTGGGACATAAACAATGAAAGATATCATGATGGCTGTGGTGAGATGGTCGGCGGTTGGAGTAAAAAGCGATGAAGTGTTGTGAATGCGGTTATGATTATATGGACTCTTACTTTGCAGGACGGTGTATGTTTTGTATGAAACGTGTGTGCACTTATTGTTTTGACGAACGGGGCCACAATGATGGAAGCTGTCATAGTAGCCTTGACAAATTCACCAGTGAATAAGAATGAATACCCAATGCCAAGCCAAGGACTGTTATTGTCCAAATACCTTTGAGAGAGAAAACATGTTGCTATGTATGATACATATCGACTACTACGATAACGGTGTACCATTTGAGTTGAAAGGCAAAGTATGACTAGATGTAAACTCTGTAAAGAAGGAGTGACGAATAAACATAAACACTTATTTGATAAACATCAAGAACTAGCTGTGAAGTTTTTTTCGTATACATTTAACACTTTTTCAAAACCGAACATGCAGGGCGGCGGTGTCAAGAAAATAGCTGATGGTATCTACGAGCCAGATGAAGAAATGTATTCGGCCTTTGAGAGAGGGTCACAGTTAGGGTTGAAAAAGATGGATGAACTTGTTGATGAATATTTTATAGAATGAATTATAAACGCGTTCGGGGCCCCAAATAATGTGCCTCGATATGATCCATGGAGTGAATGGTATGAATATTATGATACACGACCAGTGCCATATCCACGGAGATGTAAATGTTGTAAAAAGGTCTTCAAGGTCAAAAATGCCAAAGGTGAACTAAAACATATTATTAAATGTGTTTGTGTAACAAACCTACGTTCTTGGCCCCCATATCTTGAATCTGATAGATGGGAAGCTGTTAAGCATTGACTGCCAACAGTTTTGTAAGTCCCCCCGTTTGTTGTGCTCATTTTCGTCACCTGCTTGACAGTGACGCTATACTGTGGCCCGAACCATCGGCCCCCTACTACGTCAAGTGTATGTTTATGAAAGATGTTGAAGGTGTGAAGGTTACTAAAATCCCATTGAGGTTTTGTCCAAGTTGCGGAAAATCAAGGAGTGTTGTGTTCGACAGTTGATGGTGGTTGACAGTTGACCAACCTCAAACGTAGTCGCGGTTATGGCTTCGAGACCTGGCTCGTAGACAAATTCAATGAGCTCCCTGACTGGCAGGCACGACGGCTCGGTGGTGCTTCGACGGGATTACCTGATGTAATTGCCACAAACAACCATCAATCAATCATTTATGCAATTGAAGCCAAGAGTTTAAGGGGCCCCAGTGTTGATGTACCGGCTGACGAGATCAAACGGTGTCAGGACATCATCAAGTTTTTTGGCCAGTATGAGTTTGGTTACACGATTGTAGCTACACGGCTTGGTGACAATGGCCACCCAGTCTATAGTTATTGGGATATTCAGGAACCTGTTGTGACTAAAGTGCGGGCCTACATTGATTCAATAAGTATTCATTATGAACGTGATGACGTTAAGGGACAGTTGATCGAAACACATCAATGGCCTATGCCTTGGCAACGACAACGGGTGGGCCCCCAATGAAGCTCTACATAGTAAACTATTGGAATGGTGATTGTGACGAGACTATCTATCGTACATTACACAAAACTTTAGCTGATATGGTATGTAAAGAGGCTAACAATTTTCTTGGATATCAGATGTATGAGGTGGAAGAATTTGAATTAGAAGCTCCTGTGTATAAAATTACATGTAAGTATCATAACGCTTGGGAAGGTAAGAAATGGTTTTTCAAGAAAGATATTAACAATAAACCTGAGTGTATAAGTAATACTGATACATTAGTTTCATCTGAGGAAATTAAACCTTAGCTGGCGGCCAGCAGTAACTAGCTAAAGCTCGAGAGTGGTACTGCCTATTGCTTTCGCCCTAGGATAACATGATATTTACACCGAGTTTTTATTCTCATGTCGGCCCACGGGTTTATTAGTGCCACACCCCAATATTAACTGTGACTAAAGTCATCTTCCACTCCAAGATTCCCAGCGAAATAATGCCTGACGTGACGGCCCTGAACAACGCGACCGAACGGACTGGCAAAGAGTTCTCGATCACGATTGGTAAGAAGGGTACTCAATATTTTACCTGTAACAATAGTAGGGGTACTGCCAATGCAACAGATGCCCCGAGCTGTGACATGATCCATGGTCAGTCCAAAAGGATCGCCGACGTACACACGCACCCCGTATCGGATCGCTCGATTGGGATTACACCTTCGGGCCCCGATGTTTACACCACTCTTAGAGATTCATCGGTAGAGAAGCGCCCCCAACAGTCATGTATTACGAACCATCAAACCCCACTCATTGGTTGTTATCAAAACCGTCGCGTACCCAGTCATAGTGTACTAGAGATGTATGAACAGGCCGCCATCAATCAAAGCTATGGCGATAACAGTTATCTCATCGATCATTTTCCACGTGACTTTCAAACCGCGTTTTACAGACCACAGGACGGCCGTCGGGTCAACAATCCAAACCCAAGGGAGGTGGTTGATGCCGCACTCGGGGGCGCCGCCGATAAGCTAAGTACCGATATTCAGGAGTTTGAAAAGAGTCCATTTTGTTTGTTTATACAAAGTATGACAATGCCCAAGGATGACCGCGTGTCGATGGAATGCAGGCGTCGGTTAAGCAAGCCAACAAATATATGGGACCTCTCCATCTAAACTGTCGGTGGTGCTGTGGAAACTGGCAATCGCCGCAAGTCCCTATCGAGATTGCCTAGGGGTAGGGGGCCACCAATGGTAGACAATTATCCAGCCTGGTAGGGTATGGGAGTAGCTCGAGCCTTGTCCCAATCGTGGGTTCGAATCCCACTGTCTACCTAGCTAACATATAAATATACTTCTACTATACTACTAGCTGGTGGCTGTCGTGAGAGTCCGCTTAAAGACTCTATCCCATGACTCAGATAGAGCGGCCATCGACTTGACTTAGCCCGCGTTTAATTTATATATAGACAACTACTAGACAACCTTGGTGGTTAATCTAAGGGCGGGTATATTATCTCAAAACCCCGTGAACCTGTCATGCGAGTGCCACCTTGACCATCTCTAGGAGTCAATTGACTAAAGAGCTAGCGAATCCTAGAGCTCTGGTTCAATTCTTACAACTTTTGGAACAAAGTTATGTTAAATTGTTATATACAATTTATTAATCGGTTTGACTAATAGTGTACTAGTACAAAGAGATGTCGAGTATACAGGTAATCGTGATGTTGCGGCCTGAAAAAAATGAGGGTAGCGACTTTGATAATATACCTATGAAAATTACCTGTAGCAACTGGGCCGAACTTGAGAAGTCCGTTGATGATTTTATTGAAGGCTATAATAAGAATACACCTGGGGGCCGGCCGATCTTTGATTGGTTCGTGGCCAAGGATGCCGACATACTGGCGAGTATGATGGTTCATGAGCAAGAGGAATGACTTGTCTTTTTTAGTGAAGGTTAGATGTCCGATATGTGATCTTTATGACACACTTTATAAAATCTCAAAACATAATTGTAAGGAGGAATAAGCTTGGCTAACTTTAAACGCGGCAAGCCTAAAGACCACGCAAAGGAATATCGTAACGGCGATATATACGGTTGTGGATATTGTGGGGCCAATTGGCTCTTTAAACAATACGCCAAGAAACATCTTATCGAGTGGGAGATCAAAGATGACGATCTGTTTTAGTTGCGGCAAACGTTTGTGGGGCCCCGAATATGATGGCCATTTTTTACTCCTGGATGGTGAACATCGGTGTGGTGAATGTATTAAAGCTAAACGTAATTGGAACCCCAAATATGCCAAAGAATGAAAAAGGGTTAGGTCATTACTACATTTGCAGTTATTGTGACATGTGGGTTGGTGATGTGATGCAAGAGTTTTGCACTGATGTGTGTGGTCATACTCATACTAGAACTATTTGTTGGGATTGTAGTATTAAAAAGCGGGGCCCCCAAAACTTAAATAAACGTTAGATAAACCTTTTGAAGTTAGGTTTGCCTAACAACAGGAACACTTATTATTCGAAAGCACGCAAGGTAAACCTTGGCAACGATTTTACAGTCACCCGATCAAACTCCTATTCTACAGAAAGAAGTAAAGCAGTCAGACCTTGACTCTTTGCAGAAAAGATTGGACATGGCCGAGGCCAGCAGGTGTGTGGCCCAGAATGATTATCAGGAAATGCGTGTCAAATACCAACAGCTCAATCAAGAGAAAGAAATGCTTGAACATATGTTGGTTGAAAAAACTTCTGTACTAAAAAGTGAGATGACTGTGTGGATCAAGTCCAAGACTATACTGAAATATTTTGATGGTCACTGGCTCGAGAAGATGGGCCTTAAACTAAACCACGAAGGATTAATAACTGGCTTCGTATACGCTAACGATTAATGACTGTTGAACATACATTTTATAGACGTACTCATAAGGCATACACAGATCCAGAATATGGACAGCGTTGGATAGATGATGTTTTGAGGGATTGTTTTGATCAACCTGTGTCAAAGTCTACTGTTAAATCAGTAGAGATTGTAGCCCATGTATTGGGACTCAAGAAAGCTACTCCTAAAGACCTCAAGCGATGGCGTAAGCTTGGTGTTTTGAATGCAAATGATGAGTTTGTAGATGAAACATTTCACGACTTTGACAATGAGGAAGGTATTGATGTGATGTATGAACTACTCAGTCTATTATGGAAGGGTAAAATAATATGTGGCAACCGCGGTGACGATGGTTCAATTAGATATTTTACACCTCAATTTTATAAACGGTAGAGAAGGATTAATAACTGGTTTTGTCTACAGTGATGATTAAGAAATGGTTAATGAAGATTGTGGGGGCCCGACTGACTGATGATCGACCTCGAAGAAAAGTTACGAGAAGCTATTCGTAAAGATGCTGAATACCGTAAGAGTATACAATTTAACAGTTATCGAGTCAACTCTACCAAGAAAGATCTTGAAGACCGTCTTGGGGCCCTCGCGGAAGAATGCTGGGACCTTGACAAACAAAGGACTGCAATTGTTAGTGAGATTAAAAGGATAGAACACTATTTGAGTTTGTTGGGGCCCCAAAATGACTGAGTACACAGGCTGGGATGACTACATGAAGGAAAAAACAAAAAAGACAAACCATCCTTACTCATGTGGTTTTCACGCGGCTTTAGAGGCTGGTGTTATTACTGAATACAGTAATCCATATGGTACTGGCTACAGACTACAGGGTGATTCTTCGTCTTTGTATATTGATTACTGTCCATTCTGTGGAAGGGAGACATCAAGTTGAAGTTTGAAATTAGGTTCGCTAAATACAAAGACCTGATAGTAGAAGGCGACAATCTTGATGAGATATTAACCAGAGCGCAAGTTCAATGTTCTGATCGTAACATGGAAATTGTAGGGTTAAAAAAGATTGATTAAAGAGAATTGCCCCACATGTAATCATCCTATTAGTATACATACGGCTGGTGATTTCATTACAGGTGATGAAGATGAGATTTATAGTAATACAGTGTGTACACATAAAGATTGTAATTGTTGGGGCCCTGGTAGAGAAAACGAATGGGAGGATTATGAATGATCAAGGAAAAAGACGGCATGGTCTTTGTTACACAACCCAAGTGTCCCAAGTGTGGTTCATTAATGGTTCGTCATCGCGTAGCTGGCAGGATGGGTGAATGGGGTACAGACTCACTGAGTTTTACACCAGTAAGTACTTTAACCGATATGGTCTTTCGTTGCAAGCGTCATGGGTTGCTGTATCGGGTTCCTTATTCAGAACTAAGCATAATAAATAAATATCCCTTAGACTGTCAGAAACTTGTTCAAGAATGATGGATATAGTATCTGTACTCATATTTATTGGGATTGTTCTTATAGTAGTGGCGGGAATATTGATTCTAGTACAAAGACATGTGTTTGGTGCCATGTCGGGGGCCCCCGAATGGCAATGTCTAAAGTTCAGTGATGGTACATTAGCTGTGATTCAAAACCAATATGGTGAGGTATACGGTGAACCACTTCATCATTGTCCTGATAAATACAACCTGACTAGATTCTTTCAAGACCATGGATATCATATTGTAGGTATAACAGCTTGGGAGATATGGATGGAAAGATGACTACCAGCGAACCAGTAGACAATTTCATGGTAGATGTTATGCGTACTTTCAAGTCGGCGCCAGGTTGCAAGATAACGTGTAGATGCTGTAAGAAAGAATATGAGCGGGGCGACTGGGACTTTTACAATTTGTGTAATCCATGTTTCAAAGAATTTGATCATGAACGAATGTTTGGCAAAGATCGTCTAAGTAAATATGTATACAATCAGAAAGATGATATTGCAATGCTGTTTATCAAGACGGGTAAATGTACTCATGGCGCTGGTGATGTTGATGACGGTGGGGCCCCAACATGAAAATACGATGTCCAGAATTTCGCAAACTCTACAGGGCGGGTAAAACATTCAACATCGAAAAGGAGTATTGGAAGTTTGACTGGCATGAAGCGGCATATGAATTCAAATACTGTCCATTTTGTGGAGCAAAGCTATGACTGATTTAAGATGTATTTTTGGACGGCACAAAGCCAGCAAGGACTTTAAACTCAAAGTATTGAAAAAATATTTAGAAACTGGCTGGAATTGGGATAGCGATAGATGTATAAGATGTGGTCATATGATAGGCGTATTCTTTGACAAAGAGGAATTAACTTTCGATGTGTTAGAGAATCTTAATGGGTATAATGGATTGGCGAGTGGAGCAAAGCTATGACAGATTTCTTTCCTTACTTCATTACCGGACTGTCTTGTTTTGTTGCTGGCATGATGGTTGTGGTGTTGATGGATAAAGTAGCGCGTGAGGATGAGAAATATGACTCTCTATGAATGTAAAGGTTGTAAGCAGTGGGTTGATTGTGTCAGAGCAAATGATGGTCTTTGTCCTAAATGTATACAGGAAATATATTATTGAAACAAGATGACTAATTGTAACCATTGTACAAAACACTTTGTCCCGACCATAGATGATTATAGAATACATGGTAGAGATCGAATCGAGAAGTGGATTAAAGAATCTAATATTAAGACTAGTGGAGTAGATTTACATTTAACAAGAAAAGATGCCAAGTTATTGAGAGAGTTTGTTTATACCAATTATTTCGTTGCTGGAATGAGTAGGAAGGAAATAACATGGGCTAAAAGAATATTGCGCAAGCTAAAGAGGGCAGGCGTGAAATAGTGGAGCTAATTTACCTAATTCCGATTTCAATCCCTATCTCATTGGCATTCTTCTCTTGGTATTTTCTGGTATACAAAAAGAGGGAAGGAGTGAAATGAAATTACCGAAAAATTCCTAATATTTGGATTTTGAAACAAGATGACTAATTGTACAAAACATTGCTGGCACACAGACTACGTCCCAGAGTCAGGTCGTAAGCGGGGCCCCCTACCAAAGCAAGAATTAATAACGCGTTGTTGTCGTTGTAACTCTGTTAAACATGACATTATTATGTCCTAGTTATTGTCGTAAATGTCAGAAAGAAGGTATCTTTGCAGAGGGTTTTGAATATGCAGGACAGCCAGAACCAGAAATAAATCCTCGTTGGTATCATAGATTTTATCGATGTCAACAAGGTCATAAATGGAGTACGCTTGAATGACCGTCGAAACACAGACACTCTACAGTTATGATCAGGCCACGACGGCCGCTTGGGATGTCATTCGTAGTATTGAAGGTTACTTTGATCGTATCGAGATCTGTGGTTCATTAAGGCGTAAGAAGGATCTAATAAAAGATATTGACCTTGTTTGTTTACCCCTAGACAGGTTTTTTCTCAATGTAGCACTAGGTAAGGTCTGTACCTCTACCAAGCCGACGCCCGAGAAGATAACCTTCATCTGTAAAGATAGTGGTATACCTGGCGAGATCTTCTTTGTCCATAATCTTCAAGAGTTTGAAGTGATGAAGCTTGTACGCACAGGCGATTATTCGTTCAACAGGGCGTTAACTCAGGGGGCCCACACCAAGGGACTCGTCTTTCGTTTTGCCAAGGACAAAGGTTATTACCAGATCCCGATGTATGGTCTGTACAGGATTACGGGGACATGGTGGGACGAGCTGGCCGACAGGGCCCATCGTAAAGTCCATCTGATAGGTGACATGATCAATCCCGTAGCATGGAAAGAGAAGGATATTATAGAACTTATTTTTAATAAATATTATGAACCAACCCAACGGAGCTGGTGGGAAAGCGGCTACGACCCCGACGCCAATCCCGAATATAACCGCGAACACTACGCAGGATACGGTACGAGTCAAGATCAAGAAGAAAGCTCTCAAACGGATGTGGAAGGACGGGGGCCCGAGTCAACACCTAATTAACTTTAAGACACTTTATTATAAAGAAACCAACACCGTGATGATCGAGTTCGGTGACACACTGGGGCCCGTATTCAGGTTCAGTGCATTACTTGATGACATGCGCGCATTCTGTGACAACCTTTATGATAATTTGCTTCAAATTGAGCTTGACCTTGAACAAAGACAAGGGGCCCCCACATGATGACATGACAGCATCTTGCATGGGCCCCAAGATGAATAAGTTCCTGTCAGCCGTTGGCGTTGAATTCGGTACTTGTTTGTCAGAGCAAGTCCATATCGCGTTGACCCGACAATCCCCTCGGTTAGATAGTCTGGCAATAGTCATTAACTTGGTGAGTATTTATAAGTTTGGATTGATTTGTCTGTCTGATTGTTATATAACAAAGAGGGGGGGTTGATAAGGCCCCCAACGTCAACGTCAAGTTCCCAGCACCAGCGCCTTCTCGGTCGCAAGACTGGATTGTAGCTTAGACTTTATAAATGTTGACGTGCCAAATATAATATTGAACCCTTACACTTACTAGACAGTTAGCAGTTATAAGGGCGAGATTCCCAATGATGGTGTGATGTCGCACCCACCGGTAGAATCTACAAACATCTTATATATTTACACGTATTTATATTAGTTATGAATCTTAAAAAGGTGGCCAAGAACTTTGGCGTCAAGATGGACTCAAAGCCATTCCTGACCGATTCATTCTTTGTACTTAATGGTATATTTGCCGGTGTGGGCCTTAACGACCTGTTTCGACTCACCAATAGCAAACTTAACGCCAGTGCATTGATCATCAACGGTACTGACAGTGGTTATAAACAGGACTTCCTATTGCAGTTGGCAGTGGGTGGATTGTTTATCGTTGCTGAATATTTTGGGGGCCTCAAGTATGCAAGTAAGCTTGGAACAGGAATAATACTGGGTTCAAGCTGGGCCAACGCCAGTGAAGCTAACGATAAGACTGTGTCTATTACACCTTTCTAGTCAGTCACAGCTAAGATTTTATGTTAGATGACGTGAAGATGTTTGCCGTTCATACTTCTTTATTCTATTACAGTTACAACATAATATTTGTAGTTTTTCTTTAGCTTCATCTAAATGTTTAGCATAGTAGAAATGGATCCTGCCATTTAATTTGGCTCTATCTTGCTCCCCATCATCCTTGATATGATCAAGTTCTAACACTCGTTTATCTAAAATACCACACCAAGTGCATTTATTACCGAGGAAATTAAATAATGTGTACTTGGCTTGTTTATACTGTTTCTTCATACTTTGACGTTGATACGCATTCCACTTTACTCTATTATCTGGTTTGTTCAACCAATCCTTATGGTATTTCTTTATCCTCTCTTTATTGTTCTCTCTATATATTTTATTTTGTATTAATCGTTCTTCTCTATGTTCATCGTAATTGATTTTAAATTTGGCTTTATTATTCTGATAGTATTCACTTTTATCAGACATATTATAAAGTTATATAGTATTTCTTCTATATAATTTTTCCTGTATAATATTCTACATAAGTCTTAAATACTATTTATCCTTTTATTAATGTATTCATGGCACTCCCTATTAATGTAGGACAAGTTGCGAGCGACGCATTCATGTCTGGACTCGGCGCAGTCGCAGTTGACGCTTTTACCGAACTAACAAACGCACCATTTTTGAACCAACCATCAGTTGTAGGCACAGGTATGACCAACGTGGAACTGTTGCTTTATGGCACGGGTGGATTGGCTGTAGCTAGTTCATTATTCAGCATGGTCACCAAACACAAACTGTTAGGTGGGGCCGAGAAGAACGCGTTCGGTTATGGCCTTGGATTGCTCTTTGGCACCTGGCTGTATGAGAACCAACTGTCACGATTCGTCCGTGGCGGATAATCCATACTTCTTTTTTAATTCATCCCATTTATTCAAATACACCTCAGTTAACAATGTCATGTCGTAATCATCTTTGTGATCTTTCATTATACCTTCCAAATATTCTTGAAAGTCTTTAACAAAATGATACAAATGCCATTTGCCCGCGTTGACGTTTAGTTCATTTGGGGCCCCCATTACTTGAAAGGCCACAACCTCACTATTTTACCACTGTCAATGTCAACTCCGTAGTCGTTGCGATCATAATTATACTTCAATGACAGTTCATTACGAAAGTCTGCTAACTTTTTATGGATGTTTTTAAAGTCGTCGTCGTTGGGGCCCCCATGGGGTTTAAAATACACTTCACCTATCAGATCAAACAAAGCTTCTTTATCCTGTTCTGATATAAACTCGGGGCCCTGACGTCGCATTTGTTCTCAGGCCCCGATCCCCGTGATGACAATAGTCTTACCTTCTAAAGATATTTTTAAGTAAGCGCCTTTTTTTATACCTAATAATTTATGCCATTTCTTTGGTAGTACAAGTGTCAATGCGCCCGTTTTCCCCTGTTGAACTCGTCTTATTGCTGTTTCTTCACTCATAATTTTCCAAGTCCCGTGATGTCCTTAACTGTCAATGGATGTTTTTTGCCCCTCGAGTTTCTAAAAGAGATGTGGGTCTTGCCGTCACTACTGATTGTACTTACTACCCAAGATTCATCGCTAACGTCAATGTCGAATCCGTCTTCATGTTCAGTCACAGTGGGTTTCATGCTCTGTCCCCATTGCCGAAGGTTTATATTTCTTTCTCTTGCCTTATACTAAAATGATGATGAAACTACTTTTAGTAGGAATATTATTAGCTGTTCTTATTGGGGCCCCGATTGTATCTGGACAAATGGGGTGGGCCGCAAGTAAAGAACAAAAAGCAATCGACAAAGCTCTAAAAAGGGTAGGTTACAAAGAGGTCTGTTTACTCGGTGTGACTACAAAAACAAACAATCAGACACAGGTTATTTATAACAACAGTAATGCAGGATGTGGGGCCCCAACACCGCCAGTATGTCCACCTGGAACCCATCCAAGTGGTGGCGTTTGTGTTCCCAATGAAAACCCAACTGGGGTAATACCGGCACTCAACGCCACCAAGTATGTCAGGGTTGGCGTGATCGGTGATGTTGACTCGAACAGTGGTTGGACTACCGAACTGAATTTGTTCCAAAAGTATCAGGTACAGTTCGTGGTATTGAGTGGTGACTTTGCATACAACAACGGCAAGGCTGTACTTGACAACCTCGTAGCTCATGGGTTCACCAAGATCAACACTGCCCTTGCGGTGGGCAATC
>Ga0134123_10002443_pt1 | contig 12181 bp, 11 predicted proteins | sample KB303_FD_96460 | JGI IMG/M metagenome (GOLD analysis project Ga0134123, IMG submission 96460) | Terrestrial soil microbial communities without Nitrogen fertilizer from Kellogg Biological Station, Michigan, USA - KB3-0-3 | ecosystem: Environmental > Terrestrial > Soil > Unclassified ...
ATGACCAGCGGCTGGGAGGCCATCATCGACCTGGCCAAGGGATCGGACTTCCGGGAATTCGTGATTTTCTATCATGAGGCCGGTGACGAAACCTTCCGTTTGTTGAGCCGCACCGGCGACATGCTGCCTCAGCGTGACCCCCATACCGATACGTATCGGCCAGCCGCGCGCTTGCTTAACTATCGGAGTGAACCGCATGGGACCAGACTTGAACAGCAGGCGCATTTAATCGGATTCTCCGACGAGTCCCAGGGCTATGGATCCTATACGTTCGGCGACCCTGCCACGACGGTTCCGCGATCCTATCTGGGCGATCCCGCCAAGTTCCGGATGGTCGGTGGTTCCGAAATCGTGCATTCACACCATCTGCATGGGGGATCGATCCGTTGGGCCAGACAGCCCGGTACCAGCCAGCTCGATCCGACCCTGAGCAAGAACGGGCCGGTCAAATTCCCGGCGATCCGCGATGTGTCGGACCGGCTGGACGTCCAATCCATCGGGCCTTCCGAGATCTTCGATGAAGTCATCGAGGGTGGCTCAGGCGGTCTCCAGGCCCTCGCGGGAGAATTCGTCTTCCACTGCCACATTCCTCAGCACTATGTGACCGGCATGTGGGGTTTCTGGCGCGTCTACAACACGCTCCAGACACCTGGTTTCCAGACGGACGTCATGAAGCCACTGGTCGAATTGCCGGACCGGAAGGGCAAGATCAAGCCGGCCGTGTCCTCCGACAAACTTGTTGGCACGACGGTAGATTGGTACGGCGGAAAGAAGTGGGAGATCACGAAAGATAAGACCGATTGGAAAGCCAGCCCAGTGAAGGTCTCCATCAAGGACTGGGTGGAATATATGTTGCCCCCGCAAGGTCTTCCTGGAAAGACCGAAGACCAGGTTAAGCAGGCAGCAGCGCATGACGCGACAGTGGTGAACTGGAAGTGGGAGGGAACTCTGGCCCTGAACGAGCCGGAGACGCCGCACAAGTGGGCCGATTACGAGTCCCCCACACCGATGAAGCGACCGCCGATCACGTTCGATCCACAGACCGGCAAGCTGGCATTCCCCTGGTTGCGACCGCATCTGGGCAAGCGTCCGCCATTTGCGCCGAACCACGGCGGAGCTCCCTGGCTGGAACCCTTCCATGTCCGTGAGGATGGAACCAGAAGCACCGAGCCGGCAAAGCCTGGCGAACAGGGGCCCTGGAGCCTTTGTCCATCAGATTCACCACGCAAGTACTTCAATATTAACGCGATCACGTTACCGATCACGTTGAAGACGGCGACCGCCAAAACGCCCGCCATCGTGGATCCAAACGGCATGATCTTCGTCCTCCATGAGGAGGAAGAGGAAGTTCGGAAGACGCCGGCCAAGCAAGTGCCGCTGGTGATCCGCGGGAACGTGTACGACTGCGTGGATGTGATTTACAAGAACGAGATTCCCGACGATGAGCGGACAGGCTGGGCCAACAAGGTCAACCTCCATCCGCACTTCTTCCAGTTCGACACCAGTGCATCGGATGGCCCCACGATCGGGTTCTCCTATGACATGTCCCTGCGGGCCTTCACGATGCTGAAGGATCCTCAACCGACCAAGGGTATGCCGCTGCCAGGCAACACCGTGCTGACTGCCGATGTGAAGGCGGGTGCGAGCAGCATCACTCTGGCGGATGTCTCGAAGTTTCATGTGAACATCGAATTGGGCGTCGCCATGGACGATCCCAAGTTTTTCGAGGTCGCACGCATCAAGAGCTTTAATGGCAAGACCGTGACCTTTGATAGGCCATTGAAGCACAGCCATAAGAAGGGCGACATTGCCAGCGTGGAGTTCATCCGCGAGCGTTGGTATGTGGATGCCGACTTCGGGACGGTCTACTGGCACGACCACGTGTTTGGTACCGATACCTGGGGACACGGGTTGTTCTCGGCCTTCATCACCGAGCCGCCGCGCTCCACCTATCATGATCCGGTGACCGGCAAAGAGATCCGGAGCGGCCCTGTTGCCGACATCCATACGTTGGAGCCGGTGTCCGCGCACATCCGCGGGAGCTTCCGTGAAGTCATGATGCACATCATGGACAGCAACGCCCGTTCGGCGGAGCTGATTACCACGGATAATCCACAAGCCAAGTTAGATCCGGTGAGCGTGGATGGTCCTCCATCACACAAGTTCCCAGATCGCATTAATAAGTCCTCGCTGTCGTTCTTGAACGGCGGCGAAGCCACGACCGGGAGTGGCTACAGCATGCGGGTTGAGCCGTGGAGTGTGCGGTTGATCAACGATCCGGATCCATCCAAAGTGTTCGTCTCCGGCATCCATGGGGATCCGGGAACACCGCTGCTACGGGCCTACCTCGGGGATCCGATCATGGTCCGGGCATTGGTGGGTTCAGCAAACGAAGTTCATACCTGGCACGTGACGGGACACTGGTTCCCGTTGGAGCGATATGGCGTGACAGCGATGCCGCGCAGCACGATTCACCTGGCAATCGGTGAACGTTACGATCCGGCCATTCCAGCGGCAGGCGGCCCGCAAAAAATGGCGGGGGACTACCTCTACCACAGCGGCCGGGCCTCGCACTTCGCCGAAGGGAGTTGGGGCATCATCCGGGTTCACGACGAGTTGCAGCCGACCCTGAAGCCCCTGCCCAGCCGCGAGCAGATTGAGAAATCGGCTGCCGCGGTTTGTCCGGCAGAGGCGCCGGTGAAATCCTTCAACGTCCTGGCCGTCGATCAGACACTTCGTTACAACGACGGGGCGCCGGGTGTGATGGAAGTGGACATGGAACGCAAGATGGTGTTGGAGAACACCGAGGGTAAGATGTACGTCCTGGAAGGCGATCTCACCCGGGTGAAGGCCGGCGAGCTTAAGCCCAGCCCACTCACGCTCCACGTCAACGTGGGCGATTGCGTCAAGATCAACCTCAAGAACCAGATGGCCAAAGAACGGGCCGGTTTCCACGTGGACATGATGGCCTTCGATCCGAAGGATTCGTTTGGCGCCAACGTCGGCAACAATCCGGGAGACCAGACGGTGGCACCGGGCCAGAGCCGCACGTTCACATACTACGCGCATCCCCAGTACGGCGAATTGGCTGCCATGATCCAGGATTGGGGCAACGTGGTGAAGAATCCACGGGATGGCCTGTTCGGATCCATCATCATCGGTCCGAAGGGCTCGACCTATCGGGATCCGGTCTCTGGCGCCGACTTGACGATGCGAAGCAGCTGGCGCGCTGACGTCATCGTGAATCGGGCGCTCCCGGGCAACGAGAACCGGAAAAACTACCGGTCGTTCTCGCTCATGTTCCAGGATGAAGACAATATCCTGGGCGTCAGCTTTATGCCCTATCTCCAGCAAAATGCCGGTATCAGTGCCGTGAACTATCGGGCCGAACCGACAGCCTATCGGCTGGACAAGGGCTGTGAAGCGGCCACGGTGTTCAGTTGTACAAAGACCGGCGACCTTCCGGCAACGCCGGTGCTGGCAGCCCACGTGGGCGATCCCGTGGCTGTCCATGTCCTGGGTGTGTTCAGTGAACAGGTTCAAGTCTTTACCCTGGACGGCCATGAGTGGCCGCACGAGCCCTACATGGTCGGTGCGGATCAGGTCAGTACCATGGAGTTCGGGGGTTCCGAGGTCATCAACGCCTATCTGAACGGCGGAGCAGGTGGACCGAATCGCATGGTTGGAGACTATCTCTGGAAAAACCAGCGTCCGGCCTACATGCATGCAGGCCAGTGGGGCCTCTTCAAGGTCCTCCCGGTCGGCGATAAGCAGATCCTGCCGCTCATGCCTCAGGGTGCTGACACACGTACAGCAGAGGACATATCGGACAGCCCTGTGATACGCACCTCCGTTGGTCTGGACGAGGAGCCTCGGTAAACATGTGAGGGTCGGTCCATGACTCACACATAGCAGCTTGAGTGGGGGAGCGAGGTGGCTCCCCCACTCTGCTTTGTGTGACATTCGCAGGGAGGACAGCACCAATGATCAAGAAAAGAACAGGTCTCTTCCATCTCGTAGTCAGCTTGGCGGTTTCCCTACTATGGGTCGGACCGGGTACCGCCTACGAAGTGGCGCCGGTACCGAATGGGGGCACAGTGGCAGGGACAGTCACGTTTACAGGTGAGGTTCCGCCTGCGAAGAGCTTCGAGTTGCGTCGGGCTCCGGATCCCACCTTCTGCGGGGCACTCTCCGATGGCTTGGGCGATCGTCTCCTGCGCGAGGTCGTGGTTGGCCAGGCAGGCCGGCTCCAGGATGTTGTGGTCATGATTGAGGGAGTTCGGGCGGGCAAACCCTTTGTCTTTGAAGAGACCAAACTTGAAACCAACATCTGCCAGTTTGTGCCGTTCGTATCGGTCGTACGCGATCATCATCAGATAGCCGTGACGAACTTGGATCCGGTGTCCCATGATCTTCAGGTCTACGAGAGGGACAATGAGCATGTCTTCATCATGTTTCATCGCCCGGCGTTGACGAAGACGGGAACATCCGACGTGGTCAAATTTACCGGTGTGCGGCGAGAGATCACGATGCAATGCGGCATGCATCCCTTTATGCAGGGCCATGGCATCGCGGTCGACAATCCCTATTATGCCTTGACCGGACTGGATGGCACGTTCACGATCAAGGACCTTCCGGCCGGGGTCTATCGGGTGAAGGCCTGGCATCCAATCCTAGGCACACAGGAGCAACAGATTGCCGTAGAGGCGGGCGGCACGGCTTCTCCAGGATTCACCTTCCATGCACGGTAGGACCCTGAGGACGGGGTGGCGTCTCGCCGCCGCAGCATGCCTGTTCTTCGCTGTGACAGAGAGTGGCGCAGAATCTTCGGATATCCCATCGATCAGTCGTGTCGAAGTCGTCGTCGCGGCCCAATACAAAAGCGAACTGGAATCGCTCAAACAGGAATTTGTCGAGGCTGGACTCGTCAATGTCCACGTGCAATTTGCACGAAGAGGAAACCCGCCGACGAATATCGGGTTGGGATCCCAGGTCCCGGCCGACAAGGCTCGTGAAGCCATCAGGCTGGCGCTGAAATATAATCGTGCGGTCTCAATTCTCCTCCCCGAGCATCTGTTTCCTCCCCGGTTCGTGACAATCGCCTCATCAAATTTTGATGACACCGTCGAGTATCCCATTCAGAGCGAAGACCTCACGCATCTGCTCGATACCTCGTTGACGACCGAGCAGTTTCACAATTTGTATCGGCAACTGACGTCGGTTCCGCAGAAGCCCACCGGCCGCTATTAGCCGGAGGCTGAACAGATCCCCAACGGTCATCTCATCTCGTTCCAAGGGCGCGTGACACGAAGGACAGATGCGGAGCTGCGGCCCTCCTGTACCTCGACCGGCTTGGTGCGATAAGATCCTGCATCGACCGTAGAGACCGTTCACGATCTTTCCTGCCGCTCCAGATGAAGTAACCGGTATCACCAGAGAAAGGGCTGAACATTGTGATCACTCTCATGCGTATGACCTGTGCACTCTTACTCGGATTACTACTCCCCGTACAGAGTGTGATCGGCGCGACGGTGAAAGACATTCAGGCGCAAGGCACCGCCATGATGAAGGACGCGGAGGACATGGTGGCGCATGGAGGAATGGGAGATACGAAGGCGATCGTCCATCACTGTGGTGAAGTCGCCCAGCATGCAGAAGCGATTCTCAAAGCCCTCCCTCCGGCCGACTCTCACGGCAAAGAGGCTCTGCCTCATTTGCAGGAAGCGATCAAGCAGTGCAAACGGGTTGCGGAAATCGGAGACAAAGTCGATCCAGGGGTGAGCTTGAATCCGGCGATCAAAGCCCGTGCGGCAGCCAGGGAAGCTGTGAAACACTTGGCGGCCCTCAGAGAGAACGGCGCATAACAGGCTGCTCACGTCTTATCGAGCTGGCGTCAGCGGCTGGTCTCCTTGGGGTTGGACAAACGGGCTGACCGCGTTCTGATCGCGCCCCGGTTGATAGGACTCCAGGAGTTTGGTCACAAGCGGCATCACCGTTCCGTTACTGGAAACCGGGATTTTTATCCGGACCCCCCTGCCTTCATTCCGTCCCAAGGACATAATGTGGATTTCCCGCATCTCGATGTTCGTGTCACTGCGATAGGTGAAGGTGAGTTGCTTGGCATCGAATCCCCCGAGTGTCGTGGGGTAGTCCTTCTCCCAAATTATTTTGATGTGCTTCTTCTCGTACAGTCCAGTGATGATGCGCCGGTGAGCCATGACGAATTCATCGAGGGTTTGGCGGCCATCCTGACTGCTTCCTCCGATGACGTTCATGAAACCGGAAAGGGTCACCTGACCACCCTCTTCTATAGGGAGAGAGAGCGTAATCCCGGTCCCATCCGGCATGGGGCTGCCGGGACGCCAGTCCGAGGGATACTGCGCCGAGAAACCATACCGGCTATTCGTGTAGCTCTTCCAGCTGCCTGTATCGGCTGCTTCTGCGGCAGGCCCGAGGAACCCCAGGCATCCCAGCCCATAGCTCATTACCAAGACGATTGAATACCAACGAATCCATCCCATCTCCATCCTTTCCTGTTTCCGGCGTACGTATAGATGGAACTATACTGGAACGGCTCGGCTGATTGAAATATAGGCCTGGGGTGAAAAGAATCCGGGGGCCTTGTTGATTTTGAAAGAATGGACTACCTTTCATAAACAGCTACCGCCCGGTGAGTTGCATGCGACCGAGCGCGTGCTGGACATTCGCAATCCGCTCGATGGACCGGTCTTTGAGTCACTCCAAGACGCGACGCAGTGGTGCAGGTCTATGAGAACCGAAGATCGGCAGGACGGTGTTCTTAATCAGCACGGCAAGTGCCGTTCATGAAGGACAACTCACACAATTGATGAATTGGATACATTCGTGGAGCGGTCTACTCTTTGGCTGGCTCTTATTCGCCGTCTTTCTTACCGGGACGCTGACCGTCTTTGACAATGAAATCACCTATTGGATGCAACCGGAGTTACTCGAGGTTTCATCAGATGCACGTGATGTTAACGAAACCTGGCCGCCTGTCTTGGAGTTCGCCGCCCAGGTTGATTACTGGGAAGCAGATGGTCCTACCGACCGCCCACCACTCCTGATGGTCAAATTGCAAAAGAATCGGACCTTCTCAGGCCAAGCGACCGACCCTGCTACCGGTAAGCTTGTCACATTCAGAGATACTGAGGGCGGCGACTTCTTTTATCACTTTCACCATGGATTGCTCTTAGGTGTCCCAGGAGCATGGATCGTGGGCACCGCTGGGATGGTCATGCTCGTCACGTTAGTCAGCGGCCTCGGTATTCATCGCTGGAATATTAAGGATATGTTCGTGGTCCGAACCTGGTCCCTCCCTCAACGTGCCTGGTTTGATGCTCACAATCTCACCGGTATCCTCGCGCTCCCGTTTCATCTGATGATCACCTTTACCGGCCTGATGATTTTTTGGTCGATTTATATGCCGAAGGAGGTCCAATTCCTGTACGGCGGAGATTTCACCCTCTCGCTGCTGTCCGATCTGCACTTCGCCCAATTCGGAGGCACGGCCCTGCGCTGGTTCTATTTCCTCATGGGGTTGGCCGCCACTGCCATGATTGCCACGGGCCTAGTTTTGTGGACCAACAAGCGGAGAAAATACCATGCTGAACGTTCAGGTGTGACACGCTTTCGTTTCGTAGAAGCCCTCAATGTGGCCACGGTGGCTGGATTGCTGGTGGCCATTGCTGCATTCTTTTGGGCCAATCGTGTGTTGCCGTTGGCCCTCATTGATCGGTCGCAATGGGAGATGCGATGTTTCTTTGTCATCTGGTGCTGCTGTCTTGCACATAGCCTTCTGCGAGGGGGATCCATCTTCGCCTGGAAGGATCAACTGTACGCAGCCGCCTTCTTATTGGGATTACTGCCCTTGCTGAACGGGCTGATGACCAACAGTCATCTGTTGATGACCCTGCCGAAAGGCCAGTGGGCGCTCGTGGGGTTCGATCTCACAGCATTGACTGCCGGGTTGCTGCTGGGCTGGACAGCCCGACGCGTCGGAAAAGTCGCGCGAGACATATCCAAATCTAGCCGCACTGAAAAACCATGAGCACCCGGACACTCCCGTGATCTACTGATCAGCCCACCCAATCATTTCAATTCTCGAAACATCATGACCGTCCGCATTCATGGATCTATCGAAATATGTCGGCGCCGTTCTTAATGCACAGTCCTTAGGTCACGAATACTGTTGAGCAGCCCCTTTATTCCACTGTTTCATACGCCCTTGTGTTAGCGTTAAAGACGAAGGGGTGGATCTCAACATTCTGTGTGCCGCCTCGGCCGAGGGTCTCGTCCGACAAGGGAGAAGCTAAGGGAATCGGATGCTCATAGCCCTACTGTTGATTATTGCCGGTATTGTCATTTTCGGTCCACAACTCTGGACCAGGCGGGTGTTCGCCCAATATCGTGTGCCCCGTCCTGACTATCCGGGAACGGGAGGCGAGCTCGCTCGACACCTACTCGATCGGCTCGACATGAAGCACATCACGGTGGAGACGACCGAGCAGGGCGACCATTACGATCCCGAGGCCAAAACTGTCCGCCTGACCCCTGACAACTTCAACGGGAAATCCCTCACAGCTATCACGGTTGCCGCCCACGAAGTCGGGCATGCGATTCAAGACCATACGGGCTATCAGCCGCTCGCGGAGCGCACAAGGCTTGTGCGTTTCGCGCAGGGGGCGGAAAAGCTCGGGGCGGTGGTCATGATAGGCATTCCGATCGCAACAGCGTTGACTCGAACCCCTGCGGCAGGCGTACTCGTCCTCGTTGCCGGGATGGCGACGATGGGGATCTCTACCCTTGTGCACCTCCTCACACTTCCAGTCGAGTGGGACGCCAGCTTCAGGCGTGCCCTTCCGGTCCTCCAGCACGGTAATTACCTGTCGCCTGACGACATGCAGGGGGCCCGCCGCATCCTCATCGCCGCCGCGCTGACATACGTGGCTGCCTCTCTCGCGAGTCTGCTCAACCTCTGGCGGTGGATCGCCTTCCTTCGCCGATAGGGACGCCACTGACGGACTTCCTTGCCCCATTCACAGGTATCGTGGGGTACACACAGGTGGCGAATGGAGACTGTAGGTCGCACAATCCGCCACATCCACCTACTTTCGATATCGCCAACACCAGCCGTCTTTGATCAAACCCCTGTCTTTTCACTGAAGACCATGACCGCCCCTTGTAAGCAGACGCAGGCCCATAAGATGATGCAGGCGGTCACGCGGAACCATGACGGACGATCTGGGATGAAGACGACCTGGCTTTAACCTAGATGGAGTGCTTCAGCTCGGCGACGCACCTCTTGGGCCTTTTGCGATTGTCCGAGGTTGTCGTAGAGCGAGGCGATATTCGCATGTAAATGCGACACGAGTTGTCCCATCTGTGCTTCATGCGCGATGACATTCGCTTCGAGCGCCGCTTTCTTTCCTTCACTCCAACGGTAGCGTTCTTCAAGCCGCTGTACAAGCTGGATCCAGCCTTTGACCTTCTCGGAATCCAAATCCGGCATGGTCGGCAACGCTTCACCGCGATCGAGAGATTTTTCAGTTTGATTCATCCACTTGATGAAGATGAGAAAATCACCAAGTGTAATCTGAAGTGCTGATGAGGCACCTTCTTCCTCTACGATAACCATTTCTTCCATAACAACTCCTTGTGCCGCAAATTGTTGAAGAGCGTGTGTGGCAGACGAACGAAATACGTCTACCAAATTGCCACTGAGATTGTCTGTATCCGCCTTTGAAACAGGAACAACATATTAAGATGAACGCGAGCCATCGACGGAGGAACGGTCCGAGCATCAAGGGTTGACCCTGCCGTCCCGCCTATATAACGCCAGCTCCTGATGTGTTTCGAACACTGGGGACGGGAGGATCGGAACCGACTGATAGCATGTAGCCGAACCGACTCGGGCAGCTGAGCATCAGCGTGCCTTTCCGGCTGAGCCGATCGACCGCCGCGAACACCTGTGCCCACGAATAGGCCGGCACCCTCTGACGCAAATCATCGAGGGTGCATGACACCAGACTGGTCACTCCGTGGCAAATGACGGAGTCAATGCTGGGGATACATGTCTGTGCCATCGCATCCACCTCCTTGGAGGGAATGGAGACTGGCGATTCCCCCGTCCTGTCGCCTCAATAAGTTTTTAAGGAGAGTGCCATCGTCACTATGAGATGTGTTCCATGCTCGTCTATGGGGGGTTATAGTCGAGTTGCGGCCGAAGCCCTATCGATCCAACTAGGATTCTCTTGTCGAATTGATACCGCCAGCACTGTCATGGATTGTACGACTGGCGAAGGAGGGTGCTGCTTTGGAGTGCTGAGTGTTCAGGGAGAAACCCGGAGAGGGCATGGGGACGACGACAACGGACTGCGCGAGGTGGTCGTGCGCTCGCCCGCCGTGCGTTGGACCACTTGCGGCGAATCGCACCGTTGGGTGTGCGGACGAAAGCGATGAACCGGATGACCAGAGACGAACAGATCGCCTTCGCGGTGTCGGACATGGCGAGGATGCGCGGACATCCAGGTCATGAGTAGAGTTTTTACCTTCTCAAGATGTTCTTTACTGAGGACCTCCTCTCCTTACGCTTACCAACCAATGGCACCGAGCATAGTTTCATGATCAAAACAAAGGCCCGATTCCTTTCGGATTCGAGCCTTCTGCCTCAGACTTCGTGATGCTTCCACTGCTCGTTTGCAATGTTTCCATCGCGCGTATGCAGTTTTTCCACCACGTGTTTCTGACGCAACTTCATAATACGTCAACTCAGGAACGATCCCCACAAGGAAAAACCCCAGTCCGTTTTCCACCATTCATCGGGGGAGGGGAACTCCGATAGTTACCCAACTGGGGACCTTCCTAGTCTCGCACATATGGACTGTGTGAGAGCCTGAGTCATGGAAACACCCGTCATACGAGAAGAAGTTCAAGCGTATCTGCAGGCCTGCCTGGCCTTTGCGGAATTTTCTCGATATAACGACTTGACGACCGGTGAGCGCGAGGCCGTCGGAAACCTTTCTCAAGCGCTAGGATTGAATCTCCATCGCACGCCGTCTCCAGATGATCCACCCTTGGCGGCAACGCTTTCCAACCTTCCACCGATAGACTGAAGCCTCATCCTGGCTGGCTCAGCAGGTTTGCCCCCCGGAGCCGCTGCATGCGTCTGTTCATCCTGCTCGCTCGGCGTTCGCCGAATTCATGGATGCCTAGGGCAATCCCGTCATTCCCGCCAAAAGCTACCGCCGCTAGATGAACGGGCGTGCTATCGGCTCACTGCGGGGCAACATTTAGGGCTTTTCCTAGGCGCATTCTCTCCTTGTATTAGTAGGATAAAGTGGGTGCGTTATCGGAATGACGACATCGGGAGAGGGCAATGGCGAAAGTCCTGGTGATTGACGATGAGCACAACTTCCGAACGATTCTTGAGATGGTACTTCGTTCACATGGATATGAGGTGCTACTTGCTGACAGTGGCACGACGGGCCTATCCATTTATCAACGAGAACACCCCGCTGTCGTGGTGCTTGATCTGAAAATGCCGGGGATGGATGGAATCGCGGTCTTCCAAGAGATGCGCCGCGAGAATCCTAAACAGCCGGTGATCGTTTTGAGTGGAGACAGTTCCCCGGAGACGGAGCGGGAGGTCCGTGCTCTCGGGGTCAGCGAGTTTATCGTCAAGGGCCGCTCGGTGCATGTACTGACAGACACGCTCAAGCGCTTGCTCGCATCCCTCAGTCATGCAGCATAACGTCTCACCCCATAACATCCCTGGCTCAGTCTGCATGGCTACCATGTGATGTTCACTGAGAGTGGCCGAAAAGGCCTGGAACTCTTTCGCTCCACATGCCCTGATTCCGTCGTGCTGGATCTGAGAATTCCCGACATGAAGGTGCCCAGCATCCTGCGACAAGTCCGCAATCTCCACCCCACTATGGGAGCCGTCAATTTCCCGTCACAAGTAATTGGGATGGCACCTTGACCAAGAAGGCATCGAGCCGATTCCCTCCGAGGTTGCTCGTCCAAATGAAATACTTGCCGCTAATATCCAGGTTGCCCTTCGGGGTCTTGGCATAATCGGTTCCCCCGCCGGGCGCATCCAGGTTCGTCATGATCGGGGCCACGACCAGTTGGTCATGGCTCGTGTCGAGTCGAAAGCAGA
>Ga0134123_10002444_pt1 | contig 12175 bp, 10 predicted proteins | sample KB303_FD_96460 | JGI IMG/M metagenome (GOLD analysis project Ga0134123, IMG submission 96460) | Terrestrial soil microbial communities without Nitrogen fertilizer from Kellogg Biological Station, Michigan, USA - KB3-0-3 | ecosystem: Environmental > Terrestrial > Soil > Unclassified ...
CCGTCCACGGCAGGAACCGCCGGCCCGGCCCGACGTGCAAGAGCGCGAACACCAGCGCCTGCAGCCACAGCCCCATCCACGGCAGCAGCGCGCCCCGGAACAGCAGCTCCTCGCCGATCGACGACGCCAGCGCCAGGATGACCATCTCCTGTCCCGTGAGCGGCCCCAGCAGATCGCGGAAGCTCGCATGGAGCTCGCGCGCCCACTGGAAGTGCCGGGTCGCGACGCGCGTCAACCCCACCACGCCCAGCCCCACGGCGAACCCGATGATCGGCCCCGCGAGCAGCTGCCACGCCTCCGGCGACCCCAGCCGGTACAGATCCGGGTTCCCCCGTCCCGCCGCGATCAGCAGCCCCACCAGCGCCATCGCCCCGTACAGCCCGATCACCAGGCTGGCGCGCGACAGCGGCGGCGCCGGGCTCGGCTGACTCGGCGAAAACGGCATCTCCTGCTACTATGCGGCCCCTCGCCGACGGTCTTCAACACGCTTGACGCGGCACCGTCCCGGCGCTATCTAAGGCAGCCCTCTGAAAACCCGCGCGCGGATGGCGGAATTGGTAGACGCGCTAGCTTGAGGTGCTAGTGGGTAACACCGTGGGGGTTCGAGTCCCCCTTCGCGCACGACCTACGCAGCCGAAACGGCTGCGTTTTCGTTTTCGGCCCCCTCGGTTTTTGCCAAATTTTTGCCACGAGCATCGGCGCGCGCGCCCAGCATCGCGAGGATCCGCGCGTCGGGATCCGCAACGCCGAGCCCCGCCTCCCGGATGTTGTCCGGCAGCTCGCGAGCGTGCGCTTCCGCCACGTGGACGTAGAGCATCGTCTCGTCGATCCGCTTGTGGCCCATCCAGGTCTGCAGCCGCCACGGGTTCACGCCGAACAGTGCGGCGTGGGTTCCGAAGCAGTGCCGGAGGGTGTGCCAGTAGCGAACCGGCAGCCCCGCCCGCCGGCAGATCCGCGCGAGCGCGTGGTTCGCCTCGCCGTCGGACTTCTGCGAGCCGTCAAGGCTCCGCACGACGAAGCCCTCGCGGATGGTGCTCATCCGCTTGAGCGCGTCGTACAGCGTGCTTGTCATCGGCACCGTGCGCCGCGTGCGCCCCTTCGGCGTGGTCGTCACGCCGTTGCACGTCTGCTGCTTCACCGTGAGGGTCCTGGCGATCATGTCCACGTCCTCGCGCCAGCGCAGGGCCTTGACCTCGCCGACGCGGAGCCCGGCCTCACCGGCCAGGCACACCGCGGCGTACCAGGTCTCGCCCTCGGCCAGCGCCGCGGCGAGGAGACGCGCGTACTGCGCGAAGTCCCACGCCTCGATCTCCGGCCGCTCGACCTTGAACATCCCGATCCGCGGCGCCTTCGCGATCAGCTCACAGTCCACCGCGTACTTCAGCGCCTTCGACAGCACCGCGAGGATGTTGTTGATGCGCTTCTCGCTGAGCCCCTCCTCGAGAAGGTCGGCCCGGAGCCGCGCGATCTCCGAGACCGTGATCTCGTCGAGCGGCATGTTTCCGAACCGCGGCTCCAGGTGGCACCTGTAGATGATCTGCTTCGAGCGAACCTCGGTCGGCTTGTTCTTCCGACTGATGACCCACTCGCGCCAGAACCTCCCGTTGAACCACTCCCCGAACGTCATCACCTCCTTGTCGCTCGTCGTCGCTGGTACGCGCTCCGGGTGCAGGATGCGCTCGATGTGGAGGCGAAGCTCCTCCTGCGCGGCGACCTTCGTGTTGATGTGCTTCGGTGCGCAGCCGCTGATTCGCTCTCGCGTTCCGTCCGTCTTCTGGACGACCTCGCGATACCGCCAGCGGCCATCGTTTCCACGTCGAATCGGCATGGCTAGCCTTTCCGAGTCGACGCGGCCTTGCATGACCCCAACCATGACACGAGCGCACTCCGGGAGAACAGGAGCCGCTTGCCGAGCCGGCGATGTGGGATCTCGCCACGGCCGGCGTAGTCATAGACAGTGTTGCGATCGACCCCGAGGAACGCGGCCACCTCGTCGGCGTCCATCACCTCCGGGTCGTGTCCGGGCGTCAGGGCGGTATCTGCGCGGTCGGTCGCTCCCGTGTGGGTGATCAGCATCCCGCGCTGGCCAACCCGGATCCCGGCGGCCATCGCGAGGGCGAGCGCATCGATCCACTGGACGAGATCAGCGCCGGGCTGGGCCGCCTCGTCGTTGGCCGGGTCGCCGGTCGGCACGAGCTCGCCCACGACCTCGGCGAGCTGGAGCGTGGGGCGCTTCACGAAGAGACCTCGGCGCGCAGCGCCGCGAGGTTGTCCCGGAGCCACATGGCCCCGTCGCGGGGCGTCATCTGCAGCAGCTTCGCTTTCAACTCCTCGAGCCGGCCGGCCGGGAAGCGCGGCACCAGCCACATCACCATCGCTCGCTCCTCGGCCGTGAGATACGCGCTGCCGGCGAGCACGTGCGACATGAAGTCGGGCAAGTCGGCCGATGCCGTCGGGGCCGGCTTCGTCCTGGTCGGCGGCGCGGAGGCCGGCTTCATCTCGCCCACCGGGGCAGAGACCGGCCTCGCCTCGGCCGGCGACGCCTCGGCCGGCGGCGGTGCCGCAGCGACACCACCCTTGGTCACTGCGGCCCGCTCGGCCTGCACAAGCGCGATCTGCTCCTTCACGAACGCCACGGCCTCGTCGACGTGCATCGCGAGCAGCATCTCGGTCAGCTCGCCGCCCTGTCTCCCGCGCAGCACGAGGTTCAGGAACTTCTGCTCGATGCCCGTGAGGCGCGCGTTGATCTCCGCGAGGTGAATCATCGGGTTCCGCGGCGGCGCCGCTTCGGGGGTCGCGCCTTCGGCGGGCGCTGTCGGCGCCGTGCCAGGGGTCGCGCCTTCGGCGGGCGCCGGTGGCGCCGTTGCGTCGGAGGCTGCGCGCTCGGCGGGCGTTTCCGGCGCGGTGTTGCGTGGGGCCTCGGGCGCCACCGGGGGCGGCGGCGCGAACTTCAGCTTGAAGAGCTCGCCGTAGGTCTGAAGAACCGGCGCCACAGCGTTCACCACACCGAGCCAGGGCGGCATCGGGGCGCTGTCGGGCTCGTCGCTGTCGTCGTCCTCGTCCTCGTCGTCGTCACCGCTCTCGCGCTCGTCCAGCGTGCGGAAGGTGGGCGGCGGCGCGGCCACCGGGGATCCGTTTCGCGGCAGTGCCTTCGCCGTGGCGAGTCCCTTGACCCAGTCGGCCTGGGCCAGGGCCACCGCTTTCAGCGAGTCCGACTGCGCGCGCGACATCTGGAGGATCGTATCCAGCGCGAAGCGCAGGTCCGAGCTGCCACCGCGCGGCGTGCCCGGCGAGATCGGTGCCGCATCCGACTCCGCCGGCGCCGCCTCGCCGACGCTGACCGTAGTCACGTAGTCGAGCATCTCCCCGTCCGCGCTGATCGCGTAGACCCGGTAGATGCCGGCACCGACCATCGCCTCGATGTCGTCGGCGGTGACGTCGAGCGGGAAGCGCGCCGGCTGCCGGTCAGCGCCCACGATCACCTTCGGTCGGCCTCCGGTCTCGCGCTTGAGGCACCAGCCGGCGGCGCCGTCGGGGATCGACTGCGGGTTGCCGTACCCATCGCGAGCGAGCGGCGGATGGCTCGGGTCCTGGGCATTGCGAGGAGCGGCGTTGCTGTGTGTCTTCATGACTTCACGCTACTGGGATGGCCCGGCAACCTGCCGGCGCGCGCAGGTACCGGGCCATGGGGTGGGAATGAGCGCGCCGCGACAAGGCGGGGCTATCGTCCGCACGCAGTCCGGGTTGCGTGGTGTCCACCGAATCGCTGCCGTCGGTGATCGAGTGCCCCTACCAGGTAATGCACCTGAGGGGGGTGCCTGGAACCAAACGGCCGTGCATTTTCTTGGCACGGCGTGATCCGGTCCACGGGACACGGCGTCGAACCTTTCGGGAAGCTTCCGCTGGCACGCCGAACGTTCTCATTGGGCGCCAACATCCGGCGGCGGATCAATGACCTGGAGGGCAACGACCTTCCGGAAGCTTGTTCCCAGATCCTTCGCAGAACCTTCCCGGGAACCTTTCAGAAGCCCCTTCCCCGGGCTTCTTCGGCGGCCTTCTGGTCCGTCACACAAGGCCCTTTGGGCGGTGCCCGCGCCGGCAACATCCGGGCTTGACCGCGCTCCAAGCGGACCTAGCTTGCCGAGCCCGTGCCCCGGAAGCGGACGAACCGAACGAGGGCGCGCGCCGTACCCCGGATCGCTGCTCGAAACGTGCCGGCGCTGGTCGGAGCGTCACGAGTCGTCGTGCTCTACGTCGGACTGTTCGCCACACCCGAGCCGGACCCGGTGCTTAGCTACGCCGCGACGATGTACGCGGGCAAGGTGGGCTGGGTCGATGCCGGAACGATCGACCTCGCCGATCTCGCGACGCGCTGGTGGATCGACACCCAGCACGCCCGGCTGGGCCGCTCCGCCGGAGCGCCGGTGCGCGAGGGTTACTACCTGTTCGTCGAAGGTCAGGTCCGCGCCTATCACTCCGGGTTGATCGACTTCAAGCGCGATAGGTTCTCGGTCGGCATCGGGATCGCCGCCACGATCGCGGGCCTGGTCTCGGAGAGCGCCACCTTGATCGACGCCGCAGTGTTCGCCGCGCGCATCCAGGCGGCCTCGCGCGTCATCGAGGTCTTCGACGCCGCGATGGCCAGACCGAGGCGGCGCGCAACACACCAGACGCGTCAGCAGACACCGCCACCGCCACGTCCGCAGGCGCAGAAGGTAGCCATCGACGAAGTCGAGCTTGCGTTTGAGGTGCTGGGGCTCGCGCCGTTGGCGACACAGGACGAGGCAAAGGCGAGGTACCGGGCTCTTGCCAAGGAGTGGCACCCGGACCGCATCACCAACAATGCGCCGAAGTTCGCAGAGGCGGGGCTGCGGATGAGCCAGATCAACGTGGCCTACTCGGTGGTCTGCGAGGCGCGGGGCTGGTAGCGAAGTGGGCGGCGACCACCACTACGGCGAGCGCACCCGGGGCGGCGTGGCGTTACCAAGATGACTTGCGAGCCTGTCGCCTTCTCGGCGTGATCGAAGTCGAGGACTGAGGCTGGGGATCGAGCCTGCTGCAGGCTGGCCCGTGCCACCACCGCGCTGCAGCAACGCCACCGCGGGCCGTCGCTGAACGCCCCCCTTAGGGGTCGAGCGTGGATGTCCCCGGAACCAAAGCGGGAGCGGCGAATGCTCGGAAACGACGTCAGGGCGCCGTGTTACACGCCTGCCCGCTGGACCGCGACCAGTCGGATCTGGAGAAGGTGCTGCGCAGCCTCCCGAAACCGCAGGTGCTTCGCGATGCGAACGAAGCGAAGACGCGCATCGTCTACATCGACCGAGTTCTGAACGCCTGCGGATGGCCTCCTGAGGAGCTTGGCGTTGAGGAGCCTACAGGTAGCGGCGACTTCATCGACTATCTGCTGACGGATGCGCGGCAGCAACCATGGATGGTGATCGAGGCGAAGCGGACATCCCGAACGTTCGCGCTCCCGAAGCGGCAGCAGACGCAGCGGAGTCTCGCTGCGCTTTACCGCCAGAGTTCGGACTTTGCTGAGGTGCTCGATCAAGCGGCGCGCTACTGCAACACGCGCGGTGTTCCATACGCATGCATTACCAACGGGTATCAATGGATCTTCTTCCGGGGTCTTTCGGCGGCGGGAAGACCATGGCTGAAGAGCAGTGCGCTCGTATTTGATTCATTTGAAGACATCGCTCTCCGTCTACAAGATTTCTTTCGATGCTTGCACAAAAGCTACGCATTCACCACGGCGCTGCCCGAGTTGCTGGAGCGTGCCCACGGCTCGGGACTCTTGCCAGAGCGGCGGGCGACCGATCATCTTCCGCAGATTCAGCGTCCAGTGCAGCAGCCGTGTCCTGCTACACGTGCAGCTGCCGAGTTTCTGTTCTCGGACATCTACGGAAAGGAGCACGTTGGCATGCTCGACGAGTGCTACGTCGTTCCGGGGCACAGCTCGGAATTCGACGAAGCGCTGCAGCGACTCCTAAAAGACACACCGGGTGATCTCGCGACGATCTCGGAAGACACTCGCGATGGTACGCCGAAACGCTTCATTGATGATCTTTCGCTCGAAGCGAAGTACCTCAACGTGAGGCATCCGATCGCCGTCGTCGGCAATGTCGGAGCAGGAAAGACAACCTTCCTCCGGCGCGTGCTCGTTGATTTGATTCGGACGAAGTCTGTGATAACTGCCTACATCGACTTGGAGGGACGCTCTACGGGTGGTGTACTCAGTCAAGAGCTCGAGTCAAAGCACCTCGCTCGTGAAATCGTGCGCGAGCTTGCGACTCGCACCGAGATCCTCATTAAGAGCCGGGAAGACATCCCCGATGCAGAGATCCCGCAGGCGCACCCCGATTCGCCGGAGACGCTCAGCACGATCTTTCGCGACCGCCTCCAAAAAGAGCGCCGGCTCGGCGAGAAGCTATACGCGAGCAACACTGAGGCATGGGAGATCAAGAAGCTTGCGATTTACGAGGAGGAGCGCGCTGACGAGGTGAAGTATCTGCATGCTTACGTACGTCACCTCAAGGCGCGCTTCCGCCCGACGGAGATTAGCGAAGGCGTCACAAAGCGGATCCCGGTTGTGATCTTCCTCGACAACCTCGATCAGGGCACAGATGATTTTCAGAGATTTGTCTACGGATTCTGTGCCGAGCTGATGCGGGGGACGGGCGCGATCTGTGTCCTTTGCTTGCGCGAAGACACATACCGCGCTGGACGACGTGCTGGCGGATTCCTCACCTCAAGCCAGCTCCAGTACGTGTTCCACGTCGCTTCGCCTCCGCTCGATCGCGTACTCCGACTGCGGATCGACTACGGTCAGAAGTGTTTGCTCGAAGGCCGATTACCTCCACTCTTGCGGAACGAACACAAGGATATGGATTCGACGCTGGGCATTGTAAAAACGGTGTTCGGAACTCCAACGTCGGAGGCGACAACGGTGGTCGCGTCGCTCTCGGGACAAGACGTACGCGAGTCGCTGCGTATCGTGCGCGCTGTCATCCACGCCAGTACAGAGTGTGGTGTGGTCCCTCGTCCAGCGGGCGAGTGCATCTTCGAGTGTATGGCGGTGCGCTTTGGTGCGCGCATCGGCGGCGGGCGTCCAGGCGCGTTCAACCTTTTCGATGTTCCACCGTGGATGCATCCGCTGCACGCCCTACCTGGGCGGTTGGTCGCCTACTTCGTGCGCGCGTACGACCATGTCTCGAAGCTCATCTTTGAGAAGACGGATCGCGTGATCACGGACTTCAGCAACTGGGGTTACCCACCGTCGATCGTTCGTGAGGTACTGCTCTCGCTGCTCAGGGGTGGTATGCTCCGCAGCCCCGAGTTGACGCAAGTCGAGGCTGAAGGGGCAGAGACTTTGCCCTCGCGTTTGATTGTGACTGCGAGCGGCCACGCCCACCTCACGCGGGTACAACGGCTCGTGTGGTACCGCGCATTAGCTGGACTGTATATGCGCTGGTACGACGAAGACGCGCTCAATGCCTTCGCGAAGCAGTGCGCTGCGGCAGGGAATGATCGCGGGGTTACGATCGGCGATGTTGTTGCTTCGGGCGCGGTCGCTAGTCTTGATGCATATCTCGCCGCGTCGCTGGTCAAGGAAGACTCACAGCTTGCAACAGCCTACGATCGAGTTGAATGGGCTCGTTCGGTGAGGTCGCGCGCGTACATGTTCGAGCACGAACTCTCACCACTGGTGGATGTCGAGGATGAGGAGCATGAGCCCCTAGGCGCGCCGCCCTCACGCCCCTCAGAGGAGCAACTCGACCTGTTTCCGAACGATCTGCCGTGTACGACGACAGAGGTGCCCATGCCTTCGGTTTCACTCGACCAGGAGTACATGGACTCGGTCTGGGTCCCGCGGATCTTGTGGGCTCTTATGCACGCTGAACGCAGTAATCGGGGAGGGCTCACGGCGACAGAGATCGATCGAACGCTCATCGAGCACGCGGGACTCAACGTGCATGCACCGAATGTCGCACGGGCATTCCGCGATCTTGAGCTATCGATGAAACTCTGGGAGTGCAAGGGTCGCCGGTACCGTCTCACCGACGCGGGCCGCCGTGCGTTCGCGGCTGCGTTCAATGAGTTCACAACGACACCCATCGAGCCGCAGCCAGCCTTGTAACTGGCGCGGATCGCGCTGCACCGCCGAGTCGCTGCTCGCGGCGGCATGTGTGCGAACGCGGGCGGTTGGCGGGGAGTGCATCGATCTCAAGCAGGAGGCGTACGCACGGTGTGCCCGCGCCAGCCAAGCCGCCTTGTGCTACCACGTGAGCGCGACGGGTGCCGAGGAATCCGCCCAGCAGGGTGGGTGTCGGACGCCGCGAGCACCGGGCTGTCAGGGGTGCCTGATACGTTGGCAACGTCGTTACTTTTCAGTTGGTTTCTAGTTGAATGGAGCGGGGCTGAAGGCGCCGCGCACGGCAGTTTCGTCACGTGACCGTGCACACGTGCGCGAACAGGATGTTCGCGATCTGCTGTTCGGACCGGTAGCGCCTCGCTTGCCGAAGCACATTAGCCGAGCTAAATTATCGCTCCAGTCCGAGAGTGAAATATGAACATTGGCTACGCGACCTGGGGGATCGGATACAACACGGCATTTCGTGAATTCGCGGAGGAAGCCGCATCAAATGCTCATGCTGATCTTGAGAATCCGCAGCGGCCAAAGCATAGGGGCGCTGACGGCGAGATCCTGACATACACGCCTCATGCAGTAGCCGCCGTCTGGAACTCAGTATTGACTCTAGAAGCAGGTATCAAGGAGATCTCAATTTGGTACCAGACTGGATTCATGGGACAGCCCATTTTAATGCCAGCGAGTTTCGAGAAGAAGTCCCTAGCCAAAAAATGGGCGATGCTGCCTCAGGTGATCGTCGGCCAATCATTCGATGAGAGAAGCGATCTATGGAAACGGTTTGTGACATTGATCTGGATCAGAAACAAGATCACACACTTCCAGTGGCGAGTCGATGAGGTTCCGGAGATAATGAAGGAACTGGTAGCACGCGATCTTGTTATCCCAGCTGCACCCGGAATCTACTGGTTCGAGGCAATGTTGACGAACCGGGTTGCCTGCTGGGCAGTAGAGACTATCGGGCTTATGTTTACGGAGATAACGAAGTTGCTCGGGCAAGGCGAAGCGCCGAATTGGGCTTGGCACGACTGACCACCTTGACTGCTTCGAGATGAAGTCCAAAGCCGGCCAGACCTTATGAACACCAGCTCAGTCCAAGGCGCGGCGATAAGATCGCTAGCGGGCGCAAAGCCCCGCCTCGCGCGTGGTTCGGTTCCGGGACTCGCTGCTCGCGTAGACCGAGCGCTACTGTGGAGGGCACATCGGCTTCGCCGGCTCCGCCCTCGGAATAGCTCGGTAGCGCCGAAACCACCCGAATGTCCTTGCCGCTCGCTGATTTGGTCCTAGCACAGCAGTAGCTGATCTGACATGGCGGCTCACCGCTTCTCGGCGCCGCGTTTCCTCTTCTCGGCGCCGCGTCTCCTCCTCTCGGAGCTGGGCTTCTTCTTCGGCTCGCCGTTGGACGTCGTCGGCCATGGCCTGGAGGCGCACGATGAACTCTTCACTCTCGAGCAGCAGCGCCGTGCCTGCATAGAACCAGAGCCGCTCCTGTTCGACCTGGACATCGAGGCCGAGCACGCGCGACTCGTACAACCCGTTGTTCGGCAGGATGGCCGTGTAGCTCGTCGCTTCGGGCGACGCCAGGCGATACGCCGCGAGCCGGTTGCGGGCGCGATCGTAGAGGAAGTACTCGTGAATCCCGAGCCGAGCGTAGCGGACGACGTTGCGCTCCGCGTCCTTCTTAATGGTGATAGGCTCGCAAAATGGCTTCCCCCTACGACCGCCTCATCGAGTGGGCAGACAAGTTCGACACTTCGCTCGCCGAGATCGCAAGGGCGCTTGCTGAGATGTTGCAACCCGGATCCGAGTTGCGCCGTTTCGCCGACGCATGGCCGCAGATCGAGGCGCAGTTCCGGTCGATGTCGGTTGTTGTTCGCGATGCGTCCGCGCGCGCTGGCCTACCACCGTTTCGGCTGTTGAGTATCGACGACTGGCGCGAAGTCGAAGAGGTGCATCAGAAAGCCGGCATTGATGAGGCCGCCGCTCTCGTGTATAGGCTTTCAAAAGAGGCGCTCAAAGATGGCCCGACGCGAGAGCAGCTCCTTCGCGATTGGCGCAATAATTCGGTCGTTGCCACTAGAATTGATATTCTCGATCAAGCATTGAAGGCTCATGAGCTTGGGCTCTACGCTGTATCTATTCCCCCATTCCTTGCTCACCTCGAAGGCATCATTGCGGACAGTAAACATCCCTCAGTAGAGAAGAGGAACCCCAAGTTCGAAAAGCTGAAGGAGTACGTTGCCCAACTCGCTGAGGGTGACGAACTGATGGGTGCGCTAATTACGGAGTTCATTTCGGACACGGTCCTGCAAGGCTTCGTGAGGGATGCAGCGCGACCGGTCTTTAGCCGTCACGCGATCCTTCATGGCTTTGATACCGCCTATGCGAATGAAATGAACTCCGTCAGGGCGATCTGCACGTTCGACTGTGTGCAGGATCTTGTCTCGGAGTATTCGAAGTCAGTGTTGAGAACTTGATGGTCAAATAACCTAAGGCGCTGCCACCCGATGCTCATAGGGAACACGGGTGTTGTTGCTGGCACGGCCGGGGCAGATCGCGAGTAGCACGAGCGCGACCGCGACGGCCACCGCGAGCGGCGCGAGCACGGTGTCTGGTGGCCGCCACCGCGAACGGTGCGACCACGGCGGCCCTGCGTGAGCAGCGACTCCGCGGCATGAGCGCGACCGCGCGGTGGCCGTCACCACCACGACCGCGACCGCGGCGGCGCCGCCACCGGCGGTCCGGCCTACCGTGAGCAGCACCTCGGCGACACAGCGGCGCGAGCGCGACCACGGTGCCGCGAACGCGACCCGCAGCGGCCCGGACGTCCAGCACCGAGGTGGCTCGGCGACCGAGCGCCGCGCCTCGGCCACCGGTGCCGCGAGTCACTGCAAGCGGCGCGAGTGCGACCTGCGCGGCCGGGACGGGCGATCACGATCGCGAGCGGCGCGAGCGCGGAGGATAGATCTCGTGGGCACGTGGGCCAAGTGGATCTGCGCCGGGATCGCAAGTGACGGCTATGCATATCATCATGTGCATACTCATGTGCATATCCGTGAGATGATTAAGGAAGACTTGACGGAAACGCCTGGCAAGGCTAGTTTCATGTGGACATGTCAAACGACGATCTAGAAGATAGTACAAGTAAGCATGACAAAACGCCTGCCCACGGATTTGAGGCTGCTGTGGTGTTCACCTTGATGACCCAGCAAGCAGAGATCATCTGGGTACTGCATCGCTCAAAACACTCCGATGAATCCGAAGAAGAATTTGCCGCCAGGACTGCTGAACGGGCATTCGATATTGTCGTTGACCGCTTCATGATGATGGTGCGTTCGGAGGTCTGGAAGGAGCAATTCGCTAAGATGCGACCGAATGTTATAGATCTGATTCAACGTGCCCTGCTCGGTACAGAACCAACGACTTAGGGTTGCCCAGGGTCGCCTACGTCCCTCAAGGCAGCACCGCGACGTTTGCGCTCCACTCGGTGAGCGCCACATGCGAGATGCCGAGGAGCTTGGATGATCGCGGCGATCGGCGCGAACGCCATGCGCGGTCCACCCGCCGACGGCGCCCCGCAGATCGCGACCCGGGCTTGTGCGGAGGATTTCCGCAGTTCCTACGCATGCTCCGAGTCGTCACGTCGAGATCTTCCGTCGACGTGCCCAGCGTGACAGCGCGCCGGGCGAGATCCCGAGCCGTTTCGCCCCGTCGGTCACGCCCCAGTTTCGGAGCGCGACCAGCCGGCGAGCGGCGTCTTCGATCTCGTCGAGGGTCGCGATTCCGGCGGCGAGCACCCGCTCCGGATCGCCGGATCGGAGGCCGGGCCAGCTTGCGCCGAGCTCCGCCACGGCATCCGAGCCGTAGGCTTCGAGCAAGAGCTCAAGCTCATCCTCGCGCTCGGTCACCGGCGGGATCGAGATCGTGGCGATCCGAGGGAGGAGCGCGGCGAGCTTGGCGATAGACTTGGTGGAGTCGGCGCGCGTCACCAGACGGATGCGCCGGTCGGAGGTTCGGAGGTCGGCGAGC
>Ga0134123_10002446_pt1 | contig 12169 bp, 8 predicted proteins | sample KB303_FD_96460 | JGI IMG/M metagenome (GOLD analysis project Ga0134123, IMG submission 96460) | Terrestrial soil microbial communities without Nitrogen fertilizer from Kellogg Biological Station, Michigan, USA - KB3-0-3 | ecosystem: Environmental > Terrestrial > Soil > Unclassified ...
GGCGGAGGGAGGCGAAGAAGGCGCGAGCCTCATCCAGCGTGACGGCGTGGTCGAGGCCGCGGACCACCGGGACGAACGCCGCGACGGCGGCGACCCGGGCACGGGCCTTGTCGCCGAACAGCTCCAGATGCGCTACGTCCGGTCCGACGAACGTCAGCCCCGCCTCGGCACACATCCGGGCAAAGTCGGCGCGCTCGGCGAGGAACCCGTAGCCGGGGTGGATGGCGTCGCACCCGGATGCCGTCGCCGCCACAATCACGGCCTCGGCATTCAGATAGGCCGCGGCGCCGTGGCCGGGTAGGGCCCGGGATTCGTCGGCGACGCGAAGGTGCAGGCTGCGCGCGTCGTCCTCCGAATACACCGCGACGGTGGGCAAGCCCATGTCGGCCGCGGCGCGGGCGATGCGGATGGCGATCTCGCCCCGGTTGGCGATCAGCAGTTTCGTCACGCTCATGGTGTGTTTGTCCGTCGTGCCTGAAGAGTGTTCACCGTGTCGATGGTCCCCCGATCACGCCCTGCTCGCGCAAGCGGTCACGGCCCTGGACTCATCGCGAGCAGCTCGCGCAGCACCTCAATCGCGCGCCGAGGTCCGCGAGCATGGTGGAGCAGAAGGGGCCGGCGAGGACGTGGCTCAGATCGATGACGGTGACGTCTTCGAGTGGCAGGCGCATGCGGGTGGTCTCCTCGTGGCCCATGGTAGCCCAACATGCGTGTCGATGAGCGCATCCGCGACGCGATCCACAGAGCGATTGACCTCAAGGAGTGTTCAGCGGCAGGGCTATACGTGGACTTCCCGCTCAGGCGCCGTCCCTCCTGGCAGTAGCGGGACGGCGCCTGCCCTGCACGGTTTGCCCGCACAGGCACGCTCGTGTGCTACCCCCTCAAAGCGTGTCGCGGCTTCGGTGATGAGACATCCCTCCCGCTAGTCGATGCGCGTCCCGGCCAGCGTGTTGCAGCCGGTCGACAGCAGATTGCCGTTGGTGTCGAAAACCTCTGAGGTGCCTGCTGCGGTGAACTCGTCCGCGTCATTACTGAGCGTGATGGCCTCGGTGATCTTCTGGGTTCCGGCGAATGTGTTGGCCGGGACGTTGATACGGAAGAATGTGAAGGCGCTGGTGTAGTGCCGGCCGCCCTCGTGCTGCCACGTGCCCAGACCCGGGCTCACCCGCAGGACCGGCAGCGGTCCAACCAGCGGCGTGCCCGGGGTCTCGATTACCTTGCCGTCACGAGTGAACGTGATGATACTTGGAACTCCTCCCACCGGAACGCCCGTCGGCCCACATGCGCTGAGAATTGTTACCTGGACGGACCAAACACCTTGCACGCGGCCGCCGTTCGCCAGAGCGACGTCTGCCATCCCCAAGGCGATCGCGGCGACCAGCAAGATTGCTACGAGAAATGCCCAACGTCTCGTCATCGTCATCGTTCTCTCCTCTGTTGCTGTGAAGTCCACGGCGAATACCACTCTCTTCGAGCCCCGACGCCCGACCAGCGTTAGTCGCTTCGCACGCGTCACTGTTCCGCCCACAATTGGGTGGCTGGCTCGACTGGATCTGCTCCTGTATCGAAGCCGGAAGAGCTACAAACCCGGGGCCACAAGCGCAGCCCGTAGAATCTGCAGTTTCAGGCTATGACCGAGCTGAGCAGTGCTCTGGGCAGGACAGAACTGAGCAGAGCGCTGAACAGTCGGCTAGGCTGGGCGGCGCGGTCATGGACCAGTTAAGCGAGCTGCTCGGGGAGAGTCCGGCCATCGAGATGGTCCGGGACAAGTTGCGCCGGCTGCTCGAGCGGCAGCGGGCGGGGCAGCGGCTGCCGCCGGTTCTCATTCAGGGCGACACCGGCACGGGCAAGGGGCTTGTGGCCCGGCTCCTCCATCGTCATGGGGCGCGCAGCCGCGGTTCTTTCGTGGACATCAACTGTGCGGCCATTCCGGAAACGCTGCTGGAGGCCGAGCTCTTCGGCTTCGAGCGGGGAGCGTTCACAGATGCGCGACGGGCCAAGCCCGGGCTCTTTCAGGCGGCGCACGGCGGGGTGCTCTTTCTCGACGAGATCGCGCTGTTGCCCGAGTCGTTGCAGGCCAAGCTACTGACGGCGATCGAGGAGCGAGCGGTTCGTCGCCTCGGCAGTACGCGTTCGGAGCCGGCCGACGTCTGGCTGATCAGCGCCACCAACGCCGATCTCAGGGCGGCGGTCCGGGCGCGACGGTTTCGGGAGGATCTCTACCACCGCCTGGCGGTGCTGACGCTCGATCTCCCGCCTCTGCGCGCCCGCGGCCATGACGTTCTGCTACTCGCCGAGCGGTTTCTGGCTCGCACCTGCGCGGAGTACGGGCTGCCGCCCAAACGGCTGGATGCCGAGACCCAGGCGCGGCTGCTGGCGTACGAGTGGCCCGGCAACATCCGCGAGCTGGGGAATGCGATTGAGCGGGCGGCACTGTTCACCGACACGGCGGCGGTGACGACGGAGAGCCTGAGTTTGCTGCCGGCGCACGACGTCGGCGCCAGTCCGGTGTCCCGAACGGGGACCTGGACGGGCCGGGACGAGGCGATGCGGCTGGAGCTACTGGCGGCGCTCGAGGAGATGGGTGGAAACATCTCGCACGCGGCCGCAAAGCTGGGGATCGCACGGAACACCGTGTATGCGCGAGTGGCGAGGTTCGGCCTGCGGCCGGATCACCCGCACAAGGCGGCTCCAGGCCCGCAACAGACCGCGGCGCCTGCCGCCGGCCCGCCGGCGTCCGAAGCCGCGCTTCGATGGGAGCGCCGACGTCTCGCTCTGCTGCGCGTGGACCTGCGAAAGACGGACAGTATCGATGGTTGGTCACAGTCGAGCCGGGTGCTGGAAGCCGTCATCGCCAAGGTGCACAGCTTCGGCGGTCGCGTGGAGGAGCTGGCGCCGACTGGCCTGGTCGCGGCGTTTGGCCTCGATCCGACCGAGGACGCTCCGCGCCGCGCGGCTCACGCGGCAACGGCGATCCAGAAGCTGGTGATACGCGCTCGCGAGGCCGACGGCGGGGAGCTAGATGTCGTGATCGGCCTGCACGTGACGCCTGTGCTGATCGGACGCGGCGGGCCGCGGCCCGAGATCGACGCCGGAGCCAAGCGCGCGCAGTGGCCGATCCTCGACCAGCTCTTGGAGGGGAGGGCGCCGGGCGAGATCGTCGCCAGTCGCGAGGCGGGGACATTTCTGGAGCGGCGGTTCGAGCTGGCGCAGGTAGAAGGGCAGGTGAACAGAGGGGCGCTCGTGTATCGGCTGACCGGACGGGAGCAGCGGGGGCTCAGTCCGTGGGGCGCGATGACGCGGTTTGTGGGGCGGCGGGAGGAGCTCGAAGCCTTGCGGAGCCGATTGGCCACGGCGGGAGGTGGCCGCGGGCAAGTGATGGCGGTCGTCGGCGAGGCAGGCGTAGGCAAATCGCGCCTGATCTACGAGGTCGTCCCCACTCAACGCCTCGATGGCTGGCGAGTGCTGGAGACGACGGCGGTCTCCTACGGCCAGGCGATGAGCTACCTGCCTGTGATCGCCCTTCTTAAGGTCTACTTTGCGATCCAGGATCGGGACGAGCCGCGCGAGGTCAGCGAGAAGGTCACCGAGAAGCTGCGGACGCTGGACGCTGCCCTGCAGCCGATGCTGCCGGCGTTGCTCACCCTTCTGGACGTGCCCGTGGACGATGCGGCGTGGCGAGCCTTCGACCCGCCGCAACGTCGCCAGCGCACCCTCGACGCCCTGCGGCGCCTGCTACTTCGGGAAGCCCGCCAGCAGCCTCTACTCCTGATCTTCGAGGATCTCCACTGGATCGACAGCGAGACGCAGGCATTGCTCGACAGCCTGGTCGAGACACTGGGATCGGCGCGCCTGCTGCTCCTCGTGAGCTATCGCCCCGAGTACCAGCACGCGTGGGGCAGCAAGACGGGCTACAGCCAGCTACGGCTCGATGCCCTGCCCGTTGAGCGGGCGGGCGAGTTTCTCGATGCGCTCCTCGGGAAGGACCCCGACCTCGCTCCCCTCAAGCAGCTTCTCGTCAAGCGCGGGAATCCGTTTTTCCTGGAGGAAACCGTCCGGACCCTGGTAGAGACGCAGGCGCTGGATGGTCGGCGGGGCGAGTACCGGCTGACGCAACCGGTCCCCGCGCTCCAGATCCCGGCCACGGTCCAGGCAGTGCTGGCCGAGCGCATCGATCGGCTCGCGGCGGAGGACAAGCGTCTGCTCCAGACCGCCTCGGTCATCGGCAAGGACGTGCCGGTGGCGCTGCTCGAGGTGATCGCCGAGACCGACGAGATGCCGATGCGGGCGGGCCTGGCACGCCTGCAGGCAGCGGAGTTCCTGTACGAGGTCCAGCTGTCTCGCGAGGAGGAGTACACATTCAAGCACTCGCTTACTCACGAGGTCGCGTACGAGGAGCTCGTGCCGGAACGCCGCCGCGAACTGCACGCGCGGATCGTCGACGCGATCGAGACGCTCCACCGGGATCGTCTAGGTGAGCAGATCGAGCGGCTCGCCCTTCATGCCCTGCGAGGCAAGCTACGAGAGAAAGCCGTGCACTATCTCCGCGGGGCCGGACTCAAGGCGGCCGCGCGGTCGGCACCTCAGGAGGCCCGAGGCTGGTACGAGCAGGCCGTGGGCGTCCTCGAGGCACTACCAGAGAACCAATCCACGCTCGAGCAGGCATTCGAGATCCGTCTCGAGCTGCGATCTGTGCTGGCTACACTCAGTGAAGCCCGCCTCGCGCTAGAATGCATGTCCGAGGCCGAGTCTCTCGCCGAGCGATTGAATGACGACCGTCGCCGGGGCTTGGTCTGCGCCTTCCTGACGAACGCCCACGCGCACCTCGGGGAGCTGGACGAGGCACTCGTGACCGGCACCCGGGCGTTGGAGATTGCCCGGCGCCTCGGGGACTTGAAGCTCCGCATCCTGACCATGACCCAGCTCGAGCAGGCGCACTACTACCGGGGCGACTACGAGCGCGTGGTCGAGATGGCCACTGACAACCTCGCGACGGTACCCGCCGACCAGGCCTACGGACATTTCGAACTCGTTGCACCGGCATCGATCTCCGATCGCTACTGGTTGGTCAGAAGCCTCATCGAACTCGGCCGATTCGCCGAGGCGGCCGAGTGCGCGGCCCAGGCGCTCCGGCTGGCCGACCCGACGCAGCGTGCGTACACCGTCCGTCAGGCTCACCTCGCCGCCGGCTGGTTTCACCTCCACAAGGGTGACTGGGCAAAGGCGCGCTCCCTGATCGAGAAGGGGATCGCGGCGAACCGGGCGGAGAGTATCGTTCTCGATCTTCCCTTCGCAGTCGCCTCCTCCGCGTGGACTCTCGCGCAGCTCGGCGACGCGGGCGAGGCGCTGACGCGGCTCCGCGAAGGCGAGCAGCTCGCTGGGCGCCACCTGGCGAGGGGATTCCTCGGCTTCGTCGGGTGGACCTACCAAGTGCTGGGTCGGGCCGCTCTGCTGCTCGGTCGGCTCGACGAGGCGCGGACCCTAGGCGACCGCGCAGTCGAATCCTGCCCGCATCAGCCCGGGTTCGCAGCCCATGCTTTGCACCTGCTCGGCGACGTCGCGACCCATCCCGCCCGGTTCGACGCCGACGCCGGCGAAGCCTACTACCGCAAGGCGCTAGCCCTCGCTGAGCCGCGCGGCATGCGGCCCCTCATCGCCCATTGCCACCTCGGCCTCGGCAAACTCTTCCGACGTGCGAACAATCGCGAGCCGACTCATGAGCACCTCGCCACCGCGGCGACGATGTACCGCGAGATGGACATGCGATTCTGGCTCGAGCAGGCGGAGGCGGAAGTGAGGATCTTAGGGTAGGCGCGCGCGAGGGTGATGCTCCGCGCTCCGTGTCGCCCAGGTGGGGAAGCAAGTGGTGACCGTACAGGCGCGATTGGCCGGACGAACCGCCCCTCGACAGAGGCCGGCGCGCGGTGCAGTATCTCGGCCAGCGACCCACCCAGGCGACCGACCCAACCCGACGACCCAAGGGGGAGCAGAATGCGAACTTTGATGCTGCTGTTGGCTTCACTTCTGTTGTTCTCGCCGCTCACCGCCGATGCTCAGGATAGCCGCGCGGCACTCGAGGCCGTCTCGAAGGCCCTCGGCGCCACCGATCTGAAGTCGATCGAGATCCAGGGCGGCGGAGCCGTCTTCCAGGTCGGGCAGAGCTATAACGCGGGCACGGCCTGGCCGCAGTTCAACGTGCGGAGCTTCACGCGCTTGGTGAACTACGACACGGCTTCGCTCCGGGACGACATGCTTCGCACGCGGGCGCTGGAGCCTCCCAAGGGCGGCGGCCCCTACGTTCGCGGTGAGCACCGGCAGATCTTCGTCCTCAGCGGCGACCACGCCTGGAACGTGATGGGCGAGGCGGCGACGCCGGCACCGATCGCGCTCGCGGACCGTCAGTTCCAGCTCTGGTCCACCCCGCACGGTGTCGTCAAGGCCGTCCTGGCGGGCAAGGGGACGATGCAGGGCCGCACGATCGCCTTCGGCGTCCCGGGCAGCTTCAAGGCGACCGCCACCCTCGACGCTGCCAACCTGATCGAGCGCGTCGAGGGGACGATGACGAGTCCCGTCCTCGGCGACATGCCGGTCACGGTGACCTACGGCGACTATCGTGACTTCGGCGGCGTGAAGTTTCCGACGAAGATCCGGCAAACGTACGGTGGCTTTCCCGCGCTCGAGCTGACGGTGACCGAGGTCAAAGCCAACGCCGCCGCCGACATCCCGGTACCGGACGCGGTCCGGCAGGCGACCAATCCCTACGTGCGCGTCCAGAGCCAGAAGGCCGCCGACGGTGTGTGGTACGTGACCGGCGGCACGCATCACAGCGTGGTGATCGAGATGAAGGACCACGTGATCGTGGTCGAGGGACCGCTGAACGACGACCGCGCGCTGGCCGTCATCAAGGAGACGCGCACGCTCGTGCCCAACAAGCCGATCAAGTACCTCGTCGTCAGCCATCACCACTTCGACCACTCGGGCGGCGTGCGGGCGTTCGCGGGCGAGGGCGTGACGCTGATCACCCACGACGCCAGCCGGCCGTACTTCGAGAAGATCGTTGCGGCGCCGGCGACCGTGAGCCCCGATCACCTGGCCAAGTCCGGCAAGAAGGCCGCGGTGGAAGGCGTGCGTGACCGCCGCGTGCTGACGGACGGGACACGGAACGTCGAGATCCGCCAGATCGCCGGCATCCAGCACGCCGACGACATGCTGATGGTCTACCTGCCGCAGGAGAAGTTCCTCATCGAAGCGGACGCCTATACGCCACCGGCGCCGAACGCGGCACCGATGAGCCCGCCGAGCCCCTTCACCGTCAGCCTCGCGGAGAATGTCACGAAGCAAGGGCTCGCGGTCGACCAGATTCTTCCGCTACACGGGCGCATGGTCCCGGTCGCGGAAATGCAGAAGGCGGCTGGCCTCACGCCCTGAGCTGCTTGGGCCCGGGGGGCTTCGTGCCCCCCGGGCCCGTTTTGACCACGTCCGAAAACGGCTAGACGCCGACCGTCCTCCCGGCGAGGATCTCCGCGTGGATCTCGATCACACCGCGTGCTACCGGGCCATGGAGCTGCGCGATGCTCGCTTCGACGGTCGGTTCTTCACCGCCGTGAAGACGACGGGCATCTACTGCCGGCCGGTCTGCCCGACGCGGACTCCGCGGCCGGAGAACGTGGTCTTCTACTCCACCGCGGTCGCCGCCCAGGAGGCGGGGTTCCGCCCCTGTCTTCGGTGCCGGCCGGAGACGGCTCCCGACACGGGGGCCTGGCGAGGGACGTCGAGCACGGTGTCCCGGGCGCTCGCGCTGATCGAGCTCGGAGCCCTGGACGAGGGCCGCGTCGACGCTCTGGCCGATCGTCTGGGGCTGGGCGAGCGGCAGCTCCGGCGCCTCTGTCGCCAGCATCTCGGTGCCTCGCCGGTGGCGGTCGCGCAGACCCGCCGCGTTCTGCTTGCCAAGCAGCTCATCCACGAGACGTCGCTGTCGATGACCGAGGTCGCGTTCGCCGCGGGCTTCGGGAGCATCCGCAGATTCAACGAGACGTTCCGGGTGTTGTTCGGTCGCGCGCCATGCACGTTGCGGCGCGGGAGCCCGCCCGAGATCGCCGCCGGCTCGGACGCCGGGGTCAGCCTGCGGCTGCGTTACCAGCCTCCCTACGACTGGCCGGGCGTGCTGGAGTTTCTGCGGCTCCGCGCGATTGCCGGCATCGAGCGCGTCGAGGATAACTGTTACACGCGAACCATCCAGCTCGACGGCCGGCCGGGAATCATTTCTGTTCGGCCGGCCGAGGGGAACGCGTTACGGGCGAGTGTCCGCTTTCCCAGGCTGTCGGCGCTACCGGTCATCATCGCGCGGCTGCGCCGCGTCTTCGACCTGGCCGCCGATCCGCTTGCCATCTCCGCTCATCTCGCCAAGGATCCGGCTCTGGCGCCTCTGGTAGAGACCCGCCCGGGTCTGCGCGTGCCCGGCGCCTGGGACGGCTTCGAGCTGGCGATCCGCGCGGTGCTGGGACAGCAGATCACGGTGGCCGCCGCGGTCCGTCTGGCCGGACGGCTGGTGGCCACACACGGAGCGCCCCTGGCGGAGCCGGACCGTGATCTGACCCACGTCTTCCCGCGACCGGAGGTCCTGGCGCGCGCGGACCTGACGACCCTCGGCATGCCGAGGAGCCGGGCGGCCACGCTCTCCGCCGTCGGGGCCGCCGTCGTCGCCGATCCAGACTTTTTCTGCGCCAGCCGCGGGCTCGACGAGGCGATCGAGCGGCTGAAGTCCATCCGCGGGGTTGGAGAATGGACGGCCCACTATATCGCCCTCCGTCAACTGCGCGAGCCCGATGCGTTTCCCGCCGCCGATGTCGGCCTCATGCGCGCACTGACTCACCTGGAACGGCGCAAGTGGTCGGCACGTGAGCTCGTTGGCCGAGCCGACCAGTGGCGGCCCTGGCGCGCCTATGCCGCGCAGCACCTCTGGGCGTCTCTGTGAGCTTCGAACGCGCTCTCGATGAGGAGGGGGAGAATGGCGATGGGCGCCGGTGAAAAGCGCTACGGCGTGGTGAGCGGGGATCAGCAACGCGGGATGAGCGGTCTGGAATTCGTGCAGGGGCTGGTGACTGGCGCGCTGCCGCTGAACAGCATGGCCGAAACACTCGGCTATGACATCGTCGAGGCCTCCAACAGTCGTGTCGTCATCACGGCCGAGCCGACCACCGCCCATCTCAACCCGGCCGGCACGGTCCATGGCGGCCTGGCGGCGACGCTACTCGATTCCTGCATGGGGCTCGCGATCCACTCCACGCTCGACAAGGGTTTCGGTCAAACAACCCTGGAGTTCAAGATCTCGCTCGTGCGACCGGTCACGCCCGAGACCGGGTTGGTGAGAGCCGAAGGCCGTGTCATCAGCCGTGGCCGGCGCGTGGGGACTGCTGAGGGTCGCTTGATCGACACCCAGGGGCGCATCCTGGCGCACGGCACGACCACCTGCCTGATCTTTGAATATTGAGGACGAGCCGATGGACCGTGGTCGCCGTGTCGACCGCGGTCAACGCGCTCGCCTGGGGCGCGCGATCGACGTTCGCGCTCTTCTACGTCGCGATGCTCGAGGAGTTTGCCTGGGTCGCGGCCCGACCGCCCTCGGGTACTCGCTGAGCTGGCTCGGTTTCGTCGTCTTCGCGCCGGTGGCCGGCTGGCCCTCCGACCGCTGGGGAACCCGGACGGTCGTGACGGCCGGTGGCGTGCTCCTCGGTGTGGCTCTGGCGCTCACGGGCCAGGTGACGTCGCTCGCCCAGTACTATCTGTGCTTCGGCGTGCTCGGCGCCGCGGGTATCGCCGGCATGCTCATTCCATCGACGACGATCGTGACGCGGTGGTTCGTGCGGTCGCGCGGTACGGCGATGGGAGTCCTGAGCGCCGGTGGACCGGGCAGCCCGGTGGTCTTCTACCCCCTGAATGCGTGGCTCATCGCGACTCTGGGCTGGCGGATGGCGCTGCTGGCCTTCGGGTGCATCGTCGCCGTCGCGGCCGTCGCGCTCACACTCCTCTATCGAGAGCCGCCGGCCAGCGGGGATCGCGCGGGGGGCGACACAGACACCGGGCCGTCGCGCGGTCGGCGCGTCGCCGGTGAAGCGTGGACGCTGCGCCGAGCGCTCGGGAGCGTCCGGCTCTGGGCGGCGTTCACCATGACGGCGCTCGGAGTCATCGGCTTTCAGATCATGGCGACCCACCAGGTCGCTCACGCCGTGGACCGCGGCTTTCTGCAATCCACGGTGGTGTGGCTCTTCGCCCTCGGCGGCTGGCTTTCGGATCGTGTCGGTCGCGGAGGGGTCTTCGTGCTCGGCACCGTCGTCGCGATCGCCGGGATCGGCTGTCTCGCCCTGATCCGCGGGCCTCAGGATATCGTCCTGCTCGTGGTCTACACGCTGTCGGGATTCGGTTTCGGCATGCGGATCGCGCAGCTCTCCACCATCCCCGCTGATGTCTTCGACGGACCGCACCTGGGCGCGATCCTCGGCGTGGTCCAGTCGGGTGGCGGCCTGGGCGGCGCGATCGGGCCCTTCCTCGGCGGCTGGCTCTTCGACGTCACCGGCAGCTACCGGCTGGCGTTCCTCGCGGCGTGTGTTGCGGTGGCCGGCTCGGCCGTTGCGGCGTGGTTCGCGGCGCGCCCCGCGCCACGGCCCGCCGCGGCGGTGGGCGAGTGATAGACTTCGCGCGTGTCGGGGCCGTGTCCTAGAGATCTTCGTCTCCTCGACGGCCGACGACCTGGAGGACAGACATGGACGTGACGCGTCGTGACTGGGTGGTTGCGGGGGCGATGACGCTCGGTGCCGCTGGCCTCATGCTCGGGAGGGCCACCGTCGCCGAGGCGACCGAGGAGTCCGTGGTGAAGGAGGCCGTCGATATTCTGCGGGCGGGGATCCTTGAAGCCGACCGGAGCAAGCTGTCCCGGGTGAGTGCGGATCAGATCAGCTACGGCCACTCCGACGGGCGGGTCGAGACCAAGGAGCAGTTCATCAATGGCGTGCTGACGCGCAAGCAGGTCGTCAAGTCGCTCGCGTTCCCGGATCTCAACGTCGCGGTGGTCGGCAATTCCGCGGTCGTCCGCCACATCTACCTGTCGGAGTCCGAGCTCGACGGCAAGGCGACGACGACGAGGATCGGTGCGCTCCAGGTCTGGCAGAAGCAGGACGGCGCCTGGAAGCTGCTGGCGCGCCAGGGGTTCCGACTGCCGGCGTAGCGATCAGCTGATGCGCCGCGCGCGGCCCTGCCAGTAGGGCTCGCGCAGCTCGCGCTTGAGGATCTTGCCCGACGGGTTACGTGGCAGCGACTCCACGAAATCCACCGACGTCGGACACTTGAAGTGCGCCAGCCGCCCGCGCGCGAAGGCGATGATGTCGGCGGCATCGGCGCTCGCGCCGGCCCGCCGCACGACCACCGCCTTGACCGTCTCGCCCCAGCGCTCGTGCGGCACGCCGATGACGGCGACGTCGGCGACGGCGGGGTGCTCCGACAGTGCGTTCTCGACCTCGGCGGGGTAGACGTTCTCGCCACCGGAGATGATCATGTCCTTCACCCGGTCGGTGAGGAACAGATAGCCTTCCGCGTCGAGGAATCCGGCGTCACCCGTTCGGAGCCAGCCGTCCGCATCGAGGGTGCGCGCGGTTTCCTCGTCCCGGCCCCAGTAGCCCTTGAAGTTCTGCACCGAGCGGGTCCACACCTCGCCGACCTCTCCCGGTGCGCACTCGCTCCCGCCCGGCTCCACGATGCGCAACTCGACGTGGGGGAACGGCTTGCCGGCCGAGCGCAGCAGGCGCGCGCGCGGGCCGTCCACCGCGTGGTCGCTGGCGGGTAGCTGCGTGATGGCGCCGGTGGTCTCGGTGAGCCCATAGACCTGGATGAAGGGGCAGCGGAAGGTCTGCATCGAGCGGACGAGCACCTCGTTGGTGATGGGCGCGGCGCCGTACACGATGGAGCGCAGCGCGCGATAATCGTGCGCTTGGGCACCGGGCACCATCGTCAGGAACTGCAGCATGGCCGGGACGAAGAGCGCGTTGGTGATCTGGTGGTGCTCCAGCGTGGCCAGGATCTCGGCCGGTACGAACTCGCGACAGAGAATCGTGTGGCCGCCGACGCCCATGCCGACCAGCGCCCAGCCCGAGCCGCCGATGTGGAAGAGCGGCATGCA
>Ga0134123_10002447_pt1 | contig 12168 bp, 13 predicted proteins | sample KB303_FD_96460 | JGI IMG/M metagenome (GOLD analysis project Ga0134123, IMG submission 96460) | Terrestrial soil microbial communities without Nitrogen fertilizer from Kellogg Biological Station, Michigan, USA - KB3-0-3 | ecosystem: Environmental > Terrestrial > Soil > Unclassified ...
CCAGCCTCTGTTCTAGCCGCCGCCCATGGGGTGGACGATCTCGACTTTGTCGCCCTCCTTCAGGGGGGTCTCGGCGTACTGCGACCGCAGGGTGACTTCACGGTTCAGGGCCACCGCGGTGAACTCGCGCCGCACCTTCAGGTGCGAGAGCAGGCCGTCGACCGTGAGGCCCGGGGGCAGCTCCATCGGCTTGCCGTTGACGGTGACGATCATGAAAAAACCGCACGCCTTTCGAGAAGGGTGCGGTCTCGTGGTGCTCCGCGTCGCGTTCCCTTCGCTGGAATTACCCAGTGCAGGTTCGAGGGGTCCCGGGCCGCACCCGGTTCTCAGGAAACCTCCCCCAGCGACGCGATCCGGATTATACCCCAGCGTCGAGCTGGCGTGCGAGCGCCTCCGGGTCGGTCACCGGCAGCTGGCAGACGTAGTGCTCGCACACGTAGGCGGTGGGCCGTCCGTCGACGGTCGGGCGCTCGGCCAGCAGCGGCAGGCCGGCGGCGCCCGCCGCGCCCTCCTCGGCGCCCACCACCACCCGGTTGGGCTGGTAGCGAGCGAGAACCGTGCCGAGCAGCGGGGCGAGCGTGGCCCGCTCCCCCGCCCGCCACACCAGGGCGACCTCCGCCACCGGCCCCAGGTGGAAGTCGAGCGCCGAGAGGTAGCGGCCGAATCCGGAGGGGTAGCGCTGCATCAGGTCCGCCATCGGGCGCAGGGCCGCGAGCGCGGCGGCCTCGTAGCGCTCCTCGCCCAGCACCACCGCCAGGCGCAGGAGCCAGTCGATGGCCACCGAGGTGCCGCTCGGCACCGCGTTGTCGAAGAGGTTGCGGGGCCGCACCACGAGCGTCTCCTGATCGTGGCCGGTGTCGAAGAAGGCCTCGCGCTCGGAGACCCAGAAGAGGCGAAGGGCCTCGTCCGCGAGCCGGCGCGACTCGTCGAGCCAGCGGCGGTCGAAGGTCGCCTCGTAGAGGGCGTGGAGGCCCGCGCCCACCATGGCGTAGTCCTCGAGGTAGCCGGTGATGCGGGCCTGCCCGTCCTTCCAGGAGCGCAGCAGCCGGCCGTCGCGCGTCATCTGGCCGGTGATGAACTCCGCGTTGCGGATCGCGGCGGCGAGGTAGTCGGCGCGGCCCAGCACCGCGGCGGCCTCCGCGAAGGCGGCCAGCATGAGCCCGTTCCAGGAGGCCAGCACCTTGTCGTCGAGCCCGGGGTGCACGCGCTTCTCGCGCTCGGCGTGGAGGAGCGCGCGGGCGCGGCCGATGGCACGGGCGAGCGCCTCCGGAGTGAGCCCGAGGCCGGCCGCGACCTCCGCGGGCTCGCGCGGGACGAACAGGATGCTGTGACCCTCGAAGTTCGGCCCGTCGTCGACGCCCCAGTAGGCGAGCGCGGCGCGGGTCAGGGCGGGATCGCCGAGCACGCGGCCGATCTCGTCGGGGGACCACACGAAGAACTTGCCCTCCACGCCCTCCGAGTCCGCGTCCTGCGCGGAGTAGAAGCCGCCCGCGGGGTGCGTCATCTCGCGCCGCACGTAGTCGAGCGTCTCCTCCGTGATGCGGCGGTAGAGCGGCTCCCCGGACGCGAGCCAGCCGTGCAGGTAGAGGCTGGCGAGCTGGGCGTTGTCGTAGAGCATCTTCTCGAAGTGCGGGACCAGCCACTGCGCGTCGACCGAGTAGCGGTGGAAGCCGCCGCCCAGCTGGTCGTAGATGCCGCCCCGGGCCATCCGGGTGAGCGTGAGGTGCAGCATCTCCAGCCCGCGCGCATCCCCGGTGCGACGCCCGATCCGCAGCACCGCCTCCCAGGTCATCGGCTGGGGGAACTTAGGCGCCTGCCCGAGGCCGCCGTCGCGCTCGTCGAAGTCCCCGCCGAGCCCCAGGTAGGCGCGCGCCAGCACGTCCCGGCTCAGCAGGGTCGAGGAGGCGCCGAGGCGCCCCGACTGGCCCATGCTCTCCACCAGCTGCCGTCCGGCCTCCAGGACCTCGCCGCGGCGTCCGTGGTAGGCGTCCGCGATCGAGCGCAGCAGGCGGGGGAACGCGGGCATGCCGTGGCGGTCCACCGGGGGAAAGTAGGTGCCGCCGTAGAACGGGACCCCGTCGGGCGTGAGGAACACGGTCATGGGCCAGCCGCCCCGGCCGGTCATCGACTGCACGGCCTGCATGTAGATCTGGTCCACGTCGGGGCGCTCCTCGCGGTCGACCTTGATCGACACGAAGAGCTGGTTCATGAGCCCGGCGATGTCGTCGTTCTCGAACGACTCGCGCTCCATCACGTGACACCAGTGACAGGCCGAGTAGCCCACCGAGAGGAGCACCGGCTTGTCCTCGCGGCGCGCCCGCTCGAAGGCCTCGGGGCCCCAGGGGTACCAGTCCACCGGGTTGTGGGCGTGCTGGAGGAGGTACGGGCTCGTCTCGGCGGCGAGACGATTGGCGGGGCGCGACGCGGTCACGAGGAGGCCCGGTCAGGGCTCCGGAACGAACGGCAGCGCGCTCACCCGGGCCGGCTGCTCTCCCCCGGCGTCGACGACGGTCACCGCGGTGCCGGGCTCGAAGTGCTCCCGGCGCACGTAGCCGAGCGCGATCGGGCGGCCGAGGGCGATCGAGCGCGCCGCGGAGGTCACGCGACCCACGTCGGTCCCGTCGACCACCACGCGCGCCCCGGTCTCCGGCACGCGGTCGCCCTCCACCACCAGGCCGCTGAGGGCGCGGTTGACGTGCCCGCGGTACTTCACGCGGGCGACCGTCTCCTGGCCGATGTAGCAGCCCTTGGTGAAGCTGACGAAGGACTCGAGGCGCGTCTCCGGAAAGATCACCGAGGCGTCGACGTCTTGCGGGTACCAGGGCTGGCCGGCCTCGAGGCGCAGGATCTCGAGCGCGGCCGCGCCCGCGGGCACCGCGCCGGCGGCCTGCATCGCGGCCCGCGCGCCCTCCGCGTGCTCGGCCGGGATCCAGCAGTGGAAGCCGGGCCCCGGTCCCTCCGCGCGGTTGATCACGCGCGCCGGCCCTCCCGCGATCTCGACCTCGACGTGCGCGTAGGGCGCGAGATCGATCGGGCGGCCCGTGAGCCCCTCGAGCGCCGCCTTCGCCCCCGGCCCCTGCAGCGACAGGATCGCGAACGCCTCGTCGGCGGCCTCGAAATACGCCTTCTCGGAGATCAGGAAGTGGTCGAGGGTCTCGAGCGTCTTGGCCGTCATCTGGGCCGGCAGCTCGATCAGCACCTGGTCCGTGGCCGCGTACACCACGAGCAGCGCCATGACCTTGCCGTGGGCGTCGAGGAAGGCGGCCGGGACCCCCTGTCCCGGGGCCAGGGCCTTCACGTCGTTGGTGAGCATGCCCTGCAGGAAGCTCAGGCGGTCGCGCCCGGTCACGGTGACCTTGCCCAGCGCGGAGCGATCGAACAGCGCGACGCCGCGGCGGGCGGCCGCGTACTCTTCGGTGATCTCGGGCATGGCTCATTGTTGTCGCGGGCCGGGCGACTGTCAACTTGCGCTCCCGCGCGCGCCGCTTGCGGGCCGGAGCGCACCTCGTACACAATGGCCGCCGTGCCGCCGTCAGCCCTGCCCGATCGCCGGAGCCGCATCCGCTTCCGGCGACGGCTCCTCGCCTGGTACGGCCGTCACCGGCGGGACCTGCCGTGGCGGCGGACGGCGGACCCGTATCACATCCTGGTGTCGGAGATCATGCTCCAGCAGACCCAGGTCGATCGCGTGATGCCGAAGTACCACGAGTTCCTCGCCCGCTACCCGACCCTCGAGACCCTCGCCGCCTCCGCGCCGGAGGAGGTGAAGCGGCTCTGGTACCCGCTCGGCTACAACGTCCGCCCCCTCAACCTCCACGGCATCGCGTGCGAGGCGGTGGCGAGCTACGGCGGCCGGCTGCCCGACGACGAGCCGGCCCTCCGCGCGATGCGCGGCATCGGCCGCTACACCGCGGGGGCGCTGCGCTGCTTCGCCTACGGCCGCGCGGTGCCGATCGTCGACACCAACGTCCGCCGCGTGCTGGGCCGGGTGTTCCTGGGGCCGCGTCGCCTCGCCCGTCTGCGCGGCCAGAAGACCATCTGGGACCTGGCCGGCGCGCTCGTGCCGCCGCGGAAGGCCTACGACTACAACCAGGCCCTGATGGACTTCGGCGCCACCTGGTGCACGCCCCGCGCGCCGCGCTGCCGGCCCTGCCCGATGCGCTCGGCCTGCGCGACGTATCGTGTCGAGCACTCTGCGAGCCGTGGGCGCGCTCGACGGTAAGGTCGCGATCGTGGCCGGCGGCGGCACCGGCGTCGGCCGGGCCATCGCGCTCCGCTTCGCGCGCGAGGGCGCGCGGGTGGCGGTGTTCGGCCGGCGGCCCGACCCGCTCCGCGAGGTCGCGGCGGCGGTGACCGCGGCGGGCGGGCAGGCCCTCGCGGAGACGGGCGACGTCGGGGTGGAGGCGGACGTGGCGCGATTGGTCGCGGCGACGAGCCGGCGCTGGGGCGGAGTGGACGTGGCCGTGAACTCGGCCGCGGTGAGGCTCAACGCCCCGCTCGAGCAGGTGGCGGCGGCCGACTTCGCGGAGGTGCTACGGATCAACCTGGTGGGCGCCTTCGTGCTCACCAAGGCGGTGGCCGCGTCCATGCGGGAGCGCGGAGGTGGCTCCATCGTGCACATCGGCTCCGCGCTCGGGGCGGTGGCGGTGCGGGACTTCTCGCCCTACGTCGCGTCCAAGGGCGGGCTCAACGCGCTGGCCCGCGCCGCCGCGGTGGAGCTGGTCGGCGACCGCATCCGGGTGAACGTGGTGTCGCCCGGCACGATCGATACCGTGATCAGCGCCGGTGTGACCGAGTTCCGGCGGCGGATGCTGGAGCACCGGATCCCGATCGGGCGGCCGGGGCATGTCGACGACATCGCGGCGGCCTGTCTCTACCTGGCGTCTGACGCGGCGGGCTACGTGACGGGGTCGGTGCTGGCCGTGGACGGCGGGTGGACGGCGGCGTGAGTGGATCCGGGCCCCTCACCCTGCCCTCTCCCCGGGGGGGAGAGGGTGGAGGCGGGGGGGAGGTCGTCGAGGTGGTGGCCGCGGTGATCGAGCGAGAGGGGCGGATCCTGATCGCGCGGCGGCCGAGCGGGCGGCACCTGGAAGGGCTCTGGGAGTTCCCGGGGGGCAAGCGCCGACCGGAGGAGAGCCCGGAGGCGGCGCTGGTCCGCGAGATCCGCGAGGAGCTGGACGCGGGGATCGCGGTGGGCGAGCTGCTGGAGACGGTGGACTGGACGTATCCGGAGAAGCGGGTGCGCCTGTCGTTCTTCCGCTGCACGATCGCGGGAGAGCCTCGCGGCCTCGAGGGTCAGGAGATCGTCTGGGTGCGACCCGCGGAGCTCGCCCGGTATCACTTCCCGCCCGCCGACGCGACGCTGCTGCAGCGGTTGCGCGCGGGCGCCGGAACTTGACGCGCCCGGCCTCCGCCGCATACGATGCGGCTCGACTCACCAGTCGTCCACACCCACTCTCTCCCGCGGAGGTTCGACGCATGAGCAGACGGTTGACCATAGTCGGGCTGGCTCTCCTCGCCCTGGCGCTCGCGGCCGCTCCGGCCCTCGCCCAGAAGCCGGTGAAGATCGGCGTGCTGACGCCGCTGTCGCCTCCGGGGGACCCCGCCGCCGGCCAGCTGATCCTGCGCGGAGCCAAGATGGGCGCCGACGAGGTCAACGCCAAGGGCATCCTGGGCGGGCGCAAGGTGGAGCTGGTGGTGGAGGACGACGCGGGCACGCCCGAGAAGGGCGCGGCCGGCTTCCGCAAGCTCGCGACCCAGGACGGGGTGGTGGCGGTGATCGGTCAGTTCCACAGCTCGGTGGCGCTGGCGGTGCAGGACCTCGCCGAGCAGTTCAAGGTGCCGATCTTCGCCACCCAGGCCTCGGCGCGGGCCTTCTCCGAGAAGCACCTCAACTACAGCTTCCGCACCCACGTCATCGACACCGACCGGGTGCAGCTGTGGAACCGCTGGATCAAGGAGAAGGGCTTCAAGAAGGTCGCGCTGCTGGCCGAGAACACCGACTACGGCGTGGGCCTGGTGGAGGACACCAAGAAGCTCTTCCCGACGATGGTGCCGGGGGCCGAGCTCAAGACCATCGTGTTCGACCGCGCGGTGGTGGACCTGACTCCGCAGCTGCTCGAGATCAAGAGCTGGAAGCCGGACGTGGTGATCAACATCGGGGTCGGCACCCCCGCCTACCTGATCATCAAGCAGGCGGCCGACGTGGGGCTCCTGCCCGGGACTCCGATGCTCGTCTCCTACGACATGCCGGCGCGGGCGGAGTACTGGAAGAACCTCGGGGAGAAGGGCAACTTCGTCTCGTTCCTCGTCTACTACCATCCGACCATGAAGCTCACCCCGCGTGGCGAGGCCTTCCGCGCCAAGTACCGCGAGCAGTTCAAGGAGGACCCGGTCTACGCGTCGCTGAACGGCTACGCGCAGGTGGTCCTGATCGCGGACGCGCTGGAGGCGGCCAAGAGCGACAACAGCGACGCGCTGGTGAAGGCGCTGCTGGCCAACAAGTTCCAGGGCTGGAACGCCACCATCAGCTTCAGCCGCGGCGACGGACCCTACTGGCAGCAGTGGACGCCCCCGATGCTGCTGATGCAGTACACCAAGGTGGACCTGCCCTTCACCGAGGCCAAGATCGTGTTCCCGGCCGAGTTCAAGACCGGCGACCTCGTGGTGCCCAAGTAGACATCCGCCGGGCCGGTCGGGAGGCGCCGCGCCTCCCGACCGGCCGCCGCGATGGACCTCTACCTCCTCTCCCAGTACCTGCTGTCCGGTCTCGTCATCGGCATCATCTACAGCCTGATGGCGCTCGGAATCACGTTCATCTACTCGATCATGAAGATGATCAACTGGTCGATGGGCGAGTTCTACATGATCGGCAGCTACGTGCAGTACTTCCTGGTGGCGTCCGTGGTCGGCTGGAGCCGGTGGTACCTGGCCCTGCCCCTCGCGATCGCCTCGGTGTTCCTGCTCGGGCTGGTGGTGCAGCGCTGGCTCCTGCGCCCGATGTACGTGGGCGGCGTCGAGCGCCGGGACGAGTACGCGACGGTGATGACCATCGCGCTGATGGTGCTCTTCCGGAACCTGGCCGTGGTGCTGGGCGGCCCCAACCAGTACTCGCCGCGGGACTACGCGAAGCCCACCATGCTGCTGACCCTGCCGCTGTCGGGCAACCGCTTCGTGGCCCTGGTCGGCGCGCTGCTGCTCCTCGCGCTCTTCTATCTGCTGGTCACCCGGACCTGGGTGGGACGCGCGCTGCGCGGCGCGGCCCAGAACCGGGTCGGGATCCAGACCGCGGGCATCGACGTCCTGCGCCTGGACATGCTGGCCTTCGGGGTCGGGGTCGCGCTGGCCGCCGCGGCCGGTGCGCTCCTCGCGCCCGACTTCCTGGTCTACCCGGAGAATGGGGCGATCTCGACCTTCAAGGGCTTCGAGATCATCGTCATCGGCGGTCTCGGCTCGATCCTGGGCAGCGTGGTGGGCGGGGTGCTGCTCGGGGTGATCGAGGCCCTGGGCTCGGTGTTCATCTCGCCGGCCTACAAGGACCTCTACGGCTTCGTGCTCCTGATCGCGCTCCTGGTCCTGCGGCCCACCGGGCTCTTCGGAGAGCGCGAGCGCACCGTCTGAGCGCGGCCGGCTGATCGGGATCGCGGGGGCTCAGTCGGCCGGTCGCCTCTGCCCGAGCAGCGGCGCCAGCGACGGCACCCGGGCCCCGACGCGGACGCCCACCGCGCGCAGGAGGCCCACCAGGCCGGTCGGGTAGAGCCGCACCACCGCGATCACCAGCAGGGCGAAGAGCACCATGCGGATCTCGCCCCAGCCGCGCAGCAGCTCCGACAGGAGCTCGATGAAGAGGGCCCCCAGGGCCGGCCCCGGGAAGGTGCGCAGGCCCCCGACGATCACCATGATGATGATCGTCGCCATCTCGTTGAACTTCATCGGCGTGGGCGAGAGCAGGCCGATGTAGTGGCCCTGGAAGGCGCCCGCCACCGCCGCGAAGACCGCGGAGATGACGAAGGCAAACCGCTTCCACCGAAAGGTATCGACCCCGGCGGTGGCGGCCGCCTCCTCGTCGTCGCGGATGGCCCGGAGGTAGGCGCCGATCCGCGAGTGGACGATCTGCCAGGCCACCAGGAGCGCCGCGATCGCGAGGCCGAGGAACAGGTAGTAGTACGGGGTCGCGCGCGGGGTGCCGAACAGCAGCGGCGCGGTGAGCCCCAGGTCGCCGCGGGTGATCTGGTACTCGGCGGCGACCAGCAGGCGGACGGACTCCGCGAACGCCCAGGTGGCCAGCGCCAGGTAGATCGCGCGCATGCGAAGGCAGAGGCTGCCGAGGCCGTAGCCGGCGGCGGCCGCCACCACGGTGCCGGCCACCACCCCGCCCAGGATGGGGATCCCGGTGCGCTGGATCAGGAGGGTCGAGGCGTAGGCGCCGATCCCGGCGAAGGTGTGATGGGCGAGCGAGAACTGCCCGGTGTAGCCCGCGAGCAGGTTCCAGCCCACCGCGAGCACCACGTAGTAGAAGCCGATCACCAGGATGTGGGTGTGGTACTCCGAGGTCGCCAGGGGCACCCACGCCAGCGCCGCGTACGCCCCGAGGCCCAGCCCGAGCCGCCCGAGGAGGCCCTTCACGGGTCTCAGGCTCCGAGTAGCGAGTCGCGGATCAGCTCGCGCAGGTGGTCCGCGAAGTCGGCCTGCGGCCCCTCCCGGCGGACCTGGCCGCCCTCGATCACGTAGAGGTACTCCGACACCTCGACCGCCTTCGTGATGTTCTGGTCGACGAGCAGGATCGTGACTCCCGCCGCGCACGCCTCCCCCAGGCGGGCGTAGACCTCGGTCGAGATGCGGGGGGCGAGACCGGCCGAGGGCTCGTCGACGAGGAGCAGCTTCGGATCGGTCACGAGCTCCTTGGCGAGCGAGAGCATCTTGGCCTCCCCGCCGCTCAGCGACGTGGCGCGGTGGCGGCGCTTCTCGCGCAGGCGCGGGAAGGTGGCGTAGGCGCGCTCCAGCATGCGCGCCACCCGCGCCCGGTCGCCGCGCTCCACCCAGGCGCCGAGCAGCAGGTTCTCGTGCACGGTGAGCTGGGGGAAGACGTTCGCCCCCTGGGGCACGTAGCTGATCCCGCGCCGCTTGATCGCGTGGGGCGCGGCGGTCTGGATCTCCTGCCCCTCGTGGAGGATGCGGCCTTCGCGGGGATGGAGGAAGCCGAAGATCGTCTTGAGCAGCGTCGACTTCCCGGCCCCGTTCGGGCCGATGATCCCGGTGATGCGGCCCGCCTCCACGCGGAGATCGATGCCGCGCAGGATGTCGATGCCCTCGACGTAGCCCGCGGAGATTCCGTCGAGCTCGAGCAGCCTCATCTAAGTGCCCAGGTACGCTTCGAGCACCACCGGGTCGTTGGCCACCTGATCGAGCGAGCCCTCCGCGATCAGGCGGCCGTCGTGCATGACCGAGACCCGGTGGCAGAGGCGCCGGACCTCGGCCATCTCGTGGGAGACGATCAGGAACGTCACGCCGTGCTCCCGGTTCATGCGGAGGATCGCCTGCATGATGACTTCCCGGATCGTGGGGTGCACGCCCGCGAACGGCTCGTCCATGAGCACGACCTCGAGCGGATGGATCATGAGCGCGCGGGCGATCTGCACCAGCATCGCCTGTCCGCCCGAGAGCTGCTTGGCCAGCGCGTGCCGATGGCGCTCCATCGCCACCAGCTCGAGGTGACGGCGCGCGCTCTCCACGATCTCCGCCATCGGCCGCGCACCCGCGCGGGCCCGCTCCGCCTGCCCCGGGAGGAGCACGTTCTCCAGCACCGTCATGTTGCCGAAGAGCTTCGGGATCTGGAAGGTGCGGGCCACGCCCCGGGCCGCGATCTCGTGGGGGCGCAGGCGGTCGACCCGCCGGCCGGCCAGGTGGATCTCGCCGGCGTCGAGCCGGTGGAGGCCGGAGAGCGTGTTGATGGTGGTGGTCTTGCCGGAGCCGTTGGGCCCGATCAGCCCGCGGATCTCGCCCCGGCCGATGGCGAGGGAGAGCCCGTCGACCGCGACCACGCCTCCGAAGCGCTTGACCACGCCGCGGGTCTCGAGCGCCGGCACTCCCACCGAGCCCTCGACGACGGCGCCGCTCACCATGCGGCGGAGCTCAGCACGGAGGCGACCACCGGGCGAGCGCGGCCTCGTCCACGTCGACGCCCCAGCCGGGCCCGTCGAGCCCCAGGATGCAGCCGTCGGCGTACTGGACCGGCCGCCGCGTGACGTCGCCCGCGAGCAGGAGCGGGCCGAAGAGCTCGCAGCCCCAGGTGACGGGCGCCGCGGCCAGCGCCAGGTGGAGGTAGGCCGCGGTACCGAGCGAGGTCTCGATCATGCAGCCCACGTAGCAGCCCATGCCCGCCGCGGCGGCGATGCGCGCGATGGCCAGGCTGCCCAGCAGGCCGCCCGACTTCGTGAGCTTGAGGCTCACGATCGAGACCGCGCCCCGCCGGGCCAGGGCGAGCGCGTCGTGGTCGGTGCAGCAGGCCTCGTCGGCCATGATCGGCATCGGCGCGCGCTCGGCGACGAAGGCCAGGCCCTCCAGGTCCCACCGCGGCACCGGCTGCTCCACGAAGTCGAGGGCGCAGGGCTCGAGGGCGCGCACCGCCTGCAGCGCGGTCGGCCGGTCCCACCCTGGTTGGCGTCGACGCGCAGCGAGACCGCGGGGCCGACGGCCGCGCGCAGGCGGCGGACCCGCTCGACGTCGTCGGGCAGCGGCGCGGCCCCGGTCTTGATCTTGAAGATGCGGTGGCCGAGAGCGATCCGCTCGCGGGCCTCCTCGACCTCGGCCTGCGGGTCGGCGACCGCGAGCGACCACGACAGCGGCACCCGATCGCGGACCCGGCCGCCCAGGAGCCGGTACACCGGGACGCCGAGGGAGCGGCCGGCCAGGTCCCAGAGAGCCATCTCGACCGCGGCGCGGGCGAACGCGTTGCCCTGGACCCGACGGGCCATCTCCAGGCGCAGGGCCTCGACGTCGGTCGGGTCGCGGCCGACCAGCCACGGCGCCAGGTAGCGCTCGATGGTCGCGGCCACCGACTCGGCCGACTCCTCGCTCCACGTCGGCCCGCCCAGGCACGCCGCTTCTCCCCAGCCGACGAGACGGTCGGAGGTCTCGGCGCGCACGAAGACGAAGTTCACGGTCTCGAGCGTGGTGAACGACATCTTGTGCGGGCGCCGCACCGGGATGTCGGCCCGCACGACCCGGAGCTCGGCCAGCTTCATGACCTAGAACATGTTGGCTTCGGCGCGGAGCCGGCCCGCCGCGAAGCGATCGAGGGAGAGCGCGGCGACGTCCATGCTGCGGGCGCGGCCGTCGAGCAGGACCTCGGTCATCAGGATGCCGATGGCGGGCGCGTGCATGAAGCCGTGCCCGGAGAAGCCGCACGCCACGTGCAGGCCCGGCGCCGCCGTCGCGGGGCCGAGGATGCCGTGGTAGTCCGGCGTGAGATCGCGCACCCCCGCGTAGGCCCGCATGACCTGGGCCTCCGCGAGGGGCGGCACCCGCACCGCGGCCGCGCGGAAGACCGCGTCGAAGGCGTCCCAGTCCACCTCGGTGTCGAGGCCGGGCTTGATGTCCTTGTCGGTCCCGCCCATGAGCACCGCGCTCCGGCCCTGCCGGTGCACGTAGAAGCCGGTGTCGAGGTCCACGATCAGCGGGAACACCTCGGGCAGGATCGGGAGCGGCTCGGTCACCATCACCTGGCGCCGGTACGGCTTCGAGGGGATCGAGACGTCGGCCATGGCTCCGATCTGGTCCGCGTAGGGGCCGGCGCAGTCGATCACCAGCGGCGCGCTCCAGTCCCCGTGCGGGGTGCGGGCGCCGGTCACCCGTTCGCCCTCCCGCACGAGGCCCACCACCGGGTGGTCGGTCAGCAGTCGCAGGCCCCGGCCGCGCGCGCGGGCCAGGAAGGCCCGCAGCATCGAGTACGGGTCGGCGGAGCCGTCGTCCGGGCAGAAGCTGCCGCCCACCAGGTCGCGCGTGACCAGGCAATCGAGATGGTCCTGGATGGCCCCGGGGGTCAGGAGCTCGCTCGGCACCCCGAGCCCGCGCTGGAGCGCCACGTTGCGGCGGCACTGCGTGAGCGTGGCCGCATCGGTGGTGACGAAGAGGTAGCCGTGTCGCAGGAAGTCGACCGGGGAGCCGAGG
>Ga0134123_10002448_pt1 | contig 12168 bp, 12 predicted proteins | sample KB303_FD_96460 | JGI IMG/M metagenome (GOLD analysis project Ga0134123, IMG submission 96460) | Terrestrial soil microbial communities without Nitrogen fertilizer from Kellogg Biological Station, Michigan, USA - KB3-0-3 | ecosystem: Environmental > Terrestrial > Soil > Unclassified ...
AAGCCGCGCGCGCTCTCTACGGAGTCACGATGGAAGAGCCGGGCGTCTCGAAACTCGTTTCGGTCAAGTTCGAGTAGCAAAGCCTCAAACAACAGGGATGGCCGCGCGCACAAGACGCTTCCTGGGAGCGCAGGCATCCCTGCCTGCTTCCTGGCGTTCTGCGAGAAGGGCAGGCAGGATGCCTGCGCTCCCAGGAAGCGTCTTGTGCGCGCGGCCATCCCTGTTTAAGCTCTGTGTGGTGGTATGAGTGGAACCTCGCTTTCATTTCGACTCCTTCTGATGCTGGTGGCGGCCACAAGCCTCTGCCGTCCGGCACTGGCTCAAAACGGTGACGGCGGGCCGGGACCGGCGAGCCCCAGCTTCGCCTACAAGTTTGAGAATGCACGCTTCTACATTCCGCTGTTGGAGATCGACCTTGCAGCGGACGGCAGCGGCGAGGTGCGGTTCAAACGCGGCGAATCGGACGAAATCCTCGATCTGAAATTCAAGCTCATGCCGTCAACGCTCGCGCGAGTACGCCGGTTGTGCGTGTCGACCCAGTTCCTGACGTCGGACGCCGATTATCAGGACAAGAAGGATTTCTCGCATCTGGGCTGGATCAGCATTTCAGCGAAGCAGGGTGAGCTCTCCCGGTCCGTCCGTTTCAACTACACGCTGAATGCCGAGATTAGAGAACTCTCTGAGATTTTTCGCGCGATCGCGACACAGGAGATTCACGTGTTTGATATGGAGACGGCGCAGCGCTATCAACCGCTCGATTTGCCGGGGCGGCTTGAGGCGCTTGAAAACGATTTGCGGCTTGAGCGGCTGGCCGAGCCGGAGCGGATGCTCATGCCACTCCGCGAGATCGCCGGAGACGACACTCAACCGTTGATCGCGCGGAATCACGCGAGTCGAATCATCGACGGCATCAACAAGGGTAAATTCAAAACGCCAGTGAAGAAATAGTGTTAGTGGTCAGTGGATAGTGGCCGGTGGTTGGTTGGCCGAATAAATGAAGACCGACTACTAACCATTAACCACCTAGCCACTGGCGATTGACAACCAGCCACTAACCACTAGCAACTAACCACTAATCATGTTCATACCAAAAGGAAGAGCCATCCACGAGAACCTCGCGACTAGCTACGTGCTTGTGGAAGCGCTGGTCGCCGATTTGTCTGAGGGCGGATTTACCGGAGTGGTTGAAGTGGTGCTGCGCGATACCGATAGTCACGTCATTATTTCTCGCGGCGAGGTCACGGCGACCACTGAAACGCGGCTCAACTCTAAGAGCGAAAACAGCGAGTTTCGCGCCCCGGCCGTCGCCGAGCTTGCGGCGCGCGCAAAGCTCGAACGCGGCCGCGTCTCCGTTTACAGCTATCCCGTTGCAACCTGCAGCGCCATCTCGGGGCGAATAAACTCTCAGCCGCTCTACACAAAGCTGAGCTCTGAGTTTGCCGACCTCGAAAGGATGCTCTCCAAACTAGGACGCGAACCGGACAAGCAGTGGTTTATCGATATCGAGTCGGCAAGCGGGTTATGTGCCCTTATCCACTTGAACGGCGAGCGCTGTCTGCTGACGACCTCCGATGTTGACCGACGCGAAACCGAACTCAACAGTGCCGACTTGATGCATGACCCGGATCTATTGCGACTTATCGACGAGTTCAATCGTTCCGGAGGGACATTCGATGTGTTCTTCAAGGACCTGGAGGCGACCCCTCACTCGAAGGGATCGCACTCAAGCGTACAGGCGTGGGTCGAACCGCCGGGACTGGCACGTGAAGCTGCAAACGCGCTTGCACCCGCTGACGCGAGCCATACCGCGTCGGCGGGCGCCGAGACCCGGCACGAAGTCTCCGAAGCGGTGGTTGCCGCGAAGACGGCCTTTGATTCGCTCGCGGTCGGAGACTTTCCGGATATGGCGAGTGAAGAGTCAGAAACTGGGCCCGAGGCTCTGCCCGACCCTGTTCCTCCTAGCGCCGCAGAACTGGAAGAAGCGAGACTTGTTGTGCTGGGTTTGGCTTCGGAGACCGAGCCGGCCGAGCAGCCGGCAAAGGACGAAGCGTCTCATCACGACTTGCCCGGCGAAACTCCGTACTCGTCGTTCACGTTCGACTCGCCTACATCCGAATCGCTTACATTCGGCTCGGCCCTGATTGGCGCTGGAGAGAGCGAAACCGAGCACCATCAAGAAGACGCATTGTTGTTAGTCGGTGACGACTTCAAGGTTTCGGATGAGTTTCAAAAGGCCAGCGAGGCCGAAGTAATGGCGGAAGTGAAGCGGCTGATGGCTGAAGTGGCTCGGACGATCGAAGAAGCAGTCGAGTCCGTCGAGCACCGAAGCACTTTTCCAATTCATCTTCGCGCCGGGCAGTTGAAAGTGGCGGACCGATATCCCTTTCTGGACCCGTTCGGGCCCGAGTTCGAGTATCTGGCGGGCGAGATTGTTTTCGTCGGACACGTGAGTCCGGCTGAGTTTGTTGAAGGATTGACCGAGGCGCTAAAGCTCGCGGTTGACGGAGTGGCTCAAGTCAGTGCTCAGTCGGTGCGGCTGCGCTCGCGAGTGGCGGATGCGTTGCACTCGCTGCTGAACCGCCAGACTACCGAGCTTGAAGCGTATGGGTTGGATGAGTCGGTTCGCGAAATCCTGAATGGTTAGCCTAAGGCGGGATCTCCTCCAGCCGATGTTCGCAGGTACTCAATAGCCTCTTCAAATGCCCCGGCCTCATCGCCAAACCCGTTGATCCACTTCACACCAGGCCACGAGCGCCACCATGAAAGCTGGCGCTTGGCATAGTGCCGCGTGTCGAGTTTCATCTGATTCAAGGCGTCTTCACGCGAGCGCTTTCCTTTAAGGTACTCCACGACCCGCCGGTATCCGTGAGCTCCGAATGCCTTGGCTGACTCGGGCACGCCGGTCGCGATGAGCGATTCAACTTCTTCGATCAACCCGCCCGCAAACATGCGCTCGGCACGAGCGTTAATCCTCGAATACAGCTCATCGCGCGGGGGATTGAGTGCGACCACGCGAATGCGCTGAGCAAGCTCCGGCGCAGGAGGTGCGTCGGTCCTCACTTCCGACATTCGACGCCCGGTTTGAAAGTAAACTTCAAGAGCACGCATCGTCCGAGCCCAATCGCGAGGACTGATTGTCTTTGCGGCCTGCGCGTCCACGCGTTTAAGGATCTGGTGCAGGTGTTCCGCGCCCCGCGAGTCACGAAGCGCAATGAGTCTGTCACGAAGCGCGGCGTTTGTTTCCGGTCCTTCAAACAGCGGGTTCATCAAAGCGCGCAAATAGAAGCCAGTGCCGCCGACCAGAACGGCTGTGTGTTTGCGCGTTTCGATCTCAGTTATGGTCCGCGCTGCGACCCGCGCATACTCCCCGGCGGTGAAGTTCTCGGCGGGCTCGGCGATATCGATCAAATGATGAGGAACGCCTCGGCGCTCGGCGAGAGGAACCTTCGCGGTGGCAACATAGATTCCGCGATAGACCTGAACTGAATCGAGGTTGACGATCTCGCCCGACAACGAAAGCGCGATTTGCAAACCCATCTCGCTTTTGCCCGAGGCGGTCGGTCCAACTATCGCCGGAATCAAGCGTACCGAAACATCACCGCTCTTCACGCGGCGATGGTAGCAACGGGATAGAAGAGTCACAAGCGGCGAAACTGCGAGGGTTCAGACGGGTTTTTGTCCTGTGCTGAAGCCGACCAACGCTGGGATTCTGTGCTACGTTCTTCTTGACACTGATGGTTGGTTTTCGCTAGGATGCGGCCCACCTCGCAACAGCTACTAAACATTCACTCAGAGCAGTCGGGAAAAGGCTTGAGCAGCATGCAGTCAAAGCTTGGTAAAGCCGCAAACCAGCGAACCTCCCAAAGGCGGAGCTTCGCTCCTGCGGTGTTATCGGCTTGGTTCCGGCGTCAAAACGTCCGGGGCAGCTGACAACAGCACCGACCGCAACTTCACTGATGGTGAATGAAGTGTCGCGCCAACGTCGTAACACTTGGAGGAGGATCCTAAAGTGTCAATGTCACAAGGCAAGGTCAAATGGTTTAGTAACGCCAAGGGCTATGGCTTTATCGAGCAGCCGGGGGGAGCGGATGTGTTTGTGCACTACTCGGCGATTCAGGAAGAAGGCTACAAGTCTTTGAAGCAGGGCGAGACTGTGGAGTACGAGGTAGTCGAGGGCCCCAAAGGACCCCAAGCTGAAGCCGTTAAACGGCTCTGACCAATGATCAGGCGCATGTACTCGCAAAGGCCCCGCCCGAGAGGCGGGGCTTTTTGTTGCGATCTGCTTACTCGACGGCCGCCGCGCGAGCTGAGAACTTGACCCGACCGTTGTGGACACCTACCACAAAATCAACCGCGCTTGTCGCCAGATGACTCTTGATGTTGTAAGCGCGTGAAGTGAGAAACTGAGTGAACACCTCGAGGCTCAGCGCGCCGATTCGTTCACCACACTCGCGCTTTGCAGCGATCAGGTGATCATACAGCTCGCTGACTTTCTCAGGTTCTTGCAGCGGATCGTAACAACGTATCACGGTCGTGTGTTCTCGAAGCGCGGAGTGAGCTTCGACTGTCGGCGGCCGGCCGCTCTCCTCGCGCTCTTGGGTCTGCCGCCGCCACAACTCGCGCATGACATTGAAGCGTGCAACCAGGCCGTTGTATCTGAAACGCTGGCCAAACGACAATCCGCGCATATCGTAGATACGTTTGATTGTGGTTTCGACGCGACCTTTTGTCTCATAGGGCGGGCGAACAGTCCCCCCGTTAAAGAAGATATCGTATTCGACTTTTAGCCGGCGAATCTCCTGTTCCAGGCGGTCCATGTCCTGATCGATCGGATTGATTACTTTTGCATCCATACGGGTGAGTCTCGATTCGAGGCTTATTCTGGGGCCGCGGGGGGATGTGCTAGAATGTACGGCAGGCATTGAGGGGTGTCAACAGAAATCACATGCGGAACGAACTGCTAAGATCGCTGCCCTCAATTGAACGGCTACTGGCAAGCGAAGCTGCTGAACGGCTCTCGGCAACCCTGAACCGCGACATCGTTCGAGACTTGCTGCGCAGGATAACCGATGAGCTTCGCAGCGAGTTGACCGGGGACGGAACGAACCACCATTCGTCGTCTGGTGCCGACGGTTCCAAGTCACGCCTCGCGACTCCAGACTCCTTGCTGGACGAGATCGAGCGGCGCCTCGAGATACGGGCCGCCAGCATGACAGCCCCTTCCTTGCGGCGGGTCATTAACGCCACCGGCGTTATCATTCACACCAACATGGGGCGCGCCCCGCTTGCCCAAGCAGCGGTAGACGCTGTCGCAGACGTTGCTTCGCGTTACTCAAACCTCGAATACGATCTCGAGCGGGGAGAGCGAGGTCATCGCGAGTCGCATTGCCGGGATTTGCTTGCGCGCCTTGCGGGAAGCGAGGCCGCCATCGTCGCAAACAACAATGCGGCGGCGGTGATGCTTGTGCTCAATACGCTGGGAGACGGAGGCGAAGCGATAATTTCGCGTGGCGAACTGATCGAGATCGGGGGAAACTTTCGAATCCCCGATGTGATCGAAAAGAGCGGCGCGCGCTTGCGAGAAGTCGGAACCACGAACCGAACACGCATCGCCGACTACGAGCGCGCCATCAACGCGCAGACCAAACTCATCCTGCGAGTGCATCCTTCGAACTACAGGGTCACCGGCTTCACCGAGCGGCCCTCAGTTCGCGAAGTCGCCGAGCTGGCCCAGCGCGCTGGAATACCCTCGTTCGAGGATCTTGGTTCGGGCTGTTTGATCGACCTTTCGCCATACGGAGTTACAGACGAGCCCGTTGTCTCGGACTCGCTCGAAGCCGGGATCTCGGTAGTCTCGTTCAGCGGCGACAAGATGCTCGGAGGCCCACAGGCGGGAATCATCGCCGGCTCGCGTGAAATCATCGATCGCGTGGGCAAGAATCCGCTGATGCGCGCGCTTCGCGTGGACAAGATGACCTATGCAGCGCTAGAAGCAACGTTGAGACTTTTTGAGCGTGGGGTCGCTGAATCGGAAGTGCCGGTGATACGAGCGATTGCTGCATCCCGCAACGAACTCGAAGCCCGTGCGGTCAATTTCTGCAAGCTGGTTGATGCGAGGACTAGCGGTCGCCTAAAAGCTTCGTGCGAAGATGGCGAGTCAGTGATTGGGGGCGGCTCCGCGCCCGAAGTGAAGCTCCCAACCGTGCTTGTCTCGATCGAGCCGGGCGAGGAGTCCGCAGCCTCGATGGAGGCACGACTCCGTAACTATTCGGTTCCGATAATCGCGCGCGCTGAGCGCGGGCGCGTATTGATCGATTTGCGCACGGTAGCTCAGGATGAAGAAGCGACGATTCTGGATGCGTTAGCCGTAGCCGGCAAACCCGTGCCGGTGGCTGCGGCATCAGCAGAGATGTAGAGAGGAACAACCCCCTTGGCAAACATCAATTTGTTTCTGTTTTTGATTCAAGCACAAGAGTCACCCCGGCTTTCAAAGTTGGTGGTAGTCACCGTCGTTCTTGTTTTTTTGGCTGGTGTGTCGCTGCTTGTTTACTTTTTCCGTCGTTACAAGAAGACGGAAAAGGAAGCTCAGGACGAATGGGACCGGCCGGGGCAGAGCTTGTTCGCGGCCCCTGCGGCGGCGTTGCCTCGAGACCAGGCGACGTCGTTCGAACCGGAACGCGCAACAATCAGCCCTGATACCATCGCGCCGGCGAAGGAAATAGAACTATCACCGGCTCCGGCTTTAGCGATCGATCCACAGCCGACGATGGAAACGCAACTGCCTACTCAGGAGCTGAAGAGCGATACGACTCCAATCGTCGCGCCCGCGCCAGTCGAAGAAGTCCCACAACCTGCAACTCAGGTGCTTTCGAGCGATAGCAAACAGCCAGAAAGCGCCGAGGTTACTGAAGCGATTCCGGATGATGATTTATGGGCCGAGCTCGATTCGGCTGTCCAGCAGAGGCCGGCATCCACACAGCTCCTTGGAGTCGAGGTTGCACCGACGGTCGAACCACTCACGGGAGCTCCAACCGCAATCGAGTCGGCAGAGCCTGAGAGACCGCAACCTCGGATGTCTCAAACGGAACTGCTCGGAGCGGCACGCGTCGATGCACCGCCGTCCCGCGAGCCGTTCGAACCACCAACCATAACGCGAATCGTTCATCGTGAGTCCTGGGAGCCACCGCAAATCGAGCCCCTCAAGCCGCGCGTACAGCCGCCTTCGACTCACACCGAGCCATCGGTTGCAAAGACCCAGTTGCTCGCCTCGCTGCCACCCCTCCCCGAGCGGTCAGCAGCGACTACGGATGCAGTCGCCCCGGCCGGAACTTCGATTGCCGAAATAGAGGCTCCCATAGCCGCCGCGGCGGGCGGGCGCCCAGCGAGAATCCCGGCAGGCTCGATATTGGGACTTCCTGCCGAGCGTTCCCACGCCCCGCTTGTGTTGGGAGACCCGGCGAGATCACGAAATGAGGTAGGAATCGGTGCGCTCTCGAATTACGGGAAAAGCGCCGACAGCGGCGGGCATGCCGGTACTATCGCGTTAGCAGTGGTGGTCTTGTTGGTCGGGGGGGCCATTGCGGCATACCTTCTAGTGCCGTCAGTCAAAACACGCGCAAACGATGTCATTTCGCGCATTCGCGGGATCGATCCAAACCCGCCTCCTCCGATCGAGCAACCAAAAGCGAGAGTTTTTCCGGCGCGCAACGAGGCAATCAAAAACACAGTCAAGGCGCGTGGTGCCGTGGACAACATCTCCGAGGAAACGTTGAACGACCTTGAGGTTGAAGTATCGCTCGAGCGCGGAAACGGAGCGGCTCCCGAAATCCGTAAGGTCGCGGTCAAGCCGGCTCAGCTCACACCCAAACAACGGGGTGTCTTTGAGTTTGAGTACGACGGCAACCGGGCTACCGGCTTTAGCGGCTACCGGATCGTGCGGCTGGTTTCGGGCGAAGCCGAGATCAAGTTCTCGACTCCGGCCCGAACCGGATGAACGAGTCCGCGCGACGAGCGTCGGGGAGCTCACAAGTCTCCCGGTATCCCCTAACTTAATTACTGTTGCCGCGGATTTGGGTTGCCCTTATAATACGACCCGCTGAGCTAACCCCTCAAAGCTCTCAAAGCGCCCCCGCACTGCGAGGCATTTCCGATCCTCCGTACCGTTGTTCGTGTCGGATGTTTCGCTTCCGTCGCGATAAGCGTCGCGGCCGTCCCCGCGTGATTCCTGAACCAAGCTGACAAGCTTTGCGAGGCAAGCGCTAATGTCACCGAGCATTGATCAACTCCTCACCATTGCCTGTAGTAAGGGCGCGTCCGATCTGCACATCAAGGCAGGAAGCTTTCCTTTCATGCGGATCAACGGCGAGCTTCAGCCGATGGTAGAAGCTCAAAGGCTGTCGGGCGAAGACACGCTGAACATGGCTTTCTCGATAATGAACAACCGCCAGAAGCAACGCTTCGGCGAGAATTCAGAAATCGACATAGCGTACGGCGTCTCTGGGCTGGGTCGCTTTCGCTGCAACATCTTTCAACAGCGCGGAACGGTCGGCATGGTGCTCAGGGTCATCCCGACGACAGTCCGGACCACCGAGGAGCTGCGGCTGCCGACGGTTATCGAGAAGATAGCCGACGAAAACCGTGGCCTAGTACTGGTCACCGGCTCGACCGGATCGGGTAAGTCGACAACGCTCGCTGCGATGATCGACTATATGAACCGCACGCGGACCGGCCACATCGTCACGATTGAAGACCCGATTGAGTTTCTCCACCGCGACAAGAAATCTTATGTGAATCAACGAGAGGTTGATGTCGACACTCGGAGCTTCTCGGAAGCATTACGAGGAGCGTTGCGGCAAGACCCGGACATAATCCTTGTGGGCGAGATGCGTGACTACGAGACAATAGAGACCGCAATGACGGCGGCCGAGACCGGGCATCTGGTGCTGTCGACCTTGCACACGCTTGACGCTACCGAGACGATCAATCGAATAGTCTCGGTCTTCCCGCCGCATCAGCAGCGAGCGATTCGCCTGCAGCTCGCAGGTGTTCTCAAGTCCGTTATCTCAATGCGACTGGTCCGCGCAGCCGAAGCCATACAAGGCCGCGTCCCAGCCGTCGAAGTGATGATCGTGACGCCCTATATTCGCGATTGCATCATTCATCCAGAAAAGACCGCGATGATTCGCGACGCGATTGCGCAGGGTACTTCGCAGTACGGCATGCAGACCTTCGATCAGTCGTTGTTTGATCTGTACACTCGCGGGTTGATAACATACGAAGAGGCGCTCAACGGCGCAACAAATCCCGACGAGTTCCGGTTGCGAGTATCGGGCGTAAGGTCGGCGGCCGACCAGGGACGGGACGACATGGAGCGCGCTCGACGGAAGACCGGACCGCTGGACGCGACCAAGCCCGAGACCAAACAATTCGTTAATTGGCTTTTAGAAGGAACAGAACAAGTAACAAGATAGGCCGGCCCGATGCGGACGGCCGCCGTGAGTTGCGCGCCGGCGAAAACACCGACCGCTCAAGCAAAGGCACGGACCGCGACACAGAAAAGGCAACTGCTGCTGCGTTGAAGATGCTCGCAGCGCGACCGCGAACTGAGAATCAACTGCGCGAGCGACTGATGCAAAAACCCTGGGCGAATAGAAGGCTCATCGATGATTGCATACGCCGGCTAAAGGAAATGGGCTACGTTAACGACAGGCGGTTTGCAGAGAGCTACGCGAGCCATCGGCTAAGCGTGAGGCCAGTCGGAAGAGCAAGGCTTGCGCGCGAGCTTGCGCTCAAAAAGATTGACCGAAAGACGATTGATGGTGCGCTTGACCAGGCGTTTGGGGAAACCAGCGAAGATGGTCTGATTGACCGCGCGATCCAAAAACGCATTCGCACTCACGGGAGCCCTGCCGATCGAGGCGACGAAAAACGAATGTTCGACCACCTGGCCCGGCTCGGTTTTGAGTTCGATCTGATTATTCGAAACCTGAATGCCCTCAAACGACAAACGATCAAAGACGAATGATCCTCGTTCATCCTTCGTCACTCATCATCTAAAGCGGGAATCGAATGGGGCACGGCCGAGACAGACGCAAAGCCAACCGCGTAAGCTTTGTTTGCGCGCTTGAGTGTGAAGAAAACTCCACCGGCGCCACTCGCGTCACGACTCGCATCTCCGATTTGAGCCTATCCGGCGCGTTCCTCGACTCGACGACCTTCTTCGTTCCAGGAACAATCCTCATTCTGACCTTTCAAGCTGGCGAAACAAAGGTCCGTGTGAACGCCGAGGTGCGCTATGTGATGTCAAACTCAGGTATGGGCGTTCAATTTGTTGGCCTGAAGGCAGCGGACTCCGCTGCGATCAAGCGCCTGATTGAAGGGTCCAGTCCCGCCGATGAGCTGCCGCTCGATTCGGACGCGGGCCCGGCGGATCCCGACAAGAAACTGTTCCTCGGGAGCTTCGCCGTAATAAGCCTGTTTGACGTAATCCAGATGATTGAGAATTCGCGGCTTACCGGGGTTCTGGCTGTTTCGTCTTCCTCGATAAGGGGTGGAGTTTACTTTGACGAAGGCGAGATAGTTGGAGCCGCGACCGAAGACAAGACAGGGTCCGAGGCAATGATCACACTGCTAAACGCCGTCGAAGGCACCTTCGAGTTCAGAAAATCCACCGCCACCTTCGAACGGACAATCAATGCTCCGAGCAACACCGCTCTCCTGCTGGACCTCCTCCAGGCAATGGACGAAGAAGCATCTCTTCGTTGAATCCTTCCAAACCACTTCGACCTGTCGTGATCTCCGGACTCGCAAACATGGGCAGTGGGTCATAGTGTTGATGAATGCTCGCTCCGGTCTTGCCACAAACACACTAAGCCACAAAGCCGCACAAAGAATGACTTTGTGGACCTTGGGGTCTTCGAGTCTTTGTGGCGGGATCTCCTCCAACACAATGACTCCACCAACCCTAACAAAAGCAGATGCCACTCTCTCGCCCGCGTTTGCTATAATGCAGTTTTCAAATCTGGACGAAAAAGACGACCGATATGACTGGACCTGAAATAAGACAGAAGTTTCTCGATTACTTTGCCGAGCGCGGACACCGCATCGTCAAGAGTTCGCCGCTGTTGCTTCCCAACGACCCGACGCTGCTGTTCGCGAACGCCGGAATGAATCAGTTCAAAGAAACGTTTCTCGGTCTCGAGACTCGGGATTACAAGCGCGCCTGCTCGTCGCAGAAATGCATACGCGCGGGCGGAAAGCACAACGACCTCGACGAGGTTGGCCGAACAAGCCGGCATCACACGTTCTTCGAGATGCTGGGAAACTTCTCCTTCGGCGATTACTTCAAAAAAGAAGCCATCTTTTTTGCATGGGATCTCCTGGTGAACGAGTTCAAACTCGACCCGGAGCGGATGTGGTTCTCGGTCTTTGAAGGAGACGCGGAAGTCGGCGCCGACGAAGACGCAGTCAGGTATTGGCAACAAGTAGGCGCGCGACCCGAGCGAATCCTTCGGTTCGGCCGCAAGGATAACTTTTGGCAAATGGCGGAGACGGGACCGTGCGGGCCTTGCTCGGAGATTCACTATTACCAGGGACCAAACCCCGAGAATCCCGAGTTCAACCGGGCGGAATTGGTGAACGGGCCCGACGACACGACCATGGAGATCTGGAACCTGGTCTTCATGCAGTTCAACCGATCCAAGGTTTCAGAGAACGAGTACAAGCTCGATCCGCTGCCGGCGCCCTCGGTCGATACCGGCGCGGGACTCGAGCGCGTCACCGCGGTCATCCAGAACGTGCCATCGAACTATGACACCGATCTGATCAAACCGATCATCGACTTTATAGCCGAGCTGTCCGGCAAACAGTACGTGTACGAATCCCAGGAAGGCATGTCGATGCGGGTGATCGCCGATCACGCGCGTGCGACTGCATTCTCGATCGCCGACGGCATCGCGCCGGGCAACGTGGGAAGGAACTACGTGCTGCGAAAGATCATGCGCCGCGCGATCTATCACGGCGCAAAGGAACTGGGGCTCAAGCCGCCGTTTCTTTGCCGCGTGACTGAATTCGTTATCGAGTTGATGGGTGACGCCTTCCCCGAGCTTATCGCCTCGCGGCGACTGATCGATCAGACGGTGAGGGGTGAGGAGCAACGCTTCGCGCGGA
>Ga0134123_10002449_pt1 | contig 12164 bp, 8 predicted proteins | sample KB303_FD_96460 | JGI IMG/M metagenome (GOLD analysis project Ga0134123, IMG submission 96460) | Terrestrial soil microbial communities without Nitrogen fertilizer from Kellogg Biological Station, Michigan, USA - KB3-0-3 | ecosystem: Environmental > Terrestrial > Soil > Unclassified ...
CGGGTTCATCAAGGCAGTGAAGATCGACGATGCGATGGGCAAGTGCACCGGATGGGTTGTCGCTGTCGCCGACAAATTTCCTGCGGCGATGAAGGCAGCCAAAGCGCTGAAGGTGAAGTGGGATGCGGGCCCGTATGCGAACCTCGGCTCCGCGGATCTCCTTGCGCAGTACAAGGAGCTGTCGAAACAAACGGACCAGGGCGCACCCTGGGTCCTCGAAGGCGACGTCGACCAGGGGTTCGGCCAGGCCGATAAAGTATTCGAGGTCGAGTACACCACCGACATGGTCTGCCACGCAACCATGGAGCCGCTGAACGCCACGGTGCAATACGCCAATGGCGAGTGGCACGTTCATGTCGGCACGCAGAGCACGTCCTTTGCGCGCATGACCTTGACGGCTTACCTCTCGGGGGTATTGAAGAAGAAGCCGGAAGAACTGAAGATCTTCGTTCACCAGTACCTGGTGGGCGGCGGCTTCGGCGGCAAGCAGGACTACGACGATATCCTTGCCGCAGCCTACTGCGTCAAGGAAACCGGCCGGCCTGTCAAGTTCATCCACACGCGCGAATCCAATTTCGCGACCAGCTTCGCGCGCACGCCCACCTATCACAAAGTCAAAGCCGGAATCAAAAACGGTGAACTGCTGGCGATGAACCAGGATATCGTTTGCGGCTGGATGGGCGCTCGTTTCGGGGTCGGCAAGAAGTATGGTTCCGACTGGCTGCAGCTCGATTCCTGGGAAGAGAACAAGCGGGACATCGACCAATGGTCCATCGGCGGCAGCGATCACTGGTATTACCTAAAGAACCATCGGGTACGCGCCTGGAACCACGAACCGACCACCTGGGCGGTGCAAGCCAGTGCGTTGCGCACGGTGTCGAACTCGTACAACATTTTCGTCGTCGAGTCCTTCATGGACGAGGTAGCTGCCGCGGCCGGACGCGACCCGCTCGAGTTCCGGTTGTCCATGTTGAACGGCAAGGGCGGCAATCGAGGCATACCCAACTCGGGCTATCCGCCGGGAACCCGCTCGGACTACTACATGGATCAACTGTGGATCTCGCTGCCCTGGGCCACGGAGGATTCCTGGCCTTTGTACGAGTCTGCAACCGTGGGTGGGGCTCTGCGTCTGGCGAATTGCCTGAGGGTGGCCGCGGGCAAGGCTGGTTACGGAACCAAGCGCCTGCCGCCAAACACCGGTCTCGGAATCGCGGTGACCGCGGCGGAGGAACGCCAAAGCCCGACCTGGGTCGCAGGCATCGCCGAAGTTACGGTGGATCCGAAGACCGGCAGGTTTACCATCAACCGGCTGACGATGGCGATGGATCCTGGTGCAGTGGTCAATCCCAGAAACGTCGAGGCGCAGATTCAGGGATCGGCGTTGTGGGGTGCGAGCCAGATCCTGTCCGAGCGCCTGACCTTGAAAAACGGCGCGTTCGAGCAGACCAACTACGGTGATTATCAGCCGATCCGGCTGGCGCAGGTTCCGGAGATCGATGTCACGATCATCCAGTCCGACCACCATCCGAGCGGGGTAGGAGAACCGGCTTCCACCGTGGTCGCGCCGGCGGTGGCCAACGCCATCTTCAACGCCGTGGGTGCGCGGGTCCGACACATGCCGATCTCGCCCGAGGCGGTGCTGAAGGCAATGAAGCAGAAGGCGTAACCAGCCTTCAGATCATTGAACCGGCCGCGCGGCGCTAGCGCCGCGCGGCCGTGTTCACTCGAATTCGGCGCGGCGTGAGAGCGTGCCCTACCGACCGCATTCAATATTCAGCACGCAATGGGAGCGAGAGATGTCGGATGACATTCTTTCTTTGACGGCTGGCGAACTCATTGCACATTACCGCAGCAAGCGCTTGTCGCCGGTCGAAGTAACGCAAGCGGCGCTGGCCCGCATTGGCAGGCTGGATCCCGTCTACAACGCCTTCGTCCTCGTGGACGAAACCCGCGCGCTGAACGACGCGCGCGCCGCGGAAACGCGATGGCAGCGCGGACAACCGGCCGGCCTGGTTGACGGCATCCCCGCGACAGTGAAGGACCTCATCGTTACGGAAGGCTGGCCGACGCGGCGTGGTTCGCGAACCATCGATCCGCAACAGCCGTGGACCGAGAACGCTCCGCCGGTCGCGCGCATGAAGGAACAGGGCGCCGTATTTCTCGGCAAGACCACCACGCCGGAATTCGGCTGGAAGGGGGTGACCGACAGTCCATTGACCGGCATTACCGTCAATCCATGGAACACGCGACTGACGCCCGGGGGCAGCAGCGGCGGTGCCGCGGTTGCGGCGGCATTCGGCATGGGAGCGATGCACATCGCCACGGACGGCGGCGGGTCCATCCGCATTCCGGCCGCATTCTCCGGCCTGTTCGGCTTCAAGCCGACATTTGGCATCGTGCCGGTTCATCCCCATTCACCGGCGGGGACTCTGTGGCATCAAGGACCGATCTCGCGCAACGTGGCCGATGCCGCGCTGATGCTTTCCGTGATCGCCCGCCCCGATCCGCGGGATTGGTACCAGGCCCCGGCACTGAACGTCGACTATCGGCAGGCGCTCGATGCCGGGGCGAAGGGCCTGCGCATCGGCTACAGCCGAACCCTGGGTTATGCGCGCGTGGACCCGGAGGTCGCGGCGCTGGTTGAAAAGGGCGTGCATGTTTTTGAAGCGCTCGGCGCTCGGGTGAAGGAACTCGATCTCGCACTCGAGGATCCGATTGCGATCATGCAGCCGTTGTGGGCGGTCGCGCTGGCACTGGCCGTTGCGCCGATGAATGCCGCACAACGCGCACTCGTCGATCCGCCGCTGCTCGAGCTGGCAGAACCCGGCTTTGGTCTGAGCGCTCTCGAATATAGGCAGCTGGAGCGTGCGCGCGAGGCCTTTGCGCGCCGTATGTGCGCGCTGCACCAGGATATCGATGTGCTGATTACGCCGCAGCTCGCGGTGGCGGCCTTCGAGGCCGGACACGAAGTGCCACCGGGATCCGACCGCACCCGCTGGTGGGAGTGGTCGCCATTTACTTATCCATTCAATCTTTCGCAGCAGCCGGCTGCGGCTGTGCCGTGTGGATTCACGCGCACAGGTCTGCCGGTTGCGATGCAATTGGTGGGGGATAGATTTGCCGACGCGCGGGTGCTGCAGGCCGCGCGAGCCTATGAAGCTGTGCAACCGTTCAAAATGCCCACACCGGACCCGCACGCGCATCCGCAAAAGCGGACTATGGCCGGCATGGCGTAATGACCGCAGAAGGCAGATCAGCAGAGATGTCGACTGCCGGCAAGGGGGTGCCGGAACCGGGGAAAAAATCTCTTCCTTCCGGCGGTGTATGATCGGACCACGGCAACACACAATGAGGACTGTCATGACCGTCAAGGAAGCCGTTCGCACCCGGGACGAGACTCAAACACAATACGCCAACCGCGCCCGGTATCACACTTCGGAAAATCCGTTTACCTTCGGCTATCCGCCGGTCCCGGCGCGGCAGTTCCTGGACGAGCGCGACCGGGCTTTCGCTTCCGCGACCCCGACTGGCGCAATCGCGCTCGATGCGGCCGCGGACCTCGGCTCGCCGTATGTGGCCACCACGCCCACCTTGCTGTGCCGGTATCTGAAGATCCGCGGCGGCGAACAATTGCGCACGAACTTTGCGGCTTCCGGCGCGATCTATTACGTCATGGCGGGCGGTGGCGAAAGCCGCAATGCGGCCGACGTCATCACATGGGGCACCGGCGATGTGTTTTGCTTTCCGGGGGGTAGCGAGACCACGCACCGCGCGGCCGCTGCAGACAGCCTGCTGTTCGTGGCCACCAATGAGCCGCTGCTCGCTTTCGAGCGGTTGAGTCCGCCGGTGCCGCAGGAATCGGTAGTGGACACGGTGCACTGGCCCGCGCATGAAATAGAGCGGCGCTTCGAGGAGGTCTGGCAGCGTCCCGCGAGCGACCATACCACTGGTTATTCTGTGATGTTTACCACGGCGGCGCTGCAACCCGGTTACGCCACCATCCCGTCTATCAACGTCGCGATCAATACGCTGGCGGCGGGGGGCGACCAGCGCCCGCACCGTCACAACGGAGTGGCGGTGACGCTGGCGATACAAGGGGACGGCATCTACTCGATGATCGGTGGACAGCGCGTGAACTGGTCCACGGGCGCCGCCCAGATTACGCCGGCTACGCTATTGCATTCGCATCATAATCGCGGCGCAAAGCGCATGCGCTCGCTGGTCATACAGGATGGGGGCTTGCACCACTACACGCGCACGCCGGGTTTCAGTTTCGACTGACGACCTTCCGGACGCGCAAGGTCACGTGACGGCAACGGGCACCATGCGGTGCCCGTTTTTCATTCCCTCGGCAAATAACTCAGGGCCTGATAAAAAAGGATCCCGTCTGCGCTGCCTCGCGGTTCAATGCATCGACCTTGACGGAAGCGAACGCCCACAGGTCGTCGCGCTGGATGCCGAGAAAAATCGGCTCGGTGTTTTTGCGATGAATGTTGATCTTGGCGTTGTAGACGATCCGCGTGGTGCCGTGTTTGTCGCGGATGTGATAGCGGTTGACCAGGTAGCGGCCATTGCCGAGGCTCTGGCCGGTGAGGTAGCAGCGGATGTTCTCGATGTTGCCCCCCGAAATGCCGAGTCCGTTGAGGTGGTCCAGCGTGGCTGCGGTTCTCTCGACAAAATCCACCGTGTCGTGACGAATGGATCTGCCGGGGCCCATTTCTTCCGTGAATTTGAAGTCGCCAAGCAGGATCTGTCCCGGCAGAGATTTCTCGATCATGCGTGCCAGATCCACGGTCACCTGGCCGACGATGTAGCTGAATGTGGTGGGATTGAGCCCGTCGACCTGGTGAAATTCGTAGTGTTCACCGACGTGGAACGCGGCCCGCAACTTCGGCACCCATTCGCTGCGCGCCTTTCTCTGCGCTACCGCGTTGTCCGCGAGGATCAGCATCATCAGTTTGTAAAGTTCGACGTTGGCGCCCGGGTTGGTTGCCCGATTCCAGATATAGAATCCGTCGCCGGTGGTGGTGCGGGCGAAGTCGATGTCGATTTCCTTCGATAAGAGTTGCCGGTACGCCGAGTTCACCGAAAACGACAGACTGTTAAGCATCGCCATCTGATCGAGCGGCGATTGCAACGAGAACTCCACCGCATCCAGCAGCACCACCGCCCTGCCGCGTACCAGCGACACGCTGTAGCGGCGAACCAGCTCGTTGATCAGCTCGATGTCGACGTCGACGCCGACGCGGAAGTCCACCCGCAGCACCTGCGGATCCGTACCGAATTCCCGGCATACCTCCCGAAACCTCGGCGGCGCCAAATGTTTCGACCCGGCGAGAATCTCGTTGACGAAGCCAATGGCGCCGTCTTTCGGAGTCGGATGCGCAGTGCCGCTGTGCACGGCCTCGGCGATGGCGTAGTGACGAACCGCGAGAAGACGCAACTCGCCATCCTCGTAGGTCCACGCCAGCAGCACGTTGTCGCCCAAGTCCCAGATCGCGAACAGCGCGTCGTCGAGGCGGGCGAGCGCATCGCGGAACCCGGGCAAAATCGTGGGAGCGCCGCCGTCGGCGCCCGCAATGGTCTTGGACCAGTTCCGGCGTTTCATCCCAGCTCCTTCCCGACGTGCATAGGTTTGCCGTGCTCAGAAGCGGTAGGCCAGGCCGCCATTCGCGAACCAGTTCGTATCTTCCTGCACAATCGGCGAGTTGCGCGCGTCGCCTTCCAGCCGGCGGGCGTTGAGTCCCCACAAGATGAGCCAATGCTTTGAGAGGTCCACCGTACCCAGAATCCCCATTGTGATATTACGCAGCCCGGCGCCTGCGCTATAGACCGGCAGGCCGGTTCGAATCGACTGTTGGGGCGTCAGGCCGAAAGAGGTTTGAGTGGCTTCCTCATCGGACCAGGTGAGTTGTCCGAAAATACCGGCCTTCACGCTCCACCGGGAGAAAACCCCGGCGGTGAGGCGCAAGTCGACATGGGAACCCCGTTCGGAATCGGCATCGAGGCGAAACCGCGCCAATGCGTTGAGGGGCATCGGGCCGATCTTCCAGTCTGTCTCCGCGTGCAAGCCGAAGGAGACGGAGGGGTCGATGTCCTCGAAGTTGTGCGCCTGCAGGAAAGCGGATTCCTCCGCGATGCGGCCCTCTTCGTAGGCAAGTTGCACACCGAACACCACCCGGCCGAACGGGTTCGATCGGACCCCGCCTTCCAGTATTCCCTGCGTGGTGCGCGCAAACCAATGGTCGCCGTATAGCCGTACATACGGGATTGCGTCTCCGCGCTGGCTGTCCGCGCCTTCATATGCCGGCCGCACCCGTGCACCGATTCCGACATACGCGTCACCCTTGCCGTCATCCTGCGCGAGTGCACTATTGGTAAAAATGCAGCATCCGAGGACGGACAAGAAAACCAGCGGCTTGAGCATGGGAGTGCCTTCCTTGTGCCGGATTCGAGTGTGTTGCGATTCAAAGCATTTGCAGCGGAACGGGTCCACGCGGCGCCGGGAACAGGCGGTCGAGTTCGGCGAGTTGATCTTTCGTCAAGGGATGATCGAGCGCGCCGAGATTTTCTTTCACCCGCTCGCGTCTGCCTGTCTTCGGGATGGCGATGATGTCGTCGTGGGCCAGCAGCCAGGCGAGTGCGGCCTGCGCCGGGGTCATGCCGTAGTGACGGGCGAAAGCGGCAAGCTTCGGATCGCCCACCAGCTTTGCTTGTTCGATCGGGGAATAGGCCATCACCGGAATGCGCCGCTTGCGCAGCCACGGCAGCAAATCCCATTCAATGCCGCGGCGCCTGAGATTGTAGAGCAACTGGTCGGTTGCCACGCCCGTGCCGCCTGACACCGGCCACAGTTCCTGCATGTCGTCGAGGTCCAGATTGCTCACGCCGCAATAGCGGATCTTGCCGGATTTCTGCAGCGCCAGAAACGCCTCCATGGTTTCGGCGAACGGCACGCCCCCACGCCAATGCAGCAAATAAAGATCGATACGGTCGGTGCGCAACCGCTTGAGGCTACGCTCGCACGCGGCCACCGCACCTTTGCGCGTGGCGTTGTGCGGATAGACCTTGCTCACCACAAAGGCCTCGTCGCGCCGGCCGGCGAGCGCCTCACCGATCAGTTCCTCGGCCTTGCCTTCGCCATACATCTCCGCCGTATCGATCAAGGTGAGGCCGAGGTCCAGGCCGAGCCTCAGCGAAGCGATTTCCTCGGCACGAACCGCCTTGTCCTCACCCATGCGCCAGGTCCCCTGACCGAGCGCTGCCACGCGTTCTCCCGACGGGAGCTTGACTGTCTTCATGACCTGGTTCGAAAGAAAAGACATGTGCAAGTATAGGCCGGGGCCTCGTCCGGATTGATACGCTTAGTGCGTTGATGACTGGGTGTTTGCCGAGGAACTGGTCTATTCTATGCATCAAAGCCGCGGTGCCGGGGACTGCGGTTGGCAGCGGTCGTACGTCCCAGGAACGACTCATGTCTGAAGAGCTGAACTTCGTCTGGCCCACACCACCCTATTACCAATACGCGTCAGCCAAGGACGCGGAACTCCCCCGCGGCTGCGTGCTGGTCGGCAGCGACGGCCGGCAGCGACAAGGGCGTCTGATCCGCTTTGTGCCCGAACAGGGGATGCTCGATTTCCTGGCCACCGACTCGACCTCGGCCGAAACTCTGGAGTTCGCCAAGGTCAAGAAGTTGCAGCTGCTCCGTCCCGTGCAAATGCTGCCCAGGGAACTCGAGAAGATGCAGGCAGCCGGTGTCGCATCGCCGACCGGTAATCAGATCGTCAAGTTGACCTTCAAGGACGGCGAGAAACTCACTGTTGCAACCCGCGGGTTCCTGATCGAAATGACCGGTCTTTATCTTTACGTCGTGGCCGAGGATGACAAGGTCCAGCGCACCTTCATCCCCACGCATGCTTATGCCGATTATTCCATCGGCGAGTCTCTGGGCCAGATGCTTTCCGCGCAACAGAAGGATACGGTGGACTTCGTTCAGGTGGGGTTGCATCTGCAGCAGCACCTGCGCAGCCAGCGCATCGGCGACTATCTGACTGCGAGCCAGATCATTTCGCGCGAGTTCCTCGAGCAGGTGCTCAAGGACCGGGACCAGACCCACCCGGAAAGCCAGCTCGGCCAGGTTCTGCTGCGCGAGGAGGTCATCAGCCAGGAAGAACTGGACAGGGCGGTCGGGCTGCAGCAGCGCGACCGCAAACTTCCACTCGGCGAGATCCTGGTCGAAATGGGCGTGATCGATCGCGCCACCGTGAACCGGCTGCTGGTGCGCAAGCTCGGTATTCCGTTCGTAGATCCGGCGCGTTTCGATATCGACCAGCAGGCATTGGCTTTGGTCGAACGGCGCCTCTCGGAAAAGCATCGCGTCATGCCGCTGTTCCGCACCAAGGACGAAATCGTGGTGGCGATGGAGAACCCAACCGATCCCGTACCGGTGCAGGAGTTGCGCTTCTACACGCGTTTGCGCGTGGTGCCGGTCATGGCCAACCAGGAAAGCATCCTTGCCGCCATCAAGACGCACTATGGGCAGTACGAAGCGGCGCGCAACGTCAAAGATCTGGCGGCCGCTGCGCCGGAACGCAAGGCCGAAGATCACGATGAACCCGCGATCAGCGTGTCGGACAACGCCTTGGTGCGCATCGTCAACCAGATCATCCAGGACGCCACTGAACGCAAGGCCTCGGATATCCACATCGAAACCTATCACGGCAAGGAAAACACCAAGGTGAAGTTGCGGATCGATGGCGAACTCGAGGACTATCTCGAAGTGCCTTCGCACTTCCGCAATGCGATGATCTCGCGCATCAAGATCATGTCGAACCTGGATATCTCGGAGCGGCGCAAGCCGCAGGACGGCAAGATCGTCTTCAACCGCTTTGGGACGGCGAACGTGGAACTGCGCGTGGCGATCATGCCCACGAGCGACGGCCTCGAGGACGTGGTGATGCGGGTGCTTGCCGCCGCCAAGCCGATCGCACTGGACAAGATGGGCCTGCGCGAGCCGGTGCTCGCGGAGATCAGGCGCATCGCCGGCATGCATTTCGGCCTGCTGCTGATCTGCGGCCCGACCGGTTCGGGCAAGACCACCACCCTGCATTCGGTGCTCGGACACATCAATAACGGCAGGAAAAAGATCTGGACTGCCGAGGATCCGATCGAAATCACGCAGAGGGGACTCAGGCAGGTGCAGGTTAACGCCAAGATCGGCCTCACCTTTGCGACGGCACTGCGGTCCTTTCTGCGCCTCGATCCCGACGTCATCATGGTGGGGGAAATGCGCGATTCCGAGACGGCGAAAACCGGGGTGGAAGCTTCGCTTACAGGGCATCTGGTGTTGTCGACCTTGCATACCAACAGCGCGCCCGAGTCGGTGACCAGGCTGCTCGACCTGGGCATGGACCCGTTCAACTTTGCCGACGCGCTACTCGGTGTACTGGCACAGCGGCTGGCGCGGGCCTTGTGCCCCGACTGCAAGAAGTCGCACAAGCTCTCGGAGGAAGAAATCAGAGTATTGCTCAAGGAATACTGCGACGGCACGCCGCTGGTTCCAGCCGAGGTGCGCAAGCGCTGGGAGTCGAGCTACGCCGATAAGCATGGACAGTTGACGCTGCACGAGACCACAGGCTGCGATAAATGCGGCAAACGCGGGTACATCGGCCGTCTCGGCATTCACGAAATGCTGGTGACCTCGCGCGCTATCAAGGCGCTCATCCAGGGCCACGCCCGGGTCGAAGACATCCAGAAAGCCGCGCTGGCTGAAGGCATGCTCACGCTCAAGCAGGACGGCATAGAAAAGGCGCTGCAAGGCAGGACGGACCTCGCCCAGGTGCGCGCCGTGGCGGTGTGATTTTCGGGGCATGATGATCCGCCGATTATGTTCCTAGCGCTGAAAGCAGGCGTCTGTTCCGAGCAGAGCCTGGCGGAACCGGTCCTTCAGAAGCGCGCCGTCGCGCGGCGGCAACACCAGCGGGAGCTTGTCTGGTGCGACCTTGACCTGCGCGAACAATGGTCCCTCGGCACGGTGAAGACCGGTCTGCAGCCGCCGGACCTGCTCAATCGTGGTGACCATTGTTGCCGACACGAAGCCGCAGGCCTTGGCCACAGCGGCGAGATCGATGCCGAACGCCGTGTGCGAGGCCTGCATGCCGGTTTCACCGTAACGTTCGTTGTCCAGCACCACCACTGAAAGATTGCGCGGGCGCTGCACGCCGATGGTGGCAAGCGAGCCCATTCCCATCAGCAGTTCGCCATCTCCGGTAAGGACCAGCACCCGCCGCTGAGGCTGCGCCAGCGCGAGTCCCAACCCGATCGCCGCTGCGCCGCCCATTCCGCCCCAGAGCGGGAAGTTGAGCGGGTGGTCGCCGGCATCGGTGGCGTCCCAGGCCGGCGCACCCAGCCCCGCGACCACCAGCAGATCGCCGCGATCGGCGAGTAGCCTTCTGACCACCTCCCTCCGGTCCAGCGCTTTCGATTTGTCTTTTTATCCCCTGGCAGCCATGTTCAATTCTCGAAAGTCTTGGCGCCGAGCAGGCGTTGCCCGATCAGCAATGCCGCCGGCCGCAGCGTGTTATAGGCGATGCGCAGAGCGCCTTCGGCCAGCGGCACGATGTCTTCCTCCCGGTCGGCCCGGCTGACGAGCACATCCATTTCTTCGAGCACGTTCTGTGTCGCGTGCCCCATCGGCACCTGCCACGGATTGAACTCCGCCCAATCGCCGCGCATGGTCACGAGCATCGCCAGCGGTACCCGGCATGCACAGAGCATCGAAGCCATATTGATGCAATTGCCCACGCCGCTGGACTGCATGAGCAGCACGCTTTTGTCGCCGCCCAGCCACGCGCCAACCGCGAGTGCGATACCTTCCTCCTCGGTGGTGAGCCGTACCGCGCGCAGTTCGGGATCGGCTTCGCAAAGCCCGATCAGCGCGGAATGGCCGGCATCCGGCACGAAGCTCACCTGACGAATGCCCTGTTGCTTGAATAGCTGGTGCAGTCGCCGGCTCCAATGCGTGGTTTTCATGTTGTTCTGATTTATCGCAAGATGTTGCACGCCCGCATGACCCGGCGCGACAAATGTGATTTGGCCACAGCCGGCGCATTGGGGCAAGGAATGCGGCTGGCAGCGCCCCGACCACGAATTCCGCGGAATCGCTGGTCGAAAAACAAAAGCGGACACCGGCCGGTGTCCGCCCAGTTTTGCGCTGACGCGCGAGAGACTATTTCATCAGGTGCTGCTTGAACCAGTTCAGCGCAGGGGTCGAAGCCCTCTCGAAGCCGCTTACATAAGCATCGAAGTGGCCGCCCGGCAGGATCACCAGTTGCTTGGGCTCGCGGGCGCGGCCAAACGCCTCGATTGCAAGATCGGTGGGCGTGAGCACGTCATTCTCGGCGACGATCATCATGAACGGTGTTGGCGAGATCAGGTGGATGCTTGCCGCCGGGTTGTACTCCAGCGCCAGTTCCAGCGATCGCACCGTCTGGCGGTTTTCCCATTTGGGCGCGCGCGTCTGGCCAGTTTTGATGAACCAGTCGTAAGAGTCCTGGGTCGGCAGCGCCGAAGGCTTGCCCTGTTCGGCGACTACCGGCAGGTAGTTGACCTTGCCGGTGTTGTACTCCTCCGCACGATCGGCAGCCAGCCACGCCTGCAGTCCTCCCCAGTTGTCCGCGCGCACGAGGCGGCGGAAATTATCGGTGGCATTGACCAGCGGCACCTGTGCGACTGCGCACTTCACGCGGCGGTCGAACGCCGCAAGGTGTATCACATGCGCGCCGCTGTAAGAGGAACCCCAGATGCCAATGCGGCCCGGGTCGACGGTAGGCTGCGTCGAAGCCCAACTGATCGCGTTCTTGTAGTCCTCGTGTTGCATGTGCGGATCGATATGCCCGCGCGGCTCGCCTTCGCTGTCGCCGAAATTCCGATAGTCGAAGACCAGGACCACGAAGCCGCCGTTGGAAAATTTGGCGGCGAAGTCGTCCAGGTACATTTCCTTGACTGCGCTCCAGCCGTGCGCCATCACGATCGTCGGACGCTTTTCTCCCTGCTTCATGCCCTTGGGCACGTACAGCCAGCCGACGAGCTTCTTGCCCGCACTGGTAAAGGTCACGTCCTGCCGGTTGAAGTTGTCGGCCGCGCCGGCTGCGTGGGCGAGCAGC
>Ga0134123_10002451_pt1 | contig 12159 bp, 11 predicted proteins | sample KB303_FD_96460 | JGI IMG/M metagenome (GOLD analysis project Ga0134123, IMG submission 96460) | Terrestrial soil microbial communities without Nitrogen fertilizer from Kellogg Biological Station, Michigan, USA - KB3-0-3 | ecosystem: Environmental > Terrestrial > Soil > Unclassified ...
CCGCCGACGCTGATGCCGCGGAAGCTCAGGCCGCCGCCGGTGCCCTTCACGTCGGTCTCGAACGCGCTCAGGGTTGCCACGACGATGTACTGCGCTCCGGTCAACTTGCCGATCTTCGCGCCGCTGGACTTGCTGATGCGTCCCGATGCCGCCAGATCCTGCTCGTCGAGCACCGCGCTCAGTTTGTCGCGCTCGACCATCTTGAATTTGCCCGTCCCGGCCAGCTCGTTGGTGAGCATTCCCGCGAGGTCGTCTCCGACGCCGCCATACCACCACGCCGCCGAGGTGCGGTTCTGAAATTCATTGACTGCCAGCACGGGCTTGCCGCCCGCCATCGCGCTCGTCGCAAGGATCAGGAGCGCAGAAACAACCAGGACCAGTTTCGTTCGCATGTTTTCCCCTCTGTCGGATTTCCAAAACCTGCAATATGGGCCGCGGACTCTCACGAGGCTGTGATCCGGCTCACGGAGTCAGTGACCGACGGAGTTGTCGGCACACTCCAGGAGGGTGCGATCCCAGGTCTCGATCCGATTCCGGCCGCGGCTTTTCGCAGAGTATAGCGCGCGATCGGCGCGATCGATCAGCGCCGCGGGGCTGAGAATCTCGCTGCTGGCCGGTTCATCCATGCCCGCGATCCCGATCGACGCCGTCACGACCACCGAGTCCCCGCCGCAGGCGACCTCGGTCGACTCGAGGCGCTGGCGAATCCGCTCGGCCACGACCTGGGTGTTGCCCATCCGCGTCTCCGGCAGCACGATACAGAACTCCTCGCCGCCGTAGCGTCCCGGCACGTCATACACACGGCAGCTGTCCTTCAGCAGTTTCCCGATCGCCTTCAGCACCTCGTCGCCCGCGGAGTGGCCCCACGTGTCGTTGATGCGCTTGAAGTGATCGAGGTCGAGCATCAGCACCGACATGGGCGAGCCGTGGCGCAGCGCGCGGTTGATCTCGCTGTCGATCTTCTCGATGAGGTACCACCGGTTGTACAACCCGGTCAACCCGTCGCGCGACGACACCTCGGAGAGGTTGCGGTTCTTCACCACGAGGTCGAGGTTCTCGCGCTGGAGGCTCAGCATCCGCTGTTCGAGCTCGTCGTAGCGCGACTCGGCCTCCCCGGCGACGCGGATCACGTCGAACAGCGCGTGAATCAGCTTCCTCTCGCTTTCATTGAACGGCGTGCCGGCGGCGGAGACCACGGCGACCCGAGGCAGCGCGAGGCGGATGGCGAACGCGTTTCCGGCCTCCGGCGACTGGCTGTCGACGAGGTACATCGGCTTGCGCAGCAGCTCGGAAAGCGGCTCGAGAATCCGGGCAGCGGCGGATTCGTAGGTACTCATAAAATCACCTGTGTTGAATGAGAGACGGGAAACTATACGCTCGCGCCGGAGGCGGGCCAACGTCCAATCATGGAACGGACTTCTTTACACACGATTCTCGATCCGGAAGCGGTTCACGCCCGCCGTGATCTCGTCGCCCTGACGCACTTTCGTGTTCTTCGCGGGCAGCGTGTTGAGGAACGTACCGTTGCGGCTGCCGAGGTCGCGGACGCGGATCGTGCCGTCCTCGTCGCGGACCACCTCGAAGTGCCTGCGTGAGAGAAACTCGTCGGGCACGCGCACGTGTCCCTCGCGTCCGACCACGAGTCCCGCCGGCGGAATCTCGAACTCCTGCCCGCGCAGCGGACCTTCGAGACAGACCAGCACCGCGCGAGTGGCGGCCGGCTGCGTCGCGCGCGCGTTGCGCACCTTCTGCGCCAGCAGCGCCTCGTCCATCACCGACGCGGTCTCGAGCGCGATCGGCTGCACCGGCACTCCCGACTCCTCGGTCGGCTCGACGCTGACGAGCGCGGAGCCGACGCGCAGCAGATGCGCGCCCTCGCCGATCACCGCCTCCTCGATCTCCTGCCCGTCGAGAAACGTCCCCATGTGCGAGTCGGCGTCGCGCACGATCAGCTTCTCGCCGCGCACCGAGATCGAGCAGTGTCGGATCGACAGCTCCGCCTCCGGCAGCTCGATGTGGCAGCCCCTGCGGCCGATCCAGAGCGGATGCTCGTGGATCGTGAAGATCGTGTTCAGCGACTGCGCGTTCCCGCTCACCACGACGTGCACGGAGCGCGGGCGCGCCGGCGCCTCGTGCAGGTCGGCGCGCGGCGCCTCGGCGGGCGCTGACGGCGCGTTGACGCGGTACGGCTTCATGTCGATCTCGCGGATCTGATCGACGTCCATCAGCCGCGCCAGCACCGCCGCCTTGCTGCCCGACAGCCACTCGCCGCAGTGACAGGTCGCGATCGAATTCGGCAGCCGCACCGCGATCACACCAGGCACGTCGTACGCCTGCCCGCATTTCGGACAGCGGATGAGGGGCATGGCGCGGATGATAACAGCGGGTGAGTCGACTACACTTGCGCCGTCCATGCTGGCCGGCAACGAGAATCAGAACAGCGCCCGCGTCGGCGTTCGCTCCAAATTCGTCGGGACGTACGCGGCGCTGACGATCTTCGTGGCGCTGCTGATCCTCGGGCTGCAGCAGATGTTCGTGCGCCGCGCGATGATCCTCCAGACCGTCGAGCAGGGCAGCGCGATCGCGCAGACCATCGACGCGACGGCCGGCTACTACGTCATCTTCGGACTCACCGACGATCTGAAGAACATCGTCGCCGACCTCGGCAAGAGTGCCTCCGTCGAATACGCCGACTTTCTCGACGGCAACGGCAAGGTGCTCGCCGCGAACAAGCCGGCCGTTCCCGACGTGCTGAAGGGCCGCAAACTGCAGCGCGAGAATGGCGCGCGCGCCGGCGAGGACCTGCACATCTACACCGTGCCGTTCTACGAAACGAAGGCAGACGCCGCGAATCCGGCCGCGAAAGCGAAAGGCTACTTCCGGCTGCTGATGAACGAGAGCCAGGCGCGGACCGCGCTGGCGAGCCTGCGCAACTGGAGCGCGGGGATCGTCGTGCTCGCGCTGGTCGCAGCGAGTCTTCTCGCCTGGTTCGCGTCGCGGATCATCGTCCGGCCGATCCTGTCGCTCGTCGGAACGGCACAGCAGATCTCGAAGGGCGACCTCACCGAGCGCGCCGAGGTCACGTCGAGCGACGAAGTGGGCGGCCTGGCCGAGACGTTCAACACCATGGCCGGGAACCTCGAGCGGACGGTGCGGAGCCTCATGCAGTCGCAGACGAAGCTCAAGTCCGTCGTCGACATGGTCGGCGACCGCTCGCAGACCGTCATCCATCGCGTCGACGAGCAGCGCGCCATCATCGACGACACCTACCAGTCGATCGACCAGCTGAACGGCGGCGTCCGGAAGATCACCGACAACGTCGAGGCCCTTTCCGCGTCATCGGAAGAAACCTCGTCGTCGATGCTCGAGATGGTCGCGTCGATGGAAGAGGTGAGCCGCCACACCGACACGCTCTTCTCCTCCGTCGAAGAGACGGCGTCGGCCACGCATCAGATGGTGTCCTCGATCAACGAGGTGGACCAGAACGTCGTCTACCTCACCAACTTCGTCACCGACACCTCGTCGTCCATGGTCGAGATGTCCGCGTCGATCGCGCAGGTCGAGGCCAACGCCGCGCGCTCCTACGACCTCGCGCTCGCCGTCGCCGACGCGGCCGAGAGCGGGATGAAGGCGGTGCGCGAGACGATCGAGGGCATGGAGCAGATCCGCCACTCCGTCATCGAGACGAGCTCCGTCGTCGGCCGCCTCGGCGACCGCTCGATCGCCATCGGCAAGATCCTCAACGTCATCGAGGACGTCGCCGAGCAGACCAACCTCCTCGCGCTCAACGCCGCGATCCTCGCGGCGCAGGCGGGGGAGTACGGCAAGGGCTTCTCGGTCGTGGCCGCGGAGATCCGCGATCTGTCGGAGCGCACCGCGTCGTCGACGCGCGACATCGCGAGCCTCATCGGCGCGGTGCAGAACGAAGTCGAGAACGCGCTGAAAGTGACGTCGTCGGGCTCGGCGCTCGTCGAGAACGGCGTCGCGCTGTCGCACGAGGCGGGCAAGGCGCTGAACAACATCCTCGACTCCGCGTCCAAGGCCTCGAACATGGGCCGGGAGATCGCGTCCGCCACGCGCGAGCAGGCCGCCGGCAGCGAGGCCATCACGCGGGCGGTCGAGCGGCTGCAGGAGATGGTCGCGCAGATCAACTCCGCCACGCGCCAGCAGGCGCAGGGCTCGGATCACATCCTCAAGGCCGTCGAGTCGATGCGCGAGGTGACGAAGTACGTGCGTCAGGCGATGGTCGAGCAGAAGTCGGGCTCGTCGATGATCTCCGCCGCCGCCGAGCGGATGATCGAGATGATCCACGAGATCTTCCAGGTGGCGGCGAGCCAGGCCGGCGAGAGCGAGAAGATCGTCGCGACGATGCGCCAGGTGCGCGCCATCGCCGACGGCAACCGCACTACCGCCGGCGAGATGAGCGACGCGATCAGCTTGCTCAACGACGCGATCCGCTCGCTCGATGACGAGGTCCGCAAGTTTCGAGTGCGTGCATGAGCGAGCTGCGGCTGATCACGTTCCGCGTCGGCCCCGAGACCTTCGTGCTCGACATCATGGCCGTCCGCCAGATCATTCCGTACACCGGCTCGACGTCCGTGCCGACCGCGCCGGCGTTCATCGAGGGCATCATCGTCCTGCGCAACGAAGTGATCCCGATCGTCGACCTGCGCGACCGCCTCTACCCCGGCATGGACCGCAGCGCCGAGCCGCTCGTCCTGATCACGCACACCAGCGCCGGCGTCATCGGCCTCAAAGTCGACGAAGTCCGCCGCATCGTCACCGTCTCGGCCGACGCCTTCCTCCCGCCTCCTCCCATCATCCGCGGAATCCGCGGCGAGCTCCTCATCGCCGTCGTCCCGTTCGGGGAGGAGATCTATCTGCTGATCGATGTGGAGAATGTATTGACGGAGCCGGAGAAGATCGAGCTGCGGGAGGCGGACCTCACGACGGAAACCCTGAACGCAGAACGCAGAACGCAGAACGCAGAACGTTGAACGACGGCTTTCTCACTCTTCGTTCTGCGCTCTGCGTTCTGCGTTCTGCTTCTCAAACCCGTACGGGCAGTGCCGGCACCCCGACTCGCAGCAGTACCCGCGCTCGCGCAGGAACTTCTCCGTGAACACGACGTACGGTCCTTCGCGATAAAAGTCGACGCCTTCCACCAGCCGGTCGTTCATCGTTTAGACTCCCCGCGTGTTCTCACGCGCCCGCCTGCTGCAACTGACGGAAGCGATGAGGGGGAAGCTGATCGTCGTGTACGGCGACATCGTAGCGGACCGCTTCATCTACGGTACTCCGAAGCGGATCTCCCGCGAGGCGCCGGTGCTCATCCTGCGCCAGTATCGCGAGGACGTCCTCCTCGGCGGCGCCGGCAACGCCATCAACAACATCTACGCCCTCGGCGGTCTCCCGATCCCGGTCTCGGTCCTCGGCAATGACGCCGCGGGGCACACGCTCATCGAGCACCTCACCGAGACCGGCGTCGACTGCAGCGCGATCCTCCGCACGGACCGCTACACCACCGCCACGAAGACGCGCATCCTCGGCGGCATGCCCCACGCGAGCCGGCAGCAGATCGTCCGCTTCGACGTGGAGGACGAGCTCACGATGGACCCCGCCGAGGAAGCGCAGTTCGCGGATCTGCTCCGCGAGCAGATCTCCGTCTGCCACGCCGCGCTGATCAGCGACTACGGCTACGGCGTCGTCCACTCCTCGCTCGCCGCGACGCTCACGCAGCACGCGCATGGCAAGCCGGTGACGCTCGACTCGCGCTACAACCTGCTCAACTATCCTGGAGTGACGGCCGCCACGCCGAACGAGGAAGAAGCCGCGGCCGCGGCGGGGACGTCGCTCTTCAACGGCGAGGGAGAGGACCGGCTGTACGACGTCGCCGAGACGCTGCAGGAAAGCCTGGACGCCGAGGCCATCCTGATCACGCGCGGAAGCCGCGGGATGGCGCTCTTCGAGCGCGAGGGACCGCCGCTGTTCATCCCCGTCTACGGCACCGACCAGGTCGCGGACGTGACCGGCGCCGGCGACACCGTCATCGCCACCTTCACCCTCGCCCTCGCCGCCGGCGCCTCGTATGCCGAGGCCGCGAAGCTCGCCAACTACGGCGGCGGCATCGTCGTGATGAAGATGGGGACGTCGACCGTCTCGAACGACGAGCTGCGGCATGCGATCGAGCGGGATGAGGAATTACAAGAATAGGTTGCGCGGTCACGCAGTCACGCGGTTGAAGGAACTGCCGCGTGACCGCGCGACCGCGTGACTGCGCAACCGAAATGAACGCCCCGATCCTCACCGAACACGAGCTCCAAAGCGCCCTTGCCACAGAGCGCCAGGCGGGCCGCAAAATCGCGTTCGCGAACGGCGTCTTCGACATCCTGCACGTGGGGCACGTTCGCTATCTGCAGGATGCCGCGCGTGTGGCCGATGTGCTCGTGGTCGCGGTCAACGGCGACGCTTCCGTGCGGGCGATCAAGGGGGAGGGGAGGCCGCTGACGCCGGAGCGCGAGCGGGCGGAGATCGTCTCCGCGATTCGCGGCGTCGCGTACGTCACGATCTTCAGCGAGAGCAGCCCGGCGCGCCTGCTGCAGGTGCTGCAGCCCGACTTTCAGTGCAAGGGCACGGACTACACGGCCGACTCGGTCCCGGAGGCCGGGATCGTGCGCGCGTACGGTGGCCGTGTCGTCATCGTCGGCGATCCGAAGGATCATTCCACGACTGAGATGCTGCGAAAGCTGAAGGCGGAAGGATGAAGGATGTCCTCGTCCTTCGCCTCTCGGCACTGGGCGACGTCATCCACACCATCCCCGCCGTCGCCGCGCTGAAGGAAACCGCGCGCGTCCGCTGGGTCGTCGAAGCCCCGTACCGCGAGCTCGTCGAGCTCGTCGCCGGCGTCGAAGCGATCCCTGTCCGCCTGAAACAGTGGGCCCGCTCCCCGATCGCCTCGCGCGCCGCCATGCGCGACGCCCTGCGGCAAATGCGCGGCGCCGGCACCAGCATCGACTTCCAGGGCCTCGTGAAATCCGCGATGCTCGGCCTACTCGCCGGCGCCAAAGACCGCATCGGCTTCGACAAACACGCCATCCGCGAAAAACCCGCCTTACTCTTCACCAACCACCAAATCCCAGTCGATACCACCAGACATGTCATCGACCAAAACCTGCAACTCGTAACCAGCAACCCAGCAACCCAGCAACCCAGCAACTGGGAGTCCTTCCCGCAAGGCACCGGCCCAACCAACGAGATCGTGATCCTCCCCGGCGCCGGCAAACCGGAAAAGCTCTGGCCCGCCGAGCGCTGGCGCGAAGTCGCGCAGCGCACCAACGCGCTCATCGCCTGGGGGCCGGGCGAGCGCAAGCTCGCCGAGTCGATCGGCGGACGGCTCGCTCCGCCCACCAACCTGCGCGAGCTCGCCTGGATCCTCCGCCACGCCCGCCTCGTCCTCGGCGGCGACACCGGCCCGCTCCATCTCGCCGCCGCCCTCGGCACGCCGGTCATCGGCCTCTACGGCCCCACCGACGTGCGGCGCAACGGTCCGTATGGCCAGCTCGGCCGTTGCATTCAGGAGAAATCGATGGCCGAGATTTCTGTTGAAGCAGTCATGACTCTCGTCGAAAGGGCGGCCGCGGGGTGAACCTCTTCCTTGCCGCCATCGTCGCGGCGACCACGTTCGTAGCCTCCAGTCCCGTCACACAGTCCTTCGTCAGCGGCGAGACGCTCGACTACACCCTCACCTGGCTGCGCATCACCGGCGGCACCGCGCGCATGACCATCGCCCCGCTCGACGACGAGCGCTTCCGCGTCACCTCCGTCGGCAAGTCGAGCAGCGGCTTCTCGCGCATCTACCGCGTCCACGACCAGATCGAATGCATCGTCGCGCGCGGCGACTTCTCCACCCTCAAATACACCAAGCGCATCGACGAACAGGACGACGAGACGAAGATCGAAGTCACGACCATCGAAGACGGCATCGCCACGCGCGTCCGGCGCAAGGTGAAGAAGGTGCCGGTGCCGCGTCCCGTCTACGACCCCATCTCCGTCATCTACGTCCTCCGCACGGTCGACCTCTCCCTCGGCAGGACATACGAGATGACCCTCATCGCCGACGGCAGGGTCTACAACGTCCACGCCCGCGTGACGCGCCGCGAGACCATCCAGACGCCGGCCGGCAAATTCAGCACCGTCCTCGTCCAGCCGCGCATGGAAAGCGGCGGCGTCGAGCGCGACGAGAAGCTGTACATCTGGTACACCGACGACGCGCGGCGCATCCCGGTGCGCATCCGCACCGACGTCAAATTCGGCAGCGTGACCGCCAGCCTGCGCGCCGTCTCGGCGGGCGTGACTTCCATCGATCCGCCGGTGCTCCGGAAGTGAGTGCTAAACTCGACCCCAAAGTATGAGCGTCCGTCTCGGTGAGCTGCTCACCAAAGCAAGCCTGATCACGCAGGACCAGCTGAAGGAAGCGCTCCGCGTCCAGAAAGAGACGTCGGGGAAGCTGGGGGAGACGCTGATCAAGCTCGGCTACGTCTCCGAGGAAGACATCACCGAGTGCCTGTCCCAGCAGTTCGGCGTCCCCTCGATCAACCTCCAGCACTTCGAGATCGACGGCAGCGTCATCAAGCTCATCTCCGGCGACGTCGCCCGCAAGTACAACATCCTCCCGGTCAACAAGACCGGCGCCACGATCACCATCGCCATGGCCGATCCGACCAACGTCTTCGCCATGGACGACATCAAGTTCATGACCGGCTACAACGTCGAGCCGGTCGTGGCCTCCGAGCTCGGGATCAAGGCCGCCATCGACGGCTACTACGGCACCACCTCCTCGCTCGAGCTGAAGAAGGTCATGGAAGACCTCCAGCAGGCCGAGACGGCCGACCTCGAGGTCCTCGAGGAAGAAGAGGAGATGGACGTCGGCGCCCTCGCCGACTCCGCCGAGGAAGCGCCGGTCGTCAAGCTCTGCAACCTCATCCTCACCGACGCCATCAAGCGCGGGGCATCCGACATCCACGTCGAGCCGTACGAGAAGGAGTACCGGGTCCGCTTCCGGATCGACGGCATCCTCTACGAGATCATGAACCCGCCGCTGAAGCTGAAGGATGCGATGACTTCGCGCATGAAGATCCTCGCGAAGCTCGACATCTCCGAAAAGCGCCTGCCGCAGGACGGCCGCATCAAGCTGAAGATCAAGCTCGAGGACAAGAACAAGGAGCTCGACTTCCGCGTCTCCACGATCCCCACGCTCTTCGGCGAGAAGATCGTGCTGCGCCTCCTCGACAAGGACAACCTCAAGCTCGACATGACCAAGCTCGGCTTCGAGCCGGAGTCGCTGCAGCGCTTCGAGGAAGCGATCTTCAAGCCCTGGGGGATGGTGCTCGTCACCGGTCCGACCGGCTCGGGCAAGACGAACACCCTTTACTCCGCGCTCTCGAAGGTCAACTCGCCGGAAGTGAACATCATGACCGCCGAGGATCCGGTCGAGTTCAACCTGCCCGGCGTCAACCAGGTGCAGATGAAGGAAGCGATCGGCCTCAACTTCGCGGCCACCCTGCGCTCCTTCCTCCGCCAGGACCCGAACATCATCCTCGTCGGCGAGATCCGCGACTTCGAGACCGCGGAGATCGCGATCAAGGCCGCGCTGACCGGACACCTCGTGCTGTCGACGCTGCACACCAACGACGCGCCGTCCACGATCAACCGCCTGATGAACATGGGCATCGAGCCCTTCCTCGTCGCCACAGCCACGCAGCTCATCGCCGCGCAGCGGCTCGCGCGCCGCATCTGCTCGCTCTGCAAGGAGGCCGTCGAGATCCCGCAGCAGGCGCTCCTGAACCTCGGCTATCGGAAAGACGAGATCGGGAGCTTCACCGTCTACAAGGGCCGCGGCTGCGAGAAGTGCAACAACACCGGCTACAAGGGCCGCGTCGCGCTGATCGAAGTCATGCAGATCGACGACGACATCCGCGATCTCATCCTCTCCGGCGGCACGGCCATCGACATCAAGCGCAAGGCCATCGAGAACGGCATGATGACCCTTCGGAAGTCGGGCCTGGCTAAAATCAAGGAAGGCGTGACCACGGTCGAGGAAGTGGTCCGGGAGACAGTGCTCTAATGGCCGTGACTCTTCATCAGCTTCTGAAAACGATGGTCGAGCGTGGCGGCTCCGATCTGCACATCACCACGAACTCGCCGCCGCAGATCCGCATCGACGGCAAGCTCGTGCCGCTCGACATGCCGCCCCTCGCCGCGCCGGAGACCAAGCAGCTCGCCTATTCGGTGCTGACCGACGCGCAGAAGCACCGCTTCGAGGAGAACCTCGAGCTCGACCTCTCGTTCGGCATCAAGGGACTCGCGCGGTTCCGCGCGAACATCTTCAACCAGCGCGGCGCGACCGCGGCCGTCTACCGGCAGATCCCTTACGAGATCCTCGGCTTCAAGGAGCTCGGCCTCCCGGCGGTCGTCGAGGAGATCTGCAACAAGCCGCGCGGCCTCGTCCTCGTCACCGGCCCCACCGGCTCCGGCAAGTCGACCACGCTCGCGGCGATGATCGACAAGATCAACCGCGAGCGCCACGAGCACATCATCACCATCGAGGACCCGGTCGAGTTCCTCCACGCCCACAAGAACTGCATCGTCAATCAGCGCGAGCTGCACGCCGACACGCATTCGTTCACGAACTCCCTGAAGTCGGCGCTGCGGCAGGACCCCGACGTCGTGCTCATCGGCGAGATGCGCGACCTCGAGACCATCGAGTCCGCGCTGCGCATCGCCGAGACCGGCCACCTCACCTTCGGCACCCTGCACACGAACTCCGCCGCGCAGACCATCAACCGCATCGTCGACGTCTTCCCCGCGCACCAGCAGCCGCAGATCCGCGCCCAGCTGTCGTTCGTGCTGGAGGGCATCCTCTGCCAGGCGCTGCTGCCGAAGGCCAACGGCAAGGGCCGCGTGATGGCGATGGAGATCCTCGTGCCCAACGCCGCCATCCGCAATCTGATCCGCGAGGACAAGGTCCACCAGATCTATTCGATGATGCAGACCGGACAGTCGAAGTACGGAATGCAGACTTTCAACCAGTCGTTGGCGACGCTGTACTTCCGGAAGCTGATCACGCTGCAAACCGCACTGTCGCGCTCATCGAATCCCGATGAGCTGCAGGAAATGATCTCCCGCGGGGCGGGCTCGCTCTTTCAGCCGGGCACGGCGAATCCGGCGGCGAGCGGCGTCCGGCCGCGGACGGCGTAACACAACCAACCCCGGGCGGGAGGGCAGGAGGACGACATGCCGACATTCGAGTGGAAAGGGACAGCAAGGAACGGCCAGACTCAGACGGGCGTGCTCGTGGCGGACTCGAAGGATTCCGTCATCACCGCGATGCGGCGGCAGCAGATCGTCGTCACCGCCGTCAAGGAGAAGGGCAAGGAGATCGCGCTGCCGAAGTTCGGCGGGAAGGTCCCGCCGCAGATGGTCGCGGTCTTCACCCGCCAGTTCTCGGTGATGATCGACGCCGGTCTGCCGCTCGTGCAGTGCCTGGAGATCCTCGGCAACCAGCAGGAGAACAAGATCTTCAAGCGGACGCTGATCCAGATCCGCCAGGACGTCGAGTCGGGCTCGAATCTCGCCGACGCGATGCGCAAGCATCCGAAGATCTTCAACGACCTCTACACGAACATGGTCGCCGCCGGAGAAGCGGGCGGTATTCTGGACACCATCCTCCAGCGCCTCGCGACCTACATCGAGAAGGCGGTCAAGCTGAACGCCCAGGTGAAGTCGGCGATGATCTATCCGGTCGCCGTCATCAGCATCGCCTGCATCGTCGTGGCGATCATTCTCTGGAAGGTCATCCCGGTCTTCGCCTCGCTGTTCGAAAGCCTCGGCGCCGAGCTCCCGCTGCCGACCCGCGTCGTCATCGCGCTCTCCAACTTCATCGCCGACTTCTGGTGGGCGGTCACGATCGTCATCATCGCCACCATCTACGCCACCCGCCGCTACTACGCGACCTACAAGGGCAAGCGCGTGATCGACGGGCTGCTGCTGAAGACGCCGATCCTCGGCGTCCTCCTGCGCAAGATCGCCGTGGCCCGCTTCTGCCGCACGCTGGCGACGCTGACCTCGTCCGGCGTTCCCATCCTCGACGGCCTCCAGATC
>Ga0134123_10002453_pt1 | contig 12153 bp, 8 predicted proteins | sample KB303_FD_96460 | JGI IMG/M metagenome (GOLD analysis project Ga0134123, IMG submission 96460) | Terrestrial soil microbial communities without Nitrogen fertilizer from Kellogg Biological Station, Michigan, USA - KB3-0-3 | ecosystem: Environmental > Terrestrial > Soil > Unclassified ...
ACCCATCGTCGAGCGGCAACCCCAACCGCCCGTCGAGCAAGTACAGCTCGCTGCCCAAATACACAGCACACGGCACCAAAGCCGCGACCAGCCACAACACCCGCCAACCCCAACTGCGCATCGAGCGAGCGAGCCTACACGACGACAAACTCCCTCTGGCTCCGGAGCAATGACGACGATCCGGATCGGAGAGCGGAGGCGGAGGCCGCCGTGGCGGACCTCTCGGAAGCCGCTTCGAAGACCTTCCGCAATCGTGGTCGGAGCGGCGGTTTCCGAGCGGAGGCGCGCCCTCTTGCTCCCGAAGTGAACTGTAGGCGCGCCGGTCCGCGACGGCGGCCTCCGCCTCCGCTCTCCGATCCGGTTCCAGCGTCGCTCCGCTCCGCTCCGATTCTCGCGCCCCAGCATCCGTTACGATCCGCCCCCCAATGCCCCGCTACGGCCTAGTCGAACGGCGCCGCCGCGCCGCCGCGCGCGTGGCCCTCTACGCCAGCCTGGTGGTCGTCGCCGCCGCCACGCTCTGGGCCCGCCACTACCTCCACCTCTCCGGCACCGGCGGCCCCGAGACCGAATGGTTCGGCGTCGAATGGGAAGACAAGCTCCCCGTTCGCCTCCTCCAGCAATACCTCCGCATCGACACCACCGACGCCACCGGCGACGAGCTCGCCGCCGCGCTCTTCCTCTCCACGCCTCTCGAGGCCGCCGGCATCCCCGTCCACGTCGAGACCATCGGCAATCACACCAACCTCTGGGCCGACCTGCCAGGCGACGACCCCCGCCCGCTGGTGCTGCTCTCGCACCTCGACGTCGAGCCGGTGCGCGATCCGCGCGAGTGGGAGCACCCGCCGTTTGCCGGCGTCGTCGATCCTCCCTACATCGTCGGCCGCGGCTCCTTCGACATGAAGAGCTACACCGTGGCCCAGCTGCTCGCCCTCCTCGAGCTCCGCGCGCGCCAACCGCGGCCGCGCCGCTCGGTGCGGCTGATCGCCACCGCCGAGGAAGAGTCGGGCAGCGACCTCGGCGTGCGCTGGCTGCTCGACCACCGCCCCGAGCTGTTCCGCGACGCCTGGGCGGTGATCACCGAAGGCGGCATCGTCGAAGCGCGCAACCTCGAGAGCCTCAAGTACTGGGGCATCGAGGTCGGCCAGAAGCGCTTCGCCGAGGCGGTCGCCTGCGCGCCCACGCGCGAGCGCCTGGAGCAGCTGCGCGCCGACATCCGCGAGTTCAGCTTCCGCGCCACCGGCCTGTACGTCGATCCGGAGGTACGCCGCTTCTGGGAGGTCTACCGTTCCTCGCGCGACCGCGACGCGCTGCGCCTGCTGCTCGCCGACCCCGACGCGTTCACCAACGACCCGGCGGGGTTCCTCGACCTGCCCGGCTACCTGCAATCGATGCTGCGCAACGAGCTGGTCCCCTTCCCGCCGCGGGAGGCACCGGGCGGCGGGTGGCAGATGCGGATGATGTTTCACCTGCTCCCGGGCGCGGACCTCGACCAGGCGCGCCGCGAGCTGTTGCCGCCGTGGATGACCGCCGGCGTGGCGGTGGTCTCTCGCCCGCCGCCGCCACCGGCCGCCATCAGCCCGGCCGACCATCCGGTGGTCGCCGCCATCGAGGCGGAGCTGCGCCGCGACTACGGCCCGATCGATGCGGGTCCCTACTTCCTGCCCTGGAGCGCCTCCGACTCGCGCTTCCTGCGGCCGCTCGGCATCCCCTGCTACGGCTTCGCACCCTTCCTGCTGCTGACCCCCGAGACCGAGCGCATGGGCCTCGACAACGAGAAGATCTCGCTGCCGGGTTTGGTTCAAGGCACCGACCTCTACCTGCGGGTGGTCCAACGGCTGGCCGGCTGACAAACCGTGTCAGAGGCGTTGACAAGAACCGTCGGGAATCGGGCCTGCCCGTCGGCGAATCCCTCACCAACTGGCGCTGCATATGGGGCGGTCCAGGTCTCGACCTCTGGCACGGTCCATGCTCAAATCCGCCCGAAACCGCACGGAATCAACCGTCGGGCGCCCGTGGGAGGTGTTCATGTTGAGGCGACTCCGTAACCGGCAGCGGGGGTTCACCCTGATCGAGCTGCTGATCGTGGTGGCGATCATCGGCATCATCGCCGCGCTGCTGATTCCGAACTTCCTGGACGCGCTCCAGAAGGCGAAGCAGAAGCGGACCGTGGCCGACATCCGTAACGTGGGCACCGCCCAGATGTCGTGGCTCACCGACCAGATCGCGGCCGGCGCGGCCGGCGCCGCCGCCACCACCGTGGTGGTGAGCGACTACAGCACCGCGACCGCCAGCGAGCTCACCAGCCTCCTGGTGCCGCAGTACCTGCAGCAGGTGCCCGACAAGGACGGGTGGAAGATCGCTCTCGAGTACCGCCTGACGACCGACTTCTCGCAGAAGAAGATCATGCTCACCCGCAGCTATGGTCAGCTCGGCTCGGCGGATGACGACTCCTACACCGCCGGCGCCTTCGAGCCCACCGACTACGAGCAGGACATCGTCTGGGCCGACGGCTTCTTCGTCCGCTGGCCGCAGAAGGTCAGCACCTAAGCACCTCCGCCCGACTGCGATGGAACGGGGCGCCGCGAGGCGCCCCGTTTCGTTTTTCGTTTACAGTCCCCGCTCCGGATGAACCATCCGCTCTCAGCGCGCCGGCTCGCTCCGCTCCTCCTCGCCGGCCTCCTCTACTGCCAGGCCCCCGCCGCTCCCGACGAGACGACGCTGTCGCTGCCCGCGCGCTGGCTGCAGGGCTACCTCCGCCTCGACACCACCAACCCGCCGGGCAACGAGACCGCGGCGGCCGCCTACCTCGAGAAGCTGCTCGGCGAGCAGGGCGTCCAGGCCCAGCGCCTGCTCTCGCCGGGAGGCCGCGCCAACCTCTACGCGCGGCTGCGCGCGAAGCCCGGCGTCGACGGCCCGGCGCTGCTGTTGCTGCACCACATGGACGTGGTGGCCGCGGGTCCCGGATGGCGCGACGCGCCGTTCGCCGCCGTGGTGCGTGACGGCCGCCTCTTCGGCCGCGGCGCGCTCGACGACAAGAGCCTCGGCATCGCCCAGCTCGCCGCCGTCGTCGAGCTCGCGCGCGGACGGGGCAGGTTGGTCCGCGACGTCGTGCTGCTCGCCGTCGCCGACGAGGAGCGCGGTGGCGCCGAGGGGACGGCGTGGCTGCTCGCCGCCCACCCCGAGCTCTTCCGCGGCGTCGAAGGCGTGCTCAACGAGGGCGGCAGCAACCGCCAGGTCAACGGCCGCCTGCTCTGGTGGGGCGTCGAGGTGGCGCAGAAACGCCCACTGTGGCTCGAGCTCACCGCCGAGGGCCGCGGCGGCCACGGCGCCGGCTTCAACCCCCACGCCGCCACCCACGAGCTCATCCGCGCCCTCGGCCGCCTGCTCGACCGCCCGCCGCGCTGGCGGGTGACGCCGGCGGCACGCCAGTACCTGGCGGCGCTGGCGCCGCTGCACAACGCCCACTGGCAGCCGCTGCTCACCACCCCCGACCGCGTCATCCGCCCCGAGGGGCCGGTGGGCACGGCGATGCTGCCGGGAATGGAGAACCTCTTCCTCGACAGCGTGCAGGTCAACGTCCTGCAGGGTGCGGCGCAGATCAACGTCACCCCGCCGCGCGCCACCGCCCGCGTCGACGTACGCCTGCTGCCCGACACCGACGGTGAGGCGCTGCTCGCCGACCTGCGCTCCCGCTTGGGCAAGGACGTCGAGGTCCGCGTGCTGCTCACCGTGCCGCCGACGCCGCCGAGCCCCACCGACACCTCGCTGCACCGCACGCTCGCCGCCGTGCTCGGCCCAGAGGCGCCGGTGGTGCCGTTCTTCTCGCCCGGCTTCACCGACTCGCGGCTCTTCCGGGCCCGCGGCATCCCCGCCTACGGCTTCTCGCCCTTCACCCTCGAGCCGCAGGACCTGCTCGGCATCCACGGCGCCGACGAGCGGATCCCGCTGCGCGAGCTCGACCGCGGCGTCGCGCGCCTGCGCGAGCTCGTTCGCCGCTGGGCCCACGGCACCTGATCCGGTCTAGCACAACGCTGGCGCGACGCTTGCACTCCCGCGCCTCCGTCAAATCCATCAGAGGGGGGGATCTCCGATGCGCCGACGGTTCCGGGAGACGGGCTTCACGCTCATCGAGCTGCTCATCGTCGTCGCCATCATCGGCCTGTTGGCGGCGATGCTGATTCCCAACCTGCTCGACGCCATGCAGAAGACCAAGCAGAAGAAGACCATGGCGGACCAGCGCCTGCTCGGCGGCGCCATGATGGGCTGGCTCACCGACCAGACCAGCGCCGCGGCGGCAGGCGCGGCGACCACCGTCGTCGATCTCGGCGACTACGCGTCGATCAGTCCCGCCTCGCTCTCCGACGAGCTGGTGCCCACCTATATCCAGGCCATCCCCGCCTACGACGGCTGGAAGAAGCCCTACGACCTCTTCCTCGACACCGTGCCGCCCATGGACGAGCACGTGATGGCCATCCGCAGCGCCGGCCAGGGGGGCGTTGCCTCCAGCGACGTCTACGACTCCAGCGCCTTCGAGCCCACCGACTACGAGCAGGACCTGGTCTGGGCCGATGGTTTCTTCGTGCGCTGGCCGCAGCGCATGAGCACCTGAACGTTCTGAACTTCTGATCGCGCTCTGAACTTCTGATCGATAGGATCGCTCGTCCTGAGACGTGCGGTCCCCCTTCCTGCTCGGCGGCTGCGCGAGGCGCTGCCGCTGTCGGCGGCGGCGCTGCTACTGCTGGCGCTGCTGCTGCCCCTCGCCGTGCCGTCGCGCCTGTTGATGGTGCGCGACGTCGCCTTCTTCCACCTGCCGCTGCGGCAGGCGGTGGCGACGCTGCTGCACGCGGGCGAGCTGCCGGAGTGGAATGCTGGCATCCACGGCGGCCAGCCGATCCTCTCCAATCCCAACTACGCCGCCTTCTACCCGCCGAGCTGGTTGGCGCTGGTGGTGCCGGTCGGTTACGCCCTCGGGCTGCTGGTGATCCTGCACGCGGCGTGGGCGCTCGCCGGCGCCTGGCGGCTGCTGCGCCGGCTCGGCGCCGCGCCCGACGCGGCCGCACTGGGCGCCATGGGGTTCGCCGCCTCGAGCTGGTTCCTGTCGCTCACCAGCACCTTCAACTTCTACTGCAGCATGGCGTGGTTCCCGTGGGTGCTCGTCGCGGCGGAGCGGGCGCTCGCGGCGCCCAAGAACAGCCGCGGAGTTGGCGAGCGCTGGGGCGGCGCCGCGCTGCTCGCCGCCGTCGCCATGGCGATGCAGCTGTTCGCCGGCGAGCCGGTGGCGGTGCTGGTGAGCGGGCTCGCGGTGGCCGGGCTCGCCCTCGGCGGGTGGGCGCGGATGCGACGCACGCTGCCTCGCCTCGCCGCCATCGCGCTGCTCGCGGCCGCGATCGGCGCGGTGCAGCTGGTGCCCACCGCGCACCGGCTCGCCGGCACCGCGCGCGGCGGCGGTCTCGGCGCCCGCGAGGCCGGCCGCTGGTCGAGCCCGCCGGACCGGCTCGTCGACTTCGTGCTGCCGCGCTTCTGGGGCGACGCCTCGCGCGACGAGGCGGGGCTGTGGTTCGGCTGGGGGCTGCACGACCGCGACTTCCCTTACGTGGTGGCGCTCTACTCGGGGCTCCTGCTCACTCTGCTGGCCGCGGCGGCGCTGCTGCGCTGGCCGATCCCCTATCGCGGCGCCTGGGCGTTCGCCGCCGCCGCCGGAGTGCTGCTCGCGCTGGGGCGCTACGGGCCGTTCTGGGAGCCGCTGCGCCGCTTCGTGCCGCTGCTCGGCGTGGTGCGTTTCCCGGAGAAGTTCGTCGTGCTCACCGCGGCGGTGGTGCCGCTCGCCGGCGCGCTCGGCTGGCAGCACCTGCTCGACCTGCGCGAGAGCGGCGGGCGCGCCCGCGCCTACCTACCGGCGGCGCTCGCCGCCATCGTCGCCGCGGTCGCCGGCACCTTCGTCGTGCTGCTCGCCGTGAGCCCGGAGATGGGCGCGCACTTCATCCGCGAGCACAGCGGGCTGCCGCCGCCGCCACGCGTGCTGGAGGCGGGACTCGCGTTCCTGCGGCGAGAAGCGCTCGCCTCGTTGCTGCTGGCGCTCGCGGTGACGGTGGTGTTGTTGTTGCTCGCGCTCGGCCGCGTCGGCCGCCGCGCGCTGGCGACGGCCGCGCTGCTTCTCGTCGCCGTCGACCTCTGGTGGTACGGCCGCGGGCTCGAGCCGACCCTGCCGGCCTCCGAGATGCTGGCGCCGCCGCCGGCCCTGGCGGAGGTCCGCGGCGCCGGTGGCCGTCTGTTCAGCCCGCCGTCGACTCGCCAGCGCGAGATCGGCGTGCGCGAGGGTCCGCCCGGGTTCCAGCAGCTGTGGTCGCGGCTGCAGCGGCTCGATCCCTACGCCGGCACGCTGTGGGGCGTCGAGTACGCGCTCGACCGCGACTACGACCTCATGCTCACGCCGTGGGCTCGGCACGCCGACGCGCAGCTCGCGGCGGCGCGGCGACGCGGCCTCGGCGACGTCGACCGCGTGCTCGCGGCGTGGGACGTGGGCGCCTGGGTACGCCGCCGCGACTTTCCCGAGCTGGTGCGCGAGCTGCGCCGCACGGGCCGGCCGCCGCGCACCTTCGCCATCGTGCCGCTGCCGGCGCGGCTGCCGCGCTACCGCTTCGTGCGCGCGCTCGGCTACGCCGCGGACCCGGCGGCGGCGGCGCGTGAGATCTCGTCGCTCGACTTCGCCACCGCCGACCTCTGCGTCGGCGACGCGGCAGCGCGGCCCGGCGCCTACGCCGCCGGGACGTTGCTCGCGCGCGAGGAGGGCCAGCGTCTGCGGCTGCGCTACCACGCGGAGGGCGAAGCGTTCCTCGTCGCCGCCGTCACCTTCGACGACGGCTGGCGCGCGACGCTCGACGACGGTAGCGCCGCTGCCACCTGCCCCACCTCGCTCGGGCAGCTCGGCGTGGCGCTGCCCGGTGGCGAGCACGCGGTGACGCTGCGCTACCGCGATCCCTGGGTGCGCGTCGGCGCGGCGGTCACCGCGGTGACGCTGCTGCTCGCGGCGCTCGCGGCGCTCCGCCGGCGGCCGACCGTAGAATCCGCGGCATGAGCCCATCCGGAATATGAGCCCGCGGTTGCTGCTCGACCTCTACGTCGCGGCGCTGGGGCTCGTCATCGGCAGCTACCTCAACGTCGTCATCCACCGCTTGCCGCGCGAGGAGTCGACGGTGCTGCCGCGCTCGCGCTGCCCGCGTTGCGGCGCGCAGTTGCGGGCGATCGACAACCTGCCGCTGCTCTCCTTCCTCTTCCTGCGCGGGCGTTGCCGGCATTGCCAGGCGCCGATCTCGTGGCGCTACCCGCTGATCGAGACCATGACCGCGGTGCTCTTCGTCGGCTGCCTCGAGGCCTTCGGCCTCACCTGGCACGCGCTCGCGGCGGCCGCCTTCGGCTCCGCGCTCATCGCGCTCGCCGGCATCGACTACGAGCACTTCCTGCTCCCCGACGCCATCACCCTGCCGGGCATCGCCGTCGGCCTGCTCGCCTCGCTTTTCGCCGACTGGACCGACTGGCGGCAGGCGCTGCTCGGCGCCGCGCTCGGCGGCGGCGGGCTGTGGCTGCTGGCGCAGCTGTGGCTGCTGCTGCGCCACGAGGAGGGGATGGGGCTCGGCGACGTCAAGATGCTGGCCATGGTGGGCGCCTTCCTCGGCTGGCAGGGCGTGCTGGTCACCGTCTTCCTCGGCTCGCTCGCCGGCGCCCTCGTCGGCCTGGCGCTGATCGCCGCCGGCCGCCTCGACCTCGGCTCGCGCCTGCCCTTCGGCGTCTTCCTCGCCGGCGGCGCGATGGTGGCGCTGTTCGCCGGGCCGCTCCTCGTCGCTCGCTATTCGCGGCTGTTGTGATGGCGACCACCCGCGCTCCGGGACCACTGCGGGATGCCCGGGTGGGTCTGCCGGTAGCGCTCGTGCTGCTGCTGCTGCTCGGCAGCTTCACCGTGCTGAGCTATCGCAACGGCACGCGGCTGCTGGTGGCCGCGCGGCAGGGCGAGGCGGTGGTCGCCGCGCGCGCGGCGGCCGAGAGTGTCGGCGGCGGTGAGCTGCCGCGCGCGGGCGAGCTGCGCGCGCTGCACCCCGCGGCGCGGCGGATGGCGCTCGCCGACGCGACGGGCGCGGTGCTCGGCGTCGTCGGCGAGCCGCTCGACGGCGACTTCGCGGCGCCGTTGTCGGGCGGCCGGCTCCCCGACGACGCGGTTGCGGTGGGGCCGAGCGCCGCGACTCGATCGCTGGTGGTGGCGTTCGCGCCGCTGCCGGGAAGCGGAGCCGCGCGCTGGCTGCGCCTCGACCTCGCCGAGCCGGTGCTCGCCGGCCAGCGGCGCGTCGTCGGCGTGCTCACCTGGACGGTGCTGGGCGCGAGCGCCGCCGTGCTGCTCTGGCTGCTGCTCTTCCTGCGCCAGCTGCTGCGGCCGTACGAGGCGCTGCTGCGGCGCGCCCGCGAGCTGGGCGGCGGCGAGGTCGACGACGAGGGGGCGCTCCTCCTCGCCACCGTCGAGCGCGCGCTGGCGGCGGCGCGCGGCGACCACGCGAGCGACGCCGCGCCGGCCGGCGGCGACGCGCACGACCTCGAGGTGCTCGAGCGCACCCTCACCAGCAGCCTCGAGAGCGGCCTGCTGCTGCTCGACCGCGAGGGGCGCGTGCTGGCGCTCAACCCCGCCGGCGCCGCGCTGCTCGGACCACCGCCGCCGCCGCGCACGCCGCTCGCCGAGCTGCTGGCGGCGCAGCCGGAGCTGCTGGCGCTGCTGGCACCGGCGGTGGCGGCGGGCGAGGGCCTGAACCGGCGCGAGTGCGACGTCTTCGCCGGCGGCGAGCCGCATCGCATCGGCCTCACCATGACGCCGCTGCGCCGGCCCAGTCGCCGGTTTGGGCCCGACGACGGGCTTCGCGGCGGCGAGCTGCTCGGCTACCTCGTGCTCTTCGCCGACCTCACGGCGAGCGAGCGCGAGGGGCACCAGGCGCGCCTCGCCGAGAGCCTGGCGCACCTTGGCGAGCTCTCCGCCGGCGTCGCCCACGAGCTGCGCAACGGCCTCGCCACGCTGGGCGGCTACCTGACGCTGCTCGAGCGCGACCTCGCGGCAAGTGACCGACAGATCGCCGGCGAGTACCTCGCCGAGCTGCGCGGCGAGACGCAGCGGCTGCAACGAGTGGTCGCCGACTTCCTCGGCTTCACGCACCCCGGCACCGCGCGGCTCGTCGACGTCGACCTCGCGGCGCTGGTGCGCCACGCCGCCAGGGACCCCGCGCTCGACGGCGCGGCGTTGCGCATCGACGAGCCCGTCGCGGAGCCGAGCGCAGCCGGCGCCGCGGACGCTCTGGCACCGATCCTCGCCGGCGACCCGCAGCTGCTCGAGCGCGCGCTGCGCAACCTGCTGCGCAACGCGCTCGAGGCGCAACAGCGCAGCGGCGCCGAAACGCCGGTCGAGGTCGCGGCCGGCTGGCGAGAAGACCGCTTCGAGATCGCCATCCGCGACCGCGGCCCCGGCGTCTCGCCGGAGATGCGGCGGCGCCTCTTCCAGCCCTTCGCCACCGACCGCCCCGGCGGCGTCGGCATGGGGCTCGCGCTCGCGCATCGCATCGTGGCGCTGCACGGCGGCACGCTCACGCTCGAGCCGCGCGCCGGCGGCGGCACCGTCGCACGCGTCACCTTCGCCCGCGAGCGCTTTGCCGCGCGGTAGCTCTACTAGCGGCGGTAGCGCGGGAAGCCTTCGAGGTCGTACTGCCGCACGCGGCGCAGCAGCGTGCGGTAGGAGACACCCAGCTCCTCGGCGGCGCGCCGCTTGTCGCCGTCGGCGCGCTCGAGCGCCTCCTCGAGTTGGCGGCGGTCCCCCTGCTCGGCACCCGACAGCGCCTCTTCGACGTCGGCGGCACCGAGGCGACCACCCGGCCGCAGGATCGCCGCCCGCTCGAGCACGTTGGCGAGCTGGCGCACGTTGCCGGGCCAGGGCTGCGCCGCCAGCAGCTCGCCCGCCGCCGGCGTCAGCTCCGACGGCGGGAGAGCGTGACGCTCGGCGAGACGCGCCAGCAGGTGACGGGCGATCGGCACCACGTCGCTGCCCCGCTCGCGCAGCGGCGGTAGCTCGAGCGGGAAGACGCTCAATCGAAAGTAGAGGTCGGCGCGCAGCTCGCCCGCCTCCACCATCGCCTGCAGGTCGCGGTTGGTGGCCGCCACCAGGCGAACGTCGGCGCGCTGCGGCTCGCCGCTGCCGACGCGCTCGTAGGTGCGCTCCTCGATCACGCGCAGGATCTTGCCCTGCACCGGCAGCGGCAGCTCGCCGATCTCGTCGAGCAGCAGCGTGCCGCCGCGGGCGCGCTCGAAGCGGCCGGGCTCGCGGCGATGGGCGCCGGTGAAGGCGCCGCGCTCGTGGCCGAAGAGCTCGTTCTCGAGCAGCGACTCGGGGATGGCGGCGCAGTTGATGGCGACGAAGGGGCCGCTCTTGCGCGGCGAGAGCGCGTGCAGCGCGCGCGCGAACAGCTCCTTGCCGGTGCCGCTCTCGCCGAGCAGCAGCACGGTGGTCTCGGTGGGCGCCACGCGGCGCAACAGCCGCAGGGCCGACTGCAGCCGGCGATGCGAGCCGACGATGGGCGGGCAGCCGGGGCCGGCGACGAACGCGGGCGGCTCGGCGTCGCTCGGTTCTGTTGCCGCCGGCGGCGCCGCGTCGCGCTCGCCGAGCAGCGAGCCGACGATGGCGAAGAGGTCGTCGAGCTCGACCGGCTTCTCCAGGAAGTCGGCGGCACCGAGCTTCATCGCCTGCACCGCCGTCGCCACCGTGCCGTAAGCCGTCATCACCACCACCGGCACCGGCGGCGAGAGCGCGCGGCAGGCCTCTACCACGGCGAGGCCCGAGCCGGCGGGAAGCATGAGGTCGGTGAGCACGAGGTCGTAGCGCGCCGCGCCGAGCGCCGCGAGCGCCGCCGCTTCGTCGGCGGCGACGTCGACGTGGTGCCCTTCGCCACCGAGCGCGCGCTCGAGCATGCGGCGCAGCGACTCGCGGTCCTCGACGACCAACAAGCGAGCGCCGTTGCCGCGCGTCGGCGCGGCGGCCGCCGGTTCTTTGCGCGTCGCGACTCCCGGCTCGTGTCGCACGGTCATCGCTCCGTCGCGGCCGGTGGTCCGCCGCCGGCAGCGCGCGCCGCGCGCACGGCGGCGATCAACGCCGCATCGTCCGCCGGCGCCACCGTGCGCAGGTCGAGCAGCAGCCGCCCCTCGTTCAGGTAGCCAACCACCGGCGGCTCGCCGCTCGGGCCACCGGCACGCAGTCGCGCCAGCAGCTCAGCCTCGCCAGGCAGCGCCACCACCTCGCCGGGGATCGGCGCTTCGGGCGCGGCACCGCCGCCGACGAAGGCGTCCGCCACGATCACCTCGCCTCCCACCGCCGCCGCCACTGTGGCGACGCGGTCGCGGTGCGCCTCGCGCTCCGGCCACAAGCCGTCGAGCGGCAGCGGCGCGCCCGCCACGTGACGGCGCAGCACGCCGTCGAGCGCCGCGTAGGCGAGCCGGCTCGGCCGCAGCGCGCGGTAGAGCGGATGCCGCCGGCAGCACGCCACCAGCTCCGCCTCGCCCAGCAGCAGGCCCGCTTGCGGCCCGCCCAGCAGCTTGTCGCCGCTGCCGCAGACGAGGTGCGCGCCGGCGGCGAGCAGCTCGGCGACGCTCGCGTGGTCGGCGAGCTGCGGCTCGCGCCGCGGACGCAGCAGGCCGGCGCCTTCGTCGACCAGCAGCGGCAGCCCCGCCTCGCGCGCGAGCCGCGCCAGCGCCTCCGGCGTCACGCCGGCGGTGAAGCCGACGATGCGGTAGTTGCTGGGATGCACCTTGAGCAGCAGCCGCGTCGCCGGGCCGATGGCGCGGCGGTAGTCGTCGAGCCGCGTGCGGTTGGTGGTGCCCACCTCGACCAGCCGCGCGCCGGCGGCGGCGAGGATCTCCGGGATGCGGAACGAGCCGCCGATCTCGACCAGCTCGCCGCGTGAGACCACTACTTCGCCACCGGCAGCGAGCGTGGCCACCGCGAGCACCAACGCCGCCGCGTTGTTGTTGGCGACCAGCGCCGCCTCGGCGCCGGTGAGCAGGCGCAGCAGCCGCTCGGCGCGGCGGTTGCGGTCGCCGCGGCGGCCGTCGGAGAGCTCCATCTCCAAATCGCAGGCGGCG
>Ga0134123_10002456_pt1 | contig 12143 bp, 10 predicted proteins | sample KB303_FD_96460 | JGI IMG/M metagenome (GOLD analysis project Ga0134123, IMG submission 96460) | Terrestrial soil microbial communities without Nitrogen fertilizer from Kellogg Biological Station, Michigan, USA - KB3-0-3 | ecosystem: Environmental > Terrestrial > Soil > Unclassified ...
CGGCAGGAAGAACTTCAGCACGTGGTAGAACTCGAGATACATGCGGAAGCCGGCGCTCGGCACCGATTGCGGCGAGCGATAGAGGTCGTAGATCGCGGCGAGCCCCTGGAGACACGCGAACCACAGGAAGGCCCACGCGGTGCCGAGGTCGGGTCGTCGCCACACCAGCAGGAACGCGACGATCGGCACGGCGATGACCGCCGCGATCGGCAGCGTGTAGGAACGCACCCGCTGCCACGCCGAGAGATGGAGCGGCGGGATCATCAGCATCATGATCTGGCCGTTGCGTTCCACCTTCATGGTCATCGACTCGCGCGGCCATCCGTCGCGCCGCACCGCCTCGCGCAGCTCGGAGCGCGCGAGCGGGTTGCCGTTGACCTCGAGAATGAGATCGCCGGGCTCGAGCAGCCCCTTGCCGGGCGGACCCACCACCTGCGCGACCGCCAGGCGTCCGCTCGGATGGTCCCAGTTGGGGATCACGCCGAGCCGCGGATAAGGCGTGTGGGTGAGGAAGCGCGGCAGGCCCATCGCCAGCGCCAGCACCATGGCGGCGATGGCGAGGGCACGGCGCAGCCGGAACGAGGGCATGGGGGCAGCAGGGTGCGCCTGGGGCCGAGCGACATCAAAGACCGCGGAAGAGCTCCTCGAGCCGAAGAGGATGGCATGCGCTCCGCCGGAGTGAGGTTCGCGTGCGACGAGCGCGGCACGCCTGACGCACCAGCGCGGCCGCTCGCGACGAGCCTCCTGCAAAGACCGCGTCAATCCTGCGTTGTGCACGCGCCGCAAGGGACGATCGCGTCGTCCCAGTGCGTAGAAGCTTCGGTACCGGCTGCGGCCCCCGTTCTTCGGTCCCGGTTTTGCGATGTCAGTCGTCGGGCATCCCGCTATACTGCCCGGCTGCTTCGCGCGCCCGGGCGTTCCCGGACGCGCGACTCGATGAGAGCGCGCGACCTCGCGGGCTCGATTTCACTCACAGGAGGATGACCTTGAGATTCCTGCGGGCAGCGCTGATGGCGCTCGCGCTCATCGCCGCCGCTTCGGTCGCGTCGGCCCAGAAGTCCGGTACCGCTCCCGCGTCGTCGAGCGAGAAGCTCGACGGCATCGCCGCGGTCGTCAACGACGACGTGGTGCTGGAGAGCGACGTCGAGGAGCAGCTCTACCTGTTCCTGCAGCAGGCCCAGGGTCGGCCCGACTCGTCGCAGGTGGACTCGCTGCGCAAGCAGATCCTCGATCAGCTCATCAACGAGCGTCTGCTGGTCGCCGAAGCCAAGCGCCAGAACATCACGGTGTCCGACGCCGAGGTCGAGCGCCGCGTCGGGATGATGGTCGAGGAAGCCAAGAAGCGCTTCGGCGGTCAGGCGGGACTCGACGAGACGCTGCGCCAGGAAAACATGACCCTCGACAAGCTGCGCGACAAGTACCGCGCCGACACGCGGCGCTCGGCGCTGCTCGAGAAGGTGATCGAGAAGACCGTGCCGCGGCGTCCGGTGCCCGCGTCGGAGGCCGAGGCGTTCTTCAAGGCCAACCCCTCCCGCTTCCCCAAGATGCCGGCCGAGCTGCGGCTTTCGGTGATCCAGATCCCGGTCAAGGCCGACAGCGTGTCCGACGCCAAGGGTCGCGCGGCGGTGGTCGCGGCGCGCAAGCGCATCGTCACCGGCGGCGAGAAGTTTGCCAAGGTCGCGGCGGAGGTGTCCGACGATCCCAACAGTGCCCGCTCGGGCGGCGATCTCGGCTTCTTCACCAGCGGCACCATGGAGCCAGCGCTCGAGAAGGCGGCGTTCGGCCTCAAGCTCCACGAGGTGAGCCAGCCGTTCCGCACGCCCTATGGCTGGCACATCGTCGAGACCCTGGAGCGCGATACCGTGAAGACGCGCGCCGGGCGCGACAGCACCCGGAACGGCAAGCCGGTGATGGAAGCCCACGCCCGGCACATCCTGATCCGGGTCCCGCTCGACGACGACGACATCGCGCGCTCCAAGGCGCTCGCCGAGAAGATCCACGGCGACCTGCTGAAGGGCGCCGACTTCGTGACGCTGGTGAAGCGTTACAGCCAGTACGAAGGTCCGGCCGGCGAAGACGGCGACCTCGGCATGGTGAACGTGGCCGGGCTCCAGCCCACGATCCGCGCCGGCATCGAAGACCTGAATCCCGGCCAGATCAGCGATCCGCTTCCGAATTCGGTCGGGTTCAACATCTTCAAGGTCACCGAGAAGAAGGCGGAACGCGCCTACTCGCTGGAGGAAGTCCGCGAGGAGCTGCCGAAGGTGGTCGCCGAGCTCAAGTTCCGCGACAAGCTGGAGGAATACACGAAATCCCTGCGCTCGAAGGCGAGCGTGCAGATCCGTTGACTCGCGACCGTGGCGGTCGGGCGTTGCGCGCCGAAAACGCGGTCGGTTAGGTTCCGGAAAGCATGATCACGTTCGAGCAGGTCACCAAGCGCTATGGAGAGCGCGTGGGGCTCGATTCCGTGTCCTGGCACATGGACGAGGGCGAGTGCGTGGTCGTTGCCGGCCACAGTGGTGCCGGCAAGACCTCCATCCTGCGGCTCATCACCCACGAGATCCAGCCCACGTCGGGCGTGGTCCGGGTCGGGACGTTTCGCGGCGGACGGCTGTCGCGCTCCCAGCGCGCGCTGCTGCGCCGCACCCTCGGCATCATCTACGAGGACTTCCGGCTCCTCAACGACCGCACGGTGTTCGAGAACGTCGCGCTCGCGGTCCACATCACCGGGCGCTTCGCCGATCACGAGGTGATCCCGCGCGTGCTCTACGCGTTGGAAGAGGTCGGCCTCCAGAACAAGCAGGCCTCCTATCCGTGGGAGCTGTCGGCGGGTGAGAAGCAGCGCGCGGCGATCGCGCGCGCCATCGTCAACCGTCCCGCGGTGGTGCTGGCCGACGAGCCGACCGGCGCGCTCGAGCCGCGCAGCGCCGATGAAGTGCTGGCGCTGCTGCGGCGGATCCACAGCGAAGGCGCGGCGCTGCTGCTGGTCACCACGCGGCTCGAAGTCGCGCAGGCGCTCGGCGGACGCACCATGTTCGTCGAAGACGGCCGGCTCACCGGCGAAGTGCAGCCCGTGAAGTCGGGACCCGGCGCGCGCAACGCCGACAGCGGCAGCAGCCCGGGGAGCGTCTGACGTGCACTTCTTCTACGTGCGCGAGGCGTGGCGGTCGTTCCGGCAGCATCGCGGGCTGGTCTACACCGCGCTGCTCTCGCTGATCGCGGCACTCTCGGTGAGCGCGGGATTCCTGCTGCTGCTCCACAACGCCGATCACGCGATGCGGCTGATCGGCGACCGTCGCGAGATGGTGGTGTACCTCAAGGACGGCGTCACCGAGAACCAGCGCGACGCAGTCATGCAGAGCCTGCAGCGCCTCTACGGCACCGCCACCTACGTGAGCAAGGAACAGGCGTGGGAGGAGTTCAGCCAGCAGGTCGGCGATCCCTCGCTGCTCGAGGCGGTGGACCAGAACCCGCTGCCCGCGTCGCTGCGCGTGAAGCTGCGACCCGAGCTGCTCCACTTCGACGCGATGGAGGAAGCCGCTCGCCAGGTGGCGCAGTTCCCCGAGGTCGAAGACGTGCGCTACGGCGCCGAGTGGGTGCGCCGGCTCGACGAGCTGAAGGATCGCCTCGGCCGCGGCGCGATCGCGAGCGGCATCCTGATGGCGCTGGCGGTGCTGTTCGTGATCTACAACACCATCCGGCTCTCGGTGCAGACCCGCCGCGGCCAGGTCGAGATCATGAGCCGGCTGGGCGCCAGCGACCGCTTCATCGCGACTCCGTTCGCGTTCGAGGCGGTGCTGCAGACCGCGGTCGCCGCGGTCGTCGCGCTCGGCCTGCTGTTCGCCTTCCAGCAGGGCGTGCGCGCGCAGATCGGCGGCGTGGAGTTCCTGCCGTGGAGCTGGGCCCTCGCGTTCGTGGGCGCGGCGGTGATGCTGGCGTGGGTGGCGTCGCTCTACGCGCTCACCCGCGTGCTGCGCGGAATCGGCGCATGAACCCGCAGCGCTGGAGCATGCGCGCGGCGCTGGTGATCCTGATGTGCGCGGGCCCCGCGCTCGCCCAGGACAGCCTCGAGACCGAGCATCGCAAGCACCTCGAGGACATCAACCGGCAGAAGCAGGAGAACCTCAAGCGGGCGAAGGAGCTCAAGGGTCGGGAGAGCAAGGAGATCAAGGGACTGCGCCGCACCGAGCGCGAGCTCAACGTGACGCGCCGCCGCCTCCAGAACCTGCAGCAACGCCAGCGCCAGCTCGACAACCAGCTCGACGTCACGCGCGTCAACCTCCAGCGCAGCGTGCAGTCGCTGGGCCAGCAGAAGGCGCGGCTCGCCAAGCGTCTGCGCGACGTCTACAAGTCGGGCGCGAATCGCGACATGGAATTCATGCTGTCGGCGCAGTCGTTCGGCCAGCTGCTCGCGCGCTGGGACTACCTGGTGATGGTGGCCGAGCAGGACCGGCTGATCATGGAGGACATCCGCGGCCGCAAGGAGCAGGTCGAAGCCGACCAGCAGCGGCTCGAGGTCAACCTCAGCGAAGCCGAGAAGGCCAAGCAGCGCACCACCAGCGAGAGCCGGCGACTCGACAACCTGCGCAACGAGCGCGCTTCGACGGTGAAGACCATCCAGAACCAGCGCCAGGCCTTCGAAGCCGCCGCCGAAGAGCTGGAGAAGACCGCGCGCTCGATCCGCGGACTGCTCGCGCAGCTCGAAGCCAAGCGGCGCGAGGAAGCGGCCAAGGCGCGGGCCGAAGGGCGCACGCCGCAGCCCTACTCCGGCGACTTCGCCAAGGGCCAGGGACGTCTCGACTGGCCGCTGCGCGGCAACGTCATCGGGCGCTTCGGCAACGAAGTCCATCCCAAGTGGGGCACGGTGACGCCCAACAACGGCATCGACATCGAGGCCGCGATCGGCAGCACGGTGCGTTCGGTCGCCAGGGGTCGCGTCGAATACACCAGTGACGACTTCGGCACCTACGGACAGATGATCATCCTCAACCACGGCGACGGCTACTTCACGCTCTACGGCCACCTCTCGCAGATCCTGGTGCAGGTCGGCGCCGAAGTGACGCCCGGCCAGACCATCGCCCGCTCGGGCGACAGCGGTTCGCTCAAGGGTCCGATCCTCCACTTCGAGGTTCGCAAGGGCGGCACGTCGCTCAATCCCAACGAGTGGCTGCAGTAGCCGGGACCCGTCCCGGCCCCCGCACGCGTCCGCCCGCCCGGCCCGCGCCGCGCGCGGTTCCGATCGGGTGGATCCTGGCGATCACGGCGGCGATCGCGCTCCTGGTGTGGCGCGGCACGCTCGCGTACGGCTTCGCGCAGGACGACTTCGCGTGGCTGGCGGTGGCGCGCGGGCTGCGCGAGCCGTTGCCGTTCCCCTACCGCTGGCTGTCTTCGTTCGCGTACTTCGTCGCGATGCGGCCGCTGGGGCTGGAAGCGGCAATCGCCTATCGCGCGGTGGGTCTGCTGGCGCACGCGGCCTGCGCAGGTCTGCTCGCCATGCTGCTGGCGCGCCGCTTCGGCGGTCTCGCGGCGCTCGCGGGCGCGACGTTCTTCGCGGTGCATCCCGCGCTGTTCGACGCCCAGTACTCGATCTCGGCGATCAACGAACCGCTCGCGTTGCTGTTCGCGCTGCTGGCGATCGCCGCCGCCCGGCTCCCGGGACGCGCCGCGTGGTGGGCAGTGCCGGCGTTCGCGGCGGCGCTGTTCGCAAAGGAGTCGGTGGTGCTGCTGCCGCTCGCGCTGCTGGCGGGACGCGGCTGGCTGGGTGAGACGCGCCCGCGCGGGTTGATCGAAGTGCTGGGCTGGACGTCGCTGCTGTTCGTGGCCGCGGTGGCGAGCCGCGTGATCTTCGTCGCCCACGCGCTGCGCGATCCCGACGCGCCTTACGCGCTCAGCCTCGGCGTTCACATCGCCACCAACCTGCTCGGCTATCTCGGCTGGGCGGTACGGCCGTTCCTGCCCGGCGCCGGCGGACTCGAGGAGCGCGTCGACGCGAACGCCTTGGGCTGGGGCTTCGCAGTGCTCGCGGCGTGGGCGCTGGGACTTCGGTCGCGAAGCCTGCGCGAGCGCGGATGGATCGCGGGCGGCGTCACGTTCGCAGCTCTGCTCGCCCCGGTGCTCGGACTCCGCAACCACACCTATCACTACTACCTCTACGCGCCGCTCGCCGGCGCCGCGTGGCTGATCGCGGCCGGCATGGACGCGGCGGCGCCGCGAGGCCGCGCGTGGCTGCCGCTCGGACTCACCGCGGTGATGACGGCGATCGCCCTGGTGCGCATCCACCAGATCGAGACCATGCCGCTCGCCGATCCCAGGCTCCGCGCCAACCCGCAGGTGGATCGCGCGCGCATCGCAGGGCGGCTGATCGACGGGCTGCGCGCGGCGGCCCTGCCCGCGGAAACGCGACTGGTGCTGTGGTCGCCGGCGTCGGCGCGCTTCGAGCGGCGCAACCGGCCGGGGACCGAGGTGGTGGTCGGCGACACCTACTGGGACCGCAGCGTGCGCGCCGCGGTGTACGAAGGTCTCGGCATTCGGCTGCGCCTGCCGCAGCTGGCGTCGGTCCGGTTCGCGCGTTCGGAGCCGGTGCCGGGCGACTCGATCCGCGTCGCGCTCTACGAACCCGACGGCACCGTGCGGATGGCACCATGAACCGGGACGCCGTGTACCCTTGCCGCATGATCCGATTCCTCGCCGTGGCTCTCGCGCTGGCGCTGGCGCTGGCGCTGGCGGCGCCGGCGCTGGCCGCTGCCCCTGACACCTCGCGCGTGACGGCCGGACCGACCGCGTTTCTCAACGTCACCGTGATCGACGTGGTGAACGGCACTCGCATACCCGATCGTGCGGTGATCGTCGACAAGGGGCGCATCCAGGCGATCGCGCCGGCGTCGAGCGTGCGGCTCTCGAGCCAGGTCAAGATCATCGAAGGTCGCGGCAAGTTCCTGATCCCGGGTCTCTGGGACATGCATGTGCACGCGCTCTGGGATTCCACGGTCGCGCGCAACTTCCTCGCCGAGTGCGTGGTCCACGGCGTGACCGGCGTGCGCGACATGGGCGGCACGATCGCGGTGATGAAGCTCGCGGACGCGCGCATCGCCGACGGCACGTGGCTCGCGCCGCGGATCGTCCGCGCCGGCGTGGTGCTCGACGGCCCGCAGCCGGTGCAGGCCGAGATCTCGTGGCCGGTCGCCGACGCGGCCGCGGGACGCGCCGCGGTCGACTCGCTCGCCGCGCTCGGTGCCCACTTCATCAAGGTCTACACGCTGCTGCCGCGCGACGCCTATCTCGCGGTGCTGGAGCGCGCGAAGGAGAAAGGCCTGGCGGTGGCCGGTCACGTGCCCGCGGCGATCGGCGTGGGCGAGGCGGCCGTCCGCGGCCAGCGCAGCATCGAGCACCTGCGCGACGAGATCGAGCCGATCGGCGCCGGGCTCGACACGACGCGCCTCGGCCGCCTGCTCGACACGCTGCGCACCGCGCCCACGTGGCAGACGCCGACGCTGGTCGCGACTCGCGGCAAGCAGCGCATGGCCGATTCGAGCCTGATCAAGGATCGCCGCTTCGCGAAGCTGCCGGCCGTGGTGCGCGAGGACTGGATCTCGCAGTGGCAGCACCGACGCGAGCGCGAGAAGGCGTCCTACTTCGCGAACCGCCGCGCGCGCTTCCTCCGCGAACAGAAGCTGGTGCGCGCGATGGCACGGCGCGGGGTGCCGCTGCTGGCGGGCACCGATGCCGGCGTGCCGTTCGCGTATCCGGGTTCGGGCCTCCACGACGAGCTGGAGCAGCTGGTGCTGGCGGGCCTGACGCCACTCCAGGCGCTGCGCACCGCCACGGTCGAGCCGGCGAAGTATCTCGACCAGCCGCGCGAGTACGGCAGGATCGGATCCGGCATCGCCGCCGACCTGGTGCTGCTCGACGCCGATCCGCTCGCCGACATCCGGAACGTGCGCAAGGTCCGCGGCGTGATGCTCAACGGCTACTGGTTCGACCGCGCCGCGCTCGATGCCGCGCAGCGCGACGCCGAGTAGCGCGCCTTCCTAGTTCCTTCCCCAGAAGGCGAAGCCCACCGCACCCAGGATCAGCGCGAAGGAGACCACGTAGTTCCAGCGGAACTCCTCCTTCAGATAGAAGTACGCGAACGCCACGAACACCAAGAGCGTGATGCCCTCCTGGATCACCTTGAGCTGATAGCCGGTGAATCGCTCGTAGCCGATGCGGTTGGCGGGCACCTGCAGGCAGTACTCGCCGAGCGCGATCAGCCAGCTCACCAGAATCGCGGCGATCAGCGGCGCCTTGCGGTGCCGCAGGTGGCCGTACCACGCGAACGTCATGAAGACGTTGGAGAGGAGCAGCAGCACGACGGTTTTCATGGGTCCCTCGGAGGTCGATCGGGGTTCGGGGTGCCGCACGAAGCGGCCGCCACGGCCTAGGTAGTCGATTCGTCCGCGGCCGTCCAGCCGCGCTCCGCGGCGCGCCGGCGCCGGCGCTCGCGTCGTGTATCTTCCGGCCATGCCGGTTCCCCGCCTGTCCGAACTCTTCCAGCAGCCCGATGCGTCGCGCTTCCTGCGCGGCGTGGTCGCGAGCCGCCGTTTCGGCACCGCCTACCTGTTCCACGGTCCGGCCGGCGTCGGAAAGGGAACCGCCGCGCTCGCGTTCGCGCGCGCGATGCTGTGCGACCGCGGCGCAGGAGCCCCGGCCCGCTCGCTCGCCGGTGAGCCGAGCCTGTTCGGCGCACCCGAACCGCCGGCGGCCCCGGCCATTGACGCGCCGGCCGACGACGCCTGCGGTCAGTGCGAGCAGTGCCGCAAGGCCGAAACGCTGCAGCACCCCGACCTCAAGTTCCTGTTCCCGGTGTGGGGCGAAGAGAAGATCCAGGGCGAGCAGATCGCCGAGACCATCCAGGCGATGCGCGACGATCCGCTCCACGTCTTCCAGTACGAGAAGGCCTCGTCGATCCGGCTGTCGCAGACCCGCGAACTGCTGAAGGAGCTGGGCTACCGGCCCTACGAGGCCGAGCGCCGCGTGGTGGTGGTGCGCGACGCCGATCGCATGCGTGAGGATCAGTACTCGGCGATGCTGAAGGCCATCGAAGAGCCGGGCATGACGGTGTGGATCCTCACCACCTCGCGTCCCAGCCGCCTGCCGGCCACGATCCGCTCGCGCACGCAGAAGGTGCGGTTCGCGGCGATCGCCGAGCCCGAGATCCGGCGCTTCCTCGAAACCCGAGCCGGCGCAGACCCGCACTCCTCGACGCTGCTTGCCGCCCTCGCGAGCGGCTCGCTGGGCCGCGCGCTGATGCTGCGGTTCTCGGAGCCGGGCCTGCTCCGCAACAACGCGCTCTCTTTGCTCGACCCCGCGCTCCGACGCGATGGGCCGGGATTGTGGCGTGCGGCCCAGGCGTTCATGAGCTACGGCCGCACCGGACGCGAAGCGCTCAAGCTGATGGTGGAGTTCCACCAGCTCTGGCTGCGCGACCTGCTGCGCGCGCGTTACGGAGCGACCGATGACGAGCTGGTGAACCGCGATCGCAAGGACGAGATCCGGAAGGCCGCCGAGAAGGTCGACGCCACCGAGGTCCGCCGGCGGCTGATGGTGCTGGAGGAAATGATGCGTTCGATCGAGGGCAACATCAGCCCCGACGTCGCCCTGTTCTCGGGCCTGGCGCGGGTGGCCGGCAGCCGCATGGGCGAGAACGAGTGGCCGCGGCACGACGTCGATCGCTGGAGTTACTGAAGGCCATCCCGGGCAATCGCTTCGCCCGGTGGGGCGCCGCCGCCTTCGAGTCGACCCGTCGCGGGACGGATGACCCTCGACGAAGCGCCCGCGTCGGCCGCGATGCAATCCGGCCACGCATCCGCTAGACTTCGCGCCCGACGACCCCACCTGTGGGGCTCTACATAGCCGAGCCCGCGACTGAGACGCCGGCCGGAACCTCCCGCTTCCCAGAATCGATCTGCTGGTTCCCCCGAACCGGCTTGAAGGGCGGCTCCTCCCGCCCCATAGAGGCACGCATGTCGGAGATCGTGCAGATCTCCTTGCGCGGCACGCGCAAGGAATTCTTCCTCAACTCCCGCCACATCCATCTCATCCTCCGCGACAAGGTCATCGTCCAGAGCGAACACGGCGAGCTGATGGGCTCGGTGTTCCTCAAGGACCCGATGCTGATCGAGCTCAAGCGCCCCGGCAACGTCACGCGCGAGATCATCCGCAAGGCCGAGGAGGAAGACCTCGATCTCGAGGACCGCAACCGCCGGCTCGAGGGCGAAGCCTTCACCTACTGCAAGGACCGGATCGAGATCCGCGAGCTGAAGATGGATCTCTCCGACGTCGAGGTGGCGTTCAGCGGTCATCGCATCACGTTCTACTTCTCGGCCGAGCAGCGGGTGGATTTCCGCGAGCTGGTGAAGGACCTGGCCGCGAAGTACCGCACCCGGATCGAGCTGCGCCAGATCGGCGTGCGCGACCAGGCCCGGCGGCTCGACGGCTGCGGCCCCTGCGGGCGCGCCTTCTGCTGCTCGACCTGGCTCAAGGACTTCCATCCGGTGACGCTCAAGATGGCGCGCGAGCAGCAACTCTCGCTGAACCCGGGAAAGATCTCCGGCGCGTGCGGGCGGCTGATGTGCTGCCTGTCGTACGAGCTCACCCAGTACCGCGACAGCGCCGAGGGTCTGCCGCCCGTGGGGGCCAAGCTGCGCACCGGGCAGGGCGTGATGACGGTGACGCGGCAGGACATCTACCAGGAAGCGGTGTGGATCCGCGACGACGAGGGCGGCGAGCACCGCATCAAGATGACCGAGCTGCCGCCCGGCCCGTACCACAAGTGCGGCGACTGCAATTGCGGGAAGAAGAAGCCCAAGGCGAACGGCGGCGGCCCCGAGAATCCCGACGAGGGACCTCCGGCCGCGTGGGCCGATCCGCCGGCGGACGCGTGAGCGCGGCGATCGCGAAGCGCCCATGAGCGGCGGACGCCAGCGGATCTCGTCGGGCTCGCCGTTCGAGAAGCCGATCGGATTCTCGCGCGCGATCCGCGTCGGTCGTCGCGTGCTGGTGTCGGGCACCGGGCCGGTGTGGCCCGACGGCTCGTGCGACCCCGATCCGGAAGTGCAGGCGCGGCGCTGCTTCGAGATCATCACGGCGGCGCTGCTCGAAGCCGGCACCGGACCCGAGCACGTGGTGCGCACGCGCATCTACCTCGTGCGCGCCAGCGACTGGGAAGCGGTCGGGCGCGCGCACGGTGCGGTGTTCGGCGAGACGCGTCCGGCGGCGACGATGGTGGTGGTCGCCGGGTTGCTCGATGCGCGCTGGGCGGTGGAAATCGAGGCGGAAGCCGAGGTTCCGTAGCCGTTCCGTTTCGGAACGAAAACGCCACTCATCTACTGTGGCGCGCCGGCCAGCAACTGTCCTCGCGGACAGTTCGACCTACAGAGGGCGCTTCCGGAACGACAGGATCGCCGCCGCCATCCACACGGCGATGTAGCCGGCCACCCACCACAGCATCGCGGGGCTCGGCACCGACGCGGGCGAGAGTGGCGTCAGGTTGAGCTGGGCCATCACCGGCGGCTGCATGTGATGCGCGGCGAGCTGCCACATCGACTCGGTCGGCATGATCAGGCTGGCGACGATGCCGACGCGGCGCGCGGCATCGTTGTCGGTCATGCCGCCGATCTGTTCGACCCAGCTGCCGATGAACGCGAGCCCGTAGAGTCCGAACGCCATCACGCCGTTGGTCACGGTGCTGAGCCGCGTGCCGCCGGCGATCGAGATCGTCACCAGCACCACGCCCTCGAGCATCATCAGCGGGATCCCGATGTGAGGGTTGGGGGGCGTGAAGTTTCCTCGGATGCGCGCAATCGCGAGCACGCCGCCGGCCAGCAGCACCAGGTAGCCGGTGGTGAGCATGACGTACGCGGTCCACTTGCCGAGCAGGATCGTCGAGCGGCGCACCGGCTTGGAGGCGACGGTCTGGATCACGCCGGAAGAGATCTCGCCCGCGATCGTGTCCACGGGCAGCAGGACCGCGGTCATCACCACCAGGAAATTGACGGCGTAGAGCCCGGCGAGCGTGAAGAAGTTGGTGATCAGCCGCCGCTCGACGAAATCCGTGCCCTGGCGGCTGATGTTGGCGAGCGCGAAGTGCATGCCGGTCGCGTACA
>Ga0134123_10002458_pt1 | contig 12141 bp, 12 predicted proteins | sample KB303_FD_96460 | JGI IMG/M metagenome (GOLD analysis project Ga0134123, IMG submission 96460) | Terrestrial soil microbial communities without Nitrogen fertilizer from Kellogg Biological Station, Michigan, USA - KB3-0-3 | ecosystem: Environmental > Terrestrial > Soil > Unclassified ...
AGTTTCCGGTGGTCATAGAGAAGAGGTCACACCCGTTCCCATTCCGAACACGGCAGTTAAGCTCTTCATCGCCGATGATACTGCGCGGGTGACTGCGTGGGAAAGTAGGACGCCGCCGGGATATTATGAAAAGCCGCTGAGCAATCAGCGGCTTTTCGCTTTTCATGCACCTCTCCGAACTCACCTCCGGCCTTCTCCTCGACCCGGAAGGCTACTGGATCGCCGCCGGCTCGAATGCCGTGTCGTATCCCGACACCGGTAATGACTTCTGTCTCTCCGTCGAAGATCACTCCTTCTGGTTTGCCCATCGCAACCACGCCATTCTTGCCGCGGTCCGGCACTATCCGCCGGCCGGCGGTCCGATTCTCGACGTCGGCGCAGGGAACGGCTTCGTCACCGCGGCTCTCGTGCGCGATGGCTGGCCCGCGGTCGCGATCGAGCCCAGCCGCCGCGGCGCCCGCAATGCCGTCGCGCGCGGCGTCTCGGACGTCGTCTGCGGCGCGCTTCCTTCCAGTTCGTTCCGCGAGTCGTCCGCGGGCGGAATCGGCCTGTTCGATGTGATCGAGCACGTCCCCGACGATCGCCAATATCTCGCCTCGCTCCGGCCGTACCTCGCCAAAGGCGGAAGGGTGTACATCACGACGCCGGCGTTCCGTGCGTTGTGGTCCGACGACGACGTCGCGGCCGGTCATTATCGGCGTTACACCGCCCGCACACTGCGCGACACGCTGGCGAAAGCGGGACTGGACGTCGAATACGCCGGCTATTTCTTCTGGTGGCTGCCGGCGGTCACGTTTTTCGCGCGGACGCTGCGCTCGAAAGTGAGGCGAAAGCCGTTCGTCGCATCGACCGCCGAACATACCGCCGGAAGCGATCGCCTTCGCCGGCTCCTCGAACGGACCTTCGCGTTCGAGACGCGCCTGATCGCGCGCGGCCGGCGCCTGCCGTTCGGCGCATCCTGTCTCGCGGTCGCGCGTTCCGGCTAAGATGCACGGCGATGCACTATCGTCGCGTCGGTTCTTCCGGTCTGCAGGTGAGCGCGGTCAGCCTCGGCACGTGGCTCACGTTCGGCGAGACGATGCCGAACGACGTCGCAGTTGCGTGTCTCGAGCGTGCGGTCGCGAACGGCGTCAACTTCTTCGACACGTCCAACAGCTACGCGCGCGGCGCGGCCGAGGAAGTGCTCGGCGCGTTTCTGCGCACGCTGCCGCGCGGCTCGTATGTCGTCGCCACCAAATGCTTCTTCCCGATGGGGGACGGTGTCCACGAGCGCGGACTCTCGCGCAAGAGCGTGCTCGAGGCCTGCGTCGCGTCACTCCGCCGCCTCGGTACCGAGACCATCGATCTCTACCTCTGCCACCGCTATGACGCCGGCGTCCCGCTCGCCGAGACCGTGCGTGCGATGGGCGATCTGATCCGGCAGGGGAAGATCCATTATTGGGGCGTGAGCCGCTGGACCGCGGAGCAGATCGCCGATGCCGTGCGCACCGCCGACGACCTCGGCGTCGACCGCCCGATCAGCAATCAGCCGCGCTACAACATGCTCGACCGCGAGATCGAGACGACGGGCGTGCTCGAGACGTGCGTCCGGTATGGCGTCGGTATCATCGCGCACTCGCCGCTCGCGCAGGGACTGCTGACCGGCAAATACAATGGCCACCGGGTGCCCGCGGACAGCCGCGCGGCAACCGAGGGCGCGAAGGACTGGCTCATGCCCCGCCTCGCCGGCGACGATGTGTCGAGAGCGGAGCGCCTCGGCGCCATTGCAGCGGAGGCGGGCATGTCGCTGCCGGAGCTGGCGCTGCGCTGGTGCCTGCGCCATCCGATCGTCGCGACAGTCATCACGGGCGCGTCGCGTCCGAAACAGGTCGACTACAATTGCCGTGCTGCCGAGGGCACAATCCCCGACGATGTGCTCGCGCGGATCGACGCCGTATTACGGGACTGACCGTGGAATTTACCTACAGCCTCAATGACACGCCGATCGTGACTCGCGTCGAAGGCGAGATCGTGTACGGCGAGCCGCGGGCGCTGTTGTCGGAGGATGACGACCTGACCGCCGGTACGCCGTGGGCGGACCGAGGGTATGTCGTCACGGATTTTCTCCCGGCCGAGCGCTTGGAAACTCTTCGCGAGGGCATTCTGCAACGCATTGTGAAGGTCCTGGACGACGCCGGCCTGCGGCCTCCCGCGGATTTCACCATGGAGACGTATCACCGCTTCGCCGCGCAGGACGAACGTGTGCATCCGGTGGTCGTCGAGTGGTTTGGACGCGGATTCCCGCTCGAGTCGCTGCCGATCGATTATCACCTCGTCGAACGGCGCATCGGCGAGATCGTCGGCGCCGAGGTGACGGCGCACAATAAAGCATATGGCCTCGACGTCTTCAATATGCGAGTCGTCAGGCCGCACTCAAACGACAACAATCCGCTGCATCGCGACGTCTGGCTCGATCGCCTCCGCAATGCGGTCAATATCTACGTTCCGATCGCGGGCAGCGACGAGCGATCGTCGCTCTGCCTCGTGCCGGGGAGCCATCGCTGGCAGGAGTCGGAGATCGCGCGCACGGCGGCCGGAGCGCTGGTCAATGGCCTGCCGTACACGGTCCCCGCGGTCGTCGGCGCGAAGTATCCCTTGAACCTCATCCGCCCGAACCCGTCGCCGGGACAGGTACTGGTCTTCTCGCCGTATCTCATCCACGGCGGCGCCGCGAATCTCAATGAGAATGTGACGCGGGTATCGCTGGAGATGCGCTTCTGGCGAGCGCACGGACGATCTTCGGCGCCATCAGCATGAGCGTCACCAGCTGTGTGCCGGCGATCGCGAAGGCGACCTGAGTCAGCGTCTCGTGCCACAGTGCGACCGCCGCCAGCTGGACGAGATAACCGGCCGCGTACCAGGGAACGAAATCGAATCGCTCGCGCGCGGCCAGCGCCTGCACGGCGATGAACGTGAACCCTCCGACCGCGACCGCGATGCTGATCGGCAGAATGATCTCCGCCGCGTCCGTGTACCTCGCGCCCAGCAACAAAGCAATGATTGGCCCGCGCAATACGTAGAGCGCTGCGACGGCGATGAGCTCCAGCCCGAGGAACCCCAGGCAGAGGCGAGCGAATCGGCGCCGCATCTCTTCCGGATCCGCGGCGCGCGCAAAATACGGAACCGCGTAAACATAGAACGGCGCGACGAGCATGCCCACGCCTTTCGCCACGAACGACGCGGCGCCATAGAGCGCCGCGCGGTTTGTATCGAAAAAGAGTTTCACCATCAGAATATCGCTGTAGAGAAATGCGGAGTAAATCACCGTTGCCAGAAAGGACAGGCTGAAGAACCGGAACAGCGGCCGGAGATCGGCGTCGCCCTGCGCCGGGGCGACAGGCAGCAACAAAACGGCGATCGCATTCGCCACTGCGTACGTAACGAGGCTCGAGGCTGCGTCGCGAACGAGGGCAAACGCAAGGAACAATAAGCCGACGCGCACAATGGCTTCGAACGAGATGCTCGCGGAGTACAGCGGAAAGCGCTCGAGGCCCTGAACGAATCCCCGGCGGATCGCGCTGATCGCGAGAATCGGCACGACGATCAGGACGACGAACAGCGGCCGCGCCGACCGGAAATGCAGCGTGCCGCTCACCCATGGCGAAACGACCGCAAACACGACGAGTGCGGCGACGCCCAGCATGAGCACGAGCCGTTCCGCCGCCCGAATCGCGTTTCCCGCGGACTCTTCCCGGGTCGCCGCGAACCAGGCGATGGTCTGCGACAACGGACCGAAAGCCATGGCCGCGAAGTAGATGAGCGACGCGCCGGCGGTGAAGTCGGCATACTCCGGGGGCGGGAGGAAGCGGCCGGCCGAAAGCGTCCAGAGCAGGCCGAGGACGGCCACGATGCAGGCGGAAAGCACGAGCGCGGCCCAGTCCTGCATGCCGCTCCGCCGCTCGATGGACGGCCCCGCGCTCATTTGCTATCCTCCGGACGGAGACGGCGCTCAATCATGTCCATCGGAGAAGTCATGCCCGGCACGGCGGAGGAATTCGTCAGGAACTTCGAAAACGCGATCGAAGGCATCGAGCCCGGATCGCTGAGCCCCGACACCGAGTACGCCACAATCGAACAGTGGGATTCCCTCGCCGCGCTCAGCGTGCTGGCCATGGTCGACGCCGAGTATGACACTGAAATCTCCGGCAATGAGTTGAGAAAATGCAGGACATTGCAGGACCTTTTTGGAGTGATTCAATCCAAAAAGCAGTAGGCGACGATGTCCACCTCAGCGATTCAGAACGTCCGCTTTGCCGGAGTCTCCGCATGCGTTCCCCGCGAGGTCCGGAAGAACGAGGACTTCGACCTCATCTCCCCTGAAGAGCGGCAAAAGCTCATACAGACCACCGGCATTGCGAACCGGCGCGTGGCCGCGGAGGGACAATGCACATCGGACCTCTGCTATAGCGCCGCCGAGGCGCTGCTCGAGGATCTGCAATGGAACCGCGACGAGGTCGACGCGGTCGTGCTGGTGACGCAAAGCGCCGATTACACGGTCCCCGCCACCGCGCCGATCCTGCAGGACCGCTTACGCCTTCCGAAGGGCTGTCTCGCGCTCGACATCAACCTCGGCTGCTCCGGCTATACATACGGCCTGCAGGTCGTCGGCAGCCTGCTGTCGGCGGGGAAATTGCGCAAAGGCCTGCTCCTCGTCGGCGATACGCCGTCGAAGACCGTTTCTCCGCGCGATCGCTCGTCGGCCACGATCTTCGGCGATGCCGGAGCGGCCACCGCCCTCGAATCCAAAGACGGCGCGACGATGTATTTCGATTTCGGCAGCGACGGCAGCGGCTATGAGGCGATCATGATTCCGGACGGCGGTCTAAGGAATCCGGTCGGCGAGGAATCGCTGGTCATGACCGAAGTCAGCGAAGGGATTACGCGCAATCGCTGCCAGCTGATCCTCGATGGCGTGGAGGTCTTCAATTTCTCGATCCGCGAAGTTCCGAAGACCGTGCGCAGTCTGATGACGTTTGCGAATCGCACGGTCGAAGACGTCGACGCGTTCGTGTTCCACCAGGCCAACCTCTTCATGAATGATCTCATCCGCAAGAAATTGAAGCTGCCGGCGGAGAAAGTTCCTTATACGCTGCGCGATTACGGCAATACGAGCTCGGCGTCGATTCCGCTGACCATCGTGTCGGAGCTGCGTAACGACATCCTCACCCGAAAAATGGCGCTCGTATTGTGCGGCTTCGGCGTCGGATTGTCCTGGGCCACTTCCTATGTCGAGACCGAGGGGATTTCCTGCCCGCCGATCGTCGAGGTCTGAGACGGCATGGCGAACAACCCCTTTTCGCTCGAAGGAAAGACGGTACTGGTCACCGGTGCCTCGTCGGGAATCGGACGGCAGATTTGTGTGAGCGTGGCGCAGATGGGCGGAACGGTCGTTGGAACAGGACGCGACCAGGGACGCCTCGACGAGACGATCGGCATGCTCGAAGGCAGCGGCCATCGCGGTGTGCGCGGCGATCTCACGCGTTCCGAGGAGCGGAAGGCGCTCGTCGAGGAATTGCCGTCGCTCGACGGCGTCGTGCACGCGGCGGGCAGGACGAAGCTGGTTCCTTATGCGTTTCTCTCCGAGGCGCACCTGAGCGACATCTATAAGACGAACTTCGAAGCGGCGACGCTGCTGATGCAGGCGCTGCTCAAGAAGAAGCTGATGAAGGACGGCGGCTCCATCGTCTTCATCGCGTCGACGGCGGGCATCATGGGAGCCAAGGCGATTGCCGCCTATGCCGCGAGCAAAGGCGCGCTGATCGCCAGCTCGCGAGTGCTCGCGCTCGAAGTCGCGCCGCGAGGCATTCGCTCGAATTGTCTTGCGCCGGCGCTCGTCGAAACGCCGATGGCTACGCAGACCGAGGAGAGCGTGTCCGCCGAAACGTTCGCGGAGAATCGCAAGCTCTACCCCCTCGGCTTCGGCAAGCCGGAAGACGTCGCCAATGCGGCGGTCTTTCTCCTGTCGGACGCGAGCCGCTGGATCACCGGCACGACGATCGTTCTCGACGGCGGGTGCACCGCGCAATGAGCACTGGCTGAGCTATGTCCGCCGCGATCAAAGCCGTCAGCTATTACCTGCCGCCGCACGTGCTCAGTAACGACGACATCAATCAGGAGTTCCCGGAATGGTCCGTCGACAAGATCGCAAGAAAGACAGGCATCCTCGAGCGTCACATCGCGGATTCCGACGTCTGTTCGTCGGACCTCGGCGTGGAGAGCGCGAAGCGCCTTTTCGACGAATACGGGATCGATCCGGCGAGCATCGATTTTCTGCTGTTCTGTACACAGAGCCCGGACTATTTCCTGCCGACCACGGCCTGCCTGATGCAGGAGCGGCTCGGAATTCCTGAAACGGCGGGCGCACTCGATTTCAATCTCGGCTGCTCCGGCTTCGTCTATGGGCTGAGCCTCGCCCGCGGCCTCGTGGAAAGCGGCGACGCGGCGAACGTGCTGCTGATCACGGCCGAGACCTACAGCAAGTTCATGCATCCCCGCGACAAGAGCGTGCGCACGATCTTCGGCGACGGCGCGGCGGCCACGCTGGTCGGCAATGGCGCAGGCGGGTCGCTCGGCCCGTTCGTGTTCGGGACCGACGGCAGGGGCGGGCGAAACCTGATCGTGCCGACCGGCGGGATGCGCAAGCCTCGCGCGCAGGAAGGCGGCGAGACCTCGGCCGACGACGCGCTGTTCATGGACGGCACGGAGGTCTTCAACTTCACGCTGCAGCGCGTCCCGCGCATGGTGATCGAACTGATGGCGAAGGCCGGCGTCACCGATGACGACATCGACCTCTACATCTTTCATCAGGCGAACGCATGGATGCTGGAGGCGCTGCGCAAAAAGCTGAGGATTCCGGAGTCGAAGTTCTTCGTATCGATGGCCACGTGCGCGAACACCGTTTCGGCGACGATTCCGATCGCGCTGCATGAGGCGATGGCGAAGGAGCGGGTGCGGCCCGGCTCCCGCGTCCTCATGGCGGGCTTCGGTGTGGGATACTCGTGGGCCGGCTGCATCGCCCGGTTCTGATGAGATCGATCGACTTTTCCGTCGTCGTGCCCGTGTACAACAGCGAGCATTCGCTGGCGGAGCTCTTCGAGCGCACGCGCGCGGTCTTCGCGAAGCTCGGGCGGTCGTTCGAGATGATCTTCGTCGAGGACTGCGGGAAGGACCGGAGCTGGGAGGTGCTGCGCGAGCTCAGCGACCGATATCCCGGCGAGGTTGTCGCCGTGCGGCTGGCGCGCAATTTCGGGCAGCACAATGCGACGCTGTGCGGGTTTCATCATGCGAACGGCGACTTCGTCATCACCATCGACGACGACCTGCAGATCCCGCCCGAGGAGATTCCCCGGCTGATCGAGGAACAGGAGCGGTCCGGCGCGGAGCTGGTGTACGGCTATTACGACGAGAAGCATCACGGCCTGATCCAGAACCTCGGCAGCTGGGTCATTCAGAAGACGTTCGAGGTGACGTTCAGCGCCAAAGGCAAGGGCTCGTCGTTCCGCCTGATCAGCGCCTCGCTGATCGAGAAAGTGCGGCAGCATCGACAGCGGTTCGTGTTCATCGACGGCCTGCTGTTCTGGTACACGCAATACGTCTCGCGGATCTCCGTAAAGCATGAGCCGCGCAAGATCGGGCGCTCGAGCTACAGCATGTTCAAGAGGCTGCGTCAGGCGGCGGACGTGTTCTTCAATTTCACGACGCTCCCATTGCGCTGGACGATCTATGTCGGATTTCTTGTGTCCACAATCAGCCTGGGACTGGGCGTTACGTTTTTCATCCGTGCGTTCTATTACACGACTCCGTCCGGATGGGCCTCGCTCGCGGTGACAATCCTGTTCGTGGGCGGCAGCATCCTGATGGTCCTCGGTATCATCGGCGAGTACATCAGCCGGATCTTCACGCTGAACAATGAGCGTCCGCAGTTCTCCGTCAAAGAGATTCTGACTTCGCGTGAGCAGACCAAAAGAGCTGTCCGCTGATCTCCGCGTCGAAGGATACGGCGTGGTGCTCCAACGCCTGACCGCGGACGACATCGAAATGGTCCGGCGCTGGCGAACGGCGCCGGAGATCAATCAGTACATGCTGTATCAGGAGGAGATTTCTCCGGAGATGCAGCGGAGCTGGTTCGAGTCGCTCGATCCGCAGCGCGATCTCCACTTCATCATTCATCACGAGGGAACGCCGTGCGGCCTGTCGGATCTGAAGCGAATCGACTGGGAGGCGGGGACGAACGTCGGCGGGATTTTCATGGCGCCCGCCTGGTGGAACACGGACGTCCCGATGCGCGTGACGTTCGCCGCGACCGATTTCGCATTCTACGACCTCGGCCTCGAGGCGACGCTCTGCTCGGTGCGCAAGACGAACGCCCGGGCACTGCGGTTCAATCTCGCGGTCGGCTACCGGATCCTCAATGACGAAGCAGACGAGAATCCGGTGTACGAAATGCGCATGGACCGCGACGACTACGAGCGCGCCACGCGCCGGCTGCGCGAGTTCCTGAAGAAGGCGCGCTGATATACTCGCCGCAAGCCATGCAGAGCCTCCTCTCTCCGCGGGACTACCTCGATGCGGGCATCTTCGACGCGGAGAGGGACGCGGTTTTCTCACGGTCCTGGCTTTATGCGGGCCTGCGCCGCGACCTCGGCAATCATCAGGATTACGTCTGCGACAACGTCGGACGCGAGTCGGTCATCGTCCAGAATTTCGAGGGCGAGCTGCGGGCCTTTTCCAATGTCTGCGCGCACCGGATGTCGGCGATCCGCAGCGAGTCGCGCGGCAACGGGGCGCTGCGCTGTCCGTATCACGGCTGGACGTACGACGCCGACGGGATCGCGCGCGGGATTCCGCATAAGAGCTCGTTCGGCGAGGGCGAACTGGAAGGCGATCGCATTCGCCTGCGCGGGTGGCAGGTCGAAGCCTGCGGCGAGCTCGTATTCGTCCGGAAGTCGCACGAAGGACCGGCGCTCGCCGAATCGCTCGGCGACCTGTATGCCGAATTGAGCGAGCTCGGGTCGGCGCTCGGCGTGGTGATCAGCCGCACGCAATACGACGTCAGGGCGAATTGGAAACTCTGGATCGAAAACTCCGTGGAGGGATATCACGTCGGCGTCGTTCATACGTCCTCCATCGCGAAGCTCGTTCCTTCCGAAGACCGGCGCAGCCTGATCGGCGATCACTCGATGGTCTCCGCGGGCGTCGCGGAAACGAAGGGCACACAGAAACTGCTGGAGCGTCCGCTCGCCGCGCGGGTCGTGACGCGCGACGACTATCGCCACTATTTCGTGTTCCCGAATCTCTGCATTACATCGACGCGCGGTCTGGTCTTCGACGTCATTCGTACAGTGCCGGTCAGCCCGGCGACGACGCGCGTCGAGAGCACGCTGATGGGAACGAAGTTTCGCGACGCAGTCCCACAGACGGTCGTCGACGAGTTTTACCGGCTGGCGGACCAGTCCGCGCGGGTCGTGCAATCCGAGGATCAGGGCATTGTGGAGATGGTCGCGCGGGGGATGCAGGACGCCGACCGGACGGGCTTTCACGGCAGCCTCGAAGACAGGATTCAGCACTTTCAGGCCGCGTGGCGCAGGCGGATGCCGTAGCGATGTTTCAATACCACACGAAACTCGATCCGGCGCTCTCCCCGCAGGATTACTCGAGCGATGAGTTTTTCGAGCGCGAGCGGTTGCGGATGTTTCCGCGCGCGTGGCATTTCGCCTGTGTTTCGGGCGACATTGCGCGCCCGGGCGACTATTACGCGACCGAGGCGGCCGGCGTGCCCATTGTGGTCCGCAATATCGACGGCGAATTGCGCGCCTTCCGCAATGTCTGCCTGCACCGCCACTGCCGCATCGTCGCACCGGGGAGTGGCCATCGGGAGACGCTGCGCTGCGGCTATCACGGCTGGGAGTATGGCGGCGAGGGCGAGATCGCCAAGATTCCGGATGGCCGCTCGTTCAAGGGCCTCCATGCGAAGGACATGCGGCTCGGCCGCTATCGCGTCGAGTCCCTCGGCGATCTGGTCTTCGTCAATCTCGACGACGATGCGCTTGGCTTGCGCGATTCGGTCGGCGAGTTGGCGTCCGAGCTCGATCACTTCTATGGCAATCACCGGGCGGTCTGGAAGTGGGTGCTCGAGTATCCGGTCAACTGGAAAATCATCGTCGAGAACGCGGTCGAGAGCTATCACGTCCCGGTGATGCATCCCTCCACGTTCATGGACTACAAGAAGGAAGAGCATCACGACCACCGGCTCGAACCGGCTTATACGAGCTACCTCGACATCGCACCGATGGGCACCTCGCTTACGGAGCGCGCATTACGGACGCTGACGTCGCTCACGGCGCGCGAGGTGCGGTTCGAGCGCGCCAAACACACGCACATCTTTCCCAATCACCTCTTCGACTATCGCGAGATCTGTTCGCTGTATTCGTTCGTCGAGGCGCTCGGGCCGAAACAGACGCGCTTTACGAGCGTCGGCCTGCTGCCGAACGACATCAAAGCACCGCTGATCACGCGCCTGATCCAGGAGATGTTCCGCATCGCATTGACGCGCATGGCGCGAAAGATCATGAGCGAGGACGTCGGGATCTGGAGTGACGTGCAGCGCGGAGTCGAGCACAGCGAGCAACCCGGCGTCCTGAGCTGCCGCGAGGAGCGCGTTTATGCGTTCCAGCAGTACATCAGGTCGGCGACTGCCGGTGGCGCAGAATCGTGATGATGCGGTGCGCGCGGATCTGCGCGACCGGAACGAAGCCGTACCGTTCGAGCCACGCCAGCAGCTGTTTCGTGTTCCGCTCGCGATTGTGCAGGATCACGACCGTGCTGTTGGGGTGCGGCGGCGTCGGATAGAGCCACGCCGGGTCCCACGGCCGCTCGATGATCTCCTCCCGCCGCCACGCGAGGAACTCGATGATCGGCTCCGTCCCGTACTGGCGCACGGTCGCGTTGTCCGGCGTGATGCTCGAGACGATCGTCGCGGCCGGATAGTACGTGTGCAACAGCGGCGAGACTCCCGCCCACGGATACGTGAAGATCAGCGCCGCGCTCACAACGACCGCGAACAGCAGCAGCGCGGCACGCGACGCGAGCGCGACCAGGGGCTGTGTGCGTGCGAGGGTCAGCGCGAGCACCAGCACGATCAACGGCCACGTATTGAGGTTGTAATGCGGATAGTCGCGGATGATCCGCGGGGCGAACTGCACCACCACGCCCGCCGCCGCGGCGAGCGCCATCAGCCGGATCCCGCGGACCCGCACGGCGAGGATCAGAGCGAGCACGATCGTCGCGACGAACAGCCATGCCGTCGCCGGCGAGCGCACGAACTCATGGCGAATCACGCCCCAGTTCGCGGGATCGGACGATGCGGTATACCGCGCCAGCCGCGAAACGACATTGGCGTGAATCTCGACGAGATCGAAGCCGAGCCAGGCGATGATCCCGAACGGCAGCGCGAGCGCGGCCGCGATCATCGCCAGGATGTGCTTCCGCGTGAGCTCGTGCCGGCGGTCGACCAGTCCCGCCAGCACCACCACGAGCGTGACGAGGCCTGTCTGTTTGCTGAGGATCGCCGCGACGGAGAAAAGGATCGCGCGCGCGGCGCCCGCCGGCGTCAGTCTTGAGTCGCGCACGAGCGGAAGAAACGCCAGCAGCGAGAAAACGGACACGCAGTGCTCGAGCGTCAGGTGATTGCCGCCGTTGTTCACCGAGAACGCGGGAACGAGCGCGGCCACGAGCACGGCCAGCGCGCGGTCGCGCGTCGCGCGATGGACGAGCAGAGCCGTCGCCAGCATCGTCGCGAACACCCAGAGCATGGGCAGCGCGATCGCGAGCACGACGTGCGAGAAGCCGGCCTTCAGAAACACGGCGGTGATGATGTCGCCGAGAGGCGGGTAGATCGTGCCGAAATCGAGATAGGGGCGCAGACCGGTCGAGACGTACCAGCCGCGCAGCAGATAGAAGCCGCCGTCGTGGTCCCAGTTGCCGCAGACGACGTCGATCGCGACGAACGGCAGCGCCGCCAGCAGCGTGCACCACGCCACGGTCTCGATCAGACTCGAAGAAATCGCCGGTGATGAGGACTCGGACTCAATACCGAAAGTCACG
>Ga0134123_10002459_pt1 | contig 12136 bp, 15 predicted proteins | sample KB303_FD_96460 | JGI IMG/M metagenome (GOLD analysis project Ga0134123, IMG submission 96460) | Terrestrial soil microbial communities without Nitrogen fertilizer from Kellogg Biological Station, Michigan, USA - KB3-0-3 | ecosystem: Environmental > Terrestrial > Soil > Unclassified ...
AACGTCCGCAAACGCTTTCACCTCGAAGATATACTTGCCACCGGACTTGGTAATGAGCATCCCATTCCCTGCCAACACCTGGGCAGGAAAGCGAGGAAGGACCCTCGCCCTGATGCTTGGCTGCACAGATGTAAACAGGGCCATGGGAGCAAGCTCCTACTTCAGGGGGATGGGCTTATAGCCAGTCTTATTGGTTTGGCTCTCGCCCTCGGGCGCCGGCGGAAGCGGGTCGGGAGGATTAGGAAGTGTGGCTTCGAGGGTCTTCACGTCACCGTGCTTTACAACAGGATGTTGTGCGCTCTGTTGAGAGGGCGGCTTCACAGTGACCTCCTTGGTCACGTCATAAGTGGGTTGGTCCTCTTTGGCCTCGGGCTCCCAGCCCGAAACCTCGAAGTACTGGTTCCCGTAGGCCCTCTTAAGGATCTCCGGGTTCTCGCACTCCACGGCCTCGCCCTTTTTGAACTTCATTCCCTTGAAGCCTTCGGTCTCTTCTGGGCCGTCGTCGCCGACACCTTTCCACGTAATTGTAGCCATCTTAGATTTCCTCCTATTTGACTGGTTTGTAGTATAGCACCGACACGTAAGCCAACCCCGCTGTTGCCCCGCCTGAGACCGTCACATAGAATTCGGTATCGGAGTCCAACGGTCCGCCACTATCCGCGGCTGGCATCACAATTTGGCTCCCTGCCGTTGTCGCCAGGACGGCCACAAGATTTTCACTATCGACGTCTACCGCGCCGTTGAATGCTGTAACAACTCGTGATGCAATCCCAATGAGGACTGCGCCAACAGGCAGCTTCCCTATAGAGGTCATTACCTCGGCCCCACTCGGAAGGGCTGCGACGCGGCCACAGATAAACTGGGCCATTTCGAAGCCGGTCTCCCGCGCGGAAATCTGCCTGTTGAGCGCTGTCACCATGGACCTAAGGTCCCTTAGGCTAGAGGCTTGATAAACAGCACGCCGCCGACAACATCGCCTGCGGTAGCGCCGCCACTCACGTTGAGCCACACGTCAGTATCGACGGCAAGAGGGCCGCCGGTAGTGGTTGCGGGCGCGGCGAACTGACTGCCTGCGGTGACAGTCAGAGCACCCGACAACTCATTCGCCGCCCCGGTCGAAAGACCGATACCAGCAGCGGGAGTACCTCCCGACACTGCGGTTACGACGCGGGAAACGAAGGCCACGATGATCGAGCCAGCAGGAAGCACGCCCATCTTAACTGAGCGATTAGCCACTCCCGCTGCCACGGTCGCACGTGCAGCCAGGTACTGCACCATTTCGTAGCCAGCCTCACGAGCGGGGACCTGGTTATTGAGCGAAGTTACCATTTCTGAGGTCCTCCGTTAGTCTGCAGCCGAGGCGAAGAACCCAGTAGCCACGCCCCACTGCTTGAGCGCGGTACCTTGTTGTGGGTGCCTCTTGAACATCTTGGCGATGCCATAAGCGGCTTCGACGCCGGTGCCAGTGATAAAGCCGTAGTCGTCCTCTTTGCGGAACGTGGGCTTGATCATCTGACCCCAACCAATCACTGCGGCTTGCTGGCCACAGAGAAAGACTGGTTCTACCCGGGCCGTGGTCGCACCTGCGGTAAGCAGGTTTGTCCAGACGTTGGTGACGAACGAGCTGATCTCAGGCACACACCTGACGATCACGCCGTCGTACATCTGGTCCCCGTCTTGGAAGATGGGGTTCTTGAGCCCGGCCTGTTCGCGGGGTCGTGCGTCCTTGTTGATGGTCTCCAGAGACAGCTTGAGGTCCCTGAAGGTATTCGTGCCCGCGAAGCACACGAAGTGGTCGTATCCGTCCACAGTGCTGTAGGGACGAATTTTCGGGTCTGCGTTCTGCGCAATGCGCTTGAGCAGTGACAGGTTCGTAGCGGTGAACTTGTCCGCAGCCGTATCCAGCGTGCCGAGTGCGGTGACGTGGTTGGCGTTGAAGTTCAGAGTCGAATTCCCATAGAGAATTCGGTCCGAGTTCTGAGCATTCCACGCATCACGCTGCGCAGCCGACGCGAGGTCGTACTGAATGCCGTTCACCCTCACCCCGCTCGAAGACGCGGGAAGAGTCTCGGTCGGAAGTGCCATCAACGCGGCGATAAGCTCATCGCGCTGAAGCTCTTTGAACCAATCGCTAAGCAACGGCTTCGCGAGGCCAAAGATGTCCGCGGAGTCCTTTTGAGACTCTGCCTTCGTCGTGACCACTGCGTTACGTGCCCACTCAATTCGCAGGCGCATACCGTAGTTGTCGATCTTCTCTTCGTTCCCGACGAGGGTCTCAGTGGCCACGCCCTTACCGCGCAGCTTGGTAACCATCGGGATGTTCATGTCCTCGCCGCCCGCCTTCAATTCGCTGCGAGTGCGAATGATCGCGGTCAGGCCTTCGCCCATGTAGGGCGAGAACATATTCTGCCGATAAGCTTCCCGGTTGATGTCCTGAGTGTACCGGACCAGCTTATTATTATTCTCGATAGTTGTCACGGCCATAGCCGTAACTCCTCTTCATGCTCGATATGGTCGGGTCCGTTTCGGACCCAGCCGTATCGTCTCCTATCCGGGTCGTTCGAACTTGCCCGACGCGTACTCGAATAGGCTCTTATCGCTCAGGTCACCGAGCACCCCAACCCCATTACCTGTGGCAGCGGTGCTCTTAGAGAGCGACGGTGGCAATCTTACTGCGGTAGGTTGAGCGACGGCAGCTCCGCCTCGGACTTTCTCAATCAGACTGGCCGCGAACGCGGGATCGGCCAACCTGGCCGTCAACTGGCTTTCAAACCAGGCTGACGGATCGTCCCCCACAGTCTTAAGTGCCTCATGCCGACGATACCACTTGACGACCTCGTCATAGCGATTGGGTGAGGTAACGACCTTCTCGTAGTCCGCAACATCGAGGCTCTCGTTGTTCTTGGCCTCGATAAACGCCTTCTCAGCCTCTAGCACTTTGTCTTGCCCGTGCGTCGAATACGCCAGCATTCTACCCATGTGCATCAGCGTTTTGCGGGTTTCTTCCGCGAACGGCTGTAGAGTTTTCATGAGTAGGGCTTGCGCAGCCTGGTCGGGATTCTCGAAGAAATCCGGGGGTTTCTCCTCCCGGCGGAGTGAGGCCTCGATACCAGCAAGACGTTCAGCAAGCTGTCTTGCATTGTTCTCGGCAATCCTTCGAGCTTCGGACTCCTCGCGCAGACGCCATGACGGAATATTGGCCTCTGGGTCGGGAGTCGTCACAGCCGGAGCAGGCGCTGGTGCCGGTGACGGCTCCGGAGCAGGCGCGGGCTCGAGTTGTGGTGCTAGTTGAGCATCCGCAAACATCTCTGCTTGCAGTTGTTCGGGCGTTCTCTCGTTTTCGTCTGCCATCTTAGCCTACCTTTCGCTGTATCGTAGCGTGTACGAGGCCGGACATTTCGCTTCCGGCAAGCGTGGCCCGCTATCGCGGGGCCCTAGCGTTTTCGATAATCTCCCGGGCGAAGGCTGTCAATGCCTCCGCGGCGCTTAGGCGCTACACTTTCGCGGGCCTTAGACAGGGCAATTGCCACGGCTTGCTTTTGCGGTTTGCCCGCGGCAATCTCGGTACGTATGTTAGTCGAGATTTTTTCCCGACTTTTACCCGGCACAAGAGGCATTGGAGTAAACTCCTTAGGGATTCGGCCACAGCCTAATCCCGGACCCGGCGAACAGTCGCCACAGCACCAAGATAGCTACTAACACCAGTACTACCAACAGGATGTTGACCACCATCGCTGGCAGGTGCAGGCCGATCGCGCCCAGCACCCAGATAATTAGAAAGTAACAGAGCGCGATGCCACAGATGTAGATCAGCGCATAGATGACACGTTCGACCATTAGTACCTCCCAGAGAGTATACTTTCACCGAGCTTATCGGTGAATCTTGGGAACGTAGGTCCGAGGTCGTCTAGGCTTTTCGCGGGCCCGGGGGCGGGGTTCCCCGCGTTGGAGAGAAGTGAGGCGAGTTGGATGCCCTGGTCTCGCGGCCGAGCCGCCGCTCCTGACGCTCCTGCCACAGCCGTAGTCCCACCTCCTTGCGGAAGTTCTCCACCTTCGACTTTTGCCTTCCAGAGATCGGTAAAGTCCTTGCTCGTGACATTATCAACACTCCCAAATCGCGCCTTAAGCGCGTCGGGGATGTTACCCCAGATAGCCTTCTTGGCCCAACCAGCCCCCTTCTCTTGCCCTTCGGCGGTCGAATACATATTCTGCCAGGCTGGGGCGTTCGGGCGCGCGAAGTGCGCAGCGGACCCGCCCACGCCTTGCTGATGGATCATATAAATCTCGGTCGGGGTTGGAGCCCGCCCAAAACGGGCCTGAAACGCCTTGCTCTCTGCGGCTATTTTGTTGGCCGCGGCTGCGACATTGGGCTCAGGAGCATAGATATCTCCCTGCCCCCCATACTTCTTAAACTCAGGCCAGGACATCTGGAACAGGCCGCGATAGCTTCCAGTTGTGTTACGAGGGTCTCCCCCGGACTCAATCTGCATGATCCGTCGCATAAGTGCGGGATCAACACCCGCGCGGCGAGCGTGTGATTCGATATAGGGGTCGTAGGGTCCGCCCTTCGGGCGACGAGGGACGATTGTACCCGGCACGTCAGGCACGAACAGCTCCGGGCCATTCTCACCAACGATCGCAGTCTCGCCGAGGGCAGGTCTTCCGCCCTCGGCAAAACCCTTTGGGCTCTTGCCTGTGGCTTTCTGGGCCTGTTGTTTGAGCTGTTGAACATGCTTGTCCCTCTGCGCTTGCAGGCTCATCACATTCTTGGCCTGGCCCATGGCCAAGTCCTGTTGACCCTTGGCCCGGGTAGTTTGCATCTTATCGAACTCGGTCGCGCCCTTGATCTGCGCGACCTCGCGAGCACCCTGAACCTTAACCATAGACTCTTGCATTTTCATCTGGTGTTCGTCGCGCTTCATCTGGTGTTCTTGCACCTTACCAGCCGCGTCGAGCTGACGCTCTATGATCCCATGCGCCCCGCCCTGTTGCTTTTCCTGGGCCGTCGCGATGTTCAGGGCCGTCTTGGATTTGGTCTCGTCCACCTTGGCGGCTTCGCCAGCAATCGTAATTTGCTGAGCCTGTTGCTTGACCGGGTCTGGCTTCTCAATCAACGCCAAAAGCTTCCGCTTCAAACTGGCTTGAAGCGGAGCAAGTTCAAGGAGGATTTGGGGAGGAATGTTAGCGCCCTGGGCGGTCAGCGCGACCAGAGTATCATACGAGTCACCCATCATGTTAACCTCATCAGGACCCTCATCCAGTGTGAAGTTAACATCCAGTTGGCCGACCGCGTTAACTAAACGCGGGTAACCCATCTCATCAAGGCCCACCCCGTTGATCTGCACCAACTGCGCGATGCCCTCGTCGTCCGTGACCCGGATGTAGCGCTCTGCAGTCCAATATCGCTGGATCGCGCACCAGATAGCCCGGTAAAGGCGCAGTTTCCAGTTCTTCACGTTAATCACAAAGGGGCCCAGCTCGGCAATCCCGGCCTGCTGAAGCAGGTTAATCGCGCGCCCGGACTTGTATTCGAGCCCTTGCCCAATCAGGGCCGGGTTCGGCCCAAAGTTCTCTATTTCGTTTTTAGCGTCTTCGAGGAATTTGAGTTGGCCTTCGACGTTCGCGATCCGGGCTTGATCGTCGAACTCCATCTCGAAGCCCTTGTTGTATATGACAACCCCATCTGGCCGCACAGCCTCTCGACGAGTGACCTCGATGTCACTAAAGGCACCGTCTTCGGCTTTGATCCTTCGGGAGTTGAGCTCATGGAGGCCCTTGGACCGCCGTTGATTTACCTCGTCTTGAGAGCTCTTTAAGCCCCTTGGAAAGCCATAGCGGTCGCCATCGTGATCTACGAACGCCGAGAACATGATATACTTGCAGATCATCTCGTTCTTCTCGTTGAAGAAGTACCCCTTCCCTTCGTCGATTTTCAACGAGCCCGTAAATAAGCACCATCTCCATTCGCCCTCGCACTTGTACCAGATATCAACTACCCGCACGCGCTTGTGCGTCGGGTCAGTGTCAAACCATCGCCGCTCCCTATCAGGTTGACTCGTCAACTCCGATCCGCTTTGGCTCTGATCTTCAATCTGCTTGGCAACACTCTTAGAGGGAGCAAGCTGGATCGCATCCTCCATGTCCAACCACTTACCAGTGCCCATATAACGAGCATCGCTAAAGTCATGGTCAAAGCAGCGAGGATCATAGAAGAAGCTATCAGTTTTAACGCCTGCGAAACCAACATCAGTGTCATTCTTGTCCCCCTTAACCAACATCATCTCTACGCCGCCGATCCCATCTACAGCGCCATTTTCAATGGCGAAGGGGAACCGCGACTCGCGAAGGTCGCTCTCGACCACATACCGCACGCAGGCGGTGGCCAGCTCGGCCCCCATCTCGTCGGTACCCCGAGGATTTCTCGGATAGGCCTTTGGGTCCTGCTTGATCTTCTCCATCAGCCCCACGATGGAGTCAATCTTCCTGCCAATCCGGTTATAAGTGACCACCGGTTGGCGGCGCAGGTTGAATATCTCAACCTGTCCCGGCGTCCACTGTGCCCCGTGCCGGTACTGCCGAGCGACCTTCTGCTCGTCAATTTCCTCGGTCTTCGACCCCAGATAGTCCATATAGCATCGCTTGCACTTCTCAAGCGACCAATAGCCATCCTCATCCCCATTCGAGTACTCAATCAGCTTATATCCCGTGCGGCCCTGGCCAGGCCCAGTAAACGCGGTCCCGGCACCGACCGCAGCCATCCCGCCGAGGAAGCTTCGGCGGCTCGGACCCTCACCCTCTTGGCTGGCTTGGTAACTCGGCATCAGCGTCTTCCTATAATCATTCTACGCTTGTAGAACGTCATCGAGGCCCGGATACCATAGTCGCTGTAAAGCCCCCGTCCGATGGGGTAGTCATACGTGGGCTCTTTGTCCGAGACCACGAATTGCGGCTCATAGAACAGATTTGCGTTGGTGTGGTGCTGCGCAGCGATTTGAAGGTCTGTGGCCTCGCCAACGACCATCGGCGTGTAGAACACATCAGGATCGGCAAAGTGTCCCACCGCGATATTCTGCGCCGCCTCCAAGGCAAAGACGGGCACGTAGAACGTGTCGGGGTCCTCAAAGAGGAATGGTAGGATTTGATTTGGCAGCGCCTCGACGTCGAATATCCCCTGATAGAACACATCAGGGTCGGCAAAGTGTCCCGGCGCGATATCTTGTGGCGCCTCGAGCGCCACAACTGGTGGGTAGAATGTCTGAGCATTAGCTAATAGTCCTACGTCTATGTTTAGCGCCGGAATGGCCAGTCCGACGCCGAGAGCAGCAAGGTTTGGTTGGCCTAGACCGACGTGACCGAGCACCTAACATGCTCCCATCTCAGCTAAAGATTTCGTCGGCACGGACCTGCGTAAGAATGCCGTCGGTTACGAGGTTGGCTTTCAGTGTTTGGGTCTTCTTTTTGTTCAAATTTATGCTTGGGTCGCTGGTAACGTTGTCCCAGTCCTTCGCCATCTTACCGTTGTCGCTCGTGCGGCGCAGTTGCAGTGCCTTGTACTCACCGTTAGTGAAGCGCGCGATGAAGTCGCCGGTTGGCAGCGTGCCAAGGGGCTCCATTGGGATAGTGGCGACGATGTTATCGCCCGCGTCCTTCTGCTCCTGGGTCGCGCCAGCGCCCGGCTCCCATTTCCAAGTCGAGCGGTCGTCGGCCTTACCGATCGAGCACGACACGACCGGGCTGACTTCGGCGATTGCGTCGTACAGTGTGCCCGCGTCCATCACATCCTCCCGCGAAATTCCATTCCAGAAGCAGCATCTATAGTCGACCAGACACCAGCTATTTGCACATCTGTGGCACCCGTCGATATCATCATTTGCCAAAAATTAAAGCCTAGAGCTACCGTCGCATATCTCCCATCTGCATGGCCCCACATTCCAGTGCTTCCAGAGTGGATACCAGTATGTAAGCCTGACATAGCAGTGATGCTATTGAAGCCGATGCCGACCTCGGCATAACTAGTTGGAGAAAAGATTTTTGATTGCGCAAATGCAAAGATTGCATCCTCTGCAAGACCAAATACGGCCGATACCCTATTATTTGTCGAATTAAAAAATGGCCTAGTTACTATGGCCCCAACCGTTTCACTTGCTGTCGCATCCTGAACAGTCGTGGCAATATCCACTCGATTATAACAATTCCAGACACCAAGAAACGCAGCACCGCCGCCAGCCGCCGAACTGCCAAGTACCCAATCCAACTGCGCCGACGCATTGCTTCGTATCGTGCCGACATAGGTGCCGCGCTGCGCTGCAGGCCCGTTGGTGATCGCAGCATTGTTGAGCAGAATGCCATTTATCATAAACAGTGCCGTGCCCGCCGAGCGCGTGGTGTCGTTAGTCCATGCAGGGCCGCGCGTCAGCGTGACAACGCCAGCATTGCTCCATACGAACAGATCGTAGACGCTGTTTGCAGCCACGGCCGCCGGACCAGCGTTTCCAAGCGATGAATTGGTGGTGAAATTTGTCAGCACGGTGAATGGCGTCATCACAAAGTTAATGCTGCCGTCGAATAGTGGAATCTGGTTGCCCGCATAAGGCGTGTATAGAACCCCACTCATCGAGCTAACAGTCGTCGTCATCACCGGCACATTGGTCTGCAGCGTCAGCCGTCCCTGCGGTGTCCACGTTCCAAGGGGGATCACACTGAGGCCCGCGCCCGAGGTGGACCACACTCCCGACGCGGTGAACACATAGGTCACCCCACCAAACACATAGAGTTGGCCAACGGTCGGGCTGCTGGGGAAATCAATGGCCACGATGGCTCCTCACGATAGCGTCGTACAGCGTACCTACGACCATCACATCCTCGCCTTTATGCTTAACCCATTGGCATATATCGGGACCGTTATACTGGTCGTGCCGAACAATAACCCATCATTCGATGAACAAGCTTCCAGCCATTGCCAGAAATTGAAACCAACAGGAATGGTGCAAACTTCGGCAATAAGTGGAGTATTCCCACTGGTCAAGGCATTGCCACTATATGCTCCCGACATCACAGTGGTACTATTAACTCCAATACCTGCACTGATGTGCCCTGTCGGTGATCTGCCAGATATTACCGAATTAACGATGACTACCTCTTCAGGCAGACCGAAGACGGCAGATATTCTGTTGGTCGTCGAGTTATTAAGTGGTCTGGTAACCCCACTCCCTGCTGTCCAGTTTGTCGTTGTGTCCTGAACTACTGTCGAAGCGGTGACACGATTGTAGCAATTCCAGACACCAAGAAACGCAGCACCACCACTAACCGCGGAACTCCCTTGTATCCAATCCAGTTGCGACGACGCATTGCTCCGCGTCGTCCCGACGTAAGTCCCACGCAAAGCGCCAGGCCCATTAGTGATAGCCAGCGAATTAAGCCAAGTGCCATTAAGCCTGGTGAGTGCCGTACCGCCCGAGCGCGTAGTGTCATTGGTCCAATCCGGGCCGTGCGAGAGCCGCACGGTGCCCGCATCATTCCACACAAACCAATCGTTAACCTTCGAGGCCCCTATGGCCGCAGGGTTCTTGGCCGTGTCGGTCGTCAGGCATGTCAACTCGCTGAACGGCGTCATCAGCCAGTTCACGCCGTCGTAGAGCGGAATTTTGTCGCCCACATACGGCGTATAGAAGATCGAGCCAATCCCCGCCGCCGAGGCGGTCATGACCGGGGTCTGTGTGACCAGCGTCAGACGACCTTGCGGCGGCCCGCCGACAGTGGTCGGGCTGCCGACGACCGTGACCACCGTGACCACGTATTCGGTAATGAAGATTACGCCCGGCGAGCCTACGCCACCGACTGAATTCGCTGCATTATTTGCGCACGATCCGCCACTAGCACCTGAACCGTAGTTAGACCCCGGTAATCCATTAGTTACAGCGCCCTGGTTCAAGACGCCCCGCGCGCCGCCGCCGTACACACTAGAGCCGCCCTCACCGGATGGACTTGCAGTTGATGCAAAGAAGCCTCCGTTTCCACCAGGGGCTCCGTTAGCTACGAGATCACCAGTTCCGAGACCCCCAGGAAGTCCCCCCTTACCTACCTGTGTTGCAGAGGTATCAACAAAGTCACCGCCCCCACCTCCAGGAGCTACACAGAGCGCTCCAAGACTTGTAGTTCCACCGGCACCCCCATTAACTGTATTCGTGCCACCTGTGCCACCCAACCCAATCGTCGCTGTAAGCCCGGCCCCGATCTGAGCGGCAGTTAACCGCGTCCGCGAATAGCTACCCGACGCCCCGCCGCCGCCACCATAGAAATTTCCTATGGCGCCCATTGCGCCACCGCCTCCACCGCCACCACCAATCGCCTCCGCAACGGCAAACTGCGTGCCCGACGTGGGCACATAGGTTCCGTTGGCCGTAATCAGCCGATGGACAACGCCCAGCGAGGGCGTGCCCAAAGAGCCGCCGCCAATCTGGACCCACTGGGACGAGTTCCCATCGTTAACATAGATAGAAATCATTCCAGAGTTCAAATCGTACCAGATATCACCCGGCACTGGCACCAAAGGTGCCGAAGTACTCGCTGTAAACGCTCCAATATCCTCGCCCACGGCAGTAATAAATACCTGGGCCGTGCCCGAGAGGGCCAAGAGGCTCCCCGTAGACGACTTTTGCCCTGGTACAGTCCCATTCATCGCGCCCGAGGCCCGACTAAGAGTCGTACCCGCAGAGGTATAGGTTCCGGGCCCGTACTCCCAGGCTCCGTTGGAGTCCAAAATTAGGTAGCGAACTTGGTCGCCGTTCGCAACTCCCGCGGCGGCGAAAGTCTGCCAGCTGGCCGCGTTCGGGTTCTGAGCTGCGGTAAGAGCCGCACCCAGAGTAATAACTCCGGTCCCGACAGTCGGGGTAACTACGCCCGCGCGATTCTTAAGTACGGCCATTTTTCCTACCTAATCGGCCAAAGGTCGTAGGAAACTCAACGTGCGCCACGGAAACTACCTGATCAAACGGAACAACACTCCGCCTCCGCCCCGTAGATGCGTCATAGTGCTCCATCAGTGCACCCGCTGAGCGTCCAAATAACTCATCCAACTTCTCCAGCGCGCTGGCGCGGCGTGCCGTAGATTGGCGGATCGCACTCAGTACCAAATTCATCGCGGCCGAGATCACCATATCTGGAATATGGCCCTCAGCTAAAGCGCCGAAGGCGGCAAAAAGTGCTTTGCCCTCGGTAGTACCGTCTCTAAGATTATCTTGGGGCATAGCCCCCCTCTAAATGGTGAAGATGCCGAGCGCGTTGAACGTGACAGTGATATTCCCGCCGTTCGGCGTAAGAGGCAACCCGCCCCCGGGCTGATCGTAGTATTCGACCAGGGGCCAAGTAGTGTTGGCGCCCGAGTTATGACGGTAGATGACAAAACCCTCGACGGTCGGGCCCGTCACCGAGGTGAAGAGCAAATCCGCCGCGTCGAATGTCCCATTGACCACTGAGGGCGACGCCAAGCGCTGGTCCGTGCCGACGATTCCCGAGAGATCGTTGTAGAAGTCGTGCAAAGCACTATACGTATAGGTGCCCGTGTCGATCAGGGCGAGATAGGGCCCGTCGGCCACTGTGTTGTTGTCGAGATCATACCCGGCCGTTCCGGCCAAGAGGTTTTGCTTGTAGATCGGATAGATAGCATTCGCCATAGCGAACTCCCTTCCACCTCGTCCGAGTGGGGGCGAAGCCCCTAGAGTGTTTTCCCAGGTATGGGCTCGATTTTGCCGTCTTCCCAGGTATAATTGGGGTCCCCAAAGTCTTCGACCACGCGCCAGCCCAGGACTCCCGGTTGGTCATGACTAAGGTCATGGCCGTAGCCCTCGGCCTCCTCTTTCGTCTCGAAAAGGAGACGGTTCCCGTCCCAGTTTCCGGTGGAGATCACCTGTACCTCGGCTTTCCAAGCCATGGAATAAACCCTCTGTTGTTCCGGACCCGCTTCCGGACCCGCTTCACCTCGGCTCAGTAGGACTTCCAGTCCCCCGGAGCCTTCGACTTGTTACTGTAGTAACCCACCTTCACCTCGGGCCTGATCGCCACGATCTTCGGGTGGAACGGTCTCGACATACAAGCGTAGCGCCACTCGTCCGCGGCGTGATCCTCGGACTCGGTGTTC
>Ga0134123_10002461_pt1 | contig 12132 bp, 12 predicted proteins | sample KB303_FD_96460 | JGI IMG/M metagenome (GOLD analysis project Ga0134123, IMG submission 96460) | Terrestrial soil microbial communities without Nitrogen fertilizer from Kellogg Biological Station, Michigan, USA - KB3-0-3 | ecosystem: Environmental > Terrestrial > Soil > Unclassified ...
GACAAAGCACGGGGCATCATCCGCGCCCTAGCCTCAGCGGATAGCGGATAGCGGATAGCGGATAGCGGATAGCGTCTCATGATATTGCTGATCGACAACTACGATTCCTTCGTCTACAATCTCGCCCGGTACGTGCGAGAGCTGGGAGACACGCCCCTGGTGCGTCGCCACGACGCGGTCACTCCGGACGAGATCACGGCTCTGGCTCCGACCCACATCATTATCTCACCCGGCCCCTGCTCGCCGAAGGAAGCCGGGACCTCGTGCGACATCGTGCGGCGCTTCGGCGCCACCATTCCTACGCTCGGCGTCTGCCTGGGCCATCAATGCATCGGAGCGGTGTACGGCGGAGAGATTGCGCGTGCCGCCCGACCGATGCACGGCAAGACCTCGCGGATTCGGCACGATAACAACGGCATCTTCGCGGGGTTACCCAATCCCTTCCTTGCAACCCGCTATCACTCGCTCGTCATCGCGCCGGGATCGCTTCCGCCGGAGCTCAGAGTCACCGCTACCTCCGACGACGGAGAGATCATGGCGGTTCAGCATCGGGATCACCCGGTCATCGGGGTGCAGTTCCACCCCGAGTCGGTGCTGACCGAGCATGGCTATCAGCTCCTGTCCCGCTTTCTGGGCCAGACGGGCGAGTCGTTGCCGATCGGTGCGGATGGCGGGCTCGGCCTTTCGGCCATCGGGTATCACGTGCCAGCCGTTGGAGTCGACCGGCGCCGCTCACCCAGGGCGCATCAGGCTCCCTGGTACGTGACCCCGCGACAATAAGAGATCCGACAGGATGCGACTCCGTGTCTCATTGCCGCTCGCGCTCATCCTTCTCCCGATCGGCGGGAGAGCCCAGACAGCGCCGTCACCGCCGGCGTTCGAGCGGGCGGAGGTGATGATACCGATGCGGGACGGGGTGCGTCTGCACACACTGATCTTCACGCCGGCGGGGACGACAGACTCTCTGCCGATGCTCCTCACCCGCACTCCATACGGAATTGAAGGTTCCGAGAAGCGACTCGAAAGCAGTTACGCCGAGCTTGCAAGGGACAGATACATCTTTGTGTTCCAGGACATCCGGGGACGCTACGCCTCCGAGGGCGACTTCAAGATGAATCGCCCGCTCCATGACCCGAAGGATTCGGCGGGCGTGGACGAGACAACCGATACCTACGACACCGTCGAATGGCTCATCCACAATGTGGCTCACACGACGGGGACTGTCGGCGTGCTGGGCATCTCGTACCCAGGCTGGCTGGCCGCAATGGCCGGAGTGAATGCGCACCCGGCGGTGAAGGCCATCTCGCCCCAGGCGCCCATGACGGATACCTGGATGGGCGACGACTTCTTTCACTATGGGGCGTTTCGCCTGAGCTACGGATTCGAATACGCCTCGGAGATGGAGCTCACCACGGACGCGTCGCAGCCGCCTCCCGTCGGAGGGTATGACACCTACGACTGGTACTTGCAGCAGGGGCCGCTGAGCAACCTTACCCGTCTCCTGGCCGGTCGCTCAGCGAGCTGGACCAACTTCACGAAGCACCCCACCTATGACGCGTTCTGGCGGGCGCATGCGCTCCCGACTTACCTGCGGCGCCTCACCGTCCCAACATTGACGGTGGGCGGCTGGTGGGACCAGGAAGACTTCTACGGCCCCCTCACAACGTATGCGACCCTCGAGCGCCTCGATTCGGCCCACGTGAGCACGCTTGTGGTGGGACCCTGGAATCACGGCGGTTGGTCCCGAGGTGACGGACAGAAGCTGGGCGACATCGACTTTGGCAGCGCAACGGGTCGCTGGTTTCGGGAGCAGGTTCAAGCCCCCTGGTTTGCGCACTGGCTCAAGGGCCGTGACTCGCTCCCGGTCGGTGAAGCGTTGGTCTTCGAGAGCGGCTCGAATCGCTGGCGCACGTTCGACCGGTGGCCGCCGCCGAGCCACACCCGTAGCCTCTATTTCAGAGACGGCGGGCGACTCTCGTTCGATGCGCCCAAGACGCCCGACCCGGCCTTCGACAGCTACGTATCGGACCCGCGGCATCCCATCCCGTACCGCCGCCGTCCCGTGCAGCGGACCTACGACCCCCAGGGATCAGGCTGGTACACCTGGCTCACCGAGGACCAGCGGTTCGTCGACAACCGGCCCGACGTGCTGACCTGGCGCACCGAGCCGTTGGCGGAGAACATCACCATTGCCGGCAGCATCGCAGCCGATCTGTTCGCGGCAACCACGGGGACCGACGCAGACTGGATCGTGAAGCTCATCGATGTCTACCCGGACTCTGTCGCGGGCGACCCCAAAATGGGCGGGTACGAGCTGATGGTGGCAAGTGAGATCCTGAGGGGGCGCTACCGGACGGGGTTCGATCGGCCAACGGCGATCAAGCCCGGCCGGATCGAGGCCTACACCGTTGATCTGCACCAGCAGAGCTATCGCTTTCTCCAGGGTCATAGGATCATGGTCCAGGTCCAGAGCTCCTGGTTCCCCGTCTACGATCGGAATCCCCAGACCTTCGTCCCTAACATTTTCGCCGCCCGACCGCAGGATTACCGCTCCGCCACGCAGCGGGTGTATCGATCGGCCGAACACGCATCCCACGTTGTGCTGCCGGTTCTCGAGGAGTGATCGATCGGACCAATGCCACTCATCATCGAGTCGATCGTCACCACCCTCGATCAGGAGGGGCGAGCCAACTTCGCACCGATGGGTGTTGAATGGGGTGAAGAGGCGATCGTGCTCAAGCCGTTTCTGGAGACCACCACCTTCCGCAACGTTCGCGCGACCGGCGCCGCTGTCGTCAACCTGACTGACGACGTGCTTCTGTTCGCGCAGAGCGCGATCGGCTCTCCCACGTTCCCGTCATCTCCGGCGCTGGTGGTGCGCGGGGTGGTCCTCGAGGCGGCGTGTTCCTGGCGTGAGCTCGAGGTCGCCGCGGTGGACGCTACGCCACCCCGTTCCCGGATCGAGATGCGAGTGCGCCATCGCGGAACGCGTCGCGACTTCATCGGCTTCAATCGCGCCCGACACGCGGTGCTGGAGGCCGCCATTCTTGCGACCCGGGTGCATCTGCTGCCGCCGGACCAGATCCGCGATGAGCTGACCCGGCTCGCCGTGCCGGTCGAGAAGACCGCCGGGCCGCGGGAACGCGAGGCGTGGGCACTAGTCGGCGGGTTCATCGAATCCAAGCTCGGAAGCGGGTCGCCCGCATGACCGCCCACGGACGGCCGGATGCCAGCGTGTATGTGGAAGCCCCCGCCCGGCTCCACTTCGGGGTGCTGGACCTGCACGGCGGGTTAGGACGCCGGTTCGGGGGCATGGGCGCCGCGATTCCCACGCCTTCTTTGCTTCTCGAAGCGGCGCGCTCCGGAGAAGTCGAGTGCGAGGGAACAGACGCCGAGCGCGCAACGGCGTTTGCCAGGCGGTTTCTAGCCCAGCATGGCCAGCGAGGGGGCGTTCATCTCCGCATTCATCGCGCGATCCCGTCTCATGTGGGGCTCGGTTCGGGGACGCAGCTCGGGTTGGCGGTCGCCCGCGCCGTGGCCGAGATCTATGAGCTCCCAACGATTACGCGCGAGCTGGCCCGCATTGTCGATCGCGGACGCCGGTCCGCCATCGGCACGTGGGCCTTCGAGTCGGGCGGTTTCATTCTCGAGGGCGGCCGGCGACCCGGTAGCGACGATCTCGCTCCTCTGCTCGCACGCTACGAGATCCCGCCAACCTGGCGATATGTCGTCGTGATTCCGCCGGCGGCGCCGGGGCTGAGCGGCGAGGCGGAAGCCGATGCATTTCGTCGTCTGCCGACGCCGGGCGTGCGTGACGTGGAGCGGGTCGCTCACCTCGTGCTGATGCGCCTGCTTCCCGGACTCGTCGAGCGCGACCTCGAGGCGTTCGGCAGCGCGTTGTCGGAGATCCAGCGGATCACCGGCGCGTGGTTCGCGGAGGCACAGGGCGGCGTTTTCGTGCCGGGTCCCTCCGCGGCGTTGATCGGGCGGCTGGCGGACGCGGGGGCGGCCGGCGTTGGCCAAAGCTCTTGGGGTCCAACGGTTTATGCCATTGTGGACGGGGCCGAGCGGGGCCGAGAGCTGGCCCGCTTGGCGAGTGGGTGGCTGGGCGACCGAGGCGCCGTGTTCGAGGGCGCATTCCTCAACCGTGGTGCGCGCGTCTGGCGCGGGTCGACAAACGTGTTGGCTGATTGACAGTTGGGCAGGCGAGCGGTATAGTCTAGCCCCACGTTCCAACTCAATTGATAGCGCCCCGCCGGTGTTAGGCGAGCCAACGGGGAAAGCAACACTGGGAGACCAGTGCGTTCGTCGAGGTCGTGGGATCGCCAGGGGCGCGGCACCGCTTCACCGAGCGACGCATTCGTGCTCCATTCTCATTTCGAGACAATCGTTGGGCGGTGGTCTGCCGAGGGTCTCATGGGAACTTTCCCGTTCGCTGCCACGATGGGAGACAAAATGAGCCCCATCTGGGCTCGGCCAGAGTGGTGGCGACGCGATCGGTCCTTGCACTCGTGCTGCCAGCTTCTTCCGACATCCGCGCAACGATTCGACCAGCTGACCCCGAAGTCCTCCGCCCGCCACGCAGATCTGGCGCTCCGGCGATTTCCAGCGTACATCCAATACAACCAGTTTCAGTGTACCCCAGTGCAGGGTCCCCGTCCAAGGGGTCTCTGGGCGCCGATCGCAATCGAGCGCGGTCCGCCGGCTTTTGCGGCGTGAGTCGCCTCCCGGCGGGGTGAGCGGCCCGGATCCGGTCGCCCGACCCAGCCTCAGGGCATTCGTCGGTACCATCACGGAAGGTGTAGGTCGCAGTAGAATCACCCTTCATCCTGAGGTCAGTTATGAACCGCTTTACCCGGAAGGTGTTGTCCGGCGTCGCTGCGGGCCTCGCGTTCGCAACCGTCGCCAACGCCCAAGCGGCGCGGTCGGGGGCATGGACCCTGAATGCGCCAGAGGGCGACTGGTATACCACCGGGCGTGATTACAGCCTGCAGCGGTTTAGTCCGCTCAAGCAGATCACGACGGCGAACGTGCAGAACCTCAAGGCCGCATGGATGTTCTCAACCGGGACGCTGCGCGGTCATGAGGGCAATCCGCTGGTCGTGGGGAACGTGATGTACGTGAACACCTCGTTCCCGAACATCGTCTACGCGCTCGATCTTTCGAAGCCCGGCGCGCCGCAGATCTGGAAATACGTTCCGAACCAGTCGCCCGACGCGATTCCAATCGCCTGCTGCGACCTCGTGAACCGCGGCACGGCCTATCACCCCAGCGGCAAGATCTTCATCAACGCGCTGCAGGGTGAGTTGATCGCGCTCGACGCGAAGACCGGCAAGGAACTCTGGAAGGCGAAGCACCCGGATCATTCCGACGCCGGCCCAGAGGCCATTGGCTACAAGCAGGGCGCCACGATCACCGTCGCCCCGATCGTGATCAAGGACATCGTTATCACCGGCATTTCGGGCGGTGAGTTCGGCGTCCGCGGCCGAGTTTCGGCGTTCGATGTGAACACCGGCCAGCACAAGTGGACCATGTACAGCACCGGTCCCGACAAGGAAGTCGGAATCGAGGGCGATGCCAACGCCAACTACGCCTCCCACAAGGGGAAGGACCTCGGGGTCTCGACCTGGCAGGGTGACGAGTGGAAGCGCGGCGGCGGCACTACCTGGGGCTGGTATTCCTACGACCCCGAGCTGGACATCTTCTATTACAGCGTGGGCAACCCGGGGACCTGGAACCCAGATCAGCGCCCGGGCGACAACAAGTGGTCGATGACCATCTTCGCCCGCAAGCCTGCTGACGGTAAGGTCGTTTGGGCCTACCAGATGACGCCGCATGATGAATGGGACTACGACGGCGTCAACGAGAACGTGCTCTTCGAGAGCGGCGGCAAGAAGCTGCTCGCCCACTTCGACCGTAACGGCATCGGGTATACGATCGACCGGACCAACGGCAAGGTCATGGTCGCCAACGCCTATGGCCCGATCAACTGGGCCGTGAGCAAGGGCACCGGCACCCCGGTCGAGGGTGTGGTGGCCACTGGCGTGCCGAAGAAGGATCCGAAGTACGGCACCACCTCGAAGAAGAACACCGAGGGCATCTGCCCCGCGGCGATCGGCTTCAAGGATCAGCAGCCGTCGGCGTACTCGCCGATGACCGGCTGGTTCTATGTGCCGGCTAACCACATCTGCATGGACTACGAGGGCGTCGAGGTCAAGTACTCGGCTGGCCAGCCCTACGTAGGCGCCATCGTGCGGATGTTCCCCGGCCCGGGCGGCAACCGTGGTCGCTTCATCGCCTGGGATCCGATGAGTGGCACCGTGAAGTGGGAGATCAAGGAGAACCTGGCAGCTTACGGCGGCGCCCTCACAACCGCCGGCGGTCTGGTCTTCTATGGAACCATGGAAGGCTGGCTCAAGGCCGTCGACCAGAAGAGCGGCAAGGTCCTCTGGCAGTTCAAGACCCCCTCGGGCATTATCGGCAACCCGATGACCTATCTCGGCCCGGATAAGAAGCAGTACGTGGCCGTGTACTCGGGCATCGGTGGCTGGGCCGGCATCGGCGTAGCAGCCGGTATCGGTGCCGAGGATCCTACCGCCGGTCTGGGCGCGCTCGGCGCGTTCGGCGACGCGGGTCAGTTCTCCACCCAGGGTGGCGTGCTGACGGTCTTCTCGCTCTAAGCTTTACCCTCGCGGCCCCGGGGACTCCCCGGGTCCGCGGGTCGCTGCAAACCAGGGGGCGTCGGTGGCGTGAGGCACGAGGCAAGGCCATGTGCCCACTGCCGATCCGGCGCCCTCTTGGCATCTTGTGCCTTCGGCGCTCCGCCCGCATATAATCCAGTATGCTCACCCTTCGGCCTCTCAGTTGCTCGATCGCAATCGCAGTAGTGCTCGCTGGTGCTCCGAGCGTCGGGGTAGCGCAGCGGCCTGCCCCATCCGAGGCAGGCATCCTGCGGGTCTGCACCGACCCGAACAACCTGCCCGTGTCCGATTCGATGAACCAGGGCTACGAGAACAAGATCGCCCAGCTCATCGCGGACACCTGGCATTCCAAGCTCGAATACGTCTACTGGCGGCAGGGGTTCGGGTACTTCAACCGTGGGCTCAACGGTCTCTACTGCGATGTCGAGATCTCGGCGCCGGCCGGGATCGATATCGTGGCCACGACGGGCCCGTATTATCGATCCGCCTACGTGATCGTCTACCGCAAGGACAGCGGGCTCAACATCACATCGCTGGACGACCCTGCGCTCAAGCAACTGAAGATCGGCGTCAACATGGTGGGCTCCGATGGCGACGCTGGGCCGCCGGCGGCGGCCCTCAAGAGCCACGGGGTGGTCGGGAATCTGGTCGGTTTCCCGACCTTCTACAGCGAGATCAACCGCCCGGAGGATATCATCAAGGCGGTGGCCGACAAGAAGGTAGACATCGCGATCGTCTGGGGGCCGACTGCGGGATATTTCGCAGCGAAGTCCTCCGTTCCCTTGGTACTGAACCCGATTCTGGCCGACTCTGCCACCGGCATCCCGTTCTCGTATGCGATTGCGATGGCAGTGGCCCGTCGCAACAAGGCCTTGCGCGACAGCCTCCAGACGTTCCTCGACCAGAACCGCACGAAGATCGACGGAATCCTGAAGTCATTTCAGGTCCCGCTGCTCCCCATCGCCGCCGACTCCAGCCGCTCGGCGACGTCTCCGGCCAGGGGTAATTCCGCCAGCGTCGTTCAATCGACGTCTCGAGGCCGCTAGCCTGCGCAGGGAGCAGATCGTCGTCGTCTGAGAACGCCGGTCCCTCGCGGCGTGCGCTGCCCTTCGCCACCCGCGGGGGATCATTGTTCGAGTCCCTCACTGCGTGAAAGGATCGTTCGTCCGATGAGCCCTTCCTCGACTCCCTGGTATGCCTGCCTGCTGAGTGCGGTGCTGGTCGGACTGGGACTCGCCGTCAGTGCAACGCCGGCATGCGCCCAGGAGCAGCACGACGCTTATCACCAGGCACCGCGTGACACAATCTCCGCGGAGGCGTATCAGGGTTGGAAGCAGTTCGAGCTGAACTGCTCCCGCTGTCATGGTGAGTATGGTGTCGGCACCTCGTTCGCGCCGGCGCTAATTGTATCGCTCAAGGACGGCGGCACGATCCCGAACAAGGCCATCTTTGTCCAGACGGTCTGCGCGGGGCGGCCAGACAAGGGGATGCCTTCGTGGTGTGCACTTGGGCTGGAGATGGAAAAGATTCAGAAGATCTATGAGTACTTGAAGGGTCGGGCGGACGGCAAAATTCACATCGGCCGACCGGCTGCGAAAGCCGAATCCGAGCCGGGTAAGTCCAGCAGCTGAGGTTCGGTGACCCTCGACGGGACCGCGCAGGGCCGGCGGTCCCGTCTCCGTTGGCACCTCGAGGTCCCACCAGGGGACATATGCGCCCATGTCTCGCGGCATCCATGATCGCCCTGTTGCTGTCACCTCCGGTCCGGGCTCAGGAGGCGGCTCCTCCGAGCCTGACGCCGGCCGAGGTCAAGGCGAAGCTCGCCGCCGCGACGGAGCAGAGCCCACCCGATTTGAGCGGGGCCGATTTGAGCGGGCTCGAGCTCGACGGGGTGGATTTCCGCCGCGCCAAGCTCACCAAAGCTCGCCTGGTCAAGACCCACCTCTCCAAGGCGAACCTGTTCACCTGCGACCTTACCGACGCCGTGCTGACCGGAGCAGACCTGCGGGGTGCTAACCTGGACGGGACAGTGCTCCGCCGCGCGAACCTCCATGAGGCGAATCTCGAAGGTGCGAGTCTCTTCGCCACCATCATCGAGCGGGCGGACTTGAGCGGCGCCAATTTGCGAAAGACCCGCATCATCGGATACCTCAAGAACGCCAACCTCGCCGGTGCGGTGTTGAGCGAGGCCAACATCGGCGCCGATCCCGGTAACCAATCCATGGGTGTGATGCGGGCGACGTTCGTGGGCGCAGATCTGAGCGGCGCCGACCTTTCCGGGGCAAACTTGTACAAGGCCGACTTCTCATTCGCCAACCTGGCCAAAGCCAACCTGGCGCGGGCAGACCTCGGCACGACCGATCTAGTTCAGACCGACTTCTCTGGTGCAGACGTGACCGGAGCCAACTTTGCGAAAGCGGACATCAATGGGGCCATCTTCCGTGGCGTGGTTGGGCGAGCCCAAGCCAAGGGACTCGATCAGGCCCGTAACCGTGATAAGGCGATCTTCGATGCGCACTGACATGCTTTTCCTGGTCGCGCTGGTCGGCGCGACCGCTTGTACCTCCGCCGGTACCGATCGCAAAGCCAAAGCGCCGGCGGCCGGCGATTCGACTTCCTCGACGACCGCGGCCCTTCGCGAACCTCCTTCGCCTGGCGCCGCAGCGGGGGGCGAGCTGGTGTATGTGACCAACGAAGACTCCCGCAATCTGAGCGTAGTGGACGCCGGCACGGACCGGATCGTCGCCACCATCGAGGTCGGCACCCGGCCTCGCGGCGTCCATGCGACTGCCGACGGTCGTACGATCTTCGTCGCCGTGAGCGGCTCCCCCAAGTGTCCGCCCACGATGCCTGACACCGAGTGTGAAAAGCTCCAGGCCGACAAGAGCAAGGACGGCGTTGCGGTGGTCGATGGCGCCACGCGAAAGGTGACCCGAGTGCTCCCGGGCGGATCCGATCCCGAAAACTTCGACATTTCGGCTGACGGCACGCGGCTGTTCGTCTCCAACGAGGATGCGGGCGTGGCGTCGGTGGTGGACATCGCCTCCGGAAAGATCGTTTCGAGCGTTCGGGTCGGACGCGAACCCGAAGGGGTCCGGGTGCAGCCCGACGGGAAAGCGGTGTGGGTAACGGGCGAAACCGACCACAACGTCACCATCATCGATGCAGGTACCGGCAAACGCCTGGGCGCGCTCTCGGTCGGCAAGCGGCCTCGCGGCATCGCATTTACACCAGACGGGAAGCGGGCCTACGTCACGTGCGAGGTGGATGGGACGGTGTGGGTCATCGATGCGAAGGCGCGGAAGGCCGTCAAGACGCTGACGCTGCCGGCGGGATCGAAGCCGATGGGAGTGGCGACTGCGCCCGATGGGGGCCGGGTCTACGTGTCTACCGGACGGGGCGGGACGGTTGAGGTCATCGATGCCGGCACCAACGCGATCGTTGGATCGGTGGCGGTCGGCAAACGGCCCTGGGGTGTCGCGCTCTCGGCCGACGGTCGCAAGCTCTATACAGCCAACGGTCCTTCCAACGACGTCACCGTGGTCAATGCGCAAACCCTCAAGGTGATCGGGCGCATCCCGGTCGGAGAGGTCCCATGGGGAGTGGCGGTAGCACCGGCACCGGGAGCCGCGCCGGCAACCTGAGCGACCGGAACGAACCGGTCAGCGACCCGTCCTTTGGCGGCTTGCTCTGCCGTTGGATCGGCGGCGCGCTGGTGATCCAGCTCGCCGCCGCCATTCCGGCCTCGACTCAGCAGCTGCATTACGAAAGCCCCTCAAGCGCCCAGCCGAGCGGGTTCCAGGTCGACGCGGAAGCGAGACCGCTTTTGCATGGACTCTGGGAAGCCAGCACGGCGGCAGGAGCTGAACGGGTGGCGTGCATCGGCGGCGATCTGCGGGATGGTGTGGGTCACATCACACGCGTGCTGGTCCTCGAATCCGAGAACGCCGATTCCCTGGGCATCTCCGCTTCCGCATCCATTGACCGTTGCTCGCCACCGCAATGGTTCGGCACGGCTCACACGCACATCGCGCTGTACGACGGTCAGCACCGCTACCCGAATTTCTCCGGGGCTGACCGGGGAGTGATGATGCTCTGGTGGCGGCGATGGACGGTGGACGGAGTCTTCTGTGTGCTGTACAGCTCGACGGAGGCTCACTGCGAACTGCAGGGCGCCTCCGCCAGCCTGATTGCGGGTCCCGGAACCCGGGTGACCTACTAGAAAACACTCCTCTATGAAATCGGCCGGCGCGCAAGCAGGGTCGTCGGCTTCCGCGCCGCGATCACCGCGTCGAGCCCCCAGCGCCTGCCGGCGCGGGCGAAGAAGAACGCGACCATCAGAGCAAACAAAACCAGGTGAAAGCCCTGCTGACCCGACGACATCCATTGGGTAGCCAGACCGTAGTTCGTCACCAGCACCAAGCCCACCAGCGCGGCCAAACCAGTGCAGAACCCCAGCGTGAGACCGAGGCCGGCTACCGTCTCGCCCCAGGCCGTCAGGTGGGCAAAGAAGTTGGAGTGGGTCAGCACGGTCTGTTCGAGGAAGTTCTTGTAGAACGCGATCGGGTTCTCGGATGCCTGCTTGGCTACGATCTTGGGCATGACGCTGAGCCAGCGATCCGAGACCGCCGGAAGCGGCAAGACTCCGCCAGCGAGCACGACCGTCATCTTGGTGACGAGCGACTTGACGAAGTAGAGCCCCACCAGGATCCGCAAGACAGCGAGCCACTGAGATGGTCGCGTCATGTCGATTGAGCGATCCGGCATGAAAGAGTCCTCGAGAGTCAGTCTACCGCGAGTTCCTGGAACACGAAGCTCCACGTGTCCGTCAACTCATCCAGTACCTTGGCAATCGGCTTGCCGGCTCCATGGCCGGCTTTCGACTCCAGCCGCAGAAGAATCGGGTGGCGCGAGCTGGTTGCCGCCTGCAGTCGGGCCGCCATTTTCCGGGCGTGCATGGGATCGACCCTCGTATCGCTTTCCGCCGTTGCAAGCAGCACGGCCGGATAAGCTACCCCATCCTGCACATGATGGTAGGGCGAGTAGGACTTGAGCCATTGGAACTGGGTTGGGTCGTCCGGAGAGCCGTACTCGGGAATCCACAGCCGGGCGATGAGGAATCGGTGATACCGCAGCATGTCCAGCAAGGGGACCTGCACTACGACCGCGCGAAAGAGGTCCGGGCGCTGGGTCAGCGCCGCCCCCATGAGCAAGCCCCCGTTCGACCCGCCGGCGATCGCCAGTCGCTTCGGCGTGGTGTATTCGCTCGCGATCAGCCATTCAGCCGCCGCGATGAAGTCGTCGAATGTGTTCTGTTTGTTCGCGAGCATCCCGTTCTGATGCCAGGTCTCGCCGTACTCTCCCCCGCCCCGCAGATTCGGCACGGCAACCACACCACCCCGCTCGAGCCACAAGATCAACGAGCGGGAAA